>ENA-OQDW01000457-OQDW01000457.1-human-gut-metagenome-genome-assembly--contig:-NODE-457-length-17037-cov-2.724246_pt1 | contig 17037 bp, 16 predicted proteins | sample MGYA00242784_ERZ504613 | MGnify/ENA primary metagenome ERZ504613 (study PRJEB26092, sample SAMD00036330) | human gut metagenome | host: Homo sapiens | study: EMG produced TPA metagenomics assembly of... | reverse complement strand
CAACAAAGGTTCCTTCCTTTACAATAATCTTTGTTGTGAGCAACAAGCCCAGTTAGCTCAGTTGGTAGAGCAGAGGACTGAAAATCCTCGTGTCTCTGGTTCGATTCCGGAACTGGGCATCTGCGGGTGTAGTTCAATGGTAGAACACCAGCCTTCCAAGCTGGATACGTGGGTTCGATTCCCATCACCCGCTTCATCCAAAAGGATGTATATGCGCGAGTGGCTCAGGGGTGGAGTACAACCTTGCCAAGGTTGGGGTCGCGGGTTCGAATCCCGTCTCGCGCTCTTTTTATTACCGAAATTTCTTCACAGGAATTTTCGGTTTTTTGTTTTATCAAAAACTTTTTTTTACCAAGGAAAGGAGTTCTTATGATTCAGGATATCGCTCCGCATAAATATTATGTAGATTACCACCCTTCCACACCGAACGATACCGATCTCGTTTCATCTACGGTCATCACACAATTCTGTGCAATTTTGAAGATCCGCAGATCCGCTATCCTTCGATTGCAGAAATTGCACCTGTTTCCCGGAAATCCGGGAAAAAGCAAAATTTCTGTTCCGTATCGACGAAACCAATTACTATGAACTGCGCCGCCCGCAGCTTTCGGAATTTGATATCTGGAAATATGAAAACACACTGATTCTGCGCCGCGCCGTTCCGGGATGGCTCGGATTCGCCGGCATCACCGGCTACCAGATCCACACCTGGTACACAGACCACACCTACTGCGGCCGCTGCGGAACCAAGATGCACGCGCCCGGAAATGAACGTGCGATGCAGTGCCCGTCCTGCGGCGCACTCTCCTATCCGGTGATCTGCCCAAGCGTCATTGTCGCCATCACTGATGCGACCGCCTGCTGCTCACGAAGTATGCGCCATCCCACAGCAGCCACCGTTCCTATGCCCTCGTCGCAGGTTATACAGAAGTCGGCGAGACACTGGAACAGACGGTGCACCGCGAGGTTATGGAGGAAGTCGGATTGAAAGTCAAAAATCTGAGATACTATAAGAGTCAGCCATGGTCCTTCAGCGGTTCGCTGCTTGCCGGCTTCTATTGCGATGTAGACGGCGATCCATCCATCACCCTCGATCGCGACGAGCTCTCCACTGCCGAATGGTTTGACCGCGGTTCCTGCCCGAAACGCCAAATCTCATCAGCTTGACCGGCGAAATGATCGAATGTTTCCGCCAGGGAAAAGAACCCAGATAGTTTTGTGACTTAGTCACAGAACTTCCCGTTCTGCTGTGATATTCTACAGTCACAACAGAAAAACAGTTACCGGGAATTACCCGTACAATAAAAAGGAGGACTTCTATTATGTCATTAATTCATGTTACATCCAAAAACTTCGAAAAAGCTCTGCAGGCAGCACCTGGCGTTGCCGTTGTTGATTTCTTTGCTACCTGGTGCGGACCGTGCAAAATGCTCGCCCCGGTCATCGAAGAGGCAGCTGAGGATATGCCGGAGATCCAGTTCTACAAAGTAGACGTTGACGAAGCACCGGAGCTGGCAAGATCCTTTAAAGTCATGAGCGTTCCGACCCTCGCTTTCTTCAAAAACGGCGAACTCGTAAAGAAAAACGTCGGCGCCGTTTCCTATGAGGAGCTGGAAGAGCTGATTAACTCTGTAAAATAAACAGCGTAATATTGGAAATGCAAGAAAAAACGTATCGGCACAAAACCGATACGTTTTCTTGCATTTCTTTCTGTTCTTTTCTATCATGGAAGAAACGGCTGCTGCCGTAGTTTACAAAAGAACGTTCTTCTTCCGAAAGGAGTTTTATTTATGTCATCTTTTCTGGAATCCTGTTTTCAGGAGCATTATCCATTTTATTCAAAGCTTACCGCCGATGAACAGCAGACACTCGTGCTCTCTTCCGTCCTGACGACGTATCAGCGCGGCGATTTTCTCTACAGCTGTGACGATGACTGTCTCGGCGTTCTGCTTGTCCTCTCCGGCAAGCTCCGCATCTTTATCCAGTCCGGCGAGCAACGGGAAATTACCCTGTTTACCACCGGTCCCGGCGAAGTCTGCACGCTGTCTGCCTCCTGTGCGATGCAGGAAATCAGCTTTGATATTCTGATTGAGGCCGAGGAGGAGACGAAAGTTCTCATCACTCCGGCCAGCACGTTCCGCAGACTGTTGAATCAGAATATTTACGTTGAAAACTACATTTACCGGGAAACAACGGAGCATTTTTCCGAAGTCATGTGGGCGATGGGCCAGCTTCTCTTTACGCGGCTTGACCAGCGCCTTGCCGGATATCTCGAGGATGAACGCATCCGCACCGGTTCCCCGGTGCTCTCCACCACGCACGAGCAGATCGCGCGGAACCTCGGCAGTGCCAGAGAGGTCGTTTCCCGCACCTTAAAGTCGTTCGAGAAAGACGGCATCGTCGCACTCTCCCGCGGCACGGTCACGATTCTCGATGTCAAAAAGCTCCGCGGCATCTGCCGGATGCGCCGATAGTTCTTCTACGCGCGCAGACATTTTCCCACAGGCTCTGCCCTGCCGCTCGAGAAAATATTTTTCAAAAGCGTTCTAACGGCACTCCATCTTAATTTCAATCTCATTTCCTTCCACGGCCACCTTCGCATAACTTCCGACGATCAGCGGCATCGCCGGATGAAGGTGTCCGATGTCGAGATCCATCACGATCGGCACGTTGTATTTTCCAAGCAGATCCGTCACGGCGCGGTACTGGTCGAGTTCCCCGAATTTCTGTCCGAACTGCAGCGGGCGGCCAATCAGAAAGCCTTTCACATATTGGAACCAGCCGGCGTGCTCCATCTGCCAGATTGCGCGGCGGATCGCAAAGACGTTCAGATCGCACGCTTCCAGAAACCAGACAAAACCGTCCTCTTTATATTTTTCCACAAAATCAACCGTTCCGTCGTACTTCGTTCCAAGAATATTGACGAGACAGTCGAGACAGCCGCCGATGAGTCGTCCCTCAAATGCACGGTCCGCATCCGGGAAGCGGCGCAGAACGCGCGGTTCTGTAATCTGGTACGGCAGATACGGATTTTCCTCGCTTCTGCCCTTCGCATCGTCTCTTTCCCATCCCTCATAGCCGCGGACGGTACGCACTTCTCCCGTCAGTACGCCAAACGCATCCGCTACGGATTTATGCCACGGCTCCATGCCGAAATCACTCGCACACGGACCGTAAACAGCCGCCGTATCGCAGATGGTCGGCAGAAGATACGTAAAATGCGTATTGTCAGAATAGCCGAGATACCATTTCGCCGGTGCCTTTCTGATCTTTTCAAAATCCACGTAATCGAGATCCTCGCACATCAGCTCTCCGCCGCCGCAGGAAATCAGACAGTCATTCTTCTCACTGACATAATATTCCGTCAGCTCTTTTCCGCACTCCTCCGGTGCCGCGCTGATTCCGATGCCGTGCTCTGCATAGCAGTTTGGCCCAAGATCCAGCTGATATCCCATCTCTTTCCATTTTTTCTGTGCATTTGCAAACGCGGACTTGTATGGCTCTGTTGTGCATCCAAACGATGGCGCCACAAAGCCGATCGTTCCGCTCTTTTTCAGATTTTCCGGAAACCTCATGTCGCATCCTCCTTTATCCTAATTCTTCTGCCTCCAGATTCTTATACTGCGTCAGCGCATCCCCGAAGATCAGCTCTCCGTCGTTCTGCGCAAAGTACAGCTCCTCTTCTTTTTCCAGTTTTGCCTTTCCGTTCGTCCCCTCGGTAATCTCCGCGCAGAGACGGTCCACCTCCGTTTTCGGAACGAGAACGCGGATTTTCACCTGATCGGTGTACTCGGATTCCAGAATCGGAATCCCCCGCTGGCCGAGCAGATACTGGATTTTACCGATGCCGTTGTAATCCGTCTCAATCAACAGCCGCACGCCGCAGATCTCGTCAATCAGAACACTGTTTGCCAGCCCCTCCTGCACCGCCTGCGAGTACGCGCGCACCAGGCCGCCCGTTCCCAGCAGCGTACCGCCGAAATACCGCGTCACCACAACAAGCACATTGCGGAGGCCTGCTCCCTGTACCACATCGAGCATCGGCCGCCCTGCCGTGCCGGAAGGCTCCCCGTCGTCGCTGCAGCGCACCGTCTCCTGATTTTCTCCAATAATATACACAAAACAGTTATGCCGCGCATCCCAGTATTTTTTCCGCAGAGCTTCCAGGCAGGAAAGTGCCTCCTCCTCAGATTCCACCAGACGCACCGTCGCAATAAAACGTGATTTCTTCTCCACGATTTCCCCGGTTCCACCCCGGTAAACCGTCCGAAACTGATCGATCATATGTCCTTACTCCTTCATCCAAATATGTACCTATCTTACCATATCATTTCTGAAAAATCAGCATTCTTTTCAGAAATACTTTTATTCCAGCCCTTTATTTGGTATAATAAAAATAAGTATACCCTGCTTTTTGCAGGGCAGGAACACCATTGATTACTGAACTAAATCAGTTTTGCAGGAACATGACATAAGGAGGATTTTCTATATGCACTTTGGAAAAAGTCATCTGGAAGACAAACGTGAAGATCTGCGGTCCCATTACGGAAAGATTGAAAAGACGGCCGGCGTGACGGCGCTGCGCATCGCGTTCTGTCTTCTTCTTGTCGTTCTCGTCTGCGGTGCCGGGCTTGTGATCGGCGCTGTCCGCGGCGTGATTGACAGTGCCCCTGATATCTCGGAGGCAAATATCATGCCGCTCGGCAACGCGTCGTTTATCTACGATGCTGACGGCAACCAGGTACAGAAGCTGACCGGGGCTCAGGGAAACCGTGTCTCGATTTCGATTGAGGAGATTCCGCTCGATATGCAGCACGCGATCGTCGCGGTTGAGGATGCCCGTTTTTATGAGCACAACGGCATCGATCCGAGCGGTATCATCCGTGCTTTCGTTGTCGGCGTCAGCCACGGCTTTCATTTTACCGAGGGCGCCAGCACGATCACACAGCAGCTCTTAAAAAACAATGTTTTCACTGACTGGATGGAAGAGACGCGGATGCAGAGCTTCAAGCGGAAGATCCAGGAACAGTACCTGGCGCTGAAGCTGGAAAAAACACTGACCGCAGAGGGTGAAAACGCCAAAGACGTTATTCTGGAAAATTATCTGAATACGATCAACTTAGGTTCCGGCTGCTACGGTGTCCAGACGGCAGCGCAGACGTATTTCGGAAAGGATGCAAAAGATCTGACGCTCTCTGAATGCGCCGTTCTTGCCGCAATTCCAAAGGCGCCGACGGCATATAATCCGAAAAACCACCCGGAGAAAAACCAGCAGCGCCGCGACAAGATCCTGAACAACATGAAAGAGCAGGGCTACATCACCGAAGAAGAATACACCATTGCCATGAACGACAACGTTTACGACCGCATCGCCATGCACACGCAGTCCCAGGCGGAGAGCGCGCCGTACTCCTACTTTATCGATGAAGTCATCACCAACCTGATCAACGATCTGATGGTACAGAAAGGCTACACCGAAGTGCAGGCAAAGAACGTTGTCTACAGCGGCGGCCTCAAAATTTATACCACACAGGATTCCTACATGCAGTCAATCCTCGATACGGAATTCCAGAATCCGGAGAACTTCCCGGCGAACACGCAGATCGGTCTCGACTGGGCGCTCACCGTAGAGCAGGCAGACGGCGAGGTACAGAACTACAGCAAAGAGATGCTGCAGCTCTACTTCCGCAACAGCGATCCGAATTTCGATCTGCTCTTTGACTCCCAGGAGGAGGCACAGAGCTATATCGACCAGTACAAAGCCGCTATCATGCAGGAGGGCGATACGATTGTTGCCGAGCGCAGCAGCTTCACCCCGCAGCCGCAGGCGTGCATGACCGTTATGGACCAGCGCACCGGTTACGTGAAAGCCATCGTCGGCGGACGCGGCGAAAAAACAGCAAGTCTTACCTTCAACCGCGCAACCGATAATTATTCCCAGCCGGGTTCCACGTTCAAGATTCTTTCCGCGTACGGACCGGCGCTCGACCTTGGAAAGATTACACTCGCTACGGTAATTAAGGATGAGCCGTTCAACTACAGTGACGGCACACCGCTGCAGAACTCGGATCTTACCTACCATGGTGATGTTACCGTCCGCCAGGCGATCATCAATTCCATCAATATCCCGGCCGTCAAGGTACTGACCGAGCTTACGCCGAAGGTCGGCTTTGATTATCTGAAGAAGCTTGGTTTTTCCAAACTCTCCGAGGAATACGATATAATCCAGCCGCTGGCTCTCGGCGGTATCACCTACGGTGTCAGTGATCTCGAACTGACGGCAGCCTACGCGGCAATCGCAGACGGCGGCCAGTACCGCAAGCCGGTGTTCTACACAAAGGTTACCGACAGCAAGGGAAATGTTTTAATTGACAACACAGAAAACAAGGCAACGCAGGTCTTCAAGGCAAGCACTGCCTCCCTCCTCACCAATGTCATGGAGGATGTTCTGGAAAAGGTACCGGTGTTGCCGCCCGCCTCGACAATATGCACGCAGCCGGAAAAACCGGTACGACGAACGAGGCCAAGGATCTCGTCTTTGCAGGCTTTACACCATATTATACCGCTGCCATCTGGGCAACGTATGATACACACGCGGAGTTTCCGGAGAGCGACCGTGAATTCCACAAACGTCTCTGGGCAAAGGTCATGAATGAAATCCACGAAGGCCTTGCGATATGGATTTCGAAACTTCCGCAACAGTACAGGAGGCAACGATCTGTACGAAGACTGGCCTGCTCGCCCGCTCAAGCTGCCCGTCCATCACCGAATACTTTGCGGTATCCGATCTGCCGACCGAGCGTTGCAAGGGCCACTACACCGCGCCGGCCTCAACACCGACGCCGACCAGAACCCCTTCCGCAGCATCAACTCCGCAGACAACCCCGACACCGACGGAGGCACCGCAGGAAACTCCGGCTCCGACCGAAACACCTGCCGATCCGCCTTCTAATACACCGGAGACTCCTGACACACCGGAGACCCCTGATGCACCGTCAGAACCGGATACCCCGGCGGAGATATCGGAAGTACAGCCGCAGTCCGAAGAGAGCGGCTCTTCCGAATAACTTTTTCAGTCAGTCTATACACAAAAACCGGCCCTCTGGCATATGCCAGCAGGACCGGTTTTTCTATACTTCTTTTTTCATCTGAATCAATTAGTCAATCAGCATTTTTGCTGCGCCGTAGATACCAGCATCGTTTCCAAGGGAAGCGAGTACGATCGGGGTATCTTTGCATGCGATGAATGCTGCTTCACGGTAGTATTTAGCTACGCCGTCGATCAGGATCTGGCCTGCTTTGGATACACCGCCGCGACTACGATAACTTCCGGGTCAACAACGCATGCGAATACTGCAAGTGCTCTTCCGAGGTACTCGGAGAACTCCTGAACGATTGCTTCTGCTGCTGCATCGCCTTCTTTTAATGCATCAAAGACAGCTTTTGCACTGATGGACTCTCCTCTTTCTCTTAAAGAAGACGGAGTATCATGGGATGCCAGATATTTCTTTGCCAGACGAACGATACCGGTTGCAGATGTCATCTGCTCGAGGCATCCGTGGTTTCCGCAGTTGCAGACCGCTTCTTCTTCCGGCTCAACACATGCATGACCAACCTCGCCGCCTGCGCCGTGAGCACCTGCTACGATCTTGCCGTCCACGATGATTCCGCCGCCGACACCGGTTCCAAGGGTAACCATAACCAGGTTCTTGCTTCCCTTTCCGCCGCCTGCCCACATCTCACCGAGAGCTGCTGCGTTTGCGTCGTTTGCTGCTTTTACTGCCATTCCGCCGAGTTCGTCGGAAAGCTCTTTTACGATATTTTTATATCCCCAGTTCAGGTTGACTGCGATGGAAAGCTCACCTTTGTCATTAACCGGGCCAGGTACGTCAATGCCGACACCGGCAACATCATCTGCCGCGATACCCTTCTCAGCCATTTTTGCTTTTACGCTTTTTGCGATATCCGGCAGAATTTCGCTTCCGCCGTTTTCGGTGCGGGTCGGGATTTCCCATTTTTCCAACAGAGTTCCGTCTGTCTGGAACAGTCCGCATTTTACTGAAGTACCCCCAACATCGATTCCAAATACATAGTTTGCCATTTTCTTACTTCTCCTCTCTTTTTTTCACTAAGTTAGCCTGTACACGGCGGTACAGCTCCTGTGCGGCATTGTAGCCCATCTTCTTCTGTCTGTGGTTGACAGCAGCGGTTTCTACGATGATCGCCAGGTTACGGCCCGGACGGATCGGAAGGGAATGGCAGACAACCTTGTTTCCAAGGAACTCAATATACTCTTCTTCCAGCCCAGACGGTCGTATTCTTTCTCTTTGTCCCACTCTTCAAGCTTGATAACAAGGTCGATAGACTGGGTATCCTTTACGCTCTCGACACCAAACAGCGTCTTGACGTCGATGATACCGATACCGCGCAGCTCGATAAAATGACGCGTGATATCCGGTGCCGTTCCGACCAGCGTAATGTCGCTGACACGGCTGATTTCAACCACATCATCGCTGACGAGACGATGGCCTCGTTTGATCAGCTCCAGTGCAGCCTCGCTCTTTCCGATTCCGCTCTCGCCCATGATCAGAACGCCCTCGCCGAATACATCGACCAGCACGCCGTGGATGGAGATCATCGGAGCAAGCTGGACATTCAGCCAGCGGATGATTTCAGCCATGAAAACGGAAGTCGATTTGTCTACCGCAAAGGCCGGTACCTGATAACGATTGCACAGCTCCAGAATTTCCGGTCCCGGAATCATCTTCGTGGTGAAAATGACACATGGGATCTTGCGGCTTACAAACTCTTCAAACGCGCGGACGCGCTCGCTCTCTTCAAGATGCTGCAGATACGTGAACTCTACATAACCGATGATCTGCACACGCTCATTGGCAAAATGCTCATAGTAACCGGTCAGCTGCAGTGCAGGACGGTTGATATCCGGTGTGGCAATGACAAGATCTGTCATATCAACCTCTGGTGTCAGGTTGCGGAGATCCATTTCCTCCACCATTTTGGTCATTTCAATTTCTTTCATTTTCCTGTCCTCCGATTCATTCGACGTCTTTTTAAATCCGTCTCTTCTATGATTTTAGCACAATAAAGCATCACGGGCAACCTAGAAATTTAACTATTTTGACGAATCCTCATTTTCCTCCTGTGCAGGTGCGTGAAAGAATGTGTAAACCTGCTCCGCCGCCTTTTTATTCATGCCCGGAAGTCCGGAAAGTTCTTCCACGGTTGCCGCCTTGATATCATCAATTCCCTGAAAGTGGCGCATCAGTTCTTTCCTTCTTGTCGGCCCGATGCCCGGGATGTCGTCGAGAATGGAGTGGACCTGGCCCTTACTCCGCAGCAGGCGGTGGTATTCGATTGCAAAGCGGTGCGCCTCGTCCTGCACGCGTGTGATCAGTTTGAAGCCCTCGCTGTTCCGGTCGATCGGAATTTCCACGTTTCGGAAATACAGACCCCTCGTGCGGTGCTTGTCGTCCTTTACCATACCGCAGACCGGAATCGCAAGATCCATTTCTTCAAGCACCTCAAGCGCAATGTTAACCTGGCCGCGTCCACCGTCCATCATGATCAGGTCCGGCAGCCGCTCGAAACCGCTGTCCTCCTGGATGCCGCGCAGAAAACGGCGGCTTAAGACCTCTTTCATACTGGCGTAATCGTTCGGTCCCTCGACGGATTTGATCTTGAATTTTCGGTAATCGGCGCGCTTTGGCTTTCCTTTCTCGTAGACGATCATCGAGCCGACCGACTGGAAACCGCTGATATTGGAGATATCGTACGCCTCGATGCGGTCGATCGACGGCAGGTTCAGCCATCTGGCGATCTCTTTTACAGCACCGACCGTCCGACCCTCTTCCCGCTTGATCCGCTCGCGGTCCTGGTCGAGAACGATCTGTGCGTTCCGCTCTGCCAGTTCCACCATTTTTTCCTTGCTGCCCTTTTTCGGCACGCGGATGCGGACCTTCTGGCCCCGTTTGCTGCTTAAATACTCTTCCATCAGCTCCTGCTCGGCAATCTCCTCGAATCATGATTTCCCGCGGGATGAACGGCGTGCCGGAATAGAACTGTTTCATAAACGTGAGCAGCACCTCGCTTTTCTGCTCCTCCTCGCCGATCCGCAGATAATAATGCTCCCGCCCGATCAGCTTTCCATTCCGGATAAAGAAGACCTGCGCCACCGCATCCTCTTTGTCCATCGCAAGCGCAATGACATCCTTGTCCTCGCCGTCACTGTTCGTAATCTTCTGCCGCTCGCCGATCCTGCGCACGCTGTCGATCAGATCACGGTACTCCGCCGCCTGCTCGAACCGCATCTCCTCAGCCGCCTCCGTCATTTTTCCAGTCAGCTCTTTGATAATGTCATTGTAATTTCCATTCAGAAAACTGATCGCCTTTTTGATCTGCTCGCCGTACTCTTCTTTGGAAATGTATCCCTGGCACGGTGCCTTACACTGGTGGATGTGATAGTAAAGACACGGGCGGTCCTTGCCGATCTCCTTTGGCAGGCTCCTATTGCAGGAACGGATATCGTACAGCTTCCGCAACAGTTCGATCGTATCTTTCACAGCTCCGGCGCTCGTGTACGGGCCGAAATATTTCGCCTTGTCCTTCTTCATCTGATGGGAAAACAGAATGCGTGGAAAATCCTCGTTCACGGTCACCTTAATGTACGGGTACGCCTTGTCATCTTTCAGCATCGTATTGTATTTCGGACGGTGCTCTTTGATAAGGTTGCACTCCAGCACGAGCGCCTCCAGTTCGGAATCCGTCACAATATACTCAAAACGGGCGATATGCGTGACCATCCGCTCAATCTTCGGCCCTTTGTTGCGGCTCGTCTGGAAATACTGGCGGACACGGTTTTTCAGCGAAATCGCCTTTCCTACGTAGATAATTGTATCGTCCGCGTCGTGCATCAGATAGACGCCGGGTTTCCCCGGCAGTTTTTTCAGTTCTTCCTGGATATCAAACGCCATATGACCCTCCTCTTTTTGGGACTGTAATGTTGAAAATGCCCAGCGTGCAGAGATCGTTTTCTCTGCTCCCGCCGGGCCTTTTCGCTTTCTTTTTATATTTCTGGATTTTCAACCGCTTCTTCCGCGTTTCCATTCCGTTTTGCAATCACCTGATGAAAAATCTCCATAAATTCTTTTCCGGTGATCGTCTCTTTCTGGATCAGGTAAGCTGCGATTTCATCCATCGCATCGCGGTTAGCTGCCAGAAGTTCTTTTGCCTGCTCATACGACTCTTTCAGGATCTTCATGACCTCGTGGTCAATTTCGGTTGCTGTGGCATCGCCGCAGTTTAAGACCATTCTTCCGTCGAGGTACTGATTCTGCTGGGTCGCAAGACCGATCAGACCGAATTTCTCCGACATACCGTACTGCGTGATCATCGCGCGGACAATCTTCGTCGCTTTCTCGATATCATTCGAAGCTCCCGTTGTCACATTGCCGAATACGATCTCCTCTGCCGCTCTTCCACCGAGGCACTCGACGATCATCGCCTCGAGTTCGCTCTTCGTGTTGAGGTATTTCTCCTCCTCCGGCACCTGCATGACGTAGCCGAGCGCACCCATCGTACGCGGCACAATCGTGATTTTCTGTACCGGCTCGGAATCCTTCTGCAGTGCAGTAACAAGTGCGTGGCTACCTCGTGGTAGGAAACGATCTTTCGCTCTTCCTGGCTTAAGATGCGGTCCTTCTTCTCTTTTCCGACGAGGACAACCTCGACTGCCTCGAGAAGATCCTTCTGGGAAACGGCTTTTCTTCCGTTCTTGACCGCAAGAATCGCTGCCTCGTTGATCATATTTGCAAGATCAGAACCAACGGCTCCCGATGTCGCAAGTGCGATGCCGTCGAGATCAACCGTCTCATCGAGCGATACGTTCTTGGCGTGTACTTTCAGGATTTCCACACGGCCTTTCAGGTCCGGTCTTTCTACGATAATCCGGCGGTCAAAACGGCCTGGACGCAGCAGCGCCGGGTCAAGAACCTCCGGGCGGTTTGTGGCCGCAAGGATCAGAATACCTTGGAGCTGTCGAATCCGTCCATCTCGGCGAGGAGCTGGTTTAACGTCTGCTCCCGCTCGTCGTTGCTGTTGTAGCTGTTGTCACGGCTCTTTCCGATCGCATCGATCTCATCGATAAAGATGATGCACGGTGCGTTTTTCTTTGCTTCCTCAAACAGGTCACGCACACGCGATGCACCGACACCGACGAACATCTCGACAAATTCCGAAGCGGACATCGAGAAAAACGGTACGTGCGCCTCACCGGCTACGGCTTTGGCAAGCAGTGTTTTTCCGGTTCCAGGAGGGCCTACAAGAAGCGCTCCTTTCGGAAGTTTTGCACCGATTGTCGTGTATTTTCCAGGGTTATGCAGAAAATCCACAACCTCCTGGAGCGATTCTTTTGCCTCGTCCTGTCCCGCAACATCGCGGAATGTCACGCCGGTTTCTTTCTGTACGTAGGCCTTTGCTCTGCTCTTTCCTACGCCCATGACTCCGCCGCCTTTGTTCATGCTGCGCATCACCCATACCATGACAGCGACAAGCATTACAACCGGCAGAATGACGGTCAGCAATGTGTAAATGATCGTTCCGGTAGAATCCGGCGGATCTTTGTGGTACGTAATGCCTTTCTCCTGTAACAGATCGACCAGCTCCTGCTCATCTCCCATCATCGTTACCTGATAGGTGATTCCCTCCGATTTCTGGTCTTTCGGCGTTACGGTCAGTGTTCCCGATTTCAAGACAACTTCCTGCACTTCATCGTTGTTTACCATGTCCAGGAATTTGCTATAGTCAAGATCCTCGGAAGTAATTCCCCCAAGGGCATTGTTCAGAAGTCCCATCACCATCAGGCTGACGAGGAGGCAGATCAGGATAATGAGTATCGTCTGTCTGTTTTTCGGTCCTCCCCCGGAGCCGTTTTCTGGTTCCCGGTTCTGATTTTTTCTATCGTCCATGCTTTTCCTCCTTGTATGTCAAACCGCCCCTCTTTTTTTACGGACACTTTAACTCTTACATTATATCGGCTTCCCTCTTAATTAGCAAGCCGGACTTTGTGAAAAAAGACTGAATTTATCTATACAAAAACGGCCCGCCGACACTCTTTCAAGTATCGGCGGACCGCCAGATAACACTCACATTACATTAGTCGTTATATCCGTTCGGATTCTTCTGCTGCCAGTTCCAGGAATCGGCACACATCTCCTCGATGCCGTACTCAGCCTCCCAGCCAAGCTCCTCTTTTGCTTTGTCGCATTTGGAGTAGCAGGTTGCGATATCACCGTCACGGCGCGGTTTGATTTCGTATTTCAGCGGATGGCCGCATGCTTTCTCGAATGCGTGGATCACATCGAGTACGCTGTAGCCTTTGCCGGTTCCGAGGTTGTAAATGGAAACGCCCTCGTTGTCAGCCAGTTTCTGGATGGCTTTTACATGGCCGCGTGCCAGGTCAACAACATGGATGTAATCGCGGACACCAGTTCCGTCCGGAGTATCGTAATCATCACCGAAAACGCCGATGCACTCGAGTTTTCCGATGGCAACCTGTGCGACATACGGAAGCAGATTGTTCGGGATGCCCTTCGGATCCTCTCCGATAAGGCCGCTCTTATGCGCTCCGATCGGGTTGAAGTAACGAAGCAGGATAACATTCCATTCCGGATCTGCGGTGTGGATGTCGGTCAGAACCTGCTCGAGCATGCTTTTTGTCCAGCCGTATGGGTTGGTCGGGGTTCCCTTCGGGCACTCCTCGGTGATCGGAATCTGTGCCGGATTGCCGTATACGGTTGCAGAAGAACTGAAGATGATGTTCTTTACGCCGTGGTTTCTCATCTCATCGCAGAGAATCAGGGTTCCGGTCATGTTGTTGTGATAATATTCAATCGGTTTATGTACGGACTCGCCGACTGCTTTTAAGCCTGCGAAATGGATGACAGCGTCAATTTTCTCGTTGTCGAAAATTTTCTTTACGCCTTCGCGGTCCAGCATATCGGTTTTGTAGAAGGTTACTTTCTTTCCGGTAATCTGTTCTACACGCTCGATGGCTTTCTCGCTTGCATTGTAAAGGTTGTCCATGACAACAACGTCATAGCCTGCGTTCAGCAGTTCCACACAGGTGTGGCTTCCAATATAGCCTGCACCGCCAGTAACTAAGATTTTCATTTTGGTATCCTCCATGTTTTCTTTCGCTGCTGCTTTTTTGCCGCAGCGGGTTAATTGAAGCATTTAGTTTATTCTACAACGTTTCCATGAATTTTGCAAATGCACTTCTGCCTTCCTCGGTGCACTTGTAAACGCCGGCATCCTCGAGTACGCCGACAAAGACTTTTCCGACTTCCTCTTTCAGGATATCCATCACATTTTCGCTGTTCAGCTCCGGATGGCGCGGCAGGAATTCGTCTACCCAGTCGGCATGTTTCTCCAGCTCTGCGACAGCGCGGACATCTTTTCCCTCTACGAGGCATTTGGAAAGCTCTTCCAGCTCATCTTTTAAGCGCGCCGGCAGAATCGCAAGTCCCATAACCTCAATAAGGCCGATGTTCTCTTTTTTGATGTGATGATACTGTGCATGCGGATGGTAAACACCGAGCGGGCATTCGTCCGTCGTGATGTTGTTGCGCAGTGCCAGATCGAGTTCGAACGTATCGCCCACTTTTCTTGCGATCGGCGTGATCGTGTTGTGCGGCTCTCCGTCAGTCTCGGCGAATACAAACGCATCCTCATCCGTGTAACCTCTCCAGCAGTTCAGGATATGCTCTGCCAGATCGATCAGCCGTTTCTCATCTTTGTGGCGGATCCGGATGACGGACAGCGGCCATTTGACGATGCCGGTTTCCACATCCTCGTATCCTTTGATGGTAAAATGGCGCTCGATCGGCGCTTTCGCCATTGCGAAAGTATAGTGGCCGCCCTGATAATGATCGTGGCTTAAAATGGAGCCTCCCACGATCGGCAGATCCGCATTGGAACCGATGAAGTAGTGCGGAAACAGCTTGATAAAGTCAAACAGCTTCACAAAGGTCGCGCGCTCGATCTTCATCGGGTTATGCTGGAAATTGAACACGATGCAGTGCTCATTGTAATATACATATGGCGAGTACTGGAATCCCCACTCCGTCTGATTGATCGTCAGCGGAATGATGCGGTGGTTCTGGCGCGCCGGGTGGTTGACGCGTCCCGCATAGCCCACATTCTCCTTGCAGAGCAGGCATTTCGGATAACCGCTCTGTTTTGCCAGTTTTGCAGCCGCGATCGCCTTCGGGTCCTTCTCCGGTTTGGAGAGGTTGATCGAGATATCGATATCGCCGTAGGCACTCGGTACGCTCCAGCGGATATCCTTTGCGATGCGGTATCTGCGGATGTAGTTGGAATCCTGGCTCAGTTTGTAGAAGTAATCGGTTGCCTCCTGCGGGCTCTTCGCATAGAGTTCCTCAAACTTCTTTACCACCTCTCCCGGGCGCGGCATCAGGCAGTCCATCAGTTTCGTATCGAACAGATCGCGGTAAACGACGCTGTTGTGTTCGAGAAGACCGCGCTTAGCTGCATCATCAAGCAGTTCATTTAAAGTCTCTTCCAGATCCGGGGTCTCCGGAATCTGCTCCGGCTCTTCGTAATCGGAAATCTGCATGACTTCCAGAATCCGGTTTGTCGCATAGATTTTATCCAGTCCCGAAACAAGACCGGCATTTTCTCCATATTTTACCAGTTTTGCAATACTCTCGTTGATCACTGTAGCTTCCTCCCTGCTGCCGATCCAGCTTTTTTATTTCTTATTTTAATACGCCTGCGCCGTCTCCGATGTCTACGACATAGAAGTCTGCGGCATAGCCGATTTTTTCTTTGTAAGCTGCGCCTACTTTTGCGATGAAGTTGTCAATATCTTCTGTTTTTACGATGCTGACGGTGCATCCGCCGAAGCCTGCGCCTGTCATACGGGATCCGATGACACCCGGGCAGTTCCATGCTTCTTCCACAAGAGTATCCAGCTCGATGCCGGTTACCTCATAGTCATCACGCAGGGAAACGTGGGATGCGTTCATCAGCTCGCCGAATTTTGCGATGTCGTTTGCCTTTAAAGCTGCAACGGCCTGAACGGTTCTCTGGTTCTCGTAAACAGCATGTTTTGCACGTTTCTGGCGGACCGGATCTTTGATGGCATCTTTCACTGCCTCAAACTCTTCCTCGGTCAGTTCGCCAAGGCTCTTGATGTCTTTGACTTTCTGAATCTCAGACAGAGCAGTCTCGCACTCGCTGCGGCGCTCGTTGTATTTGGAGTCGCCAAGGCCGCGTTTCTTGTTGCTGCAGGAGATGACAATTCTTGCGCCTTCCAGTTTAACCGGTGCGTACTCATATTTCAGATCGCTGGTGTCAAGGAAGATCGCACAGTCCTTTTTGCCCATGGCGATGGCGAACTGATCCATGATACCGCAGTTGACGCCGTTGTAGTTGTTCTCGGAGAACTGGCCGTACAGAGCGATGTCGATCATGGAGATGGTGTCGTAGCCGAACATGTCACGCAGCATTACGCCGGTTACGGTCTCAACGGATGCGGAAGAGGAAAGGCCGGAGCCGTTCGGAATGTTTCCGTAGAGCACGATATCGAAGCCCTGCTCTACCGGGAAGCCCTTCTGGCAAAATGCCCACATCATTCCCTTCGGATATGCGGTCCAGTTGCCTTCTTTGCCCATCTGAAATTCATCGAGGGAAGATTCTACCACGCCGAGCTTTTCAAAGTTCATAGAGTAAAAACGAAGCTTTCTGTCGTCACGTTTTCTTGCTGCCATGTAGGTTCCGATGGTCAGTGCACATGGAAATACGTGGCCTCCGTTGTAATCGGTGTGCTCACCGATCAGGTTCACACGTCCAGGTGCGAAGTAGGTGCGGATGTCGCCCTCTCCCCCGAACAGTTTTGCAAAACAATCCAGTACCTGCTGTTTCATTTTGTTGTCTCCTTTTCTTTTTGGTGTGTTGTTTTCGTGGTTTCGTTTTGTGTATTGTGTGTTGTGTGTGTTG
>ENA-OQDW01000453-OQDW01000453.1-human-gut-metagenome-genome-assembly--contig:-NODE-453-length-17083-cov-3.629099_pt1 | contig 17083 bp, 21 predicted proteins | sample MGYA00242784_ERZ504613 | MGnify/ENA primary metagenome ERZ504613 (study PRJEB26092, sample SAMD00036330) | human gut metagenome | host: Homo sapiens | study: EMG produced TPA metagenomics assembly of... | reverse complement strand
ATCTCTGGTACAATTTACAAGAGTCTCCAGTGCTTTCGACCGGATGACATCCACATTCTTGTGGTAATCCTTTGAATCTGCGACAGGGATTCCATTTTTTCTGTTCTTTTTTTCTGGAATCCAGTTTCTCTTTCATATTCCGGACACTTTTGTCAGTTCCATTGCTGTGACAGGTTTGAGCATATATTCACTTACATTATAACGGATTGCTTTCTTCGCATATTCAAATTCCCCAAAACCGCTGAATATAACAATAAGAATATCCGGATAATTATCATGAAGAAAACTCGCTCAGTTCCATACCATCCATATATGGCATAAGGATATCTGTAAGCACGATATCCACCGGATGGTTCTGTACAAATTCCGCTGCTGCTTTCCCGTTATCACAGTCTCCTACCAGCTCACAGTCCATTGCTTTCCAGTCAATATTCTCCCGGATCGCATCTCGAACAAGTATCTCATCATCTACCAGTAAAATACGATACATAATTTCTGTTGTCCCCCTCTGATCAGTTCCTATTATTTTTATTGCACATCCCCCTGACAGATTTCTTTTCCGGTCTCTGTCACTTTCATTGGTAAATATTACTGTTCTTCCTGTGAACAATAACTGTTAATTCTTTCTATATGGTAACATGTTTGGTTAAAATTTACAACGGAGTTTCTTAGTCTAAATTATAGCAATCCTCTTAAATGCATTATTTTAGAGGATTGCTATAGATACAAACAAATCCCGCATCCGACATATAGGACACGGGATTTTACTGCAACACTTTTATTATTTTACGATAACGCCATCCTCGTCCCAGAGGTCATGCCAGTCCCTGGCACCATGCCACAGAAATACCTGTCCTTTTACAAGACGGTTGCCTTTTTCCAGAGTTGCGATGGTTGCCATTTCTTTCTCTGTAAGGGGATCCTCTGTGACACATTTCAGGTTGCTTGCATAGTTGTGCACAGAGAACGGAATGGAGATCTCTCCTCTCTGATGTGCCCATTTCAGAGCGATCAGAGCCGGATGAACACCATGTGCCTTTGCGATCGCCTGCATCTCCGGAACCTCCAGATCCGCAACATCCTCCGGGCAGATATCTCTCTCCGGTCTGCGTGGAGAACCGATCGGCATATAGCTACCGGCTGGATGTTATGCTCTACCAGATAATCATAAAGCTCCTGCTGCTGGAAGCATACATGAAGCTCAAGCTCACAGGTTGCAGGTTTGATCTTCATAAGCGGAAGAACTGCCTCAAGCTTCGGAATGGTCATATTGGAAATACCGATGTAACGGATCTTTCCTTTTTCTACCAACGCCTCACACTGGCGGTATGTATCCATAAACTCCTCCACACTGAAGGGTTTGGAATCCGGATTTCTGGAATCCACATCACATCCCGGTGCATGATAGTTCGGGAATGGCCAGTGGATGAAATACATATCCACATAATCGCACTGAAGATCCTTAATGCTCTTGTCACAGGCTTCCTCTACTCTTCTGTGCATGTCATTCCATACCTTTGTCATGATAAAAAGATCCTTACGCTCTACAACACCTTCGTCAAAAGCGTCCTTAAATACCTGGCCAATCTCATGCTCGTTTCCGTAACATGCGGCACAGTCAAACATACGGTAGCCACTGCGGATCGCGCCTGCAACAGCTGCAGATACATCCTCTGCGGATACACGGTCAGAACCGAATGTTCCCATTCCGACACACGGAACCTGCTCGCCGGAAGGAAGTGTCACTTTCGGCACAATTGCCGGATTGATAACTTCTGCCATCTTTACATCTCCTTTTTTATAAAAATTTTTTTATTATAAGCTTATCTTATAAACGCCTGATCTCGATCTTCGGAAGAAGAGCCTCCATATCCTCCATCACAAAGAAGCCCGTTTCCTCGCGCATGGCTGCCGCCGCTGAGATCGCACTGGCTCTTTGCAGAGTCTCTTCCAGGGAAAGTCCCTCACTTAATCCAAGGGCAAAGCCTGCGATCATGGAATCTCCGCAGCCTACGGTATTTACCGCATCGATCTTCGGAACCACCGCACGGAAAATCCCTTCCTCTCCGACTGCCAGGGAACCATCTGCTCCAAGCGAAACCGCCACGATCTCCACACCACCGGCATGGATGGCTTTCGCTGCTTCAATGATATCGTTGATATCGTCACAATGCTTGCCTGTCAGCATACGGATCTCATCAATGTTAGGCTTGATCAGTGTCGGTGCTGCCTTGATTCCCTCTTCCAGAAGCTTGCCGCTGGTATCCAGGATCACCGGTTTTCCGGCGTCTTTCACAATCTTCACAAGGCGCTGGTAGGCACTTCCGTCAAGTCCCTTCGGCACGCTGCCGGATATCGCCACAACAGAAGCGTCTTTTACAAGCTGGCGAAATTTTTTCTCAAAGCCTCAAAATCTGCCTCTGTCAGTGTAAATCCCGGCTCCAGGAATTCGGTCTGTACATGATTCACCTCATCCCAGATGTTGATACAGGAGCGGCTCTCCGCCTCTACATGGTAAAAAGCACTCTTAATGCCAAAGGGTTTCAGGGCAGCTTCTATATAATTGCCTGCGTGGCCGCCTACAAAGCCGGTGGCAACCACTTCAGCACCGTAAATGGACGCCGGCTTGGAAACATTCAGTCCCTTTCCGCCGGGAACGTAGGTACATTCACGCACACGGTTCACTTTGCCCACTTTAAAATCATCCACTACATAACGCTTGTCAATGGCAGCGTTTAAGGTTACTGTCAGGATCATATCAGTCTTCCTCATTGGAAAGAAGGATCTTTCCTTTTACAAGGCCCGGTGTCTTGAACAGCTGGAATGCCTCCTGTGCCTGGCTCATCGGGATTTTCTTATAGATGAAGCCCGGGTCAAACTTCAGCTGGCCAGTTGCAAAATAATGCGCCGTCAGCTCCCACTCACGGCCCGGATACGGGGCACTGTAGGACATCCAGGAACCGGTAAGCTTGAACTCCTTACGGTTCATGTTCTCCCACTCCTTCGGTGTAAAGGTAAGGTTTTCATGAGGAGTACCAATGAAGCATACATGTGCCTTGTTTGCTGCAAGCTCAAATGCCATATGCATGGTAGGAACCTGTCCTGCTGTCTCAAATACGAAGCCGTAGCCCTTTCCACCTGTAATGGCCATGGCTTTTTCCATATATCCCTCTTCCTTTGTGTTGATGATCTCATCTGCGCCGAGACGCTTTGCAAGAGCAAGTCTCTCATCGCTGATATCAAAGACCACTACCTTTTTGGAGCCAAAGATCTTTGTCCACTGCATGGTGAACATACCAACCGTACCGCCGCCAAGGATCGCCACATACTCACCGCCGTGGTAATCGTTCTGGAATACACCGTGGATAGCTACGGTTGCAGGCTCAAACATGGCTCCCTGCTCATATGGAACATTGTCTGCGAATGGTACTGCATTCTGCTCAGGAACCACTACATAATCTGCGTTTGCTCCCTGCTCTCTGGAACCGATGAAGCTGTAATGCTTGCAGAGAGAGAAATTACCCTTCTGACAGTCGTCACATTTCATACAGGGAAGAAGTGGTGCACCGGATACACGGTCGCCGACCTTCACCTTGGTAACGCCTTCTCCCACTTCCACCACATCGCCGGAAAATTCATGTCCAAGCACGATGGGATAAAAATGTACGCCGTGATTTAATACACGCGGGATATCAGATCCGCAGATCCCGGAATATCTTACCTTGATCTTCACATGGCCAGGTGTTACCTGGGGTTCTTCCACATCCTGATATTGAACATCCTCATTTGCTACTACTACTGCTGCTTTCATGATCACTTTTCCTCCTCATTTCTCATCATAGGTTCAAGAGATTTATAGAGATTTAAATAGGTTTTATAGGTTTTCTCATAAACGTCCCGGTTTTCCGGGTTCGGTTCATGTCTTCTTGTTTCCTTTACCGTAAGACGGATGGCCTCATCATAATCCTGATACATTCCAACACCAACACCTGCCAGAATCGCTGCACCAAGTGTTGTTGCCGTATCAGAGGACGGCACTACGATGGGTTTTCCTGTGATATCGGATTTGATCTGTGTCCAGAGAAGAGAATTTGCAGAGCCTCCCATTGCACGGAGAACTTCCACATCTGCTCCCGCTTCCTTTGCCACCTCAAGGTTGTGTTTCAGAGAAAGTGCTACGCCTTCCATACAGGCACGTACATATGTCCCTTGGTCTTGGCAAAATCCAGTCCGTAGAATACGCCCTTCGCATTAGGATTCCAGATCGGGGAACGCTCACCGGACATATATGGAAGAAATACCACTCCGTCACTGCCTGGTGCGACCCTTTCCGCGATCTCATTGAGCTGGTTCAGAGAAGAGCCTTTTTCCCCTGCTACAGAGCGCTCATAATCTGCAAACTCACGTTCAAACCAGCGCATGACACCACCACCTCCGGTGGTTCCTCCCTGAAGGAGCCACTGTCCCGGAACCACGTGATAGCCAAGGATCAGTCTGGATCTGCCTTGTACTCATCCATGCAGATGCTCATTCCGCCGGCCTGTCCTCCCTGCTCCTGTGTCTCACCCGGATGGATCACTCCGGCCCCCAGTGTTCCGCATGCCGCATCCAGACCACCGGCAACAACCGGTGTTCCCACAGCAAGGCCGGATTCCTCCGCCGCCTTCTCTGTAACTGTTCCCACAACATGATCACAGGCACAGATCTCAGGAAGAAATTCCATGGGAATCCCAAGCTTTCTGCACATATCCTCATCCCAGGCTGCCTTTCTCATGTCAAAGCAATGCAGGCCATAGCCTGGGAAACATCCTGGCTCATCACACCCGTCAGCTTATATGCAATGTAGCTGTTAGACTGCAGGATCTTGTGGATCCTTTGGTACACCTCCGGGAGATTTTCTTTATACCAGAGGATCTTTGCAGTTGTATAGGACGGCTGAAGGGAATTACCGGATACTTCAAAAATCTGCTCTGCCCCGATCTCTTCATTCAATCTGTCACAGATAGACTGTGCTCTGGTATCCATCCAGATCGGAGTGTTTGTCAATACATTTCCGTCCTTATCCATGGCAATGGCTGACCAGCTCTGGCCGTCAATACCGATGCCTGCGATCTCCTCAGGTGCTATCCCCGCTTTTTGGATGGCCTTCTTTAACGCCTGACAGACAGCACTCCACCATTCTTCCGGATCCTGTTCTGCCCAGCCCTCCTTCGGATAGTAAACCGGATAATCACCGTTGGCCGCAGCCACAACCGTTCCCGATTTTTCAAAAACCGCAACCTTACAGGCACTGGTGCCGATATCAATACCTAATAAATATGGTTTCATTATAGCTTCTCCTTCTCGTCCAGCACACGGACGGATTTTCCCATGATGATCTCTGCGCCAAGCTTCTCCGTGATCGGTTCTGTTTCTTCACTTGCAGCCCCTTCCAGCCGTTTCAGCATGATTCCCGCCACTTCTCCGGCAATCCCCTGTGTAGGTTGTGCCACAATGGTAAGCTTGGGATTGCATGCTCTGGCAAACTGCAGATTGTCAAAACCGATCATAGACAGCTGTTCCGGGATCTTAAGGCCCAGCTCATTCATCCGATCACCGCCCCCATGGTCATCTCATAGTTGGTAACAAACACAGCCGTCATATCCGGATTGTCCACAACAAGCTTCTCAATTCCCTGCACACCGCCCTGAATGGTATAATCGCCGTGATAGATCAGGGATTCCCGTACCGGTATATTTTCTTTTTCGTATGCATTGCGGTACCCCTGGAGACGTTCCTGAGCTGTGGAAATTTCCTCCGGTCCGCCAATGATCCCGATCTTACGGTGTCCTGCCTGAAAAAAAACTCTCATTGCGTCCTCAGCCGCCTTCTCGTTGTCTACAAGAACACTGTCACAGGAAAGCTCCCTGATCCTGCGGTCAATGAGTACGATGGGCTTTCCGGTTTTCTGGAATTTTTTCAGATGATTGCCTTCCGCATCCACCGGCATGCTGATGATCCCGTCCACACGCTTCCGGCTTAAAAACTCCACTGCATCCCGCTCCAGTCTCTTATCGGTACGGCAGTCACAGACAATAGTCGCATATCCGTGACTCCTTAAGACATCCTCCATTCCTGTGATGATCTCCGCGCAAAAGGTATTGTTAAGCTCCGGGATCACCACGCCGATGGTCTTGGTAGCATTGGTCTTAAGCCTCTGGCCACCTCATTGACCTCATAATGCAGCTCCTGAATGGCCTCCTCGATCTTTATTCTGTTTTTTTCTCTTACGTTTCCGCCGTTAAAATAAGAAGAAATCGTTGCGAGCCCAAGTCCGGTCCGCCTGGCAATATCTTTCATGGTTGCTGCCATACAGATCACTCCGTTTCTGTTTTTTTACAGAAGATCATTCTGCCTTTCCATCACAGCCGCAAACCTTCATACGCGCCTCAACCAGCTCCTTCACTGCCTGGATTGCTTTCTTTCCGTAGGCTTTCGGATCGATGGTGTTCTCATTCTCTGCAAAGGTCTCCTTCACTGCCCTGGAATATGCAGCACGAAGCTCTGTTGCAAAGTTAACCTTGCAGATACCACGTTTTACACAGTCGCTGACATCCTCATCACTGAGTCCGGATGCCCCGTGAAGAACAAGGGGGATATCTACAACTTCACGGATCTCGCTTAAGCGTTCCTTGTCAAGAACCGGTGTTCCCACATAGAAACCATGTGCGGTTCCGATGGCAACTGCCAGGGAAGTAACACCTGTACGCTCCACGAATTCCTTCGCCTCCTGCGGGTCGGTATTAGTGTCTGCCTCAGCCTCAAGATCATCCTCTTTACCACCGACCTTACCGAGCTCAGCCTCACATGGGATATCCAGGGCTGCTGCCACATCCGCAACTCTCCTGGTCTCTCTGATATTATCCTCAAAATCCAGCTTGGAACCATCGATCATCACAGAGGTATAGCCTGCATGCATTGCCTGCATCGCAAGCTCAAAGCTGCTGCCGTGGTCAAGATGAAGGCATACCGGAACGGAAGCCTTGGCTGCCTCTGCTGCTACGATCGCAGCGTAAGTCTCAACCGTACCATATTTAACAGTAGAAGGTGTTGTCTGGATCATAACCGGTGCTTTCAGCTCCTCAGCTGCCTGGATGATCGCCTTCACCATCTCCATATTCTCTGCGTTGAATGCTCCTACTGCATATCCGCCTTCTGTGCCTTTAACAGCATTTCCTTCGATGTAACCAGTGGCATAATCTTCTCCTCCTTGGAATCATAATCATTGTGTTTGTTTTGTATTATTTTCTCATTTGGTCCAGAAACCGAAACGTTTCCGTTTGAGTTCATCATAGCGCTCCACAGGGTTTCTGTCAACCATAAAATTTTCATCATTTACAGGAAAATATTCCCTTGAAAAGAAGACCAAATACCGTTAGATTAATTAATAAGAGTTCTAAAGCCTGTGGCCGGGCAGGTCTGTCTGATACTACCGGCGTCATAACAGTTTCGGAAATCCATGTATCCTGTTCTGATTATCTGAGCCTGATGCTATAATTTCCGAAATGCTGTAAGTACACAATGATCTTAGGAGGATATAACTATGTTAAAAGGAATTCCAGAAATCTTATCACCAGAATTACTGAAGGTTTTATGTGAGATGGGACACAGTGACCGTCTTGTTATCGCTGACGGAAACTTCCCTGTAGAATCCATGGGAAAAAATGCCATCACCATCCGCTGTGACGGACATGGCGTTCCGGAGATCCTGGATGCCATCCTGAAGCTCTTCCCGCTGGATACTTATGTAGAGCATCCGGTAAACCTGATGGAAGTAATGCCTGGCGATAATGTGGAGACACCGATCTGGGATACATATAAGGAAATCGTTTCCAAGCATGACGAGCGTGGCGAAAAAGCCGTCGGAAACATCGAGCGTTTCGCATTCTATGACGAAGCAAAAACTGCATACTGCATCATCTCCACAAGTGAGAAAGCACTTTATGCCAACATCATGCTTCAGAAAGGCGTTGTGATCAACAACGACTGATCTTTCTTTTGAACTGCCTGATATAATCATATATAATACACATATTCAACCAAAACATAAAACGCCCGGATCTGGATTGAAACATTCCAAATCCGGCGTTTTATATTTTAACACTTTTATCTCTTTGCTGCTTTTGCGGCGTATCCTCCGCAGAGTACTTTTCCACCCGAGGTTTTTATCCCTGCACGCACCGCATAGTAATACGTTGTTCCCTTCTTTGCGGTCTTATCCTCAAAGGAGGAGCGGCTGCCTCCGGAAACTGTACTGATCTTTTTCCATGACCCCTTTCCGGTCTTACGGTAGATCTGATAGCAATCTGCTTTCTTCTGCGCTTTCCAGCAGATCTTCAGCCCCCTGGAGGTCTTCCTAACACTGGATATCTTCTGAAGTTCCGGATAGGACAGGATATAGCTGCTTGCCTGATATCCTCCTAAAACTTTTTTCCCGTCTACATTCTTATATGGCCTCACAGCATAAGCGTAGGAGGTGATTCCCTCAATCTTCGTGTCCTGCCAAGACAATACTTTGTTGTTAACGGTTCCAATCCGAACCCAGCTTTTCCCCTGGAGCTTCCGGTAGATATAATATCCACTGGCTCCGGAAACCTTCTTCCAGGATACCCTGTTACATGGTCCGCTGACAGCTTCAGCCACTGCACGGGCCTTCCCCAGCTCCGCTTTTGCTGAGAACGGCGAAGATACGGCTCCATAAACAGTCTTCTTTCCGGAACGTACATAAGAAGCCCGGATCCGATACGTATAAGTGCTTCCTGTTTTCACTGCAGTATCCTGCCAGGTCACTACATCTGCTGCCACGGTTGCCATTTTTTTTGAATTTCCGCTTTCATCCCAGCGATAGATAGCATAACGATTGCAGCCGGGAACTGCTTTCCAGGAGATCCGTATCCTGTTAAATGCCTTGGAAACCAGTTTTACACCTGTGGTCTGACGAAGCTTCACCGTAACCTTACAGGTAGCCCGGATTCCCCTGGCATTTTTTCCGTAGCAGGTTATGGTTGCTGTTCCCGGATTTTTTGCAGTAACAACGCCGCTTCCATTTACAGCAGCCACACTGGTATCTGAGCTTTCCCAGACAATGCCGGAAGCATCCATCTCGGATCTGGTAGCCGAAGCATTTAGTGTTTTCTGATCTCCGGAATACAGACTTATCTCAGAGGAAGAAAGCTGCATCCTGGCCGCACTGCTCAGAGTCCTGGTATGCGCCTTGATCCTCGGAGTTACCGATGGATTAAATTCAACTGCATCCATCCAGGTATCCTCCGCGTTATATCGCAGAAAGCTCTGATCGGATACGATAGACGGAGAAAAGCTGCACCAGCCATAACTGACCTCTGCCTCCACACAGTATTTTATATATGTGCTTCCTGCATTTGTCACCACAATAGAATACAGACTGTTCTGGCTGAGCAGAACCTCTGGGATCTGAAAGGTCATAACCCCAGCCATCGGCTGACTGCAGGAAACCGGTGTGGAATATGCCGGTGTTCCACTGGTAGGATCACTGGCATCCTTCAGATTTGTGTATACCTGCACAGTATAGGAATTATTGGCAGACATGGAGCTAAGAGTCACCTCGCCAAGCGATTCCGCTTTTCCGTTTCCTGCACTGGCACGAAAAACCGTGGACAGCTGTTCTCCCGCATACATGCGGATGGAGCCAAGCCCTGACGTTCCGTCATAAAAATAATTGTTGCTATATTTCGGTGTATTGACAGCCGTAGCCGCAACCAGCTCACTGACAGACTTATCCTCATAAGACATATAAAAATATCCGGATTTTCCCCAGCCTGTACCCCAGCTGTTCTTAACGATCCAGGCTCCGTCTCCCTTTACCTTGGAAGATGCCCGGAAATTCTTCGCAGAATAATTGTCATCCCAACCCACCACTGTAACTACATGATTCACGTTCTTGGTGCTGGTAGGATAGGAATAGGCCGCTGTACTTGCATTGTAATAGGCATTCTGTGCATTATACATCACAGTAACTGAATTATTTGCAACCAGAAGCTTCTTCATGGCATTTACGGAATAATCGGAAAAATAGGTATTTTTCAGATAAGCAGCTGCATTGTACGCCTTGGATGCCGCCGGAGTCACACCGGTTTTCTGTGTATGCGTGGAATCTGTTGCCAGAGGCACATCCCCTTCTGTTGTCATTCCGGACCAGGTGCTCAGAAACATGGAAGCCAGAAGATCATTTCCGCCCTCATGATAATCTGCGTTTCCTTTATCATCTGTCCCCATATGCTTATTGACATCCCCGTAGGTATTTCCAAGCGGGTCATTCTTTCTGTTTGCAAAAAAATACGCCAGATGCTCTTCCGACAGATCATAAGCCCAAGGCCCTGGGTCAGAAACGAGGTTTCCAGAAGAGAGGCCATTCCAAATGCCCAGCACATACCGTAGGGCTCCTGATTCTTTACGGAAGTGACATATCCCTGATCCGCTGCATTATAATAGGACGGATAGGCCGCAGCTCTTCCCATCGGTACCTCATCCACATCATTTCCGATCTCCACGGCGGTGGAATAAGAGGTCAGATTATCAAAGGGTGCCAGCTGTTCCTGCTCCTCTTCCTCCGTAAGCGGACGGCCCTTGATATATTCGATGCCGGACTCACCACTGTCTGAGGCATCCCCGAAGCTCTCCTCACCGTCGCCAAAGGTAGCCTCCTCCTGGGAATCTGAAGACGATCCTTCTGATATTTCGGGAGTTTCTGTATCCTCCTCGGAGCTCTGCAAGGCTATATCCTCGGTATCCCCGTCGGCTGCCTCTGCAATATCCTCGGTCTGTTCATCAGGGATACCGGTGTTCTCTGTGGTATTCCCTTCTACGGTCTCCGTCGTATCCTCTGCTTCCGCCGACTGCGTCTGTGTATCTTCAGACCATTCTTCATTGAAGCCTTCCGCAGAATCACTGAAGCCTTCCACATCGGCTGCCATGACCGGAACCTGGTTGCCCGCAACTGCCACACACAGAAGAAGCGGCAGTAATTTCTTCCTGACAAGCTGTAGTCTCTTCACAAAATTCTCCACTTTTCTTATATTGATCTGGTTTATCTGTTAACGTTTCTTCAAATGATAACCCAGAATTCCGATTACTGCAAGTACTGTTGCGATCCCGATCCAGATAAACGGACTTTTATACCAGGAATTTTCTTCTTTAAAGGATGTCGCAGCTGTGCCATTGACCGGCTTAGTGACAGCTTCATCCGCAGATTTCCCACCTTCTGTTGTTCCATCCGCTGCAGGCGGTCCCTGGACCTCGCCGCTCTGAGCCTGAGAACTACCTGTGCTGGCCGTCCCTGCAGGTGGCCCCTGAACCTCACCTCTCTGAGCCTGAGATTCATCTGTGCTGGCCGTCCCTGCAGACGCTCCCTGTCCTTCGCCATTCTGAGCCTGAGAGTTGCCTGTATTGTCCGTCCCTGCAGACGTTCCCTGTCCTTCGCCATTCTGAGCCTGAGAGCTGCCTGTATTGTCCGTTCCTGCTGCTTTCCCCTGAGTCTCGCCGGCTGCGGAATTCTGCGTATCGGATGCGTCTCCCTGATTCACTGCAGAAGTCTCTTTCTCCGTGCTCCCTGCGATTCCGGCCTTCGCCAGCTCCGCATCCTTTGAGGGCCGCAGCTCCTCCAGCGGCACATAACCGTATCTGCATTATACTCTGTATATCCCCAGGTCTCACCATTCTTCTCTGTCTCCCCTTCGATATGCAGGACAGTACCATCCCTTACCGTCTTATCATTGAGCTTTTCACCTTTTCCGTCGGTGGACGGATAGATATCCACACCAATCCACCGGAATCCACAGTCATATAATAATCTGTGGTATCCGCCGGAGCCTCCACCTTCACCACAACCGACTTGTCCGCATACACCGGAACACTCATACTCAGCACCAGCATTCCTGCCAGAAGCACACCTTTGCACCTTTTCATTGCTCTTTCCTCCCTCAAAAAATCTCACTGCCATTCTATGCATAAAATCCCCTTATATTTCTCTTTTGCCTTGGCTCCGAAATATAAGAGGATCTTATCATTAGTTATATCCAGTATCTTTTTTATGCAAGCTCCCGCTCACACATATCCAGCGCAGAAGCGATCACCGCATCCATGTCATAATATTTATATTCGCCAAGACGGCCGCCGAAGATCACCTTCGGTTCCTTCTCTGCAAGCTCCTTATACTGTCCGTAAAGCGCTCCGTTCTTCTCATCATTGACCGGATAATACGGCTCATCTCCAGGCTTCCACTCGGAACTGTATTCCCGGCTGATCACCGTTTTCGGAAGATCATTACCCTCCTCATCCTTTCCGAACTCAAACCATTTATGCTCGATGATACGGGTCCACGGAGTCTCCACATCCGTATAATTCACAGCTGCATTTCCCTGGAAATTAGGTTTATCCAGTGTTTCATTCTCAAAACGCACAGAACGATACTCCAGAGTTCCCAGCTTATAGTCAAAATACGCGTCGATGGCACCTGTGTAGATCACCTTCTCCGCCATTGCATCGTACTGCTCTTTTTTCTCCAGATAATCCTCATTCAGCCGTACCTCGATACCGTCCAGCAGATTGGCAACCATCTTCGTATAACCACCCACCGGGATTCCCTGGTACAGCGCATTGAAATAGTTATTGTCAAAAGTCAGACGCACCGGAAGCCTCTTGATGATAAAAGCAGGAAGCTCCGTACATGGACGTCCCCACTGCTTCTCTGTATAGCCCTTGATCAGCTTCTCATAAATATCCGTACCTACAAGACTGATAGCCTGTTCCTCCAGATTTGAAGGTTCCGTGATCCCTGCAGCCTGCCGCTGCTCCTCGATCTTTGCCGCAGCCTCTTCCGGAGTCACCACGCCCCACATCCTGTTAAAGGTATACATATTAAACGGAAGACTGTACAGCTCCCCGTGATAATTGGCAACCGGACTGTTGGTAAAACGATTGAAGATGGCAAACCGGGTGATATATCCCAGACTTCTTATTATTGGTATGGAAATATGTGCACCGTATTTATGCACGTTGATTCCTTCCACCTTCTCTGTATATACATTTCCCGCAATATGCGGACGCTTGTCGATCACAAGCACTGACTTCCCGGCACGCTTCGCCTCCTGTGCAAAAACCGCACCGTAAAGACCGGCACCTACGATAAGATAATCGTACATTGATTTCATTCTCCCTGTTCTTTCATTGATGCTGTTATTTTAACACCGAAAAAGGGCAGCTGGCAAGAAGCACTGTAAAATCCCGGTAAATCTTATATAAGAATGTTGTCAAACAGATCTCCGCAAGCTGCAAAAATGATAAAATATCAGATATCCGCTTCTCAAACACCAAAATGTATGATACCCTGTAACTGGATCAGATAATAAACTACTCTGATCACATAAACAGATCGAAGATGGTGAAACCTATAGGTACAAAGGATACCATCACCAAAGATTACATGGCTGACAACCGCGTTTTTGCGGATGTGTTCAACCATATGCTGTACAAAGGAAAAAACGTCATAGACCCTGACACGCTTCATCCACTGGATACCACAGCTCTCGCTGTCCCCTACGGATCCGGCATTTCAGAAGTTCCTGTCCAGAAATTCCGGGACGAATTCAAATCTCTTAATGTTATGCACGACGATTCAAGGATCTATCTTCTCCTGGGGATTGAGAACCAGTCGGAACCTCACTTCGCAATGCCGGTCAAGAACATGGTCTATGATGCATTAGAATACGCAGGGCAGGTAGAAAATTCCGCCAGATCCCACAGAGAAGCGAAACAATGGCCTTCCACATCCGGAGAATATCTCACCGGCTTCTACAAGGATGACCGGCTCATCCCAGTCATAACCACGGTCGTGTACTTCGGTTCCGACACCTGGAACGCTCCCAGGAGCCTCCACGAAATGCTCTCTGTCCAGGACCCCGAAATTCTTTCCATGGTCCCGGATTACCGGATCAATCTCTTCTCACCTGCCGAGATAAAGGATGAAGAACTTGACAAACTCCAGAGCAATCTCAAAGAAGTCATGCTCTTCATCAAATATTCCAAAGATAAACGGAAGCTCCAGGAGCTTACCTCACAGACCCCCGGCTTCCGCTCACTCGAGCTCAAAGCAGCCCGGGTCATCGACTCCATAACCGGTATCAATTTACGTTTCACAGAAACAGAAGGGAGGGTTAATATGTGTCAGGCTGTTCAGGAAATGTGCGATGATGCGCGTGCCGAAGGCATCAGGAACAAGCTATGCTGACAGCACAGCGTATGCTTCAGGATCCAAGATTCTCTCCTGAAGACATCTCCAGATTTTCAGGCCTTTCTCTTGAGGACGTGCTGAAATTACAGAAGAAATAGTTCGTATTGAAAATGCTCAGATCCTTTACAGAGGATCTGAGCATTTTGCTATTCTTCTGACCAAGGCAGAAGCCGATTATTATCTATTACCCTAAATCAGCTTTTTTTGTAATTTTACAATTGTGTATGTCAAAAACAAACTTATCAAAATACAAAAAACATAATTTTGAAAATAAAATGTCTTTATCCCTATAACATTCATAAGTGCTCTAATTGCAACATGAGTCAAATATAATTCATAAGACATTTTTCCAAACTGCTCCAATATCTTTACAATTCTTTTAGGCATCTTTCGCATACTTACAGCAATACAATACAGCAAAAAAATCCCCCAAAAACACATCAAAATCCTAGTTTTGACACAACTATTTTGGTTACCGGTAAAAAGCCGCACAGCATTATCATTACTCCAAATAAAATTCCCATTTTATCTATATTATTAATACAAGCATTCTGGTAAACTTTTTTTCCACACCAACACCCTATGAAAAAAAACAAGAAATCTTCCCAATAGAATTTCTATATTTAAATTCAATACAGGAGCTACAATTCTCGGTAAAAATTGAATAACTAAAGCTATAATAAGAAGAATTAACAGTTGCCCCCAATCTGACCACTTTACATGCAATATCTTATAAACAAATGGATAAATTAAATATGCAAAAACAATAAATAACACATACCAAAAGGTTCTTGTCCCTTGTGTAAAAAATGTAACAAAGCCAAAATCAAATGCAAACATCTTGACACCTTTTTGCATGATAATAAGATCAATCACAATCCAATATGGAATAGCAACCATAAGATAAGCTGGCAAAATTCTCTTTATTCTCTTCTGAAAAAAATGCAAAATATTGGAATCTTTTGACATCGAAAAATATAATCCAACGCCGGACAGAAAAACAAAGAACTCAACTCCAACACTACCAATGAATGTGTTATACAACTTGCCTAAAAATCCCAATCCCCCTCCGGATAAATTTGAATTTGCTATATCTTCAAAAAATGAAATATCATAATTGAAATTATCGCCACACCATAAATTGCATTACGATTTTTGCTAAATATATTCCAATTATCCTTCGAATTCATCACCGATATATTCATCACAATGTTCCTTTATTTCTTTATATATTGGGGCCATTTGCAAATGATTCTATATTCTTATATGCCTTCTATATAAAATAATAGTAACATTATCCCCATTTACTGACGGTCTCGCTTTTATACAAAAAAACTCTTATAAATCAGCAAAAAGCTCTTCTCTGTAAATTCCTTTTTCCAACATCTCTCTGAAACTATCCTTCACTGCAACAACATCCTCTTTATAAGTCATACCATACCAAGTATCATTGGTACGAAGAACCTTTACGGATATCCTTCCTTCTGCCAGAAGTTCTCCAATAAATGTTGGAATCAAAAATTCCGCCTTTATAAGATTCTCCGGGACCACTTTTTCAAAAAAATATTGAAAACCACTTTCCAGCGTTTTCAGGAACTCCGGTGCCAATCCCCACATATTCATAGAAACAAGTGATTCTGTATCCAGCTTTACGCCGTCCGCCTCGGCACCTTCTGCATTCTTTACAATATTGGAAGTCTCCACAATCTCCGTCAGATTATTATACTCATCCATTTTGCAGATGCCACGTGTCACACCACCATTATCAGACAACGTATTCTTCAACACAAAACCAGCCATGCAGGACTGGCCTCCTTTTACAAGATAATCATGAATCTCACGGAATCCTTCTTTTCCATAATAATCATCTGCATTGATCACAACAAAAGGCGTTGTCAAAACATCCTTTGCAGCCAGAACCGCCCTGTCCGGTACCCCAAGGCTTCGTACGGCCTTCCGGAAGTTCTCCCGGAATATCGTTGATATCCTGGAAAACATACTCCACAGTAACAGAATGCGCCTTGCAGACCGCCTCGATCCGATTCCCGATCACATCCTTAAATTCATTTTCAATATCCTTTCGGATAATAAAAACCACCTTGTTAAAACCTGCTTCGATTGCGTCATGAATCGAATAATCCATGATGATATGGCCCTGTTCATCAACCGGCTCCAGCTGTTTGATACCACCGCCAAAACGGGAACCGATACCAGCAGCCATGATAAGTAATGTTGTTTGCATTTAATTTCCCCTCATTTCCTGATCTTAATGCAATTCTTTTTCACAGCGGTCTAATACAGCCGCAATAACCTGATCCATGTCATAATATTTATATTCACCAAGACGTCCGCCAAAAATCACATTTGTCTCAGCTTCTGCCAGCTTTTTATACTCTGCGTAAAGAGCTCCATTCTTTTCATCGTTAACAGGATAATACGGCTCATCCCCCGGCTTCCACTCAGAACTGAATTCTCGGCTGATCACTGTCTTAGGAAGATCGTTACCTTCCTCATCCTTACCAAATTCAAACCATTTATGCTCAATGATACGCGTCCATGGAGTTTCCCGATCCGTATAATTCACAGCTGCATTTCCCTGGAAATTCGGTTTATCCAGAGTTTCTGTTTCAAAACGCACGGAACGATATTCCAGTGTACCAAGCTTATAATCAAAATATGCATCGATCGGACCTGTGTAAACTACTTTTTCAGCCATCGCATCTAATTCATCTTTGTTTTCCAGATAATCTGTACTCAAACGAACCTCAATACCTTCCA
>ENA-OQDW01000452-OQDW01000452.1-human-gut-metagenome-genome-assembly--contig:-NODE-452-length-17151-cov-7.392505_pt1 | contig 17151 bp, 17 predicted proteins | sample MGYA00242784_ERZ504613 | MGnify/ENA primary metagenome ERZ504613 (study PRJEB26092, sample SAMD00036330) | human gut metagenome | host: Homo sapiens | study: EMG produced TPA metagenomics assembly of... | reverse complement strand
CATTAGTCCAAAATACCGGTCAGCCGGGAGCTGATGCCGGAGTACTGCGTGTGCGTGGTCTAGGAACTATGGGAGATGCCAGTGCCATGGTTGTGTGGATGGTGTAGAATCTACCATGAGCAGCGTGGACCCCAACGATATTGAAAACATCTCTATATTAAAAGATGCAGCCGCCTCAGCCATTTATGGAGTACGTGCTGCCAATGGCGTTATCCTTATCACAACCAAAAAGGGAACCAAAGGACGTACCATTGTATCATACGATGGGTATGTAGCTGGCAAGTGCCTCACGTATGCCCAAATTTTTGGATTCTTACAATTATGCAGTGCTGATGAATGAAGCTTACACCAATGACGGTTTGAAAGGTCCGTATGACGAAACAGCCTTGCAAAAGTTCAAAGACGGAAGTGATCCCGACTTTTATCCCAATTCCGACTGGCTGGGTACACTACTAAGTGAAAACGGCCTGTTCAACAACCATCATTTGAGTATCAAAGGCGGTGGAGACAAAGTAACTTACTCGCTGGCATTCAACTATCACGATAAAGACGGATTGATAGTCAATACTAACTACAACAAGTTCAATGTACGCGCCAACATTGACGCTCAGATAAACAGTCGTCTAAAATTGACTACAAATATGGCAGTATACCGCAGTAATATGACTGCTCCAGCAGCAGGTATCAGTAACCTGATGCACTATGCTTTCCGTGAAACTCCGGTTACTCCCATCCAACTGAGCAACGGCAACTATGCTTTGTTCAAAAACGAGCACAACTCCGTAGCCTATGCACGTGAAGGAGGAACCTACAAAGAAACAAACAGCAATTTCCAAGGTAACGTAGGAATGGAACTAGACATTATAGACGGACTGAAACTGAGAGGGATTGCCGCTTCGACTTTCAACCTGACCGACAATCCCACCCACGTCAATACCATGACATTCTATCAAGCAGGTTCAGACACTCCGGTAAAGAAAACCACCAACTCCATCACAGAGTATGATATCAAAAGTATGGAACTAAACCTGCAAGCTTATCTGGACTATAACAAAACCTTCGGTAAACACACTGTAGGAGCTTTACTGGGTTATTCACAAATTTATAAACAGACACGCTACCTGCAAGCTTACCGTAAGAACCTGCCCAACTCCAATTCGCTGGACCAGATCAACGCCGGCGAAGTGACGGGACAGACAACATACGGTACAGAAATAGAATACGCTCTTCGCTCAGTTTTCGGACGCGTGAATTATTCATACGATAACCGTTATCTACTGGAAGCCAACCTGCGTTATGACGGTACTTCACGCTTCCCTAAGAACAACCGCTTCGGCGCATTTCCCTCTTTCTCCATCGGATGGAGAATCTCAGAAGAAGAGTTCTTCAAAGTTGATTGGGTGGATAATTTGAAACTACGTGCATCATGGGGATTGCTGGGTAATCAGGAAACCGTAAACTCAGACAACAGTTCCAACTATTATCCGTACCAGAACACCTATCTATTCGGTTATGACTACAGTTTCGGAAACACTTTGACTCCAGGCATCTCCATTTCCAGCCCGATGGCCAACCAAGACATTACGTGGGAAAAAACAGACCAATGGAACGTAGGTGTGGACGCCGCTTTTTGGAGTAATAAACTGACCTTGGGCGCAGACTGGTTCCGCAAGGAAACACGGGACATATTACTGCAACTTCCCGTTCCCAACATGATGGGAGTCAGTGCTCCGATGCAAAACGCCGGCGTAGTGCGCAATACTGGTATCGAACTGCAACTAGGACATAACAACCGTATCAATGATTGGAGCTATTCTATCGGAGCCAATTTCAGCTATGTAACTACCAAAATCATGGATTTGAAAGGCGGTGACACACCGGGGCAATCCGTAGGCGACCCACTGTGGGCATATTACGGCTACGTATGCGACGGCATCTTCCAAAACGAAGAAGAGATCAAGAATCATCCTACACAGAGCATGGGTACTCCGGTTCCGGGTGACTTAAAATACCGTGACCTGAACGGGGACAAAGTGGTAGACAGCAAAGACCGGCAAGTATTGGTTCCTACTTTCCGAAAATCAACTTCGGTCTGAATCTTTCAGTTCAATATAAAGATTTCGACCTAAGTGCACTGCTGCAAGGTGCGGCTGATGTAAAGAGCGCTCCTGTAGCCGAAATCAGATACGCCTTCTACAATGGCGGTAAAGTAACGGAACAGCATCTGGACCGTTGGACTCCGGAAAACCCGAATGCCACTTATCCCCGATTGTCCATGAGTGACTCCAAAAACCGCGTGACTTCCAGTTTCTGGATGCAGGATGCCTCTTATGCCAAGCTGAGAAACCTGCAAGTAGGTTACAGCCTGCCCAAACAGCTGATATCCAAATACGGAATCAGCCGTCTGAGAGTGTATTGCAGTATCGACAATCTCTTTATGATTTCCGGCTTCGACGGTGTAGACCCCGAAGCCATCAGCGGCAACTATTATCCATTGACCCGAAATTATTCATTCGGTCTGAATGTAACATTCTAAACACTGACAACTATGAGACTAAAATATAACTTTATAGGATTAATATTGGCATGTGGCCTTGGTCTGAGCTCTTGCAATGACAGTTTTCTGGACAGAAATCCAAAAGACCAATTATCCGACGCATCTTTCTGGAAAAACGCAGAAGATGCCCAGAAATTCGCAACCGGAATCTATCTGTATCTGATAGAACCGGAGAACCATACTATCATGACAGATTGCTACACCGACAATGCTATTCCGGTACATGTCACAGCCGAACAGGGGCAGTTGTCTGCTGGTACGGCTACTTCCAGCAATCCACATTTCCTACAATTATGGAAAAATGCCTATCAATGCATCCGCAGATGCCTGGTATTTTACGAGCATATAGGCGATGTGCCGATGGATGAAAAAGAAAAAGCGCAACTGACAGCGAAGTACAGTTTCTCGAAGCTTTCTCATACGCTAACATATTAAAATATATGGGTGGCGCCTCCCTGCTGGATCATCCGTTGGAACTGAACGAGAAACTTCCTTCACGCAGTTCTGAAGAGGAGACTTATAATCATATAGTAGGATTATTGGATAAAGCAGCAGCCAGCTTGCCCGATATCCGCAGCAACAGTGACCACGGAAAACCGAGTGCCGGAGCCTGCTACGCACTGAAAGCCAGAGTTGCTTTCTACGCACACAAATATGATGTGGCGGAAGCGCCGCACGCAAAGTAATGGGCATGAATGTGTATGGACTGTATGATAACTATGGTGACTTGTTCCAACCTGTAGCAGAGTTATGTAATGAAATCATCTTTGATCGCGAATATCTGGAAAACCCGAAAAACTCCAATGAAGGCAGTTATATAGGACAGTTCTTCGCTCCCGTCATGATGGGAGGGTGGGAAGCTTTATCACCTACTCAAGACTTGATAGACTCCTATCCATGTAAGGATGGCAAATCAATCAGAGAGTCTCCTTTCTATAATCCGGAAGACCCTTTTGCCGACCGTGACCCCCGTCTAGGCTTCTCCGTACTGTGGAACGGTTCGCAAATAGCAGGAAAGACTTTCAACCTGAACAATATGGGAGATGGCAGCCATACCCGTACAGGATATAGCATGAAAAAGTATATCAATCCGGACAATGACGGTATCAATAATTACGACTGGACCAACTTTATCTATATCCGCTATGCAGAAGTGCTGCTAACTTTCGCCGAGGCTCGTAACGAAAATCTGTCTGCTCCGGATACGGAAGTATATGATGCGGTCAATCAAATCCGTCAGCGTCCCAGCGTAGGTCTTCCTCCTCTGCCCTCCGGCTTGTCCAAAGACCAAATGCGCGAAGCTATCCGTTTGGAACGTCGTTTGGAATTTGCTTTCGAGGGAATGCACCTGTTTGATACCCGTAGCTATAAAACAACCGAAAAGGATGTTACTAAACCAGTATACGGGATAAATGCAAAAGGAGAAAGCATTTTTATTGAAACCCGCAAATTCAATGCCAACCGTGACTATCTGTGGGCTATCCCCTTGGAAGAGGTAGACCTGGCTCAGGGTGCACTGAAACAGAATCCGGGTTGGGATTAACCCGGCCATTTATTTGGAGGGACAGGCTCATAAAGCTGTCCCTCCAACTCTTTCTACACATCTCTTTTCATTGAAGGCAAAAGTAATTACCTTTCCTCTCGAAAAAAGATAAAGCACTTTCAAGGAATATATGGTTTTCCCACCATCAATTTATCTCCGGAAAAATCGACTTCAAACAAGCGAGGAATACGAATATAACGTCCGTTTACATCCTTATGACGATGTACAGACATCAACCATTTACCGTCCAAGGTCTGAAACAACATCCCATGACCGAAATCAGGAGGAGTAATCGGGTCTTTCTCCTGTATCCATGGTCCATCCAAGGTTCCGCTTTCAGAATAAGCCACTCCCTGAGTGTACACATTATAAATCCAACTAGTCCAAATCATACCGAGTCTACCTGTTCCTGTACGGAACAGATACGGACCGTCAGTGACTTTATTCGGTTTATCCTTGCCATCCGCATCTTTTTCACGGCTCCACGGCGATTCGCTGGCACGGAACAGTAATTTCCCTTCGCCTATGGTTCCACTTAAGTCAGGCTTCAGTTCTATTTTCTCTATCGTACCATCCAAGGCTTGCAACCATTCATAACAATATACCATATAAGGCTTTCCGTCTTTATCCACCCAAAAAGTTCCGTCCAAGGTCGGTTTATCAGCAGGCAAATAAGTAGAGTCCTTCATCGGAACGTAAGGTCCGTCCGGCTTATCGCTTACCAAAACATGGCTGGCACGACGCTCTATTACATTCCCTTGTACCGTATCAATCTTCACCGCCTGATTGGTGAAAGTGGCAAAATAATAATACTTGCCTTTATATGGATGCAACTCAGCGGCCCAGACCATGGGATCAGGTCCCATCCATGAGTTAGAGTCAGTCTTTGCCACATGGAACGGTCCTTCCCAAAGTTTCAAATCCTTGCTTTTCCAAAGCATACCTCCGGTTCCAGTCATATAATACATAGCCGTCTTCCTGTCTGCTAGAATGCAAGGGTCACTCAGCACAATAGAATCCAAAGGCACTTCCTTCCGCACTTCCTGCTGACGTCCTTGGCAAGCAGACACCAACCATGAAAGAGAAACACCTAACAATAAAAACAATCCAATCTTTTTCATGCATATTCTATTTTAAGTTTCACAAATTCAACATTACAAAGTTAGCGATAAATAGTGAGATACGGAAATATTAGGTAAAGTCTTTGATAGATAGGCAAAACGGAGAAGTTGAAAAATACTGCCGGAGGCGTTAAAAGCCAGTTGGAAGCCATGTCGTGACTTCGCTACGTTACCATTCCGTAACCATGCGAAAATCCGGGTTTCCGGCTGTTCGCAGAATGGCGAAGTTAGCTATTTTATAGTGAGTTACCAACAACTCACGCGAAAATAATCCGCACCTGACAAAGATTGCGCCGTTCCTCCCCGTTTTGCGTATCGACAGCGGACTCTTCACCAACTAAATTTGAACCAAAAAAATTTTAGGACGATGAAGAGTACATTTTCGGTAATCTATTACCTCAAACGGCAGGTAGTGAAAAAGGACGGGACGGTTCCCGTCATGGGGCGTATCACGGTGGACGGAAGCCAGACGCAGTTCAGTTGCAAGCTGAGTGTCGATCCGAAGCTGTGGGACACCAAAGGAGGACGTGTCACGGGCAGAAGCACAGCGGCACTCGAAACGAACCGTATGCTTGACAAGATGCGGGTGCGCATCAACAGGCACTATCAAGAAATCATGGAGCGTGACAATTATGTCACCGCTGAGAAAGTGAAGAACGCCTTTCTCGGACTGGAACACCGCTACCATACGCTGATGCAGGTGTTCCGCCAGCACAACGAGGACTACGAGAAACAGGTGGAGGCGGGCATGAAAGCCAAAGGCACGCTTGCCAAATACCGCACCGTTTACAGGCATCTGCAAGAGTTCCTCACCATCCGCTACCATGTGAAGGACATCGCCTTGAAGGAGCTTACCCCCGCTTTCATCTCCGACTTCGAGATGTTCCTGCGCACGGACAAGCACTGCTGCACCAACACCGTGTGGCTATATATCTGCCCGCTTCGGACGATGGTGTTCATCGCCATCAACAACGAGTGGCTGACACGCGACCCGTTCCGCGAATATGAAATCAAGAAGGAGGAAACAACACGCAGTTTCCTGACCAAAGAGGAAATCCGCCTGCTGATGGACGGGAAACTGAAAAACGCCAAACAGGAACTATACCGTGACCTCTACCTGTTCTGCGCGTTCACGGGCTTGTCATTCGCGGATATGCGCAACCTCACGGAAGAGAATATCCGCACCTACTTCGACGAACACGAGTGGATAAACATCAACCGCCAGAAAACGGGCGTGGTGTCAAACATCCGCCTGCTTGACATCGCCAAGCGGATCATAGACAAGTATCGCGGGCTGTGCGAGGACGGCAGGATATTCCCCGTGCCACATTACATGACCTGTCTGTACGGCATCCGTGCCGTGGCTAAAAGATGCGGCATAACCAAGCATATCACTTGGCATCAAAGCCGACATACCGCAGCCACGACGGTGTTTCTCTCCAACGGCGTACCCATCGAAACCGTCAGCTCCATGCTCGGACACAAGAGCATAAAGACGACGCAGATTTACGCGAAGATCACCAAAGAGAAACTCAATCAGGACATGGAGAACCTTGCCGCAAGGCTGAACAGTGTCGAGGAATTTGCAGGTTGCACCATCTAAAAAGAGAAGCCATGAAACGCGATATTATCATCATAGAGGAAAAGTCGGTCAGCGTAACCGGTAACGAGGTGTGGATGACCGCCACCGAAATCGCCGGACTGTTCCATACAACCGTCCCGGCAGTGAACGCCGCCATTAAAGCCGTCCGCAAGTCGGACGTGCTGAACGACTACGAGGTGTGCCGCTATATGCAGCTTGAAAACGGTCTGCACGCGGATGTGTATGCGCTTGAAATCATCATCCCCGTCGCCTTCCGGCTGAACACCTACAACACCCACCTGTTCCGCACATGGCTGGTGGGCAAGGCACTCTCCAAAGAGAAACGGCAGGCATACGTCATGCTCATACCAAGCGGAAACGCCGGGTATTGCTGAATACATACACCCCATAAGACAAGGAAACGGGCGGCACTTCAAAATGGTGTCGCCCGTTTCCTTTTTTCATATCGCCCTATCTGATCGGTCTGCGGTAGTTCGTTTCCAGCACCTCACGCAGACCCGATTCCGGGTAAAGCACCTTTCCTCCCAAAAGGATAAAGGGAAGCACTCGGTTGTTCCTGTATTCCTGCAAGGTGCGGCGGCTCACGCGGAGTAGTTCGGACACCTCCTTGTCCGTCAGGTAACGCTCCCCGTCCAGCGGAGGGCTGTAACTCTCCAGAAATGCGGAAAGCCATTTCGAGTTTTTCTGCACGTTCTGCAACAGCACGGTCACATCTTCCGTGTCCATCGTGATTACATTGTTCTCCTCGTTCATTCTGCATCGGATTTTAAGGTGAACACTCGATTAACGGTCTGTGGGGTAAATCGTGCCGACCAGCGGAATGACCCTTTTCACGTCCTCCGGCTTGTAATATAAACGGTAGCCTATTTGCGAGTAGCCGATGAAGCCACGGTCGCGCAACTTCGCCAGCGTGCGGGGGCTGATTCTCAACTGCTGGCAGACCTCTTCCCCGGTCAGCCATTTTGCAAGACGCCTTTCATCGCCCTTGCGCTGCAAGGCGGCGACTTTCTCCACGAAAGCACCCATCTGTGCCATAATCCCGTCGAAAGTCTGTTTCTCGATAGATACTATTTCCATATTCATGTCATTTAGAGTTTGCCGCAAAGGTAACGACACGGCATACAAGACGTATCGTTTTCCGCTGAAAGGCCGCTTGTTGCGCCGTTTGACCGGGTTACGGAGCCATCTTCCATAAAAATCTTGCGTGAGTCATGTAGTGAGTTGTTAATGCCCCCTTTGTTTATTCCCGAACTTTGCCGCAGAAACAAGAAAAAAGGACTGAATATGAATGTGATAACAATGGAAAGTTCCGCCTACAAGGAACTGATGGCGCAGATTGCCGACATCGCAGGGTACATCCGCGAGGCAAGGGACGAGAAGAAACGGAAGCGGGAAACCGAAGACAAGCTGCTTGACACGGCGCAGGCGGCGAAGATGCTCAACGTGAGCAAGCGCACCATGCAGCGTATGCGCACCGACCACCGCATCGAGTATGTGGTGGTACGCGGAAGCTGCCGCTACCGTCTTTCCGAGATACTGCGGCTGCTGGAGGACAACACCGTAAGGAACGAGGAAGGGACAATAGACACCCTTTTCCACAACCACAGGCTGCGCACGGGCGGCAAACCGAAAGAAAGGAGGACATAGGTCATGGAAATTCTCACACGAAACAACTTCGAGGGCTGGATGCAGAAGTTGATGGAACGGCTCGACCGTCAGGACGAACTGCTGCTGTCCATGAAGCGGAGGGGCAACAGCCCACGCTTTCGGAAAGCGTCCGCCTTTTCGACAATCAGGACTTGTGTATGCTGCTCCAGATAAGCAAGCGCACGCTTCAACGCTACCGGAGCATCGGCGCGTTGCCCTACAAGACACTTGGGAAGAAGACCTATTACAGCGAGGAAGACGTGCTGACATTCCTTTCCAACCATGTCAAGGAGTTCAAAAAGGAAGATATAGCCTTCTACAAGGCGCGTATCCATAATTTCTTTCATAAATAACCAATTAAAAACTTTTTCAAATGGCAAAGAAAAAAGACGAAAAGGACGTGCTGGTGGTCCGTGACGAGAAGACGGGCGAGATCAGCGTGGTAGCCGGGCTGAACGCGGACGGCACACCCAAGCGCATCCCCGCGAAAGCGGAGAACGCGCAGAGTTTCCTGCAACTCGACCGTCACGGCGACATGCTGGACAACTTCTTCACCAACTTCTTTCGGCAGTGCAAGGAACCCAGCCGCTTCGGTTTCTACCGCATCGCGGCAGACCAAGCCGAGAATGTGCTGGAGGCAATCAAGCAGCTCCTGAAAGACCCCGAAGCGAACAAGGAGATGCTCGCCCCTCACAAGGTGGACACCTCAGAGTACGAGAAGAAGGTGCAGGAAGAGCAGGCGGCACAACAGACAGAGAAACAAGAACCTCAAAAACAGGAAAACATGGAACAACAGAAAGAACAACAGCAACAGGAAAGCCCGCAACAGACGCAGGGCAGACAGGGCTACCAGCCCATCGACGAGAGCAAGATCAACTGGCAGGAGCTGGAAGAAAAATGGGGCGTGAAGTATGACGACCTCAAACAGTCCGGCGACCTCACCAAGATGCTCAACTACGGCAAGTCCGACTTGGTAAAGGTCAAGCCGACCTTCGGCGGCGAATCCTTTGAGCTGGACGCCCGCCTCTCCTTCAGGAAGGACGGCGAGGGAAACATCAGCCTCGTGCCGCACTTCATCCGCAAGGAGCAGAAATTGGACGAGTACAAGGGACACAAGTTCACCGACGAGGAACGGAAAAGCCTGCGTGAAACGGGCAACCTCGGCAGGGTCGTGGACCTCGTGGACAAGGAAACGGGAGAAATCACCCCCTCCTTCATCAGCATCGACCGCAAGACGAATGAAATCACGGACATCGCGGCAAACAGGGTGCGCATCCCGAACCGCATCGGCAAGACGGAAATCACTCAACAGGAGCAGGATATGCTCCGCGCCGGACTGCCCGTGCGCGACAAGCTCATCGAGCGCAACGACGGCAGGAAGTTCGTCACCACCTTGCAGGTGAACGTGGAACAGCGCGGCGTGGAGTTCGTGCCGGGAACGGGCAGGTCGCCCCGTACCGCACAGAAGCAGGAAGCCAAGAGCGACACCTCGCAGAACCAGACGCACAGCGGAGAAAATGCCGCCAACACCACGAAAGAACGCCGCAACACATGGACGAACGAGGACGGCAGCATCCGCCCCATCAGCAAATGGAGCGGCGTGAACTTCACCGAACAGCAGAAAGCCGACTATGTGGCGGGCAAGACCATCAAATTAGAGAACGTGACCGACAAGCAGGCTTCCACGCCACCATGTACCTCAAGTTCAACCCAGAGAAGGGCCGCCCGTACCGCTACGACACGAACCCCGACAACGCCCAGCAGGTAGCCCCGTCCAACGAGAGCCGCACGCAGGTGGCGGTGAACAACGAGGGCAAGACCAACGAGGCGACAAAGGAACTGAAAGAGCCGTTGCAGAAGGGTCAGACCGCCCCGAAGAACGAGAACCAGCAACGGCAGCAGGACAAACCGAAGAAGAACAACAAGGGCATGAAGATGTAAATCCGTGTCCGCCACTAAATCCAATCCAAAGTAAAAAAAGTAATCACTAAAAAAGAAAAAGCATGAAGACAATCATTGCAGAGAAGCCCTCCGTGGCACGCGAGATCGCCCGCATCGTGGGCGCGACAAAGAGAGAGGAAGGATATTTTGAGGGAGGCGGCTATTTCGTTACATGGGCATTCGGACACCTCGTCCAGCCTGCCATGCCCGACGGCTACGGCGTGCGCGGATTCGTCCGTGACAACCTCCCGATTATCCCCGACACCTTCACGCTCGTCCCCCGTCAGGTCAGGACAGAGAAGGGCTACAAACCCGACAGCGGCGTGGTGTCGCAAATAAAGGTCATCAAAAGGCTTTTCAGTATAAGCGAACAGATTATCGTGGCGACCGATGCCGGGCGCGAGGGTGAGCTGATTTTCCGATACCTCTACCACTACACAGGATGCACCACCCCTTTCGTGCGGCTGTGGATAAGCTCGCTCACCGACAAGGCTATCCGCGAGGGGTTGCGCAACCTCGAAGACGGCAGCAAGTATGACAACCTCTACCTCGCTGCCAAAGCGCGGAGCGAATCCGACTGGCTCGTGGGCATCAACGGCACTCAGGCGTTATCCATCGCCGCTGGGCACGGCACATACTCCGTCGGACGGGTGCAGACACCCACGCTGGCTATGGTGTGTGAACGCTACTGGGAGAACCGCCATTTCACTCCCGAAACATTCTGGCAGCTCCATATCGCAACGGACGGTTGCGACGGCGAGGTAGTGAAATTCTCATCCTCCGAGAAATGGAAGGAGAAAGAGCCTGCTATGGAACTATATAATAAGGTAAAGGCGGCAGGCTCTGCCACCGTCACGAAAGCCGAACGCAAGGAGAAGACGGAGGAAACACCGCTCCTGTATGACCTGACCACGCTCCAGAAGGAAGCCAACTCCAAGCACGGCTTCACGGCGGAACAGACGCTTGAAATCGCGCAGAAGTCTACGAGAAGAAGCTGATAACCTATCCAAGAACGGGAAGCCGCTACATCCCCGAAGACGTGTTCGCCGAAATCCCCAAGCTGCTCGCCTTTATAGGTACGCAGCCCGAATGGAAAGACAAGGTGCGGGCGAAAGCCGTCCCGACACGCCGCAGCGTGGACGGTGGCAAGGTGACGGACCACCATGCCCTGCTCGTCACGGGAGAAAAACCGCTCTTCCTCTCCAAAGAGGACGGTATCATCTATCACATGGTTGCCGGACGCATGGTTGAGGCATTCTCCGGAAAATGCGTCAAGGACGTGACCGCTGTCACGGCTGAATGTGCCGGAGTGGAGTTCACCGTGAAAGGCAGTGTCATCAGGCAAGCCGGATGGCGTGCCGTCTATGGCGAGGAAAACAAGGAGGAAGCCACCATCCCCGGCTGGCAGGAAGGCGACACGCTGACACTGAAAGGCTCGTCCATCACCGAAGGAAAGACCAAGCCGAAGCCGCTGCACACCGAAGCCACCCTGTTATCCGCTATGGAAACGGCTGGCAAGGAAATCGAGGACGACGCATTGCGTCAGGCGATGAAGGACTGCGGTATCGGCACTCCCGCCACACGCGCCTCCATTATCGAAACGCTCTTCAGGCGCGGCTACATGGAACGCTGCAAGAAGTCGCTTGTGCCCACCGAAAAGGGGCTTGCCCTCAACTCCGTCGTCAAGAGATGCGCATCGCCGATGTAGCCATGACGGGCGAATGGGAGAAGGAACTGGCGCGTATCGAGCGCGGGGAACTGTCCGCCGACACCTTCCGCAAGGAGATAGAGGCGTACACACGGGAGATCACCTCCGAACTGCTCTCGTGCGACAAGCTCTTCGGCAGCCGTGATTCCGGCTGCGCGTGTCCCAAGTGCGGCACGGGCAGGATGCGCTTCTACGGCAAGGTAGTACGCTGCGACAACACGGAGTGCGGACTGCCCGTGTTCCGGCTGAAAGCGGGACGCACCCTGTCCGACGACGAAATCAAGGATCTGCTCACCGACGGGCATACCAAGCTACTCAAAGGTTCAAGAGCAAACAGGGCAAGAGTTTCGATGCCATTGTTGCCTTTGACGGAGAATATAACACGACTTTCGTGTTCCCGGAAAAGAAAAGCAAGGCTTCCTCCCCGAAGAAAAGGAAATAATCACTAACTTTTGATAAGTCAGGCTGCATCTCAACAATAGAAACAAACAAGTTTTTTTCGTATTGTCTTCGATTTGCACTAACTTTGCCACTTGTTCAGAGTAATGAATTGTTCTTCGATACCGGATTACACTCATACTTTGGATTTAGTGGTGGCACTCGGAGGGATACCGAGTGCCTTTTTCTTCCTTTTTTACAGCCAATTATCCCGGTATTTATCAATCCACTAAAATCCAAAGTAATGAACAACAAGAAAAGAAACGAGGGTCAGACCGACTTTTCCTATTACGGTCTGTACCTGCTGGACTACCTCCGTACGAACAAGTTTGAACAGGCTTCCGATGCCGCCTTCATACGGGAACGCGCCGACCGTGCCGCCGAAACGTATGAGAAGGCACGGCTGGAAGCTATGCCGCTGACGGTGCGCAAGAGCTGGCGATGGACACGCTGCTGCGCGGACTGCACTATTCCCGTTACGCCATCCTCCGCGAAGTGGTGGAAAACGAGTTCTTCGACGAAGTGCCGGAAGATAAGCGTGAAGCCTTTATCCTGAAACTCCTGCCGCTTGTCGGCAATGTATTCTCCATCTATGACCTCTCGGACGACAACTTCGCCCTGTCGCCCGACCATGACCTGCTCTACACGGAGCTGACGGGTACAACCGTCCTCTACATTGAGGAATATGGCGTTTAACCGTAAACAGAAGTTACGGGACAACATCGAGGCGATACGGACGGCATTCATCCTTGACAGGGAAAACAGGACAGCGACAACCGAAGAGCGTGCCATACTTCAAAGGTACTGCGGTTTCGGAGGTCTGAAATGTATCCTGAACCCCGCGAAGGAACTGACGGATGCCGTCCGTTGGGCGAAATCCGACCTCGAACTGTTCGCCCCGACGGTGGAGTTGCACAAGCTCATCCGTGAGAACAGCAAGGACGAAACGGAGTACAAGCGGTTTGTGGATTCGCTCAAAGCGTCCGTGCTGACCGCCTTCTACACACCGAAAGAGATAACCGACACCATCGCGGACGTGCTGGCGGATTACAGCGTCCGCCCCTCCCGTATGCTCGAACCGTCGGCAGGTGTCGGCGTGTTCGTGGACTCCGTGCTGCGGCACAGTCCCGGTGCGGATGTGATGGCTTTTGAGAAAGACCTGCTCACGGGTACAATCCTGCGGCATCTTTATCCCGACCAAAAGATGCGCACCTGCGGTTTTGAGAAAATCGAAAGACCGTTCAACAATTATTTTGACTTGGCTGTGTCCAACATACCGTTTGGCGACATCGCCGTGTTCGACCCTGAGTTTCAGCGTAGCGATTCCTTCGGCAGACGATCGGCACAGAACGCCATCCACAACTATTTTTTCCTCAAAGGGCTGGATGCCGTGCGTGACGGCGGCATCGTGGCTTTCATCACCTCGCAGGGGGTGTTGAACAGCACCAAGACCTCCGTGCGTGACGAGATGTTCCGGCAGGCTCATCTGGTATCGGCGATACGCCTGCCGAACAACCTGTTCACGGACAACGCGGGTACGGAGGTGGGCAGCGACCTTATCGTGCTGCAAAAGGATATTAAAAAGACGGAAATGTCGCAGGACGAGCGGTTAATGACCGTGATACAGACGGACACGAAAACCGACCTGACCGACAACGCCTATTTCATCCACCACCCGGAGCGCATCGTGCATACGACAGCGAAACTTGACACCGACCCATACGGGAAGCCCGCTATGGTCTATCTGCATGATGGCAAGACCGAAGGCATCGCCGGGACTTGCGCCGTATGCTCGACGAGGATTTCCATTTTCGCCTTGTCATGCGTCTGTATTCGGGTTCAATCCAGCGGGCGAGAACGGAAGAAAAGGTTACCGTTCAAAAGGAGCCGGAACGTCCTGCGGTAACACAGAAAACGGTATTTTCACAAGCAGTTGAAACTCCGACGGAGAAACAGCAACCCGTTGAGGAAAAGCCGGAGATTGAGCCTCGTCCGAAATATTCTGATGGGGTGCAACTATCATTGCTTGACCTTTGGGGAATGACGGAGGAGGTAAGCCAACCGAAAACCGCCAAAAAGAAAAAGACGGTGAAAAAGGCAGTTACGGCAAAGACCGCTCCGTCCAAGCCGAAGGTTACACCTGCGCCAACGGCTCCAGCCGTCAAGTCAGTAACGGAAAACAAGGAAGTGAAAGCGGATAGCACCTCCAAGCCTGCCGACCCGGACGACATCTATGCCACATTGGACTGGGAAACCAATCCTCCCATCAACGGTTTCTATGAGATGATGATGAACCTCACGCCTGAGCGCAGGAAGGAACTTCGGGAGCTGGCAAGGCAGCACAATGAGAAACAGGAGGCAACGGAAAAGACTGAGGTGAAAGCCGTGCCGGAAGTTCCACATGAGCAACCACTACATGAGGAAACACAGCCGGAAGTCGCCTCAACACCTGCCACTACTGACGCACCGTCGGAGGCGGCAACCTCCCTTTTCCCCGAAATCGAGGCGGAGAAGCCGAAGGAGGAAGTCATAGATCTCTCGCCCCGTGCCTACCACCGCACGCCGGAAATGCACCTGCGTGAAGGGTCGCTGGTGGCTGACTGGGGACGTCATAACATCGGCTATCTGAAAGACATCACGCCCTACGGCGCGACATTCCAACCGCTTGATTTGAAAGGCTACCAGAAGGAAAAGGCGTTGCTATATGTGTCGCTGCGTGACGCATACGAGCGGCTATACCGCTATGAATCGAACAGTCACGAGGAAAACGTACCGTGGCGTGAGCATCTGAACACCTGCTATGACGAGTTCGTCATGCGCTACGGCAACCTCAACGCCAAGCAGAATGTGAAGCTGGTGATGATGGACGCAGGCGGACGTGACATCCTCTCGCTGGAACGGGCGGAGAACGGAAAGTTCGTCAAGGCGGACATCTTCGAGCGTCCCGTTTCCTTCTCGGTGGAGAGCCATGCCAACGTAGGCACTCCCGAAGAAGCCTTGTCCGCATCGCTCAACAAGTTCGGCACGGTCAATCTCGACTATATGCGTGAGATAACCGACAGCACGGCGGAGGATTTGCTCACAGCCCTGCAAGGGCGCATCTACTATAATCCCCTCGTGACCGGTTACGAGATCAAAGACCGCTTCATCGCCGGGAACGTGATAGAGAAGGCGGAACGCATAGAGGCTTGGATGGGTGAAAACCCCGATAATGAGCGTATGCCGGAGGTGAAACAGGCGTTGGAGGCGTTGAAAGATGCCGAACCACCGCGCATCGCCTTCGAGGACTTGGACTTCAACTTCGGGGAACGTTGGATTCCGACAGGTGTATATTCCGCCTATATGAGCCATTTCTACGACACGGAGGTGAAAATCGCCTACTCTCCGACTTTGGATGAGTTCTCGGTGGCTTGCAGCCGTGAGAACTTCAAGATATGGGAGGAATTCTGTGTGAAGGGGCATTACCGTAACTATAACGGTATGCACCTTTTGAAACACGCCCTGCACAACACCTGCCCCGATATGATGAAGTCAATCGGCAAGGATGAGCATGGCAACGACATCAAGGTACGCGACAGCGAGGGCATACAGCTTGCCAACGCCAAGATTGACGAGATACGAAACGGCTTCACCGAGTGGCTCGAAGAGCAGTCGCCGCAGTTCAAGGAACGGCTGACGACGATGTATAACCGGAAGTTCAACTGTTTCGTGCGCCCGAAGTATGACGGCTCTCACCAGACCTTCCCCGACCTCAACCTGAAAGGGTTGGCAAGCCGTGGAATCAAGAGCGTCTATCCCTCGCAGATGGATTGCGTATGGATGCTGAAACAGAACGGCGGCGGAATTTGCGACCATGAGGTCGGCACAGGTAAAACGCTGATAATGTGCATTGCGGCGCATGAGATGAAGCGTCTGAACTTGGCGCACAAGCCGATGATTATCGGACTGAAAGCAACGTCGCGGAGATTGCAGCCACCTATCAGGCGGCATATCCCAACGCGCGTATTCTCTACGCCTCGGAAAAGGACTTCTCGACCGCCAACCGTGTGCGTTTCTTCAACAATATCCGAAACAACGACTACGATTGTGTCATCATGTCGCACGACCAGTTCGGCAAGATACCGCAGTCGCCGGAGTTGCAGCAGCGCATCCTGCAAGCAGAGCTTGACACGGTGGAGGAAAACCTCGAAGTGCTGCGTGAGCAGGGAAAGAACGTGTCGCGGGCGATGCTGAAAGGATTGGAGAAGCGCAAGCACAACCTTGAAGCGAAGCTGGAGAAGGTGGAACACGCCATCCAATCGCGCACGGACGACGTGGTGGATTTCAAGCAGATGGGCATCGACCACATCTTCATCGACGAGAGCCACCAGTTCAAGAACCTCACGTTCAACACGCGCCACGACCGTGTGGCGGGACTGGGCAACTCGGAAGGAAGCCAGAAGGCTCTCAATATGCTCTTCGCTATCCGCACCATACAGGAGCGCACAGGAAAAGACTTGGGTGCGACCTTCCTCTCCGGCACGACTATCAGCAACTCACTGACTGAATTGTACCTGCTGTTCAAGTACCTGCGCCCGAAGGAGCTGGAACGGC
>ENA-OQDW01000451-OQDW01000451.1-human-gut-metagenome-genome-assembly--contig:-NODE-451-length-17175-cov-4.700141_pt1 | contig 17175 bp, 19 predicted proteins | sample MGYA00242784_ERZ504613 | MGnify/ENA primary metagenome ERZ504613 (study PRJEB26092, sample SAMD00036330) | human gut metagenome | host: Homo sapiens | study: EMG produced TPA metagenomics assembly of... | reverse complement strand
AAAGATTGTGTGGTATTGCCTTAGAGCTTCAGTTGTTCATAGGCGTCTATCTTACGTCTTTTCGGCAAATTTTGTTGCATACTGCGTTAAAAATTCTTGCCATACGAAGTATGCCTGCAAATTTTTGCCTTGTCTGCAAAAAAATTTGCTCGAAAATCCGCATATATTTCCTACGAACACAAGCTCTTATGTTTCTTGTAAATGCTTTCGCAGGATCAATAAGCCTTGCCCCACAGCACCATGTGCTTTGCCGGCTTGCCGCAGCAGACACACTTGTCCGAGATGTGCTTCTGCTCCAGCGGAATGCAGCGGGAACCTACGCCGGTAACTTCCTTGACCTTGTCCTCGCAGGCTTCGTCACCGCACCACATTGCTTCGATAAAACCGTCGCCCTTTTCTTCCAGAGCCTTGGTGATCTCGTCCATGGTCTGGCAGACATAGGTCTTGTTTGTCCGGTTTTCCAGTGCCTTCCGGAACATGCCCTGCGGCACTACGTTCTCCAGCAGGTCGCTGACGGTGTCGCACAGAGCCTCATAGCTCTCGTCCAGAGCGACCGTCTGCTTTTCGCCGTTGAAGCGGGTGGCAACGACACACTGTCCGGCTTCGATGTCCTTGGGGCCGATCTCGATCCGTACCGGAATGCCCTTCATCTCGTACTGGGCAAACTTCCAGCCCGGAGAGTTGTCGGAATCGTCCAGCTTTACGCGGATTCCCTTGGCAGCCAGAGCCTTGTACAGTTCTGCCGCCTTGTCCAGAACGCCCTCCTTGTGCTGGGCAATGGGCACGATAACTGCCTGTACCGGAGCCACAGCCGGCGGCAGTACCAGACCGCTGTCATCGCCGTGTGTCATGATGATCGCACCGATCAGACGGGTGGTCACGCCCCAGCTGGTCTGGTGCGGATATGCCAGCTTGTTGTCCTTGCCGGCGAACTGAATGCCGAATGCTTGGCGAAGCGTCCCCGAAATAGTGGGAAGTACCTGCCTGCAATGCCTTGCCGTCGTGCATCAGAGCCTCGATCGCATAGGTAGAAACTGCACCGGCGAACTTGTCGCTTTCGGTTTTCCTGCCCTTGACTACCGGCATTGCCAGACACTTTTCGCAGAAGTCGGTGTATACGTTCAGCATACGCTCGGTTTCTTCAATTGCCTCCTCTGCGGTGGCGTGAATGGTGTGGCCTTCCTGCCACAGGAACTCACGGGAACGCAGGAACGGACGGGTAGTCTTTTCCCAGCGTACCACGCTGACCCACTGGTTGTACAGCTTCGGCAGGTCGCGGTAGCTGTGCACGATATCCTTATAGTGATCGCAGAACAGGGTTTCCGAAGTCGGACGGACGCAGAGCCGTTCCTCCAGCTTTTCGCTGCCGCCGTAGGTGACCCATGCCACTTCCGGAGCAAAGCCCTCTACGTGATCCTTTTCCTTTTCCAGCAAGCTCTCCGGAATGAACATGGGCATGTTGACATTCACGTGACCGGTTGCCTTGAACATGCCGTCCAGAATCCGCTGTATATTCTCCCAGATCGCATAGCCGTAGGACGAATGACCATACAGCCCTTTACGCTGGTATAAGATACGAGTTCTGCCTTTTTGCAGATGTCGGTGTACCACTGTGCAAAATCCACGTCCATTGCCGTGATCTCTTCCACCATTTTCTGATTCTTTTTTGCCATAGTATCCTCCTGTGGTTGTTTCCGGTGCAGCCGCACCGTCAGTCTGTTTTCAGTATAGCATATTTTTTGCGGAATTGCAAGGGGATTCTTGGATTTGTAAGGAAACACTGCATAAAGCTTGTGCGTAAGATGCGTAGTCAGATTTTTCGGCAGATTGCCTAGAAATTCCGCAGGCATACTTGATGTATGGCAAGGGATTTCTGGGCAATATGACGGAAAATCTGCAAGCAGATTGCGTGCAAAGCCGTCAGGCGGGCTTTATGCAGTGTTTCCATAAGGCAAATCCTCGCCGTCAGGCAGACTGATGCGGTGCCGCCATAATATTCCCTATTGATTTCTCCGCGGTTTTCCTGTATAATAAGAATCAAAAGGTAATCCCCCATTTTCAAGAAAGGACAAGCATATGAAACAGACTACGAAAAAACTTGCCGGACTGGCTTGCGGACTGGCTCTGGTGCTGGGCTGCGGTGCAGGAACGCTGACGGCTTCGGCAACCTCTGTGGGCGATGTCATTGCTCACGCCTATGCCGTAGGGCTGCCGGAGTCGGATATTCAGGCGTGTATCGCCCAGTACAGCGGCAGAGAGTACACCTCCGAACAGTGCGATCAGGCAATCGCCGCACTGGACAACTGGGCAAAAGAGCGAGATAACAAGATCAACGAGGAGATCAATAAAGGCACCACAACGGCTGCTCCGGAAGAAAACCGCACCACGGAAACCACGGCAGCAACTGCCGCAGCGGCTGCCGGCAAAACTGCACAGACCACTGCTCCTGCCAAGAAAGATTTCCTGAACATGACGCTGAACGAAAAGGTGGAGTACATCAACAGCCTGCCTGCCGACCAGCGGAACGACTTTGTGCAGAACATGAGCAACGAGGAGCGAAACAGCTTCCTCAAGCAGATGAAGACCAGCGACCAGCTGGACGTGATCTCCGCCATGACAGACGTGGGAAAGGCGTTCGGCGTGAACTTCTCTGTGGACAGCGTTTCTGATGATGCCATTTCTGTCAGCATTCACGACGAAAACGGCAATCTGGTAGGCGTTTCCACCTATGGCAACACCGTGGAAGCTACCGGAATTCCCTACACCGTGCCGGTACTGATCGGCGGTGGTGCGATCCTGCTGGCATCTGCCGGACTGGGAGCCTTACTGCTCCGCAGCCGCCGCACTGCCGGACAGGCAGGAGGAACGCTATGAAAAAGAAAACAGATTCCACCATTTCTCTGCCTGTATGGGCACAGCTTCTGCTGCCGGTTCTGGTGACAGTGCTCTGTGCCGGTATTGTGCTGCTGTGCAGTATCCGCCCCTATGAACAGGCAAAAACCTATCTCAAAGTGGCTTTCATGGCAGGCAGTACCTCTGCCGCCGGAGAGGGCACCAACGGGCTGAACATTGTCCAGACGGACATTGACACCGACTACACCGGCAAGACGGATTCTGAGGGTACGCCTGTCGCAGTGGCTTACGGCAGCCAGTGTGCTGTGCTGGAAGCAAAATCCATCGGGCTGTACGTTCCTGTCTACTACGGCGGCGGCTCGGAACTGCTGGAGCAGGGAGCGTGTCTGACCACCGCTTCGGCTCTGCTGGGAGCGTCGGGAAACTCCGTCATCAGCGGACACGTGAACACCTTTTTCCACGACCTGTCCCAGCTGCAAGTGGGTGACACAGTGACCGCCTACACCACCTACGGCAAATTCACCTATGAAGTCACGGAGCAGATCCAGTTTGAATCCACCAGCAAGTCCTATCTGAAGCAGACAGATGACGACCGTCTGACCCTGTACACCTGCGAGATGCAGCTTCTCGGCTCGTCCTCGAAACGGGTGGGCGTGATCTGCAAGCTGACGGATAAAGCATTCTACACCGACACCGAAGCCGGAAAAGGAGGTACCCAATGAAAACTGAAACCACTTCCGGCGGCATGGGCAAGCTGGTACTGCGGCTGATCCTGTCGATCCTGCTGGTATTTTCCCTGCTGGGAACAGTCGGCTGTGCCGTGGGCATTTCCGTCCTGCACAGTCCGTCCCAGCTGATTGCCCAGATGCACAAGCAAAACGCCGGGCAAAAGTCTACGACAGTTTACAGATCCGCTTCACCACCGACTACAACACCACTGCCGTTCCTGCGAATGTCTACATGGACGCGATCTCTGTGGACTGGCTGGAGCAGTGCATGGAGCAGAAGCTGACGGCTCTCTACGGAGCGGACAGCGATCTCCTTGATTTTTCAGCACTGGAGAGCAGCATCACGGATTACTTTGAGAAATACGCAGAAGAAAACCACTACGTCAAGGACGATACCTACAACGAGAAGTTGCAGGAAACCATTGACAACGGGGAAAAGATCATCTCTGATGCCACAGATCTGCTGCGGAAGGACACGCTCCAGAAGGCCGGCTATCTGTCCAAGCTGGAAAAGCTGCGGACGCTGACTTTTGCGGGTGCAGGCGTTTGCGGCGTGCTGACGGTACTGCTGCTGGTGCTGCTGCGGAACGGCTACTGGATCGGCACGGGCTGCTTCGGAGCAGGGGCACTGCTGACTGTCGGAGCCGGTGTAGTTTTCGGCACAGGCGTGATTCACCGGTTCGTGCTGAAAGAGGCGGCTGTTTACGCAGTAGTCACCGGCACGATGACTGCACTCACCACGGCAGTGCTGGTGGCGGGCATCGTGCTGTTGGCAATAGGCGTTGTATTATTAGTGCGGCGGGTCAGTGCGGCGGGTCGCCGCTGACCCTACGCCCCAATTTCAACTGTAAAAAGGGTAGTGTTACGGCGGCGGCAGCCGCCTGTATGCCCCGCCGGGGGAGTTTTGTTGGTGGAAAAAGCCTCCCCTGAAAGGGGAGGGGGACCGCCGTTAGGCGGTGGAGGGGTTCCTACGTAACTCTCAACATCAAACAAAAGATTTTACATCAGTGGAAGATTCTCTGTGTAATCTTCGGGTGATATTGGAATCTTACAGTACAGGTGGAATGCGAACTCTTTTCTTTTTTGCTTCTTTTTCTTTTCAGTAAAGAAAAAAAGAAGCGTAACTCCTTGTGAAATCGGTTGTACATGAAAGACGATAAACAGATAAACTTGCAAACGCCGTAAAAATAAAGTTACCCGCCTGCACCAGAAAACACCTGAATATCAACGTCACAAATACAAGCAAGGACAACAATCGGCGTTGGCAAGCCACAGGCGGACAGCGAGGGCAACGAGCGAATTCCGCCGGACAGTTTCGACATGGCTGCACTAGAAAGTACACTTCACGAGTGAACCCCTCCACCCCTTTCAAGAGAGGCTTATAACAGCAGACTTGCAAACGCCATACAAAATAAAGTTACCCGCCTGCACCAGAAAACACCTGAATATCAACGTCACAAATACAGGCAAGGGCAACAACCGGCGTTGGCAAGCCACAGGCGGACAGCGAGGGCAACGAGCGAATTCCGCCGGACGGTTTCGGTGTGGCTGCACTAGAAAGTACACTTCACGAGTGAACCCCTCCACCACAAAAAGCACCCTCCAACAGGAGAGTGCTTTAAAACATGTGCAATTGTTGTGTCGTTATCCGACCAGACCGGAGCGTTCGATACCCTCGGTGAAATACTTCTGGAGGAATGTGTACATAACCAGAATCGGCAGAATCGCGATCAGGCAGCCAGCTTCCATCCAGACGATCTGCTCTCTGGGGCTGACATCTGCGTTGTTGAATAGCTGCTGGGAAAGCAGGGTGCTCAGGTTCTTCAGCATCAGGGCAATGGTCTGGTTCTTGGTGAAGAAGGTGGAGCTGACATAGTAGTCATTCCAGTACCAGACGATAGAGAACAGGAATACGGTCAGGAACGAGGACGAAGCATTGGGGATCATGACCTGCACAAAAGTGCGAAGCGGTCCGCAGCCGTCCAGATATGCCGCATCTTCCAGCTCCTTGGGCAGTCCCTTGAAGAACTGGCGGAAGATGAAGATCATCAGACCGGCACGAATGCCGTTGCCCATTGCCGCCGGCAGGTACATACACAGCTTGGTGTTAATCAGGTTCACTGTCAGGCTGCCGATACCAAAATGCCGGAACAGCATATACTGGGGAATGGAGATGATCTGCGGCGGCACCAGAATCATCATGACGACGATGCCGAACAGAATGCCCTTGCCCTTGAACTTAAAGCGGGCGAAGCATAGCCTGCCAGTGCACAGGAAGCCACCTGCACCAGCGAGCAGCCGACGTTCAGCAGAAGCGTGGTTTTCAGGGTGTTCCAGATGTCCATGACATCTGCGGTTTCCTTGATGACATTGAGCGTCAGGTGACGGGGGATCCACATGACTGTCGGGTCACTCATGTCCGCAGAATCGCGGAATGCACAGCTGATCATGTAGATCAGCGGATAGAGAATGACGAAGCAAAGTCCGAACAGAATGAAGAACCGGAAAAACGGCCACACCGCATCGAACACCCGTTTCCGCCGCATATAGGCGATCTCGGATTTGTTCATGCTCTGCATGCGGATCTTCCGGGCCTCCCGCTTGCTCATACCGTTGCCCACCAGCGTATCCTCTTTCGGGGATGCCAGCGGCTTGTTTTTTGTTGTTTCCATAACTGACATCTCCTTTTAGTCTACTTCATAATAGATGAACTTGTTCAGGATCGCGGTAATGATCCCCACCGCCGCCAGCACGATAGCGAAGTATACCCACGCCATTGCCGAAGCCGGTCCGTACTGCCAGTCGCTCTGCAAATCGAGGATTCGTCCCATGACCACGTTGTTCGGATCGGTGAACGAGTCGATAATGGTGAAGATAAAGCAGGCGAGGATCATGGGGCTGACATAGGGGAGCGTGATCTTCCAGAAGTATTCCCACGCGGTGGCACCCTCCATCTGGGCTGCCTCCTTGGCGGAAACCGGAATGTTTTGCAGTGCCGCAAGGAAGATCAGGATCTGGATACCGGAGTTCCACACGATGCCGAAAATGTTGTCCGATACCATTTCAATGGTGGTCTGCATGCTGTCGGAAATGCCGTAGATGCCGAGGAATTCCATGAGTTCGCCCAGCAGGTCTGTGGAAAACATGGTGGAAAACTGGCTGGCATCGCTGTTGCCGGTGCTTTGCAGGTTGCCGTTGATGATGTTATACACCGGACCGGTGGCAATGATGACCGGCAGGAAGAACACGGCACGGGAGAATGTCCGTCCCTTGAACTTCTGATTCAGAATGACTGCCACGAACAGGGAGAACACCAGAATCAGCGGGGTTTTCCACGCAGTGTCCTTCAGCACCTTCACCAGATACTGGCGGTAGTTCGGGTCCACGTTGAACGCGTAGTTATAGTTGTCCATGCCGACCCAGCTGCCGACCATGCCGCCGGTGTCCGGCGTGATCTCCTGAAAGGAATAGAGCAGTGACTCTACCACAGGGATCAGGAAGAAAATCAGTGCACCCACGAACCACAGAGCAATAAAGCAGTAGCCGTACATGCTTTTTCGTTTTTCATATGCCATTTTCATGCTTCGTTCCAGCTCCCTTCCTCCACATAGTCCGCCATGGCGTATGCCGTGCCGTCTACAGTGACGATCTGTTTCGCCAGATCGGTTTCTACCACCGTGCCGTTTTCATAGGTGGTGGTGATGACATCGCCCTTTCTCTCATAGCCGGTGATGGTCTGGTCACCCAGTCCGGAGAGCACCGCCTTGGAGAATGCATAGCTCTGTGCGGCGTAGTCTGTCCAGCTTTCCGCACTGGCATAATAGAGCCCGTCCAGTACCGTATCTTTCAGCGTACTGGTTTCTTCGCCGATCATGTCAAAGTGCAGGCTGCTGCCGGAGGCAATGGCGAGAAGCACGGTTTCTTCCGGTGTTGCCGAAGCATTCACCGCACTGGTGCCGTAGGATTTCACCCCGTGCATTACCATCTGGTAGAACGGAATGTCCTCGTCGAACACATCGAATCCGCTGGATTGCAGCGGCACGTCTGTGATCTCCTGCACATAGGGCAGAGCGTAGGCATTGGCTCCGTTCGCCAGCAGGGAAATGTCTGCATCAGTGATCTGCTGATATGCGTCCTCCAGCAGCTGCTGGGCAGCATCTCGTGAGATCGCCTGCTTGCCGTAGTCCCCGTAAAGAGCAGTGGTCAGGCTGCCCAGCGAAAGGGTGTTCAGGTCTTTCTTTTGCAGGCTGCCGGTAAGCTTCTCGGCAACCTCCGAAAAGGCAGACGGCGAGAGCAGGGACAAAGGCTTGTTCACAGTACTCTGGGTACCGTATGCCAGATTGTAATCATAGATGCGGGCATAGGAGCCGGAGATGCGGACGGCGGTATCCTGAAATGTATAGAACCCGCTGCCGGAACGGAACGTTTCATTTTCCGATACCGGATAAATGGTCACGCCGTTGGACGCGGCATAGCTTTGCAGGTCGTTCCAGTCGCCGTTTCCGCCCAGGCAGCCGGCAGCCTTTGCCTTGATGTCCACCTTGCCGGAAATGCCGGCGTTGGTCCAGTTGTAGTACTGCACCTTCATGTTCTCGGCACCGCCGTCCGACAGGTTTTGCAGAATTTCCTCTGCCTGCTGGAAGCTGGTGAGAGCCGTTTTCATGCTTACGGGAATTCCCAGCACGGATTTTTCCTTTTTCGTGCCGCCGTAGAAGTTGAGGTACAAAGACGGGGCCGTGTTCTCCACGGCATTGGTCACGCCGGCTTCTTCGGTGAGGTAGTTCCGGTATGCCGCCGCCACATCGGTATAGTCCGGTGTGTCCTCGGTTTCCAGGGGATAGTACCGCACTGCCAGCGTGTCGGTTTTCATGTCGCCGTCCTCGAACACGGTCAGTGCCGTGCCGTTGTCGCCGGACATATAATAGGTATCCGAATCCCGCACCGTGAAGTCGAAGCCGCAGACGTTGAAGCTGCTCTTGGACTGTCCGCTGACGCTCGCAGTCAGCTTGGCGTTGGAGTCACCCTCGGTGCAGACTACCATCATAGCGTTATCGCCGTTGACGATGCCGTACATGGGCAGGGAAACCTGCTCTGTCACTGCCGGTTCTGTCAGGGGAACCGCAGTCACATCGGAGCCGTACACATAGCCGGTATAAGATTTCGCGGTCTTTTTGCCGTTGTTGAAGCGGATCAGAGCACCGCTGCGTCGGGAATGACGAAGTAGCCTCATCAGTAGAAGAAGCCGCCCCGAAGCTGCTGAGCATGGAGAGGGAAGTGGTCAGCTTGCCGGTTTCGGAGGTGTCGTCCTCCTCGATGTCGGCGGTGTCGATCTTCGCCTCCAGATAGTCATCTTCCAGCGTGTAAGTCACCGGCACGGTAATGCCTGCTTTCTTGAACGAATAGGTGATCTTCACACCGCTGCTCTTGTCCTTGACCTTGATCTTCGCATCGCCCTTGGAACGCATATTGGTAGTGCTGCGGGCATCGGGTTCGCCGTAGATCATTTTCAGCGAGGAGGACAAGTCCTCTACAATGGTATTGGTGGCAGTCTTGTCGTGTCCCACATTTTCGGGAGTAGACCACCACATCTTGTCTTTTGCCTTGTCGTACAGTCCGATCACGGCGGTGTCGTCGTCCACGTACAGTGCCAGCTTGTCATTTTCCGTGACAAACCGTGCCGAGGAGATCACCGCATCATAAGTGTCCGCCAGTACGACCTGCCAGCCGTCCTCATTGGTATAGGTGACTTTGCCGTCCTTGGCAGCACCGTCTGTGGTGTAGCTGCGTTCTACTTCGTCGTAGTCCTTGTTGTACAGTTCCAGTGTCCGGTTGTCGCGGGAACGGAACAGCAGTTCGTTATCCAGCGAAGAAACGATCTGGCGAACCATTGTGACCTTGCTGTATTCCGGATCCATGTACACCAGCCAGCGGCTTTCCGGACTTAGAAATACCACGAAGTCGCTGTTGTCGCTGTCTTCTTCCAGTGTGCAGACTACCTCGCCGGTGGCATCGTCAATGCCTGCCAGTTCGATGTCGTCCAGCAGATCTACCACGTCCTCGTCGGAAATGGTGTCCTCATAGTCCTCCGGACGGTAGTAGAAAGTGATGCCGTCGCAGGAATTCTTCTTCTGCATGTACTGGGTGACCTGTTCCGCCGTAATCGCAATTTCCTCCTGCGATTCGGAACGGGTCGCTTCTTCTTCGGCGGTGTCGTCTGCCGTATCGGCATCGGCTGTACCGTCTGCCGCCGGTATCTCCTCCGAGGTGTCGGCAATGAGGGCAATGTCGTCCTCGCCCTCCGCCGCCGCCGGCAGGGAAACTGCCGTCATGCAAAGGCTCAGAGCACAGATGCCGGCAGCCCATTTTTTCCAGTTCTTCATATTGGTTCCACCGTCCTTTCTATACTCTCACGCGGTATGTGATCTCCGTGTAGACGGAAGAAACAAATACGTATACCTGCTGGAACAGTGCCACCAGCAGCACCAGCAGGATCAGAATGATCAGCATTGCCACAAAGGTGAGCAGCAGTGCCAGAATGGTCTTGCTGATCGAATACTGATGCACCGCCTTAATGGCGTTGAACATCAGGAGCACAGACCATGCAGTACTGATTACCGTGACGCAGGTAATAAAGATGACTTCGTCCTGAATCAGTACATGGGACAGGAGCGTCCGGATATACAGTCCGGCAACGTAGGGGATCATTGAATAGGCACTGTAGATATAGATTTTCTTGATCGTGCCCTCGCCGTCCAGCAGGGTACAGATCGACCAGTTGCCGATGACGAATACCAGAAATACAGCGATCGTCTGGACGATATACGGAACAATGCTGAACATCTTGGTGTTGGTGACGGCAAACTGATAGCCCACCAGATTGTCATGCAAAATCTTCGCCACGAACCAGAGCAGGATCACAATGCTGGCGTACAGGACGGAACCGCCCTTTTTCCAACGCAGATCCTCAAAGCCTCAAACGGGTGGAACACACTGTGCTTGACCCATTGCTTTTGTGTCAGATCCATCATAGCAGCATCACTCCTCCTCTCCCTCGTGCAGCATTTCGATCAGATTCTTCGGTTGGTTCTTTTTCTTCTTTTTGTTGCGGAAGTGGAAGAACACCGCCGCGGCGATCAGCACCACAACCACCAGAATGATCCATGTGAAGTTCTGATTCAGCCATTCCGAGCGATAGCCTTCAAAAGCCTTATCGTACAAGTTGCGGGACTGTGCCAGCTTGGCATATTTCATTGCCTCTTTATAGTTGCCCTCATTATAGAGTGCCGACGAGATGCGACATACGCCATCTGGTAGTTGCCGTCCCGCTTCAGCACCTCCCGCCACGGCTCCAGTGCCTCAGCATAATAGCCGGCGTTGTACAGAGCCACGGCATTGTGCACAATGCCCCCGAACTCGGTTTCGGTGAAAATGGTAACGGTATTCTTCATGGCATCAGAAACATAGATGTTCTTGCCCATCGTTTCCACTGCCGAAACTTTCATAGAAAATCCGCCGACCTGATCGGCAGTCGTTCCCAAAATGAACAGCAGACTGCCGTCCTCGTCATACTGGAACACCCGTCCGGTTTCCAGATCCAGACAGTTGATGCGTCCCATGTCATCAATGTCAATGTCCACCATCTGGGTGGTGTAGTTCTCATTGGCGGTGGAATCATAAACAGAATTCAGATCACCGAATGTCGCCTCCAGCACGGAGAACAGGTTATAGCCGGCAGGGTTGACCTTTTTCACACGATCCGCCTCGGAGGAGGAGGACTGTGTGACGGTGTAGATGAAGCCCTCGTCGTCAATGTCGAAGCTGGTGATGCCTGCCGCCACGTTACGGGAGGAATTCGCCCGCATTTCGTCGGTGGCGATCATGTTCCAGAAATAGTTCGCCACCACTTCCGCAGTAGCGTCCACGGAGTTGGCACCGAAATAGCCCTGAAATTCGCCGTCGCTGTTGAACATGGCAGAGCCGTTGGTGATATTGTTCAGCACCATGTAGATATTGCCCGCCTTGTCCACAACGACCTTCTGGGGCTTAAAGGTTTCGTTTTCATATAATGTGGAGTCCGGCCGTGTCAGTTCCAGCTGCACATTGCCGTCCAGATCACACACCAGCAGACGGGAATTTCCGGTGTCTGCGATGTACATGCACTGGGTTTCCTCCGACACATAGATGCCCTCGGGATCTTTCAGTGTGGTTTCGCCGTCCTCCGTTTTCAGCTTGTCATAGATTCTGGTCGCCTTGGAAAAGCCGCTGTCCGTGACAACAATGCGGTTGTTGCCGCTGTCCGCAATGTAAAAGCGGTCCTCCCAGTCCCGAAACAGGTCGGAGGGGGTATTGAACGCACCGCAGCCAGATCCAGACCGCTGACAGCACGCTGTGCCGCATAGCCTGCCTGTGACGGCGTTGCCTCGTCCCAGCGGTCGTAGTTATAGACGTTGTAATGTTCCGCCGAAACTGCCGGCATGCCGATCGCCGCCGTCAGCGTCAGCACGGACAGACACGCCGCCGCCAGATGATTTGCCTTTTTCTGCAAAGTCTTCACCCTCCCTTTAATCCTTGATTCCGGAATGTGCCATGGTTTCGATGACCTGCCGCTGTGCCAGCATAAAGATGACAATCGGCGGCACCAGCATGAACACGGCAGCTGCCATTGCCACGCCGGCTCTCGCCAGACCGGCAGAGGCTGCCTGCTGTACCACGGTAGGCAGTGTTTTCAGAGATTCGCTGAACACCAGCGTGCCGCCCTGAATGTTCCAAGCCGCCTGGAACGAGAAGATGATGACAGTCATCAGTGCCGGCTTCTGGTTCGGCATGACCACCTGCCAGCAGATGCGGAACATGCCTGCTCCGTCTACCTTTGCCGCTTCGATCATGGCATCGGGCACCTGCGTCATGGACTGCCGCATCAGAAACAGGTTCATGGGGGCAGCGACAGAGGGCAGGATCAGTGCCCAGTAGGTATCGATCATGCCCATTTTTGCCATGACCATATACTGCATGATGTAGATGACGTTGCTCTGATACAGCAGGGCAACAACGATGATCGCATTGATCGCCTTGGCACCGGGGAAGCGTACCTTTGCCAGACAGAACGCCGCCATTGCGGAGAACACCACCTGACACACGGTAACGGATACGGTGACAAAGACGCTGTTGAATACATAGCGGGAGAACGGCACCCACAGATCAGAACAGAGCCGGAACATGGCACTGTAGTTGGACAATGTGGGATCGATGACATACAGCTTCGGCGGGAACACGAACAGTTCCTGCACCGGCTTCAGGGACATGACCACTGCCAGATAAATGGGCAGTGCCATGAACAGTGCCAGCACCAGCAGAAAGACGAAAATGCCGACAGTGCCGCCGATCCTATGTCCGGCACGCTTGGTGGAAACCTTCAGGTGTGTGCCGTATACCTTTTCTTTTTTTGCCATACTGCACCCCCTTAGTCCATATACTTGCTGAGGACTTTGCCGATCAGCTTGTTCAGAATATACATGACCACAAACAGAATCATACAGATCGCAGAGGCATAGCCCATTTCATAGCGGATCCACCGTAGTCATAGGCGTGGTTCATAATGGTGTGTGCCTTGTAATCGGTACTGGGGAAGCCCACCAGATTCTGTGATACTGTGCCGGCGGTGAAGGAGCTGACGATCTGCATGACTGCCGCGAACATCAGCTGCGGTCCCATGGACGGGATCGTGATATAGATCAGTTCCTGCCAGCGGCTCTTGATGCCCTCAATGGCACCGGCTTCATACTGGGAACGGTCGATGTTCTGGAAGCCGGCACGGAGTGCCAGAAATCCGGCACCCAGACTGATCCACATCTGGACAACGATGGTGACACCCAGCACATAGCTGCCGTCCGTCAGCCACTGGATCGGTGCATTGATTAGTCCCAGATCCAGCAGGAACGAGTTCAGATAGCCATAGGAGTCGCCGCTGAAGATCAGCTTCCAGACGGTGTACACGTTCGCCATAGACGGAGCGTAGAAGATCAGGGTGAAGATCGTGCGGAGTTTCGGGTGCAGCTCATTGATGAGCCACGCCAGCAGGAAGCACAGCACATAGCTGATCGGTCCTGTGAACAGGGCGAACACCAGCGTGACACGAATGGACTGGATAAAGACCTTGTCCGCGAGGAACAGGGTGGTGTAGTTGGACAGTCCTATGAATTTCGGCATCTGTACCATGTTGAAGTCCGTAAAGCCCATAGGCAGGGACATCAGCACCGGCACGATGGTAAATACCAAGAAAAACAGCATGAACGGAGCGATCATGAGATAGCTTGCCTTGTTCTGCTTCACCGCCAGCCACGTGAGCCGCCGGTTTTCCTGTCGGGTTCTTTTGCCAATCTCGGCAGTATCCAAGGGGATTCCCTCCTTCTCTTTAAGAGTCTAATCCGAGGTTTTCACGCTTTCTGGTGATCTCCTCGTTGATGTCCCGATTGTACGACATCAGCGTATCACGGGGATTCTCGTTATTGTTGACCACGTCACGGAATGCGTTCATCACGTTTCGGGTGACAGAGTACGATGCCGGAATGATCGGGATCTCTTCCAGTTCGTCCATGCTCCCAGAATGGTGTTCGCCTCGTCCGTGGACCATGCCAGCTGGGTGAGTGCCTCGGTATTCGCCGTTGCGTACCGTCCATTTGTCCCAGCAGTCCCTCGATCTGGGTACGTATTCCACCTGTACTTCGGTGGAGCAGAACCACTTGAGGAACGTCCATGCATTGTCCATGCCGTTGGTCTTTTTGTCTACCTTATTGAAGATGACTGCACCGGTGTTGTTGGAGTTAACGGCGTGAGAAATGGTGCCGTCCTCCTGCAAAGTGCCCGGAATGGGAGCGAAGCCCCACAGCCCGTCGATTTCCGGAGCCGCCACTGCCAGCTGGTTGAAGAAGGTACAGTAGTCGGAAACTACGATGGGATATTCTCCCGTCCGGAACCGGCTGAATGCATCATACTGCTGGTCGAAGTCGTACTTGGTATAGAAGTCTGTCCACATCTCGAATGCATCGATTGCCGCATTGGTGTCGAATGTGGTCTTTGTCTGTGCACTATTATAATAGTTCTGTCCACGCTGGAGCAGAAGCGAAGCAAAAGTCAGACCGGATTCGGTCGCCGCAGAAATGGTTGCCTGATTGGCATCTGCCGCTACCGCCGGCAGCACCAGACCGGCAGACATGTAACTCCGCTGGAGAGCGGGAAGCATGTCGATCAGTTCTTCCCACGTCTGCGGTGCCTGTGTGAAGCCCAGTTCGCTGAGCACGTCCTTGCGGTAGAACATCATTGCCCAGCTGCGTGTCAGCGGCAAGCCGTAAGTGCCGCCCTCATACTGATAGGGCACCATTGCCGTATCCTGATACAGCCTGGTCATTTCGTCATAGCCGTCCATCTGGGAAACGTCTGCCAGCAGTCCGCGGGCTGCCAGATTGACAGGGAATTCGCCGCCGAGGAACAGTGCCACGTCCGGTCCCTTGTCCGCCAGTGTGGCTTCTACGACACCGCCGACTACCAGATTGATCGAGATCGGCACGTTGTACTGCTGCTGGAATTCGGATTCCACCAGATCTTTGACCACCTGTGCCTGATCGCGTCCCAGCGAAACCCATACTTCAATGGCATCATCGCCGGTGGTGGAGGACAGTGAGCTGTAATCCTCGTCCCACGACGCAGTGAAACGCTGGAAGCTGTAGGAGATCGCACTCCAGAAGCCTGCCTTGGCAGAGGGGAAGTCTGCGTCCGGAGAAGCCAGTTCCAGATAGTCCACTTCCAGCGGCTGGTCGCGGTAGTCCCGCATCCACGAGGACAGGGAAGTGATGTAGTCCTTGATCTGGGACAGGTAATTCGGGATCTGCAGGGGTTCGCTGATGCACTTGTCCAGAATGACTGTCATCTGTTCCAGAGAAGCGGCTTCGGAGCCCTTGGAGTTTGCCAGCGACTCGATATGCCCCTGAATGGCTTTCAGTTCGTCAGAGATCCGCTGGAATTCGTCCACCAGTTCCGGAATCTTTTCATGTACATAATAGTCGGTGTACTTGTCCGGCTCCGGACCGGTGATCATCACGATCTTTCGGTAATACGTATTCAGATCCAGCACGATCGCGTCCAGCTGCCGCATGGAGTCGCCGATCTCGCCGGGAATTACTTCCATGGTAATGGTGTGGTCTTCGCCGGCAGTGAGGTACACATACACGTCCTCGCCGTCGTCGTTCTGGACGGTAGTCATGCGGAAATCGGTGTCATAGTAAAATTTCACCTGATCGAATTCCTCGCTGGGAACCTTGCCGTCAATGTAGATGCGGCGGTTGGAGTAAAATCCACGCATTTCCTCCTGCCGTGCCTTGATACCCAGCTTGTACCAGCCGTCGCCGACGAGGGTGCCTGCATCTACCTGCCATGTAATGGTCTGGAGTGCCTTTTCCCAGTTGCCGCTGCCGATGGTGTTATACAGCATGTGCTTCGGGTCGGAGGGGGAAATGGAACTGGAGGAATTATCATAGGTCGGATACAGCACGGAGTCTGATTTCAGCACGGCGTTTTCGCCCTCGATGCGAACCACACCAGAGGGCGTACTGTCCTTGGAAACGGACGCATTGACGCTGCTGACATAGGTGTCATAATCGGAAACTTCTTCCGGCTGTGCAAAGCGAATGGTTTCCAGTGCAAAATACGCCTTTTCGGAAGAAGGGTGATCTCGTGCGTGCCCTTTTCCAGATAGAAGAACACCGGCTCATTGAACAGCCCGTCGGAATCGCCCAGCCATGTGGTCTGCCACAGTTCGATCTGTTCCTGTGCAGGACGTACCTGATTGCCCACGTCATCGGTCTTGATCTCAGTCTTGTTCTGGTAGACCTTGTTCAGTTTCAGACGGGAAGCGGTGTCATAGGGCACCTCACCGTCAATTGCCAGAGAAACGGAGATCTCCGAGGTATTGGAAACGATGGGGCAATAGGTCATCTGCACGGAATAGATACCGGTTTCCGGCACGTTCAGCTGGTAGCTGAAGCTGCCCTCCGCGTTGTTCCAGATCAGGGCATTGTTCCGAGATTCTCCGTTTTTGTCAGTATAGCTGCCTGCTTCATAGCTTTCGCAGTCTGCCTTTTGAAAATCCGCACCGGAAACGGTGATCTCCGTCGCCGGACGGGGCTGCTCCGCATACTGGTCGTAGTAATCGCTGTAGGTTTCCTGCTCCTCATAGGTGAGGTCGCCGCCGGTATCCGATACCGCCTTCTCCGCAGATGCCGCTGTGGTCTGCACCGTGTCGGTCTTTGCCGCAAATGCCGCCGTCGCAGGAAGTGCCGCCGCTGTCATCAGACAAGCCAGTACTGCGGCGGCTGCACGTTTGTGCCATTTGTAATTCGCCAAGGCTGTTCCACCCTTCTTTCTGTCCGCCGTGGCTTTTGGGGGACGGACGTATTTTTTCGGCAGCACCACACTTTGGGCAATACCGCACAAAGAGCGTCTGGCGACTTTGCACGCCATCTGCTTGCAAATTTCCCTTCAGAGCCTGTTTCGTATCTTCCCGCACGCATCTTGCGTGCATATTTTCCGAGATATTTCGGGA
>ENA-OQDW01000450-OQDW01000450.1-human-gut-metagenome-genome-assembly--contig:-NODE-450-length-17209-cov-2.213441_pt1 | contig 17209 bp, 23 predicted proteins | sample MGYA00242784_ERZ504613 | MGnify/ENA primary metagenome ERZ504613 (study PRJEB26092, sample SAMD00036330) | human gut metagenome | host: Homo sapiens | study: EMG produced TPA metagenomics assembly of... | reverse complement strand
TCGCGGAGAAGGCAAATGTGTTCTGACAGTAGAGCATGCTTTTAAGTAGGTAGATTTCTAGGATGGTATTATAGTCAGGAACATAAAGCGAGAGTTGTCATCGGAAAAGATACAAGAAGAAGCAGTTATATGTTTGAGGACGCTCTGTCGGCAGGGCTTACTGCATCCGGTGCAGATGTGTATCTTTTGCATGTAACGACAACACCGAGTGTTTCGTATGTGACACGTACAGAAGATTTCGATTGTGGAATTATGATTTCCGCAAGCCACAATATTTTCTATGATAATGGAATTAAAGTCATCAATGCAAAAGGACATAAACTGGAAGCAGAAGTAGAAGAAAAAATTGAGTCATATATTGATGGAACATGGGGAGAGATTCCATACGCAACACGCGATGCAATTGGGCGCACGGTAGACTATTCGGCTGGAAGAAATCGCTATATTGGACATTTGATCGCGATGGCAACTCGTTCTTTCAAAGATAAACGTGTGGGGCTTGATTGTTCAAACGGAAGTGCATCTTCGATTGCGAAAAGTGTATTTGATGCGTTGGGAGCAAAGACATACGTGATCAACAGTGAGCCGGATGGAACGAACATCAATAGAAACTGTGGATCTACACATATTCATGTATTGCAGGAGTTTGTGAAAGAAAAGAAATTAGATGTAGGTTTTGCTTACGATGGAGATGCGGACAGATGTCTTGCGGTAGATGAAAATGGTAATGAAGTTGATGGGGATCTTATTCTCTATGTATGCGGAAAATATTTGAAAGAACAGGGAAGACTGAACAATGATACAATTGTAACGACAATCATGTCAAACCTGGGATTATATAAAGCATGTGATAAAGCTGGAATCAAATATGAAAAGACTGCAGTTGGAGATAAATATGTATATGAGAACATGGTGCAGAACAACCATTGTCTCGGAGGAGAGCAGTCAGGGCATATTATTTTCAGCAAATATGCGACAACAGGTGATGGTATCTTAACTTCGTTATTGTTGATGGAAGTTATGCTGGAAAAGAAACAGACACTTGCAAAGCTAACAGAAGAAGTGAAGATTTATCCACAGCTTTTGAAAAATGTAAGAGTATCTGATAAAAAGACAGCAAGAGAAAATGCAGAAGTCATAAAGGCGGTGGAAGCAGTGACGGAGGCACTTGGAAATGATGGACGTATTTTGGTACGTGAAAGTGGAACAGAGCCGGTAATTCGTGTGATGGTGGAAGCATCTACAGATGAACTGTGTGAAAAATATGTAAATCAGGTTGTTGAGGTAATGCATCAGCAAGGACTGATTGTAGGATAAGTCAGAAGAGGGAAAGTAGCGATTCATAGAAGTAGCTGCTTTCCCTAAAATTATCTCTACATAATAACAAATTAATATATTGATATATTGTTTGTTGGGTGATAATATAAAAAATAAAAACAGATTTAGAAAACCATTGCTTAAAGGAGAGGATAACTATGAAAAAGCAAGAGTTACAACATGTTTTTGGAAAGATTTAAAATTCCATTTATATTTTGTGGGTAGTTTTACTCTTTGAGCCTGTTTTTGTTTCATATTTGGAAAGTAGAGATCAAGATCCCTTTGTTACTGGCAAAACAGAGCGGCTAGGGTGGTAAATAGTTTTACTACCCCAGCTGTTGCAATACAAAGGAACTTCTATGATAATGATGGGCGAAAGACTTGAGAAAAACAAGCTTTTCGCCCTTGCTTTATTTATATAGCCCTATACGTTATGAAATCCTTTTCCGATAATCTCGCTTGTGTTAGAAATCAAAATGAATGCTCCAGGCTCTTGCTGCTTAATAAAATTACGAAGCTTAATAGCCTGCTGGCGGTTCAGTGCAGTAAAAATAATATAGCGGTGTTCACCGGAAAATGCGCCCTGAGCATCCACAATCGTTGCACTTCTCATCAAATCATGTGTGATGAAGTCACAAATGGGTTCGGGATGGCTGCATACAACATTGAAATATTTTGAAAGATTAAAACTTCGATAAAGTTATCAATCATAAAAGAGCGAATAGACAATCCAAGCAAAGAATATAGACCGGTTTTAATGTCAAAAATAAAGAAACCGGCAATGGTAAATGCCAAATCTGTCAAAAGCAATGCTCGTCCGATGTTGATGCTCGTATATTTTTTAAAAATCGCAGCAATGACATCTGTACCACCACTGGAAGAACCAATGTTAAAAAGTACAGCAGAGCTGAATGCGGGAAGTGCGATTGCAAAGGCAAGTTCCAGCATCGGCTGATCTGTCAGCGGATGGGACATAGGAAAAATACGCTCCAGTAATGATAAAAGCACTGAGAGTAAAATACTACAGTAAGCAGTAGTCAGTGCAAATGTTTTACCGAGAACGATAAGTCCAATCAGTAAAAGGAGCATGTTCATAATAAAGGTAAAATCACTGGCGGACATCACGCCTGTTTTGGCAACTAAAACAGCAAGACCTGTAATGCCTCCGAATGTGAAATTGTTGGCAAATTTGAAAAAGTAAATTCCGATTGCCATCACCAATATACTTCCAGTCAACAGGAAAAAGGATTTTGATTTTTCTTTCATTTGATGTTTTCTCCGTATTCTATTTCTATTCATACGAATTGTAACGCTAGAAACATAAAAAGTCAACGCATTAGAGTGCATAATATGGTAACAATAGAAATAGAAGAGGAGGGATATAAAAATGAACAGATATTTGGCGATTACAGACGTATACGCAAGAGAAATATTAGATTCCAGAGGGAATCCTACAATAGAAGTAGAAGTTTTGGCGGGAGATGAGTTCCTGGGGAGGGCAGCAGTGCCGTCAGGAGCATCTACCGGACAATACGAAGCTGTGGAACTGCGAGATAGAGAGGAGAGGTATGGCGGACTCGGAGTACAACGGGCGGTGGATCATGTCAACACAAAGCTTGCACAGGCGGTCATTGGTCTGAATGTATTCGATCAAGCGCATTTGGATCAAGTGCTTTTAAAAACGGATGGGACACAAAACAAGAGTAATATGGGGGCGAATGCGTTGCTTGGGGTTTCGATGGCTGCTGCGAGAACAGCGGCAAAAGCGTTGCGTATTCCGCTTTATGCCTATCTTGGAGGAGTCAATGCGAAAAAAATGCCGGTTCCGATGATGAATATTTTAAATGGAGGACGGCACGCAGATAATACGATTGATTTTCAAGAATTTATGATCATGCCGGTCGGTGCGTGTTGCTTTCGAGAGGCACTTCGGATGTGCTCAGAAATTTATCACGCGCTAAAGGCATTGCTAAAAGAGCAGGGTTACAGTACAGCGGTGGGGGATGAAGGTGGATTTGCACCTGATTTTAAAGATGCAAAAGAAGCATTACAGTTTATTGTAGATGCGGTAAGAAAGGCAGGATATGAGCCGAGAAAAGATATTGTGATCGCATTGGATGCGGCCGCGACAGAGTTCTACAACAAAGATTTTAAAAAATATGTATTTGAAGGAGAAGGAAAAATGCGGGGCGGTCAGGTAATTCGTTCCGTGGAGGAGATGATTGATTATTATGAGGAACTGATTATGGAATTTCCAATCATGTCTATTGAAGATCCGCTTGATGAAGAAGACTGGGAATGGATGGGAACTTTTACGACAAGACTTGGAAGAGACGTGCAGCTTGTTGGAGATGATCTGTTTGTCACTAACACAAAGCGTCTTTCGCGTGGGATTGAACAGAAGGTAGCAAATGCGATTCTTGTAAAAGTGAACCAGATTGGGACACTGACAGAGGCATTTGAGGCAATTGAAATGGCGAAAAATGCGGGATATAAGACAATCATTTCCCACCGGTCGGGAGAGACAGAGGACAGCATCATAGCGGATATTGCTGTTGCATTTCAGTCGGGGCAGATTAAGACAGGGGCACCTTGCCGGTCGGAGCGTGTGGCAAAATATAATCAGCTGCTTAGAATAGAAGAACATCTTGGCAATGTGTCATGTTACGAAGATCCATTTAAGCGCTTTTAAGGTGACAGAACAGTAACCTTTTAATAAAAAATATACGAAATCCAATCGAAACGCTTGCAGAATGAACAAACATATGGTAAAATAAGTATGTTATTTATTCAGGAGGTGTGTAAAATGGATATTTTAAAAACAGTATTGATGATTTTATTTGCAATAGATTGTATCGTATTGACTGCGATCGTATTACTTCAAGAGGGAAAGTCAGCAGGACTGGGAACAATCAGCGGTGCTGCAGAAAGCTACTGGGGACAGAATAAAGGACGTTCTATGGAAGGCGCTCTTGTAAAATCTACGAAGTTTGCAGCTGTATTATTTATCGTATTGGCAGCAGTATTGAATTTGAAGTATTTGCTTAATCATATACGGGCGAATGAGATTTGCGAAACACTCTTATTGATATAAGAGTGTTTTTTTTACACTGTGCAGAAGGAAGCACTTGTTTTAGACTAGAAAGACAAAGGAGAGAGAATGGATCAGACATTTGAAAGACGAAAAAAATTAATTTATGATTTTATTTGTGATGAATTTTATGTGCCGATGAAGCTGAAAGAACTTGCAATCTTACTGCAAGTACCGAAGGATCAGAGAAAAGAACTGAAAGCGATTATGGATTCGTTGGAAGCGGAAGGCAAGGTACATGTATCTAAAAAAGGGAAGTATACCAAGGGAGAGGCAAAGCGTATCGTAGGGACTTATCAGGCTCATGCGAGAGGGTTTGGCTTTGTTGCGGTAGAAGGGGAAGACGATGATATTTTTATATCAGAAGATGATACAAATGGAGCTTTTCATGGGGATCAGTTGAAGTGACGATCAAATCGGCACCAGATGGAAAGAGACGGGAAGGAAAGGTTGTGCGGATTTTATCACATGGTACGACAAGGCTTGTTGGATATTTTCAGAAGAATAAAAATTTTGGCTTTGTCGTTCCGGACAATCAGAGGTTTATCAAGGACGTATTCGTGCCGTTAGAGCGCTCGAAAGGAGCAGTCACCGGACACAAAGTAGTTGTGGAACTTACGAAATATGGGGGAGACAATAAAAAGCCGGAAGGAAAGATTGTGGAGATTATCGGGCATGTCAATGATCCGGGGACAGATATTATGTCCATTGTAAAGGGTACGATCTTCCAATTGAATTTCCGGAAAGGTGTTGAATCAGGCAGAGCGTGTGGCAAAAGATGTCAGTACGGCAGACATGCAGGGAGAATGGATATCCGTGACTGGCAGATGGTGACGATTGACGGAGAAGATGCAAAAGATTTGGACGATGCAATCTCCCTGACGAAAGAGGGAGAGAACTATAAACTGGGAGTGCATATCGCGGATGTGACAAACTATGTACAGGAAAAAAGCGCGCTGGATCGCGAGGCTTACAAAAGAGGTACAAGTGTGTATCTTGTGGACAGAGTGATTCCGATGCTCCCCCATATACTTTCTAATGGAATCTGTCTTTGAATGAAGGAGAAGATCGTTTGGCATTGAGCTGTATTATGACTATCAATGACAAGGGAAATGTAGTAGACTATAAGATAGCGGAGACAGTTATTTGTGTCGACCGCCGAATGACATATACGAGCGTGAAAAAGATTCTGGAAGAACAGGATGAGGAAGAAAGCAAAAAGTATGAAGAATTTGTACCAATGTTTCAGATGATGGAGAAAGTAGCGGGAATTTTACGCGAAAAGCGAAAAAAAAAGAGGCTCTATTGATTTTGATTTTCCGGAGACGAAGATGGTTCTGGATGAGCAGGGAAAACCGATTGAGCTGAAACCATATGACAGGAACGTGGCGACAAAGATTATTGAAGACTTTATGCTGCTTGCCAATGAGACGGTGGCAGAACATTATTTTTGGCAGGAGATTCCGTTTGTTTACCGGACACATGAACAGCCGGATGAAGAAAAGATTCAAAAGTTGGCGATTTTTATTAATAATTTTGGGCACTCTATGCACATTGCAAACAATGCAGTTCGTCCAAAAGAGATTCAAAAGCTGCTTGCAAAAGTAGAGGGGACGAACGAGGAGGCATTGATCAGCCGACTGGCGCTTCGATCTATGAAGCAGGCAAAATATACACCGGAAAACACTGGACATTTTGGTTTGGCTACAACGTATTACTGTCACTTTACGTCGCCGATCAGGCGGTATCCGGATCTGCAGATCCATGCATCATCAAGGAAGATTTGCGAGGCAGAATGAATGACAATCGACGTGAGCATTACGAGAAGATTCTTCCGGAAGTGACGAAACAGTGCAGCGAGAGAGAACGTCTGGCAGAAGAGGCAGAAAGAGAGACGATCAAGTTAAAGAAAGTTGAGTATATGGAGGAGCATATCGGCGAAGTATTCGAGGGTGTGATTTCAAGCATTACCAAATGGGGAATCTATGTGGAACTGCCAAACACGATTGAAGGTCTTGTCCATGTAACTAATATGCATGATGATCATTATGATTATATAGAAGAACGATTTGAGATGGTCGGAGAGCATACACGGAAAGTCTACAAACTTGGACAGACTGTATATATTGTGGCAACAGGGACAGATCGGCTTCAACGGACGATTGATTTTGAATTCGTAGAAAAAGAAGAGGTGGATTATGGCAAAAGAACAGGGGAAACTAATTGCGAATAACAAAAAAGCATATCATGATTATTTTATACTGGACACATACGAGGCGGGGATTTCTCTGCATGGGACTGAAGTAAAGTCCCTTCGCATGGGAAAATGCAGCATCAAAGAAGCATTTATCCGTATTGAAAACGAGGAAGTGTTTGTCTATGGAATGCATATCAGTCCTTATGAAAAAGGAAATATTTTCAATAAAGATCCACTGCGGGTGAGAAAGCTATTGCTTCACAGATCAGAGATTAATAAAATTACAGGAAAGATCAAGGAAAAGGGAATGGCGCTTGTCCCGCTGAAGGTGTACTTTAAAGGAAGTCTTGTAAAAGTCGAGATCGGTCTTGCAAAAGGAAAGAAACTTTATGATAAACGGAACGATATTGCAAAGAAAGATCAGCAAAGAGAAGCACAGAGAGACTTTAAGATCAGAAATCTGGATTAGGAGGATATAGATATGGTACCAAGAACAAAAGAAGAACTCAGTAAACTGGTGACGGAGGCGACTGTTGAGACATACGAGGAACTGACGCCGCAATTGATACAGCTGATTGATCAGACAAAGCACAACGAGAATCTGACGGAAGCACAGAAGCAGGATGAGATTTCGCTTCATATGTTGGGATATGTGAAATCTTGTACGAACGAGATCATCATTGATGTTCTGGCAGAAATATTAGGACTTGACTAAGGAGGAAGATGCTATGAGATATTGTGTGAAATGCGGAAGACAGGTAGAGGACAGTATGAATTTTTGTCCGTCATGTGGTGCACAGATTCCAAAAGAAGAGACACATCATACATATGAGTACGGTAATGGTCAATATACGCAGAATCAGACAGAGCAGCGCAATTTCAGAGAACAAACCGTTAAGGAGGAGGGGACAGACAGAGTGCTGGCAGTGCTTGCATATTTGGGACTGCTGGTGTTTGTGCCGATTTTGTCGGGAAGTAAATCAGAATTTGTCAGATTCCATGCGAACCAGGGACTTGTGCTTTTTATCTGTAGTGTATTGTGGAATGCATTGGACTGGATTTTATCGCGTTTTGTATGGTTCATGGATGTTGGGATTATCTCTTTGGGAGATCTCTTAGGTATTGTAAATTTGGCACTTGTTGTACTTGCAATAATCGGAATTGTGAATGCATGTAAGAGCAAAAAAGAAGAATTACCGTTTATCGGGAACATTGTTTTGTTCCAATAAAAGAAAAAGGGTAAGAGGAGCCGGACAGCCGTTATACAGGCTGTCCGCTTAATTTTGCCTCAACTAAAACGTCGCCTTCATAGCGAAGTTTCAGTGAAAAAAATGGAGCATTTTCAGCGATCAGGCGGTGAAAGATCCGATCTCCTTCCCAGAGATTCAACTGATAGATATCCTTTTTGGGAACCCATTCTAAAGTGCCCTCATCACAGGAAATCATCTCACCTTCGTAGCCGTCGGCAGTATAGAGACACATATATTCAGCGTGTCCGACTTTGTCTGAAATGAATGTGACAATTCCCCGGAACTGATAAGAAGTCAGAGTAAGACCTGTCTCTTCTTTTACCTCTCGTAAAAGGCATTCCTCGGGTGTTTCGTCTTTCTCAAAATGCCCTCCTACACCAATCCATTTGTCTTTATTGACATCATTTTTCTTGGAAACACGGTGCAGCATCAGATAGCAGTCATCTTTTTCTATGTAGCATAAAGTTGTCATTTCCATAATTAGTTTTACCTCCTTGAGATAGTTTGTCAGGATTACTTTACCATGAATTTTTAAACCCAACAATTATATATTGAAAAAATTTTCCGCGCAATGCAGTTGTGAGCGAACAAAAATTTTGATAGAATTGTAGCGGAAAAGAATGGGGGAAGAGAAAAATGAATCATATGCAAAGAAGAGAGCAGTTAAGAGGAATTGCATTGACAATTATTGGAGGAATATTTTGGGGACTTGCAGGTGTTTGCGGACAGTATTTGTTTGAAGAGCGGGGATTGACTGCAAAGTGGCTTGTAAGTGTGCGGCTTGTGCTGGCCGGATTGATATTGCTTCTGACGGTTTGGGCAAAACAAAAAAAGCAGATGTTTGAAATATGGCGCGAAAAAAGAGATGTATTTCAGCTTATAATGTTTGGAATATTTGGGATGGCATTCTGTCAATTGAGTTATTATGTGGCGGTGGAGACATCAAATGCCGGAACCGCAACAGTTCTGCAGTATACGGCGCCGATCATTATTATGCTGTACGTTTCTGTTCGCAATAAAAAAGTACCGCAGAGAATTGAGATGCTGGCGCTGGTTCTGGCTGTCGGGGGAACATTCCTGCTTGCAACACATGGAAATATCACGAATCTTGCCATCTCTACGGAGACTTTAGTATGGGGACTTGCCTCAGCGGTGGCAATGGCGCTTTATAATCTGATTCCGGGAGAATTGATGAAAAAGTTTGGAACATTCAATGTAATTGGATGGGGAATGCTGATTGGAGGAATCTTTTTATGTGTATTTATAAAGCCTTGGCATGTGATCGGCATGTGGGATATCTATACAGTGCTGGCGATGGCGGCGGTAATTTTGGTTGGAACAATTTTGTCCTTTACAACATATATGGAAGGTGTTCGACTAATTGGGGCATCTAAGGCAAGTCTGTTTGCGTCTGTGGAGCCTGTGACAGCCACATTTATGACTGTGGTGTTTATGGGAGCAGCGTTTCAATTTGTAGACTTTATTGGTCTGGCAGGCATATTGGGGGCAGTTCTTATGTTGTCCTTATTGAAAAAAGAATAGCTGGAAAATTTAATCTGATTTGTTTGTAAAAGCAGTACGGAATTCTTCTTTTTTATCGCTGTGCTGCATGGCAGACAGACGTTGTTTGGCAATTTTGCCTGTTTTTCCGGAAAAATGAGAGCAGCTATAATTTGTTGTAGTTGCTGTTTTTTTTGTATTCATGATGAGGTAATCCTTTCTTAAAATTTATATATAGTGTTACCGAAAAATACAAATTTATAACAAAAGATGTCTTTCTAAGAAAAACAGTTGTATTTTTGACGAGGATGTGTTAAAGTCTTAGTTGTATAAAAAATTAAAAAAACTCTGGAGAGTCTCAAATATTAGAGCGCCGAAGGTGTACGGCAGACAGAAATGTCTGTTAATCTCTCAGGCAAAAGGACAGGGCAAATGTATGAATTTCAAAGGCCGGTCAAATGACTGGTCTTTCGCTTTGTTTAGGACATATCCGAGTGAGTATGGAATGAGCAGGAGGTTTTTAAATGGAAGCAGTAACAGAAGTAGTGAGTAAGGCGAGTGATTATTTGTGGAATGTCATTTTGATTATTTTGCTTTGCGGAACCGGAATTTATTTTACAATCCGATTGAAGTTTATCCAGATCAGGAAATTTGGTGAAGGGTTTAAACTGGTATTTGGAAATATTTCTCTGAAAGGAGAAAAAGGGAAAAACGGCGAAATGACAACATTTCAATCGCTGGCAACGGCAATTGCGGCTCAGGTCGGGACAGGTAATCTCGCGGGGGCGGCGACAGCGCTGATCGGAGGCGGCCCTGGCGCTATTTTCTGGATGTGGGTAAGCGCCTTCTTTGGAATGTCCACAATCTATGCCGAGGCGACTTTGGCACAACAGTACAAAGTCAAAAAAGACGGAGAGGTGACAGGCGGACCGGTTTACTACATACGGGCGGCATTTAAAGGGACATTTGGAAAAGCGCTGGCGGCAATTTTTGCAATTCTGATCGTACTGGCGCTTGGATTTACTGGAAATATGGTACAGTCCAACTCCATCGGAGCAGCGTTTTCGGAAGTGTTTTCAGCGAGAAATATTGAGATTCCGTCAATTGTGTTTGGACTGATTCTGGCAGCGGTCATTGGATTTATCTTTCTTGGAGGAGTCAATCGTCTCGCGTCAGTGGTGGAAAAGATTGTTCCGATCATGGCGGGAATTTATATTGTGGGAAGTTTAGTCCTGATTCTCATGAACATTACGGCGCTTCCGGGAGCAATTAAGATGATTTTTGTCGGAGCATTTAATCCGGAGGCGGTAGTCGGCGCAGGTGCAGGTATTGCAGTGCGGGAAGCAATCCGTTTTGGTGTTGCAAGAGGATTGTTCTCGAATGAGGCAGGTATGGGATCTACCCTCATGCACATGCGAGAGCAAAAGTGGAGAATCCGCATAAACAGGGACTTGCGGCGATGATCAGTGTATTCATTGACACATTTATCATTTTGAACTTAACGGTATTTTCTATTTTGACAACCGGTGTGCTGGACAGCGGAAAAGAAGGAACAGCCCTGACACAGGCAGCGTTCACAAAAGGGTTCGGAAATTTTGGAGATATTTTTGTGGCAGTGTGTTTGCTGTTTTTCGCATTCTCCACGATTCTTGGATGGCATTTTTTTGGAGAGGTCAATGTCAAGTATCTGTTTGGAGAGAAGGCAGCAAAATTTTATTCGATTCTTGTAATCGGGTTCGTAATCGTCGGTTCTACTTTAAAGGTACAGCTTGTATGGTCTCTTTCAGACTTCTTTAACGGTTTGATGGTTATTCCGAATGCGATTGCCCTGTGGGCTCTGAGTGGAGTTGTTGTAAAGATATGTAAACAATACGGTAAAAAATAGAAATTCACAAAAGAAACATAAAAAACATAAAAAACACAAAGATACCTCACATTTTTTCTATAAACTATCGATAGAAGAAAGTGAGGTATTTTATGTCCGGAAAAGTAAAAGGTATATTGGCGGTAATTGTTTTGATGGGGATTGGTCTTGGGGCAAGATGGATGATATATGATGACTCTGCGGTGCAAGAAAGCAGTCTGTCGGAAGAAGAGGCAGAGAAAAAGAAAAAAATAAATGCAGTTTACAATACAGAGAATCAAGCAGAAATCAAGGAAGATTTGGAGCGATTAAAACAGGAGCAGACCTATACGCAAGATAATATGCTTATAAAATATAATCCGTTTGGAACCAATACACAGTCTTTGTATGTGTACTTTGAGACTGAGAATCCAGCGCAGATATCGTATACGATTCATGTGGCGGATAGTTCAATCGAAGATTTCAAAAGAACATGCTATCAGGAGTCGGAGATGCAGACACAGCATGAACTTCAAGTGATTGGACTGATACCTGATTTGGAAAATGAGATTACATTTACGATTGCCTATGAAGATGGAACTGTGGAAGAAAAAACAGTTTCTTATGATTTACTTAGGAATTCCTTAAAGGCTGTCGGAGTGGTTGAGAAAAATATTTTGTTATTTTATAATGGTGGAAAATGCAAAGGAGGGGAAGAAAATGATACAGTTGAGCAACATCAGTAAGAAATTCGGTGAGACACAGGCGGTTGAGGGGATATCGCTTATGATTCCGGATGGGAGTGTGTTTGGACTGCTTGGAAGTAACGGCGCCGGAAAGAGCACACTGCTTCGTATGATGGCTGGGATTCTAAAAGAAGATGCTGGAGAAATTTTAGTGGATGGAGATGCTGTCTTTGACAATCCACAGGTAAAACAGAATTTGTTTTATCTGTCAGATGCCCCGTATTACTTTTCGAATGCCACGCTGCAGACAATGAAAGAATTTTATCAGAATCTATATCCGCAGTTTGATCAGGATGGGTTTGAGATGTTGATCAGGCAGTTTAACCTGAATGAGAACAAACGGATTCGAACTTTTTCCAAAGGAATGAAGCGTCAGGCATTTATTATTCTGGCGATCTGTTCCAATACAAAATATATTTTGTGCGATGAGGTATTTGACGGACTGGATCCGATTGTCTCAAAAGTGGTAAAAGATTTATTTCGACAGGAACGAAAGATGCGGAAAATGACTTTGGTCATGGCGTCTCATGACTTAAAGGAGCTGGAAGATTTTTGCGATTCCATCGGAATTATACATAAAGGAGACTTGCTGCATTCGAGTGAGATTCGAAAAGAAACAAGCGATATGCACAAGATACAGTGTGTGTTTGAACAAGATGAGGAAGCATTTTTGCGAGAACATCTTCATATTGTCCGATATGGGAGAACAGGAAATTTTGTGACAATGGTAGTGAAGGGAGAAAAAGAAGCGATCATGCAAAAGATTCAGGAAAAGACTCCGGTTTGGTGTGAGACGATTCCATTGTCTATTGAGGAGATTTTTCTGTGTAATATGGAGGGGGTAGATTATGACATCAGCAAAGTTATTTTCTAAGTTTTGCAAAGAGAACCGGAGACAAAAAGGGTGGCTTTGGATATTGAGCGGACTTATTTTTACGGTGTTTACTTTTACGTTTTTTATGCAGGATGTTCTGATGGACAGCGATGAGATGTATTTTGGGCTGTATAATACGAAGATGATGTGGATTACACTCGCCGTGGCGGTTATGATCGCATTTCAGGGATATGGATTTTTGCTGCAGGCAAAGACGGTTGATTTTTACTATAGTCTTCCGGTCAAGCGAAGTCATCTATTTTGGGGAAATTATCTGAATGGGATTTGGGTGTATCTGATTCCAATGCTGATCAGTCAGCATATCTGCTTTTTTATGGTATGTGGGTTAGGAAAAGAGGGATGGAACGAGCTGACAGGATATTTACTTTGGGGAATTTTCGTCCATGTGCTTGCGCTCTTTTTCTTCTATCATCTTGCAATTATGGCGATTTACCTGGCTGGGAATATGTTTGGAGCAGTGGGGATTTTTCTGGTGCTTCTATATTGTGTTCGGATTGTGATAGATGATCTTCTGTTACCGCTGTGTGGAAAGTGCTTCGAGACATTTTATCAGATCGATATGATTAATCGGATACGAACATATGGGATTCCATGGGAACTGTACAGTGGTCTGAATGGATTATACCGCAAGATGTCAGTCAATAAATATGCCTATGCGGTAGAATGGTCAGAAATTGTGACGATTGTGTTGTGGAATATATTGATTTTGGCAGTATGTGTTATCTTACAGAAAAAGAGAACCGCCGAGAGTGCGGGAGCGCCGGTGGCATTTTTTAGAATCGAGAGAGTGCTCCATGTAGTGATTGATATTTCGGTCGGACTGTTAGTGGGGAATCTTTTGATTACGTTTGCATCAGGAACATATCAGCTCATCGCAGGTGCTGCAGGGTGCGTAGCCGGAAGTATATGTTCTTATCTTCTGTTGGAAATGGCATTTCGTATGCGGTTAAAGGTCAGATTCAGGCAGAAGGGCTTGATTGCGGCTGAGGGAATTGTAGCGGCGGCAATTGTGCTTGGATTTTTTGCAGGAAAGAATTCGTATGATACATATTTGCCGGAGACAGAGAAAATTGCGTCCGTGGGAATCAGCCTGAGAGGCGTGGATGAAAAAGAAGACTACTCTTTTACGGAGGAGCGTCTTCGGAACGTGCGTTTGACAAAAAAGGATGATATTGAGAAAATGCATACATGGATTGAAGAGCAATTACTTGCTCAGAAAAATGATGGGCAGTTGACAGATGTGACAATCGCATATCATTTGGAGAATGGAAAAGTAGTATATCGAAATTATCCGATTGCCAATGTGAGTCAGATTGAAGCATTTGATCCAATTTATACGACGAAGGACTATAAAAACGGAATCTACAGCGTGCTTTCCTATACAGATTATGAAAATCTTGAACTTACGTGGACCAATCAGGTAGAGAATATGACATTGAACATTTCTCCTGATGAGACGAAAAAACTGATGGAGACATATAGCCAGGAATTGACGGTTTTGGATATTAGGACTTTGGAGAAAGAACTTCCGGTAGGGAAACTTTTGGTGACGGACGGAGAGTTTGGCAATGAGACGAGTGCGTATTTATATCCAAGCTTCGAAAAGACACTTACGCTTCTTGAAAAGTATCAGATTCCCGCAAAGAAGAAGATTAGTGAATATGAGATTGCAAAAATCGAAGTGACAGAGCTGCGGGAAGGAACAAAAGTGACACAGAAGCGAGACACATATACCGAACCGGAGGAAATCAAACAGATTGCAGAAAAACTTGTGTATCAGGGATATGCAATTCAGCCGGTATTGAATCCGGTGGATACAGAAACAAAAGTGGAAGTGAAATTTCAAAATAATAGTAGGGAGACAGTTTATACCGTAGATTACTATATCAAATAAAGTCAATTGGGGACGTAGTAAAATTCAATTTTACTACGTCCCCAATTTGCAAATTATAATTTTTCTGGTGCAGCGTATTCTACTCCGTCTGTATCCACAGTTACAGATTTGATTACCTGTTTTTCAAGTGGTCTGTCGCTGTAGTCAGTTGCTGTCTCAGCGATTTTATTTACGATATCCATGCCTTCAATGACTTTTCCGAAAGCGGCATAGGATCCGTCTAAGTGCGGAGAAGTTTCGTGCATAATAAAGAACTGTGATCCGGCAGAGTCTGGATGCATTGCGCGCGCCATGGAAAGGACACCCGGCTCATGTTTCAAATTGTTTGTGAAACCGTTCTGTGAGAATTCACCTTTGATTGAGTATCCAGGACCGCCCATACCGGTTCCGTCAGGCACCCTCCCTGAATCATAAAGTCACGGATGACACGGTGAAAAATAAGTCCGTTGTAAAATCCGTCTTGCACTAATGTGATAAAGTTGTTTACTGTGTTTGGAGCAATTTCAGGATATAATTCAGCTTTGATTACATCACCGTTCTCCATTTCAAATGTTACGATTGGATTTGCCATAATCGATACTTCCCTTCTAAAATATAGTTATTTTGTAAACAACATTTTATAAGTCACGAATAGGTTTGTCAACCTGAGATGGAAAAACAATGTATTATAGACGTATTACCTGTGTCGCGATTGCTTCCCGGAATGCGTTGTCGTGTTCCACTAAAAGCATAGTTGGTGAAAATGTTTCTATGAGCTGTTCAATCTGCATGCGGGAATACACATCAATAAAATTCAATGGTTCGTCCCATACATATAAATGAGCCTGCTCACAGAGACTTTTTGCGATGAGCACTTTTTTCTTCTGTCCTCCGGAAAAATCAGAGATATCTTTTCGAACTGCACGCGTTCGAAATCCATTTTCCGCAAAATTGCTTTGAATAAACTTTCGTCCAAATGATGTTTTTCGGCAAATTGAGACAGTGTTCCTCCCAAATGTGAGGTGTCTTGCGGTACGTAGGAAATGACAAGGCCGGAGCCGATTGTCACAGTACCTGTATGTTCCGGGGCGTATTCTGACAGCAGTTTTAATAAACTGCTCTTCCCACAGCCGTTTTTTCCATCCAAAAAGATGCGTTCTCTGCGCCGGATTTCGAATGACATCGGTTGAAAGACCGGGCGATCGTCGTAGATTACGGATACATCAGAAAATGAGGCGAGTACGTCTGTGCGGTATGTAAGTGCTGAATCTTCAAGAAGTCTGCAGTTTCCACATTTTTCAGTAATGCGGATTTTTGTTCGATTGCCTGTTGCTGCCTCGCTTCAGTCGATTTAGAGCGTTTCATCATTTTAGCTGCTTTGTGACCGACAAAGCCTTTGTCTGCGCACCGATTTTTGATGCTTCCACCCGGTCGGACCAGGTGCTGGTCCGCTTCGCCGCCTGGGCGAGCCGCTTCATTTCTCCTTTGAGTTTGTCATTTTGTGCCTGCTCGTAGCATCCTGCCGGGATTTATTTTCCCACCAAGTGGAAAAAGTACCGCTTTGGACTGAGACGCCCGTCTTATTGAGCGCTAGGATATGGTCCACACAGCCGTCCAGAAATGCCCGGTCATGGGAGACCAGCAGGAAGCCGCTTTTGCGGGAGAGATAGCGGCTCACTACCCGGCGGCCCTCCAGATCCAGATGGTTGGTGGGCTCGTCCAGCAGAAGGAAGGCCCCCTCACGGAGAAAAAGGGCGGCCAGGAGCACCTTGACCTGCTCGCCGCCGGAGAGGGAGGAGTAGGGGCGGAACAGGACCCCGGCATCCACCTCCAGCGTGTCCAGCTCCTTGTATATACGCCAGAGTTCCAGTCCGGGCTCCTGCTCCTCCAGAATGGTCAGGGTGTCCCGCTCCGGCGCGGACACCGGGGAGGGGAAGCAGTCAAGGGGTACCGGCACGGAAATCGCGCCGTCGTATTCGTATTGCCTCTGGAGCAGCCGCAGCAGGGTGGTCTTGCCTCGGCCGTTGCGCCCCACCAGACCCAGCCGCCAGTGGGTATCCAGTTGCAGGCTCAGGTGCTCAAAGACATTGTCGTAGCTGCCGGGATAAGCAAAGGTCAGATCCCGGATGTCGATCAGAGCCATGATAGATCACCTCAAATACAAAAGATGGGCGCAGAAGGATTCGCCTTCCGCGCCCATGTCCCGAAAAATGGGTACCATAAGGGAAGTGCACAGCATAACCCTTCTGCCGGAGCACAACAAAGAGACGGCCCGCGGGCCGCCGGTCGGACTCCAAACAAAGAAAGGGTTATTTGCGCATCTTCCCAGCTCCAATCGTTTTCAAGTCGCACACAGTATAGCAGGCGTCCGCGCTCCTGTCAACCGTTTTACAGCGCATTTCACCCCCTGCTCCGCATAGAATAGAAGGAAAGGGCGGAGAAGGGGGGCGCTTGTGTGGAGCGGTTTTCACTGGCCGGCGGACAGGGCTGGCTGACC
>ENA-OQDW01000449-OQDW01000449.1-human-gut-metagenome-genome-assembly--contig:-NODE-449-length-17239-cov-2.321763_pt1 | contig 17239 bp, 19 predicted proteins | sample MGYA00242784_ERZ504613 | MGnify/ENA primary metagenome ERZ504613 (study PRJEB26092, sample SAMD00036330) | human gut metagenome | host: Homo sapiens | study: EMG produced TPA metagenomics assembly of... | reverse complement strand
TCGGAAGCTTTTATTTGCAGTCAATTCTGATCCTCATTCAGCTTGCGGTTCGATGCAAGCTGCTCCTCGCTCGCACGCTTTACCTCCGCAACCATGCCCCGAGATGCTTGTCTCAATCTTCGGTCATCTTCGCTGTCACACGGTCTGCCAGATCATCGACTTTCTTCGTGAACTCTGTCACGATCTTGTCAGCTTCCTCCTGGCGCTCCACCAGAATGTGCTGCCACTCCTCGGCCTTGCTTCCCGCTCGTTGACAATCGACTGCAGTTCCTGTACCTTATTCTCCTTCGCTGCAAGCAGATCCTGCAGCTGTTTCGCTTTCTCACGAAACTCGTCGATCTGACTTAATAAGAAATCTTCCTTTTCCACTTCTGTCTGTATCCTTTCCCGTTCCTGCGTGCTCTCCCCGGTCTCTAAAACCCTGGTCTCCCGAACCTTATTATTGCTCTCGCGCTTCGGGTGTGTCTTATATCCCTCCGCCCGTTCCGGCTCTCCTGCAGGTCTTCCTTGTCTGGGGTGAATCTGCGCCAGTAAAAGCTGAAACAGGTTTGCCATAAACGCTTCCTCCCTTTGTGTCTTCCGAACAAAAAACACCTATGGGTATTCTATCATTATCATTTTTCTTTGTAAAGCAGGAAAAAGCAACCGCCTCCCGCTCACTCTTTCCGGCGGAAAAGCAGTGGTGTCTCCGCCGCCAGCATTGCCAGCCATCCGATCAGGTAGCAACCGGCAGTGCCACAATTCCAAGCTTCATGGAAAATACCAGCGGAACGGCTGCCGCCACCCGCACTCCCATGTTGATAAAACTGCTGATGAGCGTCACCCTGAGGTCGCCCATTCCGCGAAAATATCCCTGAATCCCGTTTGTGGCCGCCGGCAGAAAATACATCGCCGCAATCGCATGCAGATAGATCACTCCCAGGGAGATCACCTCCTCATCCGTCACAAACAGCTTCATCAGCGGACGCGCAAACACAAAGCAGACCACACAGATAAAGAGCGCATAGATCATCTCGATCCACAGCCCGCAGCGGAATCCCTCCCGGATCCGCTCCTTTTTGCCGGCACCTTTGTTCTGTGCCAGCAGCGCGGTCATCGCATGGGCGATATTCTGCTCCGGGGTGTAGGCAAAATCATCAATGCGGTTTACGACTGCAAACGCCGCCATGACAGAGATTCCCATTGTATTGACAATCGCCTGGATTCCGATCTTGCCGAGCTGTACCGTCGCCTGCTGCATGGCGCTCACCCAGCCAAACTGCACCGTCTTATAAAATAACCTCCGGTCAAACACGCGCACTTGCGCCCCAGGCAGAGAATCTTTACCTTTTTCTTAATATATAGCCCGCACAGCAGACAGCAGAGTGCCTCGCTTAGCACCGTCGAAAAGGCACATCCGTTGCTGCCCCAGCCTAGCACCACCACGAAAAACAGATCTCCCGCCACATTGAGTGCAGCGCTGATCATCAGAAAATAAAGCGGCGATCTGCTGTCGCCGAGTGCCCGCAATGTGCTCGCATAAAAGTTGTAAATAAACGTAAAGATCAGTCCGCAGAAAATAATGCGGAGGTACCCCGTAGCAATCGGAAGCACTTCCTCCTGCGTCCTTATCAGCCGAAGCAGCCACGGCGTCAAAAAAACGCAGACGGCTGAAAGCAGGACGGAAAACATCAGCCCGCCGATCATGGTCGAACTGATCTGCCGCTCCAGGACATCATAATCCTTTGCGCCGTAGTGCATTCCCATCAGAACGCCTGCTCCCATGCACATCCCGCTGATAAACAGAATTGCAAGCGTCATCAGCGGACTACTCGTACCGACCGCGGCAAGCGCCGTCTCCCCCACAAATTTTCCGACAATCATACTGTCGACCGCATTGTAGAGAAGCTGAAACAGATTTCCGAGAACAAGTGGAATTGTAAAACCTACCAGAAGAGGCGGTATCGCTCCTTCCGTCATATCCTTTGTCATTGCAGATGCCTTTCTATCTTTTGTTATTCTGCTTCAGAATGTGTATGATCCTTCCCTCATAATACACCGCAATCGCTGCAATCAATACCACGATAATCAGGCTGTATCCCTGTTTTAATTCTTTCCCGAGCGCATCACAGACGCTGGTAAATAAAAGTCCCTCCACAAAGACAAGCTTGACCATCCGAACCATCCGGAGCGTATACTGTCTGATCTTACCGCTGCATACCTCCCTTGTCAATCCGTTCACACGTTCCGGGTAGACGGCAAGGAGGGTCAGACCCACATATACCAGAATCATAAACACAAGATTCATCATCAGGTTCACCTGATTGACGTGGAACGCGATCCCGTAATAGATCTGTAACCCGAGATAGGCGATCGCCGATACGATACCGACTGCCTCAATGAGCATCACCTGCCATGTCATCTCGTTCTTTTTCATATGTCTCACACCTCCTTTTCCCTCTCTTTTTCTTACAGCAAAAGTTCCTGCGCCCAGCACTGTGTCAGCCGCTCTAAATTCCATGCGGCATTGGCAGGACTCGTAGACGGCAGCTTCTTTACTTCCGGCATCTCCGCGGTCAGACAATATTTAGAAAACAGGCGGTACGCCGTATCCCCGTTGGCACAGATGCGCCGGATGTCCGCCGTCTTTAAGATCACTTCCATGTCATTCGCCGTCACATTGCGGATCGAACTGTCCGATGATCCTGCAATGTCACAGGAGGCAATGACATCCCACAGCGCAATATGGTGCTCTAACAAAAACGCCTTTTTCTGCGGAATCGTCTCCGGCAGCGTATCCTCAAAGACCGCTGCCAGCACTTTCCAGAAACGGTTCTGCGGATGACCGTAATAAAACTGCTGTTCTCTCGACTTTACAGACGGAAAGGATCCCAGAATCAGAATCCGGGATGCATCGTCATAAACAGGTCCAAACGTATGTGTCACATGCTATATTCCATTCTCTTACACCAAAACGGCATCAGTGCAGACCGCACTGATGCCTCTTCCCTCTCTATTACTGATAATCTGCCACATTGGAACTGTCCACCTTCTCGAACGGTACCCAGACGTAAAGTCCGTCGTCCGACAGGCCTTCCATTCCCTGCGTCGTTCCTCCGGAACCGAGTGCGATTGCCGCCTTGACAGCCGCCTCACCCTGTCCGCTTCCCGACTGGTATACGGTAAATGCCATATCCCCCGCCTGGATTGCCGCACAGCCATCTGCTGTCGCGTCAATTCCAAGAACCGGTACTCCCGATATGCCATTCTTCTTGCAGGAATCGATGACTCCAAGCGCCATGGTATCATTGTTGCATACCACCGCATCAAACTGCTTGCCTGTCTGCAGGAACAGATCGAAATAATCTTCTGCAATTCCCTGCTCCCAGTCTGCGTTATCCTCAAACACGACGTTGATCTTCTTGCCGGATGCCTTAAGCGTATTTTTGAACTCCTCGGATCTTCCCTTGGTTGCGGAATGATTCTTCGGTCCCTTTAAGAGTACCACATTGATCTCGTCCTTGTCACTCATCTGATCCAGAATATATTCTGCCTGGTATTGTCCGGCAACTCCCTCATCCGATCCTACATAAATGTATTTGTCCGGTTCCAGCACCGATGCATCCGGACAGCTGTTGTAAAATACAATCGGAATATCTCCCGCCAGCGCTTCCAGTTCCAGCGCAGTGTCCGCATCGACCGGTCCACACATGATCGCATCATAATCTTCCGCAACCGCCTGTTTAATCTGCGCTACCTGGTTCTCGATGGAGTTCTCCGCATCGTACACCACGATCTCTGCTCCACTCGCCTCCGCTGTCTTCTTTGCCGCATCGATCAATGTATTACGGAACGCATCTGCCTGTGACAGTGATACATAGATCTTCACTCCCTTGCCATTCACCGCGGTATCACCTCCTGTGCTGCCCGCCTGGCAGCCTCCGAGGCACGTCACTCCCAGCGCAGCCACGAGTGCTGCACTCATCAATCTCTTCATATCTGATACCCCCTTAAATGCGAAACAGCTTAACCTGATCTGCCAGCTGTATGGATGACTCTGTCAGGTTTCTGGATTCTTTTGCCACGTTCTCACTGTTCTCTGCAATTCCCTTTGCCTGCGTCAGCATGGACTCTGATGTTGCAAGAATCTCATCTGAGCTTGCCGCCTGCTCCTCCGAAATTGCAGCAACGTTGGTCGCCACTTCATCTACCTGGTTGATCTTGTCCACCATCTGGTCGATCAACGCGCTTGTCTGCTGAATATTATCATAAATCTTGTCAAAGGTATCGATTGCCGTATGAATCAATCCACTGCTCTCATTGATATTGTCGGCGCTGTCGCCTGCCTGACGCACTGCATCCGCCACAAGTTCATTGACCTCATGGATGAGCTTTGAAATATGCTCTACCGATGCGGTACTGTTGCTTGCAAGCGTTCCGATCTCAGAAGCGACGACTGCGAATCCTCTTCCTGCCTCGCCCGCTCTCGCTGCCTCAATGGAAGCGTTTAAGGACAGGAGGTTGGTCTCCTCCGCAATATTTCCGATCAGCTGTACAATCTCAACAATCTCACCGGATGCCGTACCCACTTTATTTACCGCCGCTTCCAGATTCTGGATAGAGGTGCGGATATTCTCAAGCGCCTCGCCAACATGCTCCATATCCTCGCGTCCCTTCTGGGATACCTCAACGGTCTCGCGCATCTTGTTGCCGACATTCACGCTGTCGTCCTTCGTGTCTGCAACCACACCGGCAAGCTTGGTCGCGTTGTCTGCAATCTCATTGACGGAAACGGACAGCTGATCCACCGTCATATTCAGCTCACTCATGGACTGGGACTGGACATTTGCCGCCGACTGCATCTCTCTGGACACACTGTCACTCGCATCCGCCTGCGTTCCCAGTTTTCCGGAAATGTCTCCCATGGACGCAATCATCTGCTTCATGGATGCGATAAAGCGCTCCACGCTGCGGCTCATAAGCGCAATCTCATCATTGCCGCTGCTCTTGACCGATACGGTAAAGTCGCCGTCCGTCAGCGCCTTGATGACGTTCGTCAGCTTCCGGACAGGTGCGATCACAACGTGCGTTGTGCGCTCAATCACTACACACAGAATCAGAATGGAGATCACACTGATCAGAATCATCAGATTCCTGAGGTTCGCAAGGTCTGCCAGTACAATGCTGGTCGGAATATAGGAAACCAGAATCCAGTTAGTTCCGGATACCTCCTTGAACACGGTCATATTGCCGTCCAATGTGGAAAAGCTGTAATCACGATCCGCAATCTTCGCCGCTACACTCTGCTCGAATGCACTGCTGCCGTCGCTGCCGAGCGTCATGGAAATCTTCGCAGAATCACGGCTTGCCAGAATCGTTGCCGTATCCTTGTCCACGAGGATAGCCTCCGCATTCTTCATCTTGATAAACGCGTTTACAATGACGGAAATGCGGTCGAGCGTCATATCCGCAGAGATGACTTTCATCTTGCCGCTGCCGTCATTTAAAATTACCGGATGCACTGATGACACTGACGCCTTCTGAATTAACATAGGAAGATCCGATCGCCATATTGACTCTGGTCAGTCCCTCCTGATACCAGACACTGTTGACCGGGTCCGACTCACTCATCGCCGAATCCGACGCTTTCCAGAGCTTTCCGGTCTCATCCGCGATGTAAAGTCCCTCCGGATAATTTGAGTTATAATTATAGTAGGAATCCAGCATGGTCTGTAATTCCTTGTCGTCCGGCTTCGTGTTCTCTATCGTTGTCTTCACTATCTGGAACGCCCCGATATTCTGTTCCAGCCAGCTCTCAATCTGCGACGCCTGATTCTCCACCGATGACTCCAGCAGATTCTCGGAATAGCTCTCAATCAGCCTGCCGACGTGCGGTAGGCGATCAGTACGAGCACCAGAATGCTGACAATGACAACCGGAACGATCACACCTAAAAGCTTAACCTTAATCGATACAATTCCCTTTTCCTTTTGCATGTGCCTCAACTCCTTTTCTCTTGTGATACCCCAGATTCTATGATAATTGCATAATAATCTTGCCAATATTTTCTCATTTTTGCATATTACTGTCAACATCTATCGACGGATTCCCGCCCTGAAGTTGCACGTTTCTGCCATTCCCAAATGCGCTGCCGATCCAAATTGTATACACGTATTATTTTTCAAATACCTGTATCTTTTCTTGAAAATGAACTGCCCTGTGCTATAATTATTTAGGTTAATGTCTACGCTTTTGCGTACACAAGAGAGGAGAACCCCAGATGGACAATTTAATCATTCCAAAAGATTATCATTCTGAATTGAATTTGCATGATACACAGATTGCGATCAAGACGGTCAAGGACTTTTTCCAGGACTGCTTGCACTGCGCCTGAATCTGTCCCGTGTATCCGCCCCTCTGTTTGTAGACCCGCTGTCCGGTCTCAACGACAACTTAAACGGTGTGGAGCGCCCGGTCACCTTCGACAATCAAGGAGCAGAACGGCAGAACCGCCGAGGTCGTTCAGTCGCTCGCCAAATGGAAGCGCTACGCGCTCAAAAAATACGGCTTTTCTTACGGGGAGGGTCTTTACACTGACATGAACGCCATCCGGCGCGATGAGATCACCGACAATATCCACTCCATCTTCGTGGATCAGTGGGATTGGGAGAAAGTCATCAAGCAGGAGGAGCGCACGCTCGACACCTTAAAGGAAACGGTGAACACCGTATACAAATGCCTGCGCAAGACCGAAAAATACATGGCAATCCAGTACGATTACATCGAGGAGATCCTGCCGCACGACATCTTTTTCGTCACGACGGAAGAGCTTGCGGAGATGTTCCCGGACAACACGCCGAAGGAGCGCGAATACTATATTACCAAGACAAAAGGCGCCGTGTGCATCTTAAAGATCGGCGATACACTGGAAAACGGCGAACCGCACGACGGACGCGCGCCGGATTACGACGACTGGGCGTTAAACGCGGACATTCTTGTATACTATCCGGTACTTGACATTGCCCTTGAGCTTTCTTCCATGGGAATCCGCGTGGACAAAAAAGCCCTGCTGTCCCAGCTTAAAAAGGCAGGCTGTGAAGACCGCGCGAAGCTTCCGTTCCAGAAGGCGATCATCGACGGCGAGCTTCCTTACACCATCGGCGGCGGTATCGGTCAGTCCCGTATCTGTATGTTTTTCCTGCGCAAGGCGCACATCGGCGAGGTACAGTCCTCCCTGTGGCCGGATGAGATGATGCAGGCATGCGAAAAGAGCGGAATCCAGCTGCTGTAAGCCTCGCTTGGATTTCTTACATATTTTATCTTACGCAAAAAGGAATTGCCTCGATAAGCATAGATCTCTTTGGAGTGATAAGTAATATTATCAGAAACACTCTTCGGGATTTCATGTGGAAATGCAGATAGAATATTCGTTGGAAAAAAATGCGAGCATTTCTTCCGGCTGAATGTTTGCATCGGATTCCGTGTCTCTTCCACGTTTGGACAATCCGGCGGGTGCATGTCCGACACACCGGAGACAATGGGCGGACTTTCTGGTGTCCCTAATGGCGCCTCTTCACAGACAATATAAAACCGCGCGAACCGAACTCGTCGGCATCTGCTATTAAAAATAGGGCAGATGCGACTCAAACAGCGGCTTCGCGCGGTTATGTTTTGTTCAGAGGTGCCATAAGGGACACACACAAAAGTCCTATAAATTGTCTTCCGGGATGCGGACATGACCCGCGGAGTGCTCCAAACTTGGAAAGACACGGATCATCGAAGATGCAAACATTCGGCTGGTTAGAAATGCCACATTTTTTGAACCGAATTTCCATCTGCATTTTCATCTGAAATCCCACGGTGTGGTTTTCTGATAATATTACTTATCAATCCAAAGAACGATATTCTTATTGCGGCAATTACTTTTTGTCTCCTTTATTATTTCAGCAGCCCCAGAAAGATTTCTCTCCGCTCCACTTCTTCCGCTTCCTCATTTCCGTCCGCCCTGGCGTGCAGCAGCGGATATTTTGACCCCGTGCGCAGCATCTCCATCACCGACGCATAGTTGGCATATTCCGGCGACACCAGAATCATTCCTTTTCCACGCGGCAGTTCCTGCTCCATCAGGCTGCACAGATAGCGGAGGTTTGCTCCGTGAACCAGCGGAAACTTTTCCCGGATCTCCTGTAAGCGTTCGTCCGGCTGCTTCCAGCTGCCGTAGACGCCGCGGTAAATCTGCATAAATTCATGCAGCTGTTCTGTAAAATGCTCCGGAATCTTTCGCCCCGACTCCGCAGCAAGGAACCACAGATATTCCGAGAGCGGCATATACACCGGAACAAAAGCATGTTTCCTCACCGCTTCCTCCATATTCTGATTCAGATAAGCGCTATGCAGCACAATCGGATCTCCGGCCAGCAGCAGCTGTCTGTCCTCCGTCACATATACCGCCCACTCCTGTAAAAGGCTTTTGGTCCACTCCCTGCTCCAGGCATCCGGCGCGGCGGTCTTCTCCCGGAAAGAGGCACGCACCTTTTCCCGCCACTCCTCATCCAGACAGTGCCATGCATCCCCGAGTAAGAGCACCTGCCACAAGATATCCGCTTCTTCCGCAAAAAGCAGCTGTTCCAGAAACGGTGTCACAAGATGCGCCCTCTTTCCGTCCGTATCTAAGACCGCACGCAGGATTTCCGGAACCATTCCGTCCGCCTCCGCACCCTCGGTCTGGAATACCAGAAACTGTTTTTCCTCCCCGTCCGTCTCCTGCAGCCGGTTTGCAACCTGTCCTGCCGCAGCCGAGAATGTACAGTATTCTTTTGCGGTGCTGTACGCTTTTCCCGCATGAAGATCCTGCGCCGTGTAATCCGGCAGTACTGCCGTGCGTTTTCCTTTCTGATTCAGGTAAAGTGCCATCCACTCTGTATACACGGACAACGGCGGCAGATACACCGTCTCCTGCTGCGGTTCTTTCGTCTCTTTCATGCCTTTCTTCCCGTCCCGAAGCCGCCCGGACAATACGGCTGCCTCCGGCAGTATGGCGCGCTCCGTGCAGTTCTCTACATGGGATAAGCTGTTTAAAAACGCCTCGATTCTCGTTATCACTCCCACCTTGGCTGATGCTCGTCCACCTCTATTTTCAGGTACGGCTTGTCCCCCATAATTTCCGCAAAAAGGTGGGAGATCATGCCGTCCGGTCCGCAGCCGTGGTTCGTCAGATAGACGGCATACAGATTCGGATGCTCCTTAATGATCTTCGCTCCCGACAAAATGTGCTGCGCAAATGGCCAGTACAAATTTGGATAATGACCGGACAAATCCACATCATGTCCTTTCAGATGGGAAAGTGTCAACACTCTGCACCCTCTCTTTAACAGTTCCCCGGGAATTCCCATATTTAAAACCGGGTCTGACACGCCGTAGTTTCTTGTAATCAGAACGAGCACCTTGTCCTCCGGTTTCAACTCGTCCAGGATCTGCGCGCCCAGTTTTTCAGAATTCTTCTCACAGCGCACCATCGCCGCGGCGCCCTTCGCGAGCGCCGCCGCACACCGTGCCTTGTCGCATCCCAGTTCCTCACCCGCTTTGATCATCGCTCCAGCAAGCTGCGGTTTTCCCATATCCAGATCCAGAACCGGGCAGATCAGCTCCACGCCACGCTCCGAAAGCCCCAGCACACTTGCGACAATCCGCGGCGCTGTCTGCATATAGACACAGCCGTAATTGTGCGCAACGCCGGAAGTCTCATGCCGGATCGTATGGATACACGGGATAAAAATGTAGTCCACCTTTTTTCTCGCAAGCCACTCCATGTGCCGTGCAGTAATTTTACCGGATAACAGGTCTCCTCCGCCGCCATCTCCTGTCCGAGCGCAATGATCTTATCGTCCGTCTCCGGCGACAGCAATACATTAAAGCCGAGAGTCTTAAAATACTGGTACGCCATCGGGAAAAATTTATAAATCATGAGCGCACGCGGGATTCCCACAGTCTTTTTCCCCGGCAGCAGCGTTCCGTCATAGCCTGCCAGGAACCATTTCTGGCTCTTCCGGTAATTCTCCTCATTCCGGATGCTCTCCTTTTGGGATGTACCGCCCTGCTCTTTTGCCGCGAGCGCCGCTCCGTATGCCCCGGTCACATCGTAAAACGGCGTGATGTGAAGCCGTTCTCCAAACACTTCATAGAAAGCCGCAACGATTCCCTCGTTATGCACGACTCCGCCCTGAAGGCAGATATGTTCTCCCTTGCGCTTATTGCCGACTACCCTGTTTAAATAGTTTCTGACAATCGAGCGGCACAGCCCTGCACAGATATCCTCCTTGTCCGTGCCTGCCGCAAGCTCCGCTGCAATCTTGGATTCCATCAACACGGTGCAGCGCTCTCCCAGATCGATCGGCACATTTGCTTTCAAGGCACTGTTTCCGATCTCCTCCAGCGATACTTCCATGCGGTTCGCCTGTTCCTCGACGAAGGAGCCCGTACCCGCCGCACACACTTTGTTCATCTCGAAATCGACGACCTGACCGTCCCGGATACTGATGTATTTGGAGTCCTGACCGCCGATCTCAAACACGGTATCCACCTCCGGGCACAGATGGGCAGCCGCGCGCGCCTGCGCCGTGATCTCATCCAACACCGTGCCTGCACCGGTCTTCTCCGCGATATAGTACCGCCCCGATCCCGTGACACCAATGCCTTCCCACGTGAGTGATTCCCCGTATTTCTGCTTTAACTGTGCCATTCCCTGCTGCACCGCGCCGAGAGGATTGCCGCGCGTTCTAAGATACAGATCGTCAATGACGGCTCCGTCCTCCCCCGTCAGCACAAGGTTTGTGCTCGTGGATCCCACGTCAATCCCGAGCCAGAGCTTTTCCCCGCCACGTAACGGTCTGGTCCGGTGAAGTGCCTCCTTCTCGTAGTCATATCGCGGCAGCGCCTTTCTTTTTTGCTCCTCATCCGCCACCTCCCTGCGGACCGGGTGTTTCCAGTCAAAAGCCAGCTTCCCGCGGCATGCACAGGCTGCGATTCCGGCAGCAGACACCACAGCTCCCTCTTCCCCGCAAAGCAGTTCTTCCTCTTTTAATCCGAAGATATCACAGATGGCGAGCGCACGCCTTCATTATAGACAACGCCTCCCGTCACAAGCACCGGCGGCTGTACCCGAAGTTTCCGCACGACCGCAGATTTAAAATTACGGATCACGGCATAGGAAAGTCCGAGCAGAATATCTTCCACCGGCACACCTTCCTGCTGTCTGTGGATCAGGTCTGTCTTGGCGAACACGCTGCACCGTCCCGCAAGCCGCGGCACACTTTTCGCCCGTCTGACATACTCCGAGTAGGCGGACAGCGGAAGTCCGAGCCGGTACATCTGATCCTCGAAAAATGCTCCCGTTCCGGCGGCACATTCCCCGTTCATGGCGTAGGAGAGCGTCTCTCCCTCACGGATTCCGGTAAGGAAGCAGGAATTCTGTGCTCCCATCTCTACGATACTTCCCGCGTCCGGATAGAGCATTCTCTGTCCTTCCAGAAGGCAGCTGATACGGTTGATCTGCGCTTCCTTTTGAATCCCCGGATACAAACAGACTGCACCGGGATTGACCGCTGCATACAAAATCCTGTCGCCGCACGATGTCTCCACCTGCCCAAGCATGTCCACAAGATTCTGATACAGTTCTCCGCGATGCAGTCTGTAATCTTTGTATATGATGTTTTCGCCTTCGACAACAGCGATGGAAATACTTCCATTTCCGATGTCGATTCCAAGTCCTGCTTTTCTCATTGCTTTCCTCCGAAATTGCTTCTTACGCATAGTTAGAATATTCTAACTAAATGTATCACATTGCAAGAGCCGTTTCGGTTGCAAAAGCAACGGAATCAGTTTTCTATCAGAGAAAGATTCTCAAATAGTTCGATCAGTCTAACTTCAATCCTGCCAGAAGCGAGCCAAGGCTGGTTCCTGTGGATGTGTGGTCTGTGTATGCCTCCAGATCTTCCACGCCTTCGGTATCTACCATCTCCTCTGCCAGCGCCTTCATGGACAGGCTGATCTTATTGTCGTTGGTATTCAATACCTTTGCCTTGACCTTCTCTCCGACCTTAAGCACTTCCGACGGCTTTCCGATTCTGCGCTCACAGATCTGTGAGATGTGCACCAGTCCGCTCAGTCCGTTGCCCAGATCAATAAATGCGCCGTACGGCATCAGGCTCTCGACAGTTCCCTCAACACGGTTCCCGGCACGATCATAGAGATCTTGTGATTGCGCTCCTCCGCCTCTGCCTCGAGTGCGACCGCCTTTCCGGAAAGCACGAGCTTTTCGCGCTCCTCATCCACCGTGATGACCCGGACCGGAATCTCTTTTCCTACCCAGCTCTCCGTATCCTCCACATAAGCGGATGTGATCTGGGATGCCGGAATGAACGCGCGGATCCCCTCAAGATATGCCACAACGCCTGCCTTCACGCTCTCCTTGATGCGGACGGTTACCGTTGTACCCTCCTCCATCATCTCTTTGAGCTTCTCCCATGCCTGCTCTTCATTGGCTTCCTGCGGGACGAGAAGAATGTTGCCTGCGCCGTCGTCTACCCGGATCACGGTCGCCTCGATCGTATCCCCCACACGCACAGCCTCCGCCAGTGAGAAATCCGGATCGCTGCTCATCTCCTCCGCACTGATAAATCCCGGTGCATAATATTTCAGGTCAAGCGTAACGCCCTCCTCGTTGACATCGATCACCGTGCCGGTTAAAATATCTCCCTCTCTGATTCTGCGGAAAGAAGCTTCTAACTCCTCCTTGTAATCATCCATTGATTCCATGTGTCTTAAACCTCCATCTCTTTTTCTACCTGTAGTGTACCACATTTCAGTCTGATTACAACCTTGAATAAGTCACCGTCCACCTCGATCGTCAGTTTTCCGCCCTGCGCCTCGGTAAAACTTCTGGCGATGGCAAGCCCCAATCCCGAGCCTCCGTACCGCGTGAAGTATCGCCGCGCACGAAGCGCTCCGTGATTTCCTCCGGATCAAAATTCAGTTCCGTCGCCGACATATTTTTGATCGTGATCTCCACGAACTCCTCCGGTGCCTCCCCGGATGTGTGCACCTGCACGTACACGCGGCTCTGCGGCATCGCATATTTCTGGATATTGACAAACAGATTTTCAAAGATGCGGAATGTCTTCTGATTGTCGAGCACCACGATCACTTTTTCCTCCGGCACATCCCATCGCAGCACAAGCCCCATCGCCGCAAAGCGCTCCGTATGCTCCACCGCAACCTGCTTTAACAGATTCACCACATCGACTTCCATCGGATGCAGCACAATATTGTTGCTGGTCGCCTTGCTGACCTCAAAAAGATCCTCGATCAATATTTTTAACCGCTGGCTCTTTTTATCGAGCGTCTCAATGTATGACCTGCGCTCCTCCTCCGTGATGTCCTCCTTCTTTAACAGTTCCACGTAGGTTGTGATCGCTGTGAGCGGTGTTTTTAAATCATGGGAAACGTTCGTGATGAGATCCGTTTTCATTCGCTGGCTCTTCACTTCCTCATCCACCGCCTTCTTAAATCCGTCGCGCACCCTGGAAAGCTCCACCTTCATCGGCTCATATATTCCCAGATCCTCGGTGATCTCCGTGTCCAGATCTCCGTCCGCCATCCGGCTTACACTGCGCAGCAGCGCCTGATAATCTCTGCCGATCCTGTCATAATATTTTTTGATAAAACAGAACACAAAGATGGAGTACACGATCAGCGCGCCGATGCCGAAAAACCACATCATCGAGCAGAGCGACAGCACCGCAAAGTTGATCAGCACGATTTTCCAGATCGTCTTTGTGGATTTTTCTGAAAAATCCACATGCGCCACCTCATAGCGGAACGTGTTCCACAATTTTTTCAACCACGGAAAAATCTGATAAATCAGGCTGTACTGTCTGATATATTCCCTGACTCCCAGGAAAAATACCGGACGCAGTATGCGAAGCGCCGCATACCAGATGCCATACAAAAACAGGAGCGGAATCATCATCTGTCCAAGCTGTAAGATGGCTCTCCAGGCATTGTTTCCAAGTAAAACATCCACTCCTTCGCTGTAATAGGAATAGCTTCTTATGATATCGTAGAAGTTTTCCTCCATACATGCCATGCAGCAGACGGCAATCACCGCCACCTCCATGAGATACCATTTTCCCGGGCGCTGCATTGGTATGTCTTCCTTCCAGATGCGTCTGCTCGTCATAAGAAACATCCATCCCGCCACCGCAGCAAGGCTTACCAGAAACAGAATGCTTCCGCCGGACGCACGGTACACTAACACCACCTGCACCCAGTAATTTGTCATATCCTCATACGGATCTCCCAAGGAAATCGTATCACTCGTTGATACCGGAAGTCCAAAGATCACTTTAAAGTCCTTCGGTCCCTGCAGCTGACCCGCTTCCACATATCCGCCCAGCGACTGTCCCAAAAGATTTTCCCGGTCTACATTCTGAAACGCCTTGATCAGAACGCTGCCGCTGATATTTTCGTCGTACAGCGGTGTCACTTCCAGCGCGCCCTCTTTGTCAAAGGATAAACATACGATGTCCGTATAATACTGCTGCAGCTCATCCGTCACGGTTCCTTCCGCGCACGTCTCGAGCAGCTGATCCGTATTTTTCACGCAGTCGGCACTGCTTTTGTATACACAGTAATCGATGTTCCAGCTGTCACTCTCAAACTGGCTTTTCCATTCGTCCAACGTAGAGGTTACCGTGTCCTTTATATACTGGTAATCTTCCTCATCCGTCGGCAGATTCAAAAACAGTCCGCCTGCATCTGCCTGCCCGCTCCGCTCCATCTGCTCTACATACAGGACATAGCTGCCTGATAGAGTGTCTGTACCGTATCGTTGTCCACGCTGTCCGAGGACTCGCGCATCATCTCCGCTTTCTGCTGCTCTTTCTGTCTCTCAGCCGTCCGGTACACCACCGGGAAAAAACACATGGTAATGATCGTGATAAAAATGATTCCCGCGATCGCTATGATAATCCGCTTGCTGTTGTTTACGGCATCGCTGTTGTTGCTGCTGTTGCCGGCACCGTTATTTCTGCTGGCACCACTGTTGCTTCTGGCATCGTTATTTGCGCTGACATTGTTATTGCCGGCACCGTTGTTTCTATTGTTGTTTTTCAATTTTATATCCAACACCCCACACCACCTTTAAGTATTTTGGATCTCTCGGATTGATCTCAATCTTGTCCCGGATATTTCTCACATGCACCATAATCGTATCGGTATTGATCGCCTTTTCATTCCACACGCGCTCATAGATCTCGTCCGCCGAATATACACGCCCCGGTGTCCGGATTAAGAGCGCAAGTATCTTGAACTCAATCGGCGTCATCTTCACCGGTTTTCCATCCACAAACACCTCCACGGTGTCCTCATTCAGTTCCAGTCCTCCGATCACATGAATCCGGTCGTTCTTTTCCTCCTTCGGACTCCTGTTTGCAAACTGCGTATACCGGCGGAGCTGGGAATTGACACGCGCCATCAGTTCCAACGGTGTAAACGCTTTGTCACATAGTCATCCGCCCCGATATTTAACCCGATCACCTTGTCGGTCTCCTCTGACTTCGCCGAGAGCATAATGACCGGAAAGTCATATTTTTCCCGCAGCTTCATGGTCATTGTAACGCCGTCCATGCGCGGCATCATGATGTCGACGATCGCCAGTGAGATCTTCTCCCGCTCCATCACCTCAAGTCCCTCCACGCCGTCTGCCGCCTTGAACACGTTGTAATTCTGACTCTTTAAAAAGATTTCAATTCCGTCCCTGATTTCTTTATCATCCTCAACAATTAAAATGTTATATTGTTCCATTTTTCTGCTCCTGCTCTTGTTCTCTTTTCTGCTATCATAACACATCCGCCACAGAATCACACGCCTCCCCGTGCATTGATTACATTTTACCTGATCTGCCGCAAAATTCCCCGCAGAAATACCCGAAGAATTTCTAAAGAATTATTTAGAATTATTATCTTGACAACTGCCACTTCGTAGTGTATAGTAGTACAAGTGCTGAGGCAACTCACACAGATGCTGCTGTGGCTCAGTCGGTAGAGCGTCGCATTGGTAGTGCGGAGGTCACGGGTCCGATTCCCGTCAGCAGCTTCATTGAAAAGAAGCGCAAATCCTTGAATGAAAGGGTTTGCGCTTTTTTGTGCTATGGTGTTACAGTGTTACGGTATTATGACGAATGTATTGTGATGGAAGTCTGGATGAGGGGGAATATACGGTTGAGGCGTTAATGCTATCTCGTGGCCAAGGGGGAAGTAGAAAAACTTTTCTCGTCCTGCGGGTCTCAGCGATACTTTTTCTATTCTGGGACCCGATTTTTGCTTCTATACGGGTCTGGTTCGCACTTTTTCTCGTCTCAGACCGGGTTGCTCTTCTCTTCTGGCATTATGTCAACCTTTTTCCATTCTTTCCGGGTCTGGCACGCACTTTTTCTGCTCTGGACTTCGCCTTTTCCTTCTATCAGCCCCGGATTCCAGTTTGTTTCACGATTCTTCACACATTTTTCTACACTGCTTCATACCTTTTTCACATTTATCCGGTATCTTAATCATTGTCAAGAGGAAATCCCCATTGACACAATTTCTTTTTCATAATATGGCCGGTAAGTACCCCACATCTTACCGACTTCTCCTTCTTTTTATAAAATGATAAACGTACAAAACGCCTCACCATCCGGTGAGGCGTTTTGCGTATTCCTGTTGAATACCCAGATTCTGTCAACTTCTCCTTTACTACATGCGATTCATCATCTTAATGTGTGACTTGAACAGGGAATAATATTTCATTCCCTTGTCTTTGCCATAGTGCCCCTGCAATGCTGCGCGGAGAGAATTGAGATTCTTTCGCTTTCCGTTTGCCTGATAGAGGAATCCCGAAAAATCTTCCGGCGGTTCCTTTGCATATTCACTGTGGTCAAAAACCATTTTGCAGTACATGTCAAACTTTTCTTTTAAGCCATAAGCCGGAAGTTCTGACCAGTAAGACGCATACTCTGCATTCGTCTTCAGTTCCTGATACAGCCGCTTGCCTTCTTCCTCGCCGAGAAGCGCAACCAGCGCATTGTGAAAATCCACCAGATTTTCCTTGCTGATGCAGGCACACAATGTCTTTAAAATTGCTCTCTCTGCATTCAGATCCAGTCCAAACTTCACTGGCGCTTCGCTCTGGTCCGTGGCATTTGACACACTCTGTGGATTCTCTG
>ENA-OQDW01000448-OQDW01000448.1-human-gut-metagenome-genome-assembly--contig:-NODE-448-length-17243-cov-3.259582_pt1 | contig 17243 bp, 17 predicted proteins | sample MGYA00242784_ERZ504613 | MGnify/ENA primary metagenome ERZ504613 (study PRJEB26092, sample SAMD00036330) | human gut metagenome | host: Homo sapiens | study: EMG produced TPA metagenomics assembly of... | reverse complement strand
GCTCTGCCATACTTGGATTTATATAGGAATTCCTTTGTTTTTCAGAAAAATTTATGCAAAGCGGACATTCGTATTCCGCTCTGTCACATGTTCTCAAACAGTAAAAGAGGTGTATTTTTATGTATCTTTCTGATATGCATACCCACTCCATCGCCAGTGGTCACGGCACGGAATGTACCATCACCAACATGGCACGCGCAGCTGCCGAGAAAGGTCTCCGGCTTCTCGGGATCACTGATCACGGTCCCGGCACTCTGGCAGCCGGAACTTCCTCCTATTTCCGCAGCCTTACCTATTCTCCCAAAAAACATTTCGGTGTAGAATTACTCTACGGAATTGAACTGAATATCCTTGACCGCAGCGGAACGGTAGATTTAGATCAAGAATTATTATGCAAACTTGATTACGCCATTGCCAGCATGCATGCCTGGAATTACCGTTGCGGTACCAGAGCCGAAAACACAGAAGCTTTTATCAATGTAATGAAAAACCCCTGTGTAAAGATCCTCGGACATAGTGATAACACTCATTACCCGGTTAATTATGATGCGCTTGCAAGGGCTGCCAGGGAAACCGGCACGATCTTTGAGATCAACGAAGCTTCTCTTGCACCTTATGGCTATCGTGGCGACACAAGAGAAAACTGTTTCGAGATCCTTCGATGCTGCCGCAAATATGATCTGCCGCTGCTTCTTTCCAGTGACAGCCATGGCCCGGAGCATATCGGAGATTTTACCTGTGCTGCTGAGTTTGTTCATCAGGCCATGTTTCCGGAACAGCTGATCCTCAACAACCAGATTCCCAGACTCAAGGTTTTTCTCCAAACCAGAGAATGATCTTCTGTATCTTTTCCGACAGATAACAGATATTGTCCACTCCAAACAAAACAGGCCAGTTCAAACACAGGAATATACATTTTCCTGTATCTGAACTGGCCTGTTTTTTATTTTTCCCGCTGCTTCCGTACAATTTCCGCAAGCTCGCTATATTTACCTGTAACATATCCAAAATTTTCTCTTCTGTGAGGAAGCTTGCACTCGGTGCAGTCTTTGATCCCGCTTTCCGTAAAGCGGAAATTGCCACCACATTTATCTCCCAGTGCATATAAAGGACAATAGCAGAACAGACAATTGAAGTTCTCCGGATCTGCTCCTTTATGGCACGGAAAATACTCACAGTTTTTGTGGCTGAAGTAAGAGTATTCTTTGCCTTCCCAGTATGGTTTCTCCATGGCTCTTTTCTCCTCTCCTGACATAACCACACATAATTTTTTCCTATAAAAAAGAGGTAGCGATGCCACCCCGGGGTAGAAATATAATCCGTTCATGAGTGCGCGGAGGGAACGAATGTATCCGGAGTAGTATCGCCTGCCATTTAATCATGTATAATTCATATGAACAGGCGCATTCCATAAAAAAATGCCTACTCTCGTAAAAAAGTAGACAACGTCCCAGGGGTGCGGAGTCCCTGAAATGGTTGTTACACTTTACACGGAAGTTTAACCTCGCCATAACAAGCAGGTTTCCTGGCTCCGGGATCATGACTCCTCTCTCCTTCTCATACATACGTACAATGGACTATGAGATTCGCTCCTCCGTTACAGTGACCGGATCGCTCAGGTTTCACACCTGATTCCCTTTTCTGTGGACTTCTGATAATCAATATATAACTGTCAGCTATCCTCAGCACTTGCTATGTTCAATATGGAATTATACTGACATCATAATAACATCCTGTTAATTATATGTCAATACTGTTTTCAAAATTTATACATTTTTGAGCATATTTTGTTGCTGTTCACTCCGTTCCATGGGTTTTCAATATTTTTTCCGACGTCAAAAACAGCCCGACAAACTGCTGTCGGGCTGCTGTATTTTTTTTTTCTGTTGTACGTTCTTATTATACAAGACGTCTTACAGATACAATTGTTCTGTATGTAGCATCATTGCTGATCTTGATCCCGTCCTGAGAGTTCGATGCATGAACGATCTGGCCATTACCCATGTAAATAGCCACGTGTCCGCCATAGCAGATCAGATCTCCCGGCTGTGCATCTGCGTAGGATACTTCTGTACCTGCATTCTGCTGCTCATAGGAGGTTCTCGGAAGGCTGACTCCGAAGTTCGCATAGACACTCTGTACAAATCCGGAGCAGTCTGCACCATTGGTAAGGCTTGTTCCGCCCCATACGTAAGGATTCCCCACAAACTGTGTAGCATAATTCACAACAGAAGATCCGGAACCACTGCTGTAAGAAGAACTGTCACTGGCTGAGGATGTGTCCTCTGCATTAGATGTGTCCTCTGCACTTTCTTCAGATGCGTCTGTGCTGTTATCGTAATCTGCGTCTGCATTATCCTCTGTATTCTCAGTATCCTCGGACGCATCATCATTCTCACCATTGTCTGCATCTTCATCCACATCCTCGGTGTCATCTTCTGCAGTATCCTCATCTGCATTCTCGATCACGTCGCCGTCCTCATCGTACTGTACGTCTTCGCTCTCGTCCGCCTCATCCTGCTGTGCTTCCTGCTCTGCCTGACGTCTTGCTTCCTCTTCTGCCTCAGCCGTGCTCTCGCTGCTGCTTCAGCCTCGGCCTGACGTCTTGCCTCTTCCTCTGCTGCAATACGCTCAGCCTCTAATCTCTGAAGCTCTGCAGTCTGCTCTGCAAGAAGGTTGGCATAATCTGTAGCCTGCTGCTGTGCGTAGGCGATCTCATTATCATAATCTGCGGATGTGGCACGCTTCTCATCCAGCTGTGCCTGCAGGTTCTGGGACTCTGCCTCATATTCCTGCTTCATTCCCTCCAGCTCTGCCTTCTCCTGTGTGTACTGTGCCTCCAGGTTTGCCACCTGCTGGATCGTATTGGAATATTTTTCAAGACTCTTACGGTCCTGCTCATAAGTCTTCTGTGTGTACTCTGCTCTTGTAAGAAGGTCAGACAGGTTCTCTGCATTCAGCATCATCTGGAACCATGCATCGTCTCCACCCTTCTCATAGAGATACTGGATACGTTTCTTCATTGCCTCATACTGTTTCTGCTTGGCATTTTTGGCCTTCTCAAGGTTGGTCTGTGTAGATGCAATGTCGGCTTCCTTATTGGAGATATCTCCCTCCAGTGTCTGGATCGAAACCATCACGTTTACAAGATTGGCATCAAGAGTTGAAATCTCGCCTTCAATCTGTGACTTCTGTGAGGAAAGCTCATCCAATCTGGAATAAGTCGCATTCAGCTGTTCGTTGGTCGCATCCATCTCCTGCTGAAGTGCTGCCTCATCTTCTCTTGTTGCGCTTACGCTGACTACCTGTGCTCCGCTGATGATGAGCGCCAGTGTCAGACATAATATCCTTTTCTTCATGACTGTTCACCCTCGCAATCTGATTCTAATTTAATACAGCGGATCTGACCATCCGCTTCGTTGGTTTTCTTTGTAATACTTTTGCAATATCTTGTTTCAATCTTTTTATATATTAACACAGTGTTATTTGGATTGCAAGGATTTTCTATTAATTAGTTTAAAACTTTGTAACATTTATTAATGATTTTGACATTAAAAAAGGAGAACCCGGGTTATCTCAGGTTCTCCTCTCACGTTTCTTATTGCTATTTGTTACATACAAATTTCTTTCAGCACATCCTGATCAGAACAGATCTGCAAGGATCTGATTGGCTGTCTTGTTCAGATATCCGTTGGGATCGGAAAGAGTGCTTCTGTTCCATCTGAAGTATGCACCGTTTCGGATATAGTTACCACTGGATTCATGATAGTCATATTTGCTGGCTCCAGGATACCTAGACATATAAGTTTCTGCCAGCTTGATCGCCTGGCTTCCGTAAGTTCCGCTTGGTGTCGGTGTTCCGGAAATCTGTACGCCGCATTCGGTGTACAGTGGAGGATCACAACACTCTTATCGGAACACTGTCCGAGAACGATCCAAGTATGTCCGCTGTTGTATCCGATATCTCCCGGATAAAGCTTCCAGTTTGAGCTTGCCAGCTGAGACTGGGAAACAACGGTACCCATTCCCTTGCCGGAATACAAAGATCCAAGATTTCCGGAAACATCCGTGTACATAGGTCCACCGGATCTGCTCTGCATGATCTGATATACAGACCATCCTACAAAGCCGGAGCAGTCAAGGCCCTTCTGTTCTGTAGCTTCACTGAGATCCATATAATATCTGTAATTATAGGAGCTGGAATTGCTGTCATACCACTGTTTCCATTTTGGACTGATGCCCTTTCTGGTCGCATCCGACCAGTTGTGGCCGCCGCCCCATACGTAAAGAGTCTTTCCTACCGGAAGCAGTGCATTAGCAAGGAAATTCTTGATGGTCCTGGAGCTTGTAGCTGTAGTAGTGCTTGGGTTGTATCCAGGACACCATTACTGCCAAATGTATACTTCTTGCCATCGATCGTCTTCGTTCCCGTAGCCATGACACCGGTTGACGGATCGAAATAATATTTATATCCTTTTTTGGAATTTGTGACCCAACCGGTAGCCATCACGCCGCTCTTGCTGTAAAAATAATAGGTATTGCTGCCGATCTTCTTGAAGCCCTTATACATAGCTCCCGTGTTTGGATCAAAATAACGCTTCTGTTGTTTCCTATTCGTTGCCCAGCCCTTTGCCATAAAGCATTTGCTGGTAAAATATCTGGTCACATTCTGCTTGTCTGTAAGGAATACGCTTCTTGCAGCAGCGCCACTGCCGCTGTAGAAATAATATTTCTTATTACTGATCGTGGCCCATTTCGTTGTCATATATCCGCTGGTAGGCTTAAAATAGCGGGTATTGTTCTTGCTGTCTGTAAGCCAGCCTGTTGCCATATAGCCCTTGACACCGTTGACATTATAAAAATATCGTTTACCCTTGGAATCCTTAGCCCAGCCCTTCATCTGTACGCCTGTGGATTTATTAAAAAAATATTTCTTCCCGTTCAGTGTAAGCCAGCCTTTTACCTTCTGGCCATTCTGATAATAATAGGACTTTCCTTTTTCTGTTTTAAAGCCGTTTTTGGTCGCAGCCTGTACATCTGTTGCCGTTGTATGTACAGTTGCTCCAGCTGCAAAGAACATCAGAACAAAAAAAAGTCCCCAGAGTTTCCATTTTCTGCTTAATTTTCGCATACATACCTTCCTTTGATAGATAGATCATTGATATTTACTATTTCTTAAGTCCGGCTGATCGTAAACATTACAATTTTGTTACAATTTTACGTCCATATTATATAACATTCTTTACGGTCCGTCAACTCTTTCCTTTTCTTTCAGAAAAAACATCATCCAGGTATTACCAATGTTGATTTTATGCAGAAAAAAGCCCCGAAACATCAGAAATATTCGCTGATGCTCCGGGGATATGATCCTTTATGCAGTTTTGCTCCTGTCTGTTACAGATCTGTTAGAGATACTTACAGAAATTTTTTGCGAAGCTCTGCTCCGTCAAGGGCACTTAAATATGCAGGTGCAACATCAAATACGGTCTTGCAGCCCTTCTGTCCTTCCTGGTTCATGCGATATGCAGCTCTTGCATAGGCAACGATCACAGAAGATGTGAACTCAGGATTGGAATCCAGCTTCAGGCTGTACTCGATCACATGGCTGTTCTCATTGTTCCAGCCTGTCTTTCCGCTGCGGATCACAAAACCGCCGTGCGGGATACCGCTGTGGTCACGGTCCAGCTCTTCCTGGGAAATGAAATGTACCGTTGTATCATACTCGTCAAAGTAGTTCGGCATGGTCTTGATTTCTTCCTCGATGCGTGCAAGATCAGCACCTTCCTCAGCAACTACAAAGCACTCTCTTGTATGTTTCTGGCGTGTGGTAAGCTCCGGATTTTCTCCGTTTCTTACTGCCTCAAGTGCAGCTTCTACCGGAATGGTGTACTGCTTTGCATCCTTTACGCCTTTGATGCGGCGGACTGCATCAGAATGTCCCTGGCTGACACCCTTGCCCCAGAATGTGTAGTCGTTTCCATTTGTAAGGATCGCATTTGCATACATACGGTTCAGAGAAAACATTCCTGGATCCCAGCCTACGGAAATGATTCCTACATGTCCACTCTCTGCTGCTGCCTTGTCAACATTTGCAAAATGCTCCGGGATTTTCTTATGTGTATCAAAGCTGTCCACAACATTGAAATATTTTACATACTCCGGTGTCTGAACAGGAAGATCTGTAGCACTTCCTCCACAGATGATCAGGACATCGATCTCATCCTTCAGCTTCTCCGCATCTTTTACAGAATAAACCTTTGCGGTCTCTGTAAGGATCTTTACAGTCTCTGGATCACGTCTGGTAAATACTGCAACCAGCTCTGTATCCGGATTATGCTTGATGGCGCACTCCACGCCGCGTCCCAGGTTTCCGTAACCTAAAATACCAATTCTTATACTCATAACGATTTCCTCCTCTTTTTCTCTGCAGTGCAGCATTTCCCGGACAGCATTGTGAATCTCTGTCAGAAAAAGCCTTCTGCGATCTATATCGCAAAACGGATCTGCAGGATCCGCCTTACAAACATATGGATATGCTGCCTTATGATATCCCCGATCTCAGTTTCAGGACATCGATGACAGACCTTTTTCCTGCATCAGCAGCAGAAAAAGCCGCCCGGCCAGCACATGAAACAGGCCATGGTCCTGCAGCAGGCATCACACATATCTCCTCCTGCAGTCGGCATTCCCCCAAAGGGATCCTGCCGCTGCTGATACCAGCCGCCACCGCCTTCCATTCTCTGGAGTAGCATACGGTACTGCATATTATCCGGTTCCTGACGGACTGCTTCACGGATCTGATCCAGAGCTGTTACATTATTTCCCATTCCCATATTTGCCATAGCAGCCAGGTAATACCATTCCCCATTTTTCTGACCAAGAGAATCCAGTACATTCATAGCTTCCTGAAAATGACCGCTCTGCACATAATTGGCGGCCGCCCTTCTGCGCATACTTTCCTCATCCTGATAGGCACTGGAACCGGCATTTCCGTAATTTCCAAAACCACCGTAATTTCCGTAACCGCCATAACCATTCTGGGAACTGCTTCCGTACTCACGCTCTTTCATGATCTGCTCGTAAGCCTGCTGCACTTCTTTGAATTTTTCTTCGGCCTGATCCTTATTCGGATTATTGATATTGGCATCCGGATGATACTTTCGGCTCAGCTTCCGGTATGCCTTTTTTATTTCATCATCAGATGCGTTTCTGGGAACTCCCAGCACGCTGTATGGATCTAACATTTTTTCTCTTTCTCCCGTTCTTCCCTGCGCTTCTGTCCGATCGCCGCAAAGCGGCACCAGACGCCGGAATATAAAATATTTCGAAGGATATCTCCGTATCGGAGGATCGGCAGCTTTTCAAATTCTCTGCAGCATTCTGCAAGCATCATCATAAGAAGCCGACGTACCTCTTCCTCGAACCCTTCTATCTTATATTTTTCAAGGAAAGGATTGTAATTTCCGTTTTCTGCATCTTTTTCCACATCGTCATAAGCATCCAGGATGTAGATAAATTTTCCGAGATAAAATCCCAGACGGCGCAGGGACGATTCCCAGACATCCTTACGGAAGGCCAGAATCTCTTCCATAATACGTCCGGAACACCCGGCTACACGGTCCACATCGGTTTCCCCCTGTTTTTCCAAGGAAGAAAGCTCCTCCAGCGCGTTTCGGATTCTTTGGATCTTCGCCGGATAAGCGGACATATGCATATTTCCGCAATTCTTCAGAATTCCTGCATATGCATAGCGCAGTGGTTTGTGTTCATCCTGCCAGTCATCCATACATTTGTAATAGGTAAGGATCACATTCATATCCGCACAGTACTCAGTTACTGTATTTTTACGTACCGGCTGGGGCTTCAGCGGATGGACCACACACCTGGAGGTTCCCTTCTTCGTTGGCGGCTCATAAAGGCCGCTTAAAAGAAGGACCACAAATGTCATATCATAAGTCAGTGAGATCTGTCCCGGTATCCCGTATCTCTCCCGAAGTTCTCTGCAAAGGCCGCAGTAAAAAGAACGGTACACATCAAAATCCTTGAATTTTATTTCCGGTTTATTAACGGTCACATATCCGAACATGTCAGCTCCTTTTTACGAATTTTGTATGGCATTTCGGACATTCGATCTCGATCTTGCCCTTTCCCTTTGGAATACGTATCTTCTGTCCGCAGCCCGGACAGCTGTAGATGTGATGGGTCTTTCTCTGCTTCATCAGATCCTTTTCTTTATTAAAGCGAAAACGGAACTTTGACGTCATCTGAAGGAATTTCTGATTTTCGGCATAACGCTGCTGGATATTTCTGGAAAAAATACGTATATATGCATATACGATTGCTGCGACCCCGAGAATGTCAAGAGTGCTGCCGGCAGTTCTGCTGAATATATTGGCAAACATTGCCAGAATGATCAGAACCAGTGCAGTTCCCATGGTAAACCTGGAAAGATCATCCACTCCATAACGTCCCTGCATAAATTTATTGAATTTGTCTCTCATATGATCTGCATCTCCTTTTCACTGCCATACGGCACTGCCAAAAAATTTCCGTAAAAAATCCGGAGGCAGTTCCTAACGGTCATTGCATACCTGGAAAATGTAGAATTTCAGATAATAGGATTCGTCAGCTGACCAGAGGATCGGATGATCCGGTGCCTGTGTACGGTACTCTACCTGGCGCAGTCTCTTATGGACATTCTTCGCTGCCTGACCGATGGTCTGTGTAAACAGCTCATATGTCATAAAATGAGAGCAGGAACAGGTTGCCAGAAATCCGCCGTCCTTTACAAGACGCATTGCACGGAGATTGATCTCACGGTATCCCTTGATGGCATTTTTTACAGAGCTTCTGGATTTCGTAAATGCCGGAGGATCCAGTACCACAACATCAAATTTCTCTCCCTTCTCCTCAAGCTCGGGAAGAAGCTCAAAAACATCCTCACAGAGAAATTTCACTGTTCCGTCCAGGCCGTTCAGACTGGCGTTTCGTCTTGCCTGCAGAACTGCAGTTTCCGACGCATCCACACCAAGAACACTCTGTGCCCCTGCAATTCCCGCATTCAGGCAAAAGAGCCGGTATGTGTAAAGCAGTCCAGAACCTTCGCCCCCTTGCAGAGCTTCTGGATAGCAAGACGGTTATATTTCTGATCCAGGAAAAATCCGGTCTTCTGCCCGTCCCTGATATCTACTTCATATTTCACACCGTTCTCTTCAATCTGAACAAGTGTCGGAAATTCTTCTCCGATAAATCCCTTGGTAAGTTCCATTCCTTCCTGGCGGCGTACCTTTGCATCACTTCGCTCATAGACTCCACGGATCCGGATCCCATCCTCAGCAAGAACTTCCTTCAGTGCATCTATGATCGTTTCTTTAAGACGGTCGATTCCCAGTGCAAGAGACTGTACAACAAGCACATCTGAAAACTTATCCACAACAAGACCCGGAAGAAAGTCTGCTTCTCCGAAGATCACACGGCAGCTTCCGGTATCTACTACCTTCTTACGATACTCCCATGCGTCGCGGACACGTTGTTTCAAAAATTCCGGACTGATCTCTGTACGCTCATCTCTGGTAAGCATACGGACTGTGATCTTGGAATTGGTGTTGATAAATCCTCTTCCCATCGGATATCCGTCAAAGTCCCGGACCAGAACGATATCTCCGTTCACAAAACTTCCCATGATGCTTGCGATCTCATTGTCATATACCAGAGGCCTCCTGATTTCAGGAATCTGCCTTCGCCTTTTTTTAATGTTACTACTGCCAGGCTCATAAATTCTACCTTTTCCCTTTCTCGTTTCCCTGTCACGGTTTGCGATGTATGAGTCCACAAAACCGATTTACGGTCAATTTTATCACAGAAAAATCCATTTTTCCAGTGCTTACACAAATCCTTGTCGTAAATCACAAAATTTTCATGATATCTTTCCGGCACGACAAAAAATACCGCAGCAGAGGTTGTTTTCTCTGCTGCGGCGTATTCATCTCTTTTTCTGCTGATCTTTTATTCTGCTGCGGATTCCTCAGAAGCGTCCGTATTCTCGCCGTAAAGACCTGCCAGATATTTCATGGTTTCTTTATAAAGTGTCTGCTTATCTTCCTGGGGAACATCTGCAAGAATAGTAGCTGTCACGTCTGTGGCATCTGTGTCCTCCTGGGAACTGTCAATACCGAACAGCTTCTTCAGCTTCTGATCCATCATATTCAGCTCTGTACTCTGATATTTCTCTGTACCATCTGCCTCATAGGATTCTGTACCATCCTTCAGGATATCATAATAATCCTTCTCAACAGTTTCTGCCACACTCTTCGCTGTCTGCTCATCCAGTGTTACCGTTGCCACTGCCTCTGTATCCTCCGTTGCAGCGAGAAGGGAATCTGCATCTCCCTCATACTCGCCTTTTACAAAGAGGACAAATTTGTCATAATTGTTCTTTGCTTCTTCGCTGAGCACAGAAGTATCGTTTTCTGCACTGTCTGCCTGGTCACTTTCTGAAGATTCTGTATCTTCTGTTGCCTCCGGGATTCCTGTCTCATCGGATGCAGCCTCGTCAGATGCACTATCCTCTGTGCTGTTCTCGTCAGAAGCACTTTCGTCTGTACTGCTCTCATCAGAGGTACTTTCGTCTGTGCTGCTTTCGTCCGAGCTTTCCTCATTGCTATAGGTTCCGTCGTCGGTAGCATCCGGGATTCCGGTCTCATTGCTTGTATCCTGAGAATCTGCTCCTGTTTCTTCCTCAAGACCCGGATCCTCTGTGGAGCTCTGGATCACATCGTCACCAAGAATGCTGTCATTTACATTGTTGACGATATCATCAGAAGAATCTGCATCCACATCTACGGTTTCATCACTGCTCTCGCCATCCAGCGTATCATCAGAGGAAGAGGTCTGGCCTGTGGTATTGGCATCTACCTGCTCCAGTGTTTCCTTCACATCATCATAATTGTAATCCTGCTGTGAGATCTGCTTCAGAAGAGACACGATCCTGTCAATATCGTCCTGGCTTACGGAAATATTGTTCTGCTCAGCCACATTGATAACAATATTCTGGATCTCATCTGCATTCTGTACTCCGTTCTGGATCACATCCATCTTGGACTGGTTTACAACTGTTGTCGCCTCATTTTTACCAACCTTATCTGCAAGCTCACCAGTGGTTACGATCTCCTGGTTGGCAAGCTTCGTCTTGGTCTCATCCAGCTTCTCTCCGCTGGCCTTCTCATATGCCATCTGGATACCGGTAAGTGCACCTGTTCCGGATACTTCCATCGGGCAGGCAGCAACTACTTCACAGTTCTTCACACCGGATGTGGAAAGTGTCGTTGCGATCATATTACCTGTCACCCAGTTCAGATTTGCTGTGCGGACCTTGATCCCGCCGGACTGTGTAGGCTTCACATAGGCACAGCTCAAAGTTCTGGAACCGATCTGGGACTGTGGTGCGATATTATCCAGGTGTTTATGCTCATCCTCATTTGTAATGGTCATCACCTGCACCTGATCGGAACTTACATTAAAATATTTCATCATTGTCTGCTTCTGAGCATCCGTAAGATCTGCTCCAAGTGTTACTACCTTCGATGCATCTGCAAATACGGGATTTACACTTCCTGCCACAAGGCATGCACTGCAGAGCAGAGCTGCGATCATGTTTCTTTTTTTCATTGATCTTCCCTCCATATATTTTTTCGGATCGATTGTATCTGCTTAACTTTTGCGGTGTAAAGCGGACATTCCTCTTCGTTACTTACATCTCCACGAATGCGAGCGCTTCACGATCTGTCGTTCTTGTCATATTATAACACAGCTGCTGAAATATTTGTAATTTATATTATATAAAAAACGCTGCCGGAAATTATATCACTCATTTCTGACAGCGTTTTATTGCTTTTCTCATTTTCCCAGAGAACTTATCTGATCTGGTTTAATTTTCCGGTTTCTTTTGCTTTTTTCAACAATTCCCGGTTTTTTTCATTCATGATACCAAAATCCTTCAGCGGACAGTACACTTTTTCACATTTTCCCATGAACTCCAGTGCTTCTTCAAAGGCAGACTCCGAAATGCATTCAAAAGGCTTCTCCGTGATCACTTTTGCAGCCAGTTCTTTTGCCACCTGATAATCTGCATCATTGGTATGGAGAACTCCGGTCACAAAAGGAATCCCCTGTCGCTGCAGCTTCCGATATACCGGAATCCCACTTCCATTTCCTCCGATCACAAACACCTCCGGTTTTCCGGCCGGAGGTTCCATTTCCACGCAGCCGAATTCTGCATTATAGCTTCCACGGGTGATGCCATAAAGCTTCCGAATATAATCGGAAGTAAAGATTTCCTCCGGTGCACCATATTTCTCAATGTGATCTCCATGAACACAGATCACCTGGTCAGAAATCTTCTGGCAAGATCCAGCTCATGAAGGGACATGATCACCGTCATCTGTTTTTCCAATACCATCTTCTTCAAAATGGCAAGAAGCTCCAGCTTATGCCGGATATCCAGGAAGGAGGTCGGTTCATCCAGGATAATGATCTCCGGTTCCTGGCAGATGGCGCGTGCCAGAAGGATACGCTGTCTCTGTCCGTCACTGATGGCTGTAAAATCCCGATCCTTCAGATCCCAGGCGTGAACCATCTCCATGGCACTTTTAACTTTTTCCTTGTCCTCTGCGGAAAGGATCCCGAGAGTTCCGGTATAGGGATATCGTCCGGTGGATACCACATCCTCACAGGTCATAAGCTCCGGTCGCATGCGTTCGGTAAGTACTACAGCCAGTTTTTTTGACACTTCCCTGTTGGTCATCCGGCTCATCTGTTCCTGTTCCAGATATACCGTTCCGCTGATCAGGGAAAGCTGTCTTGTGATACTCTTCAAAATAGTAGATTTTCCGGCACCGTTGGGACCGATCAGTGTCAGGATCTCTCCTTTATTCAGCTGAATATTGATCTCTTTGATCAGCGGTTTTCCATCATAGCCTACGGTCAGCTGATCTGTATAAAAAAATATGATTTCATCGTTTATATCCTCTGCTGTCTGTGAATCATGATATAGATAACTACCGGTGCTCCGAAAACTGCTGTCACAGAACTGATGCTCAGCTCCGTCGGTGCAAATACAGTTCTTGCGATCAGATCACAGAACAGGCAGAACACTGCACCGCCCAGAAAACAGGCCGGGATCACAAGCAGCGGTTTGGCAGTCTTCAGGAGACTTTTTGCAATATGAGGCACAGCGATCCCCACGAAGGAGATCGGCCCTGCAAAAGCGGTCACACAGGCAGAAAGAATACTGGAAAGCAGGATCAGAAGTATCCGGAAAGCCTTGATATTAACTCCCATATTCTGCGCGTAAGTCTCCCCCAGCTGATAGGCGCTGATCGGTTTTGACATAAAAAATACGATCACCATAGTAAGAAGTACCACAACAGCCATAGTCTGCACATTTCCCCAGGTCATACCGGAAAAGCTTCCCAATGACCAATTGTGAAGATTAACTATGTTGGAATCATCTGCAAAGGTCACCACAAAGTCTGTGATGGCCGAACAGATATAGCCGATCATAACACCACTGATGACCAGCATGGACATATTGTGGACTTTTTTTGCCACAAGGAGCACAAAGCCCATGGAAATCATTGAGCCTGCAAAAGCAGCCAGGATCATGGCACCGGAACCGATGGACACCGATCTGCTTAAAAAAAAGATCATCAGAAGCGCCACGATCAGCTTGGCACCGGAAGAGATTCCCAGTACAAAGGGTCCCGCGATAGGATTGTTAAAAAAGGTCTGCAGCAAAAATCCGGAAACAGAAAGTGCTCCACCAAGGATGATCACTGCCAGTATCCTGGGAAGACGGATCTCCCAGACGATATTATAAGAAGTTTCATCTCCCTGATGCCGGAATATGATATTCAGGATCTCCTTCACAGAGAGGTGGATACTTCCGGAATTTACATTCCATATAAATAAAAAGATCAAAAGTACCGCAAGGATCACAAAAGAGATCCCGTATCGGACTGCGCGTTTTCTGTCATTCATTTTTTCTGGTACACTCCTCTTCTGTTTTGTTATCCTGTCCTTTCGTTTCCTGCTCACAGGTGGAAACCGGCAAAGGAGTTAAAACGAACACTGGAATTTATTTCAGTTTATGCATATAGGTCAGATCATCCAGAGAATCATCATCTGTAGTCAGCATGGTGTGGATATCCTCGATCATGGTTCCAAGTCCGGTAGTTTCCTGGAAGAGATTTTTGCCTGTGCACCAGACATTTCCGTTCTTCACTGCCTTGAAATCTGCAAGAAGCTTACTTTTGGAAAGAAGCTCATCAATGGTCTTAAGTTCCCCGTCGATCGTACTGTTATAGATGATATAGTCTGCATCCTTCGCCTTGGCATAAAACTCTTCCATCTGCATATTCATGGTGGAAAGAGCATTGTCATTTACTCCCGTATCCTCCGGAACATAATTTCCTCCTGCGAGAGAGATCATTTCTGAAACATAGTCGCCGCTTTTTCTTATATTTACCGCACCTACGGAGTTGATATAAAAGAACGCTACGGTCTTGTCTGTTTTATCTGCTGTGAGAACCTTATCCAGCTTGTCCGTCTGCTCTTTGAAAACCTTTTCTGCTACATCTTCTTTTCCCAGAAGAACTGCGTAAAGCTTCATCCACTCGGTCCTTCCAAGAGGATGACTCTCATAGCTGGAACGCTCTACCATTACAGGGATCCCGAACTGCTCCAGCTTCTCCTGTACCTCCGGATTGTGATGGATCATGGTGGATTCAATGGCAAGGTCACAGCCCTCGTTCAGGATCAGTTCGTAATCCGGAGCATTGTACTTGCCGGCATAGATCATCTTTTTCTGTTCCATGGCGTCCTTTGCTTCCTGGATATACCATCCGTCTTCCTTGGTTCCGGAAAGCTTGATGCTGTCAATCCCGTCGATAGCGCGGAAAAGATCCATGGCCGAGGTTGCTACCAGATAGATATTGTTTATGGGCTGCTGCAGAACCGCAATGTCAGGATCCAGCCCCTCCGGTGCTTTCTTGCCTTCGGGAACTACAAGAAACTGTCCTTCCTGATCAATGGTGAGCAGCGCATAGCCATCGTTGTAGTAATCCACATTAAATTCCTTTGCGTAGGAAAGCTCCATACTGTGGTCAAAGGTAAGGCCTGGAATATCCGCAGGCTTATGTTCTGTCTCTGCTGCCTGCACTGCAAAAGCACATCCCAGGATCAGGGTCAGCGTCAGAAATATGTATGAAATTATTTTTTTCATTTTTCTTCCTTTTTCATGCTTGAAGAATCAAAATTCAGGGTATACTCAATCTCGTGAGGAGTACTCATGGCTACAGTATCTGCAGTCACTTCCATTTCTGCGTCAAAGACTGTGACCGGGATCTCAAATGTGGAGTTTCCGTCTTTGTTCACCGGCTCATATTTTTCGCCGTCCACGATCATGTAATCATAATTCGGACTGCTCCAGATGATGGTTGCCGTAGCTTCTTTGTCCTTGATCTCTACTTTAGCTGGAGATTCTACAGATGCTCTTCCTGTTCCGCCTGTAAGGGTTACATCCGTCTCATAGGTTCCGTCCTCCAGCTTCAGCTCTTCCGGTTTTTTCCCTTCGGATTTTTTGTCGTCAGAGGTTTTTACAGGATTCTTTACGCTGACTTTATGGTCGTACCATTTGCCTTTTTCTCCCAGGATCGCCACGTTAAATTCCTCACCAATGGCCGGTACCGGGATATCAAATCCGTAAACCTCCTCTGTATAACCATCGCTGTACTTCACTGTATCTGTGGTCGGCTCAATGATCTCTGCTCCGTCCTTCTGGGCATCCTCGGCAGTTCCCGCAAACAGGTTAACGATCTTCTTGGAAACCAGACTTACGTGGATGGTCATTTTACCATCTTTGACCGTGAGCTCTCCTTTTTTGTCATTGGCCTCATTTACATGAAACATGCTACTGTCTGTCTCAAACTCTGCTGTATAAACGCCATCTTCCAGGGTATCTGCTTTGGCTGCATCTGTATCCTTTTCTTCGGAAGCTTCTGCTTCCTCACCGGACTCTGTTTTTGTTTCATCTGTTTTTGCCATCGCAGGCACAGAGCCCAGCACCAGGACTGATGCACTTGCCATTGCAAGAATTAAGTTTACATAGCGTTTTTTCATGATAATCTTCTCCCTTCCATAGATACAGCAATCTGCCCGGAAAACAGTCTTCCTGATCTTTCCGGGCAGTTACATTGATTTCTTATAGGTATCTGAACTCACTCAGATATTTTTATATTTATTATTCTGCGGACTCCTCAGCAGAATCAGCCTCTGTATCTGCTGCTGCATCAGAATCTGCGGACTCCTCAGTGCTTCCCAGAGAATCGATGGCTGCCTTTGTATGCTCTACATAAAGCTTCTCAACTGCTTCGATTCTTCCAAGACCCTCGATCTGGCAGTCAACCTTATCGAAGTTTCCGGATGCTACAAACTGGCTCTTCCAGGAATCCTCATCATCACCGGCCATATCGTTATTTGCATGGTCTCCGGCAACAACCATCAGCGGACGAAGAACAACGTTCTTGTATCCTGCTTCTTTTACTTTCTCGATAACCTTGTCGCAGGCTGTATCTTCCGGCTTACCCTCTACAGTACCGATGAATGCGTTCTTCAATCCAAGATTTTCCATCTGTGTCTGCATCTGATCGTATGTAATATTAGCTGTATGGGATGTTCCATGTCCCATGAATACGAATGCTGTGCCAGCCTCAGCTGCTGCATCCATGCTGTCAAATCCGGCCTCTTTGCAAGCCGTATCTGTGATCGCCTGAGCAACGGCTTTCTTGTCATCATTGATCACAGTTGCATCGTCTCCAACCTCACCGAGCATTGGCTCTGCGATAGCTACAGACTCGAATTTATCTTTATAGCCATTGATCGCTTCTGTCATCTCATCGTACTCAGCACCATGCATCAGATGGGTAGGCTGTACAACCAGATTCTTAACACCATTCTCTACTGCACGGTCAAGAGCCTGCTGCATGTTATCGATCACTTCATCATCTCTTGCCTCTACATGGTTGATGATGATCTGTGCTGTAAATGCTCTTCTTACAGACCAGTCCGGATAAGCCTTCTGCAAGAGCATCCTCGACTTCCCTTGACATCCCTCTGCCACGGCTGTCCATTGAAGGAAGTACCAAAGCTTACAACAAGAAAGTTCATTCTACACCGATCATCATCCT
>ENA-OQDW01000446-OQDW01000446.1-human-gut-metagenome-genome-assembly--contig:-NODE-446-length-17272-cov-1.519452_pt1 | contig 17272 bp, 18 predicted proteins | sample MGYA00242784_ERZ504613 | MGnify/ENA primary metagenome ERZ504613 (study PRJEB26092, sample SAMD00036330) | human gut metagenome | host: Homo sapiens | study: EMG produced TPA metagenomics assembly of... | reverse complement strand
TAAGATGCGTTATGCGGGTGTTTTGATTTCGGGAGCACTCGGAGGACTTGGAGGACTTGTGTATATCACAGCCGGTGTAAGTGAGTGGAAATTTGAAAATGGTGTTGCGGGATTTGGTTTCCTTGCTCTTGCCGTTATGATTTTTGGTCAGTGGAAACCGGTCAATATCGGACTTGCAGCATTATTGTTCGGGCTGTTCCGTGCACTTTCTAATGTTTACACAGGATTTGATGCACTTGTTGCGTTAAAACTTCCAAGCACCGTATACAACATGCTTCCATACATTATTTCTCTGATTGTTCTTATATTTGTATCGAAGAAATCAAGAGCGCCAAAAGCAGAAGGAATTCCTTACGATAAAGGTCAACGTTAGAAAAATAGAGACGGAAAAGTGAAAAAGGGAGGAAGATGACGATGAAGAATTATTCGGAAGATGCAAGCAGACAATACCATATTCAGGTAGCAGAAGGTGAAGTCGGACGCTATGTGATCATGCCGGGAGATCCAAAACGGTGTGTAAAGATTGCACAGTATTTTGACAATCCGATTTTAGTTGCAGATAACAGGGAATATATCACTTACACAGGAACTTTGGATGGAGTGAAGGTAAGTGTGACATCTACCGGAATCGGCGGTCCGTCTGCAGCTATCGCGATGGAAGAATTATATCGCTGTGGAGCAGATACATTTATCCGTATTGGAACTTGCGGAGGTATGCAGACAGAAGTAAAAAGCGGAGATGTCGTAGTTGCAACAGGTGCGATTCGCATGGAAGGAACATCAAGAGAATATGCGCCGATGGAATTTCCGTCAGTTGCAGATCTGTCTGTGACAAATGCACTTGTGCATGCAGCTGAAAAGAAAGGGTATCCTTTCCACACAGGTGTTGTTCAGTGTAAAGATGCTTTTTACGGACAGCATGAGCCGGAGACAAAACCGGTCAGCTATGAATTGATGAATAAGTGGGAAGCATGGAAAAGACTTGGCTGTCTGGCATCTGAGATGGAATCAGCCGCATTGTTTATTGTGGCAAGTTATCTTCGTGTGAGAGCCGGCTCCTGCTTTCTTGTAGTTGCAAATCAGGAAAGAGAAAAACTGGGACTGGAAAATCCGGTCGTACACGATACCGATATGGCAATTCAGGTCGCAGTTGAGGCAATCCGCTCTCTGATTCAGGAAGACCAGAAAAAAGAAAAATAGGAGATAAAAAATGAACGTAAATGAAATGTTAAAACATGTAGATCATACACTTTTGACACAGACTGCTACATGGGAAGAGATCAAGCAGATTTGTGATGATGCAGTAAAATATGAGACAGCCTCTGTATGTATACCTCCAAGCTATGTGAAGCAGGCAAATGAATATATGCAGGGAAAGATTCCGGTTTGTACAGTAATCGGTTTTCCAAATGGATATATGACAACAAAGACCAAAGAATTTGAAACAAAAGATGCGATTGCAAACGGAGCATCTGAGATTGATATGGTCATTAATATCGGTTGGTTAAAAGATAAAAAATATGATCTTGTAGAAGAAGAAATCCGTACGTTAAAAGCAGCATGTGGTGAAAAAATCTTGAAAGTGATTATTGAGACATGTCTTTTGACAGAAGAAGAAAAGATTAAAATGTGCGAACTTGTGACAAATGCAGGCGCAGATTATATTAAGACTTCTACCGGATTTTCAACTGCAGGAGCAACCTTTGCAGATATTGAATTGTTTGCAAAGCATATCGGACCAGATGTGAAGATGAAAGCAGCAGGAGGAATTTCTTCTCTGGATGATGCGGAAAAATTCCTTGCATTGGGAGCAGATCGCCTTGGAACAAGCAGAATGATCAAACTTGTGAAAAATGAAGAGGCGTCCGGGTATTAAAAAAACGGAGGAACTGTGAATGGATAAAAAAATTGCAGAAGAAATGATTGAACTTGCCATAAAACAATTGGATTTTTCATATGTACCGTATTCAGGCTTTAAGGTTGGAGCGGCGCTTCGCACAAAAGATGGACAATATTACACAGGCTGTAATATTGAAAATGCCTCTTACACACCGACAAACTGTGCAGAAAGAACAGCATTCTTTAAGGCGGTCAGTGAAGGCGTAAGAGAATTTGAAGCTATTTGTGTGGTAGGAGGAAAAGACGGGATTCTTACCGATTATGCATCGCCATGTGGTGTGTGCCGGCAGGTAATGATGGAGTTTTGTGATCCGGAGACATTTCAGATTATCCTTGCAACAGGGAAAGAGCAATATGAAGTATTTACGTTAAAAGAGATACTTCCACTTGGATTCGGACCTAAAAATCTGAGGTAGAGGAGAAAAATATGACAGTAAACGAATTGAGACAGTTACCAAAAATCGAACTGCATTGTCATCTGGATGGTTCCTTAAGTAAAGAGTTCGTAGAGACACGGCTTCAAAGAGCTGTGTCTTGCGAAGAGCTCAGTGTTTCCGATGAGTGTACAAGCCTTGTGGAATATTTGAAAAAATTTGATCTTCCGGGGCAGTGTCTTACAGATGAAGAGGGACTTTTTGGAGCGGGATATGATGTACTTCGAACAATGAGCCAGGAAAATGTGTGTTATGCTGAGATTCGCTTTGCACCACTTTTTCATGTGTCGGAACAGATGAACACAGAGCAGGTGATAGAATCACTTTTAAATGGGCTCGAAAAAGGGAAAAAAGACTTTGGGTAGAATATAATGTAATAACATGTGCTATGAGACATCATAGTGCGAAGCAGAATTATCAGATGATAAAAACGGCATGCCAGTTTCTTGGAAGGGGTGTGTGTGCAGCCGATTTAGCAGGAGCAGAAGCACAATATCCAATGACAGAGTTTATGGAACTCTTTGAACAGACAAAGAAGCTTGGTATGCCTTTTACTATTCATGCCGGAGAATGTGGAAATGCCCAGAATATTGTAGATGCGATAGAAGCCGGGGCAAAAAGAATCGGACATGGTATTGCGATGCGAGGTCATGAAGAGATACAAAAATTGGTAAAAGAGCGCCATATTGGAGTTGAGATATGTCCGATCAGCAACCTTCAGACAAAAGCAGTCAAGAGACCGGAAGAATATCCAATCAAAGAATTTTTAAATGCCGGTCTGCTTGTCAGTGTTAATACAGATAATCGGACGGTGAGCAGTACGTCCATGACAAAAGAGCTTGAATTTATTCAAAGTATGTATGGAGTAAGTGATGAGGAGATCCTTTTGATGATGCGAAATGCGGCGGAGACAGCATTTGCATCTGAAGAACTAAAACACAGACTTTATAAAAAACTAGACGTAATCTAACAAATAAAATGAGGTGAGAATAAATGAACGAGTATAAAAGAATATTTGTGATTGTTCTTGATTCACTTGGAATCGGAGCAATGCCGGATTCAAAAAAATTCGGAGATGAAGGCGTAGATACATTTGGACATATTTTGGAAAAAATGGGCACATTGGAGATTCCAAATCTGCAAAAATTAGGAATGTTAAATTTGCATTCGGCAGGAAGATGGAAAAAGTCGAAGAACCAAAAGGACGTTATATGAGATTGGTGAGGCAAGCAATGGAAAAGATACCATGACCGGACACTGGGAGATGATGGGAATCAAGACAGAAAGACCGTTTAAGACATTTACAGATACCGGATTTCCGCCGGAACTGATTGCAGAATTAGAAAAACAGTGTGGCAAAAAAGTCATCGGAAATAAAAGTGCAAGCGGAACAGAGATTATTGAGGAGCTTGGTGAAGAAGAGATCAACACAGGGGCAATGATCGTGTATACATCTGCCGATTCGGTTCTTCAGATTTGTGGAAATGAGGAGACATTTGATCTGCAAAATCTGTACCGCTGCTGTGAAATTGCAAGAGAGATCACGCTGAAAGATGAGTGGAGAGTGGGACGTGTCATTGCAAGACCATATGTTGGAAAGAAAAAAGGAGAATTTAAGCGTACAAGCAATCGCCATGATTACGCTTTAAAACCAACGGGAAGAACAGCGTTGAATGCATTAAAAGACAAAGGTCTTGATGTAATTGGCGTAGGAAAGATCAATGATATTTCTGCGGCGAAGGAATTACAGAGACACATCATTCAGACAGTTCGGTTCATGGAATGGAGCAGACCATCGAGATCAGTAAAAAGGATTTCCACGGACTTTGCTTTGTTAATCTTGTTGACTTCGATGCTCTTTGGGGACATCGAAGAGATGTGGAAGGATACGGAAAAGAGATTGAAAAATTCGATAAAAATCTGGGTGTTCTTTTGGAACAGTTAAGGGAAGACGATCTACTGATTTTGACGGCAGATCACGGAAATGACCCGACGTATACCGGAACAGATCATACAAGAGAATATGTGCCGTTTGTTGCCTATGCAAAGAAGATGGGGCATGGAGGTCCAATTGAAAATGAAGATACATTTGCGGTGATTGGGGCATCTGTAGCAGAAAACTTTGGCGTTGCGATGCCGGATGGAACAATCGGAAAATCTATTTTAAATAAACTAGTGTAAAGAGAGAAAAAACGTGAAAAGAGAAAAAAGGATAAGAATTATTCTAGCAATTTTGGGAATTATTCTAGTCGGGACAGGTGTAGCATTCAATGCTGCCGCAGCACTTGGAAATGATCCGGTTGGAATTGTCTATGACGGAATCAGAAGCGCTTTAAATCTTTCTTCAGAACAGCTTGGAATGGCATCTAACATTGTAAATATTGTTCTTGTAGTGATTATATTCTTTTGGGAAAGACACTATGTAAATATTGGAACATTTATTTATATTATTCCATATGGGTTCGTTGTAGATCTGGGTGGAAGATTATATCACATGTTGTTTAAGGTTCAGACACTTCCGGTACAGATTGCAGGTGCAGCAATCGGTTGTTTCCTGCTTTATATGGGGGTTGCAATGTACATTACGGCGGATGTCGGACTAGATCCGTTTACCGGATTTGTAATGACAATCAGAGACAAGGTGAACAAACAGTTCCGTGTAGTAAAAGTATGTTTTGACATCTGTTGTATTGTGCTTGGATTTGTGCTTGGAGGAAAGCTTGGAATCATTACGATTCTGACAGCATTGGCGGCAGGACCGGTCATTCAGTTTTTAGCTGAGATTGTTCAAAAACAAATGGAAAAGACAGGACTATTCAGCCAAAGACGATAAAAGAGAGGTGAATAGTGTGTGGGATATAAGACTTTATATGATGCACTTCCATTTTTAAAAGACATTGATAAAAAACGTCAGGAACAGTTTAAAGAATATTTCAGGACGGCGCCACTTTGGGTGATGGATTCATTTCATATAGAAGAGATGGATAAGGGTGTGATATTCGTACGCGAAAATGCACCTGTAGAAAATATTTATTTCATCGGAAAAGGAATTATCGAAGCCATTGACTATAGAGTGCATGGAGTAGCGTATGAGTTTATGCGGTTCGATAATGTGTATGCAATGGGTGGGATGGAGTACATCATGGATATGAAGACTTATAGGACAACGCTTAGAACAGTGACAAGATGTACCGTTGTAAAAATGTCGAGAGCAAATTTTGAAAAATGGATGAGTGCGGATATTCATGCATTAAAACAGGAGGCAAAGCAAGTTGCAAACTATCTTCTGGAGGAGGGAAGAAAAGGGCGGACTTTATTATTTCTTCAAGGGGCGGACAGACTTTCGATGCTTCTCGTGGAACGATTTGAGCGTTACGCAAAAAATGGTCTTCTGCAGGTCCGAGGTGGTCAGCAGGGATTATCTAACTCAACAGGGCTTTGCTTAAAAACGATCAATCGATCAGTAAAAAAGCTATCAGAACAAGGATTGATAACTAAAGAAGGAAATAAAATTTTGGTCGATCAATCACAGTATGAACGTTTAAAAGAAATCATTTCCAAAATCGTAACTTTGGAATAAAGGGAAAAGAGGTAAAAAGATGAATAAAGTATATGAAAAATTGATGATATGCGTGGAGAGTATTCGAAAAAGAATTGATTTTCAGCCGGAGGTTGCATTGATCTTGGGGTCAGGTCTTGGAGATTACGCAGATGAGATTCAGATTGAGCAGACGATCAACTATACGGAAATCGAAGGATTTCCAACTTCAACAGTTAGCAGGTCATAAAGGAAGATTTGTATTTGGTTATGTGAATGAAGTACCAGTTGTGATCATGCAGGGAAGAGTACATTTTATGAGGGATATCCGATGTCAGATGTAGTGCTTCCAACAAGACTGATGGGAATGCTCGGAGCAAAAAAATTAATCCTGACCAATGCAGCAGGTGGTGCAAACTTTGATTTTAAACCGGGAGATTTTATGATCATCAATGACCATATTACAATTGCAATACCAAGCCCTCTGATCGGTGAAAATATAGATGAACTCGGCGTAAGATTTCCAGATATGAGCGAGGTATACAGCCAGCGTATGCGTAAAATCATCAAAGATACAGCAGAAAAAATGGGAATCAAAATGCAGGAAGGTGTATATATGCAGTTTACAGGACCAGCATATGAGACACCAGCAGAGGTTCGTCTTGCAAGAACACTCGGCGGAGATGCTGTTGGTATGAGTACGGCATGTGAAGCGATGGCTGCACATCATATGGGAATGGAGGTATGTGGAATTTCATGTATTACAAATCTTGCAGCGGGAATGTCGACAGAAAAATTAGATCACAAAGAAGTACAGGAGACGGCAGACCGTGTAGCGAAACAGTTTAAAGAACTGATTACAGGAATTGTAAACAAACATCTAAAGAGTTTCCGTAAAGGAAGGGGAAAAGAAAATGAATAAGTTATCAAAAAGATTAGGTGCTATGGCGATGGTTCTGACAATGACAGCATCTTATGTACCGGCAGTATTTGCAGAAGATGCAGGAACACAGGAGCCAGATTACACTGGATGGGACACAATAAAAGTATTTGAGACGACAGATGTACATGGATACATTACAGATGTCTCCAGTTACAAAGAGGATACGTTTGAATATCGTCTTGCATATTTTTCAAAAATTGTAAACGATGCACGCAATAACGATGCGTATGAGGACGTACTGCTTTTGGATACCGGTGATATCTATCAAGGTACGCCACATTCTAATCTGACTTATGGTGCAGCAATGCGTGCAGCATATGATCAGATGGACTATGATGCGGTAGGACTTGGAAACCATGAGTTTGACTGGGATGTAAAAACATATGCGACAGATGCAAAAGGAACCATGGCTCCATATGAGATTGGTTCTTACAAGGGGGATTCGGATATTCCTGTTCTTATGAGTAACCTGTACTATAAAGACAGTGGTGAACGTGTAGAATTCACACAGGATTATACGATCGTAGACAAAGGAGATTACAAGGTCGGAATCGTCGGCTGGGCAGATGACTACTCAGCAGATATCAAGGCTTCTCAGATTGCACCATATACAATCGATGACAATCGGGAAAAATTAAAGGAACTTGCGGAAGAAGTAGATAAGAAAGCCGATATTGTGGTTATTCTTGCACATTCTGATCCAAAATCGATTGCAGAAGAGATGGATCCGGAAGTCGTTGATCTTGTGGCAGGGGGACATACACATAAAAATGTAAATGGAACTGCTGATAACGGTATCGACTATATGCAGGGAAATTGCTATGCATATGGATATTCTACAGCAGAGATTAAAGTGAATCCTGAGACAAAAGACGTAGAAGTGACAACACCGGAATTCAAGGACATTTCTCCAAAAGGCGGAGATCATTCTTACTTATATTACAACAATGGAAATAATACACAATTAGATCCGGAAGTTACAAAGATCAGTCAGGCGGCATGGGATGCAGTAAAAGGTGAGATGTACGAAGTACTCGGAACAGTTGACCAAAGCATTACAAAAGACTTTATCGATGAGACGAACGGGACATCTTCTATCGCAGGTAACTGGCTTGCAGATATGATGCTTGCAGCGACAAAAGATCAGAACACAGTGGCAGCATTTGCAAACAGAGGTGGAATCCGTGCAAACCTTGAGATGGCAGAAGGAGCGTCAAGCCGTGATATTACGGTGGCAGATATTTACACAATCTCACCATTTGGAAACCGCATTTTGACATTTGCGATTACCGGACAACAGATGGGACAGCAGCTGGAGCGTGCTTTGATTGGATTAAATCCGGAAATTGATTCTACTGTGGCATATCAGGCTTCGAATTTGGGAGATCAGTTTGCAGGTATCACAGCAACATATAAAGTTGTAGACGGTGGAATCAAAGTATTATCCATCATGACAGATGACGGTCAGATGATTGATGTCAACGACACAACAAAGACATACAACGTATGTGTAAATGAATACTGTGCAACACTGGACGGTTCTGTATTTAAAGGAATGACACCGCTTGTACCGATGGATGAAGCTCCGGTAGATAATTTAAGTACGATTGCGGCATTGAGAGAACACCGTGATACAAAAGGATTGAACATTGAGTTAGATACAACTGTTCATACATTGACATTACAGAACAAGATTCAGCAGTGGAAAGATGCACTTGGAAGTTATGACAAGGCTTCTTTGACAGAGGCAGATCGAACAGAGATTCAAAATATTTTAGATCAGGTAAACTATATTTTATCTTCAGGTGATTTGGCAACAGAAGAAAAGACAGAACTTCAGAACGTGAAAGCAATCGCAGAAGAACTTCTGAAGACAACAGATTCCAAACCAGAAGAAAAACCGGACACAACACCGGCTCCGAAACCAATTACACCGCCAAAAAGGAGTCCAAAAACAGGCGATACAGCAAGTACAATGCCATGGGTAGTGTTAGTTATTGCTGGCGGCGCAGGTGTGGCAGCTATAGAGCTTTCTGCTAGAAAAAAAGAGAATAGAGGATAGATTTAACTGGAACTTTGCAAAAGTATGGTAGAAAAGAAATAACAACTGTAGCAAAATAGTACAATGTAACAATTTAATTGAGACGAGGAGGATTTTTATGAAACAAGGTAGAAAATCAGTATCGTGTCACGAATGTTTGCAGTGCTTCTTGCAGTTATGATGGTATGTAGCAACATCAGTCTTCCTTCAAAAGCGGCAGAGACAGTTCAGACAATCGCAGCATGGGAATACAAGGACAAGGATTCCGCGCCTTCCAGCCTTCCGGCAGGTGCGACATCAGGAAGTGGACAGCTTAATGTCACAGGAGCAACTTATACCGGATATTCGTCAAAAAGCCTGGCGGCGAATAACTGGGAAGAAGAAGGTTATTGGACCATTTCCGAAATCAATGCAGAAAAGTATGAAAATTTAACATTTTCGGCTTCGCTTCGTTCCTCAAATACAGGAGCAAAAAATTTCCAATTGGAATATTCTTTGGATAAAGGACAGAGTTGGACAGTCGTTGACGGCGGAGCGGTAGAAATTACAAGTACCAATTTGACACAATTATACAAAGATGTGAAACTTCCGGCAGAGCTTTCCGGACAGAATTTTGCACTTCGTGTAAAAAAAGTTGGGACAACAAGTGTGAACGGCGGTACAGTTGCACCGACCGGAGCAAGCAATATTAACCATATTGTGATTAAAGGAACAACGACAGAAGATGGCGGAGAAACGACCGAGACTTGTGCCGAGGTTGAGGCATCCGTAGAACCTGGCAAGGTGGCAGCCGGAACAGAGGTCACATTATCCTGCCAGACCGAGGGGGCAGAAATTTACTACAAAGTAAATGATGCACAGGAATTTACAAAATATGATGCAGCAATCACGATTACAGAAAATACAACAATCACTGCATATTCACAAAAAGAAGGATTCAATAACAGTGAACAGAAAGTATTTTCGTATACAGTGGAAGAAGAGCCGGCTCCGGAGCCAGAACCGGATCCATCAGAAGGACAAAGACTCACAGAGTTAAAAGACGGCGATGTGTTTGTAATGTACAATCCGGCAAACAAAAAAGTAATGTCAGCTTCCGCAAGTGGAACAAGGCTGGCAGCATTGGATGGACAACCATCGGAAGAAGATGTTTTAGATGCACCGGAAGGCTCAGCAGTTTTGAAAGCATCATTAGATGAAAAGACAGGATATTACACACTTACTGCACAAGGCAAATACCTCACAACTGGAAAAAGTGGTGGAAGCCTTACGTTAGAAGAAAAAGAAAGTGATTATAGTCTGTGGGAAGTAGAAAAAGCAGACGAAAATGGCGGATTCTTTTTAAGAAGTGTCAATGCAGAGTATGGTGGAAAGAAAAATCAATACATAGAATACTATAGTACGTTTACAACATTCGGAAAGAAAGAAGGTTCCTCAGCAGACGCGTACTTGATGTATTTCTATCCGGCAAAAGAAGGTGTTCAGGTAGAGACAGATACTGTTCTGAATGTGGCACAGTGGCAGGAAATGCCAACTACGAAGAAGCTGGTGTGCAGACAAGCATTGCAGGGGATTTGTATAAGACAAATGACATGTTGGATACCGATGCAAATTATATAGCAGTTGTGTCCGGCAAAGAAGTACTCCCATACACAAAAGCAACGAGCTCTAACACGGATTCTACTTCTTACTATATGGGCGGTACCGGATTAGGATCAGGGAACAATGATTACCTGCAATTTGCATTATCTTCAAAAGGATACGGAGCGATGGAACTTTCATTCCGTCTTCGCTCAAGCAAGACAGGGGCAGGCTCTTATCAGCTTCAGTACTCTGTAGATGGAACAAAATTTGAGGATTTTACAACCGGTTCTTATTCTTACAAATATACAAGCTATGGCTCAGATGGAAAACCGTATGAAGTAAGTAAATCGGGAGATGTCAAAGACGGGATTGCAAAGACAAGCTATGCTCCGGGGGAATACATTAACTTTAAATTTGATGTTCCGGAAGGAGCAGAACATGCGGAGAAATTATATGTTCGTCTTGTAGCAGGAACAGAGCGTGCAGATGGAAAAGAAGGAACACCAGATAAAAGAGGAACACTTCGTATAGATTCGGTAGTGCTTACCGGAAGTCCGGTCATTGCGGATGATATCTGCGGTTATGTAAAAGCAGATCCGGCATCCGGAGAAGCGGCAACGGGAACCGAGATCACACTGACAAGTGCGACAGAAGGTGCGGCTATTTATTATTCAATAGATGGCGGAGAGTACAAAGTATACGATGATGCCAACAAACCTGTCTTAGAAAAGCTTCCTGCAAATATGCGGGCATATGCATCAAAAGATGGTGTGTCAGACAGTATTAAGACAATTTACAAATATACAAGCGGCAAGGTGAAAAACGTAGAGGCAACACCAAATGGCGGCGCAGTTATGAAAAACACAGAAGTCACTTTGAAATGTGCAACAGAAGGTGCAACTATTTTATATTCTACTGACGATGGACAGAATTGGACAGAGTACACAGAAAAAATTGTGTTGTCAGAACTTCCAATGACGTTCAAAGTAAAAGCAGTCAAAGAAGGATATGAAGACAGCAACATTGTTACACTTTCTTACACAGAGAGAACAAGTGAAAAATATAATCTTTATTTTGGACAGCTTCATTCCCACACAAGCTATTCCGATGGTGCGGGAACTGCACAGCAGGCATATGAACATGCTTCAGGGGTGGAAAATCTTGATTTCCTTGCACTGACAGATCACTCGAACTCGTTTGACAACGCAGACAGTGCATCTATTACAGACGGTTCTATGAGTGAGGAATGGACAGAAGGACATGAGCTTGCTCAAAAGTATACAACTGACGATTTTGTAGGTTTGTTTGGATATGAGATGACATGGTCAAACGGTCTTGGACATATGAACACTTTCAATACGGAAGGGTTCCAGAGCAGGACACAGACAGAATTCTCAACATACAGCACAGCCTTGCAGAACTACTATGCAGCGTTAAAGACAGCGCCACAGTCAATTTCACAATTCAATCACCCAGGAACGACATTTGGTGATTTCAGTGATTTTGCTCACTACGATGAAGAAATTGACAAGCTGATCACAACAATTGAAGTTGGAAATGGAGAAGGAGCAATCGGAAGTTCCGGATATTTCCCATCTTACGAGTACTATCAGAGAGCACTTGATAAAGGATGGCATGTAGCTCCGACAAACAATCAAGGACAACCACAAAGGACTTTGGGAGATGCCAACACAGCACGAAGTGTTGTATTAGCTGACAGCCTCACACAGGAAAATATCTATGATGCAATGCGCAACTATCGTGTGTATGCAACTGAAGATAATGACTTAAACATTTATTACACATTAGATGGTTATGAGATGGGCTCGTATTTTGTCAGAAGGACAGGTAGGAGACACCGTTACTTTAAAAGCAGAATTAAGTGATAAGACTGATGATTCTATCGGAAAAGTTCAAGTCATTACAAATGGCGGACTTGTACTGAAAGAAGAGACTGTTGCAGCCAATACAGATACAGTAGAATTCCAGATAGATAATAACTATTCATATTACTATTTGAAAATCACAGAGACTGACGGTGATATAGCAGTGACGGCTCCGGTATGGGTAGGAGAAGTGGAAGCAGCAGGAATCAACGGAATCTCTACAACCGAAGTACTTCCGGTAAAAGGAGAGGCATTGCCTGTCACATTGGATTTATACAACAATGAAAATACAGATATGACAATCAACTCAATTACATTTTCCGTAGATGGAGAAAATGTACATGAAGTTGATTTGGAGAAAAATAACCTGACAAAAGTAGATTCGATGGGAACAGCATCTTACACATTTGATTATACTTATGACAAAGTAGGAAACATGGAACTAAATGTCACAGTGAATGCAACACTCAACGGAGTAGAGAAAGTTTATAGCAGCGTTTTGAAGCTTACATATGTAACGCCGGAGATGGTGACAAAAGTAATCATTGACGGTACACATTACAATGACTATGTGACAGGATATTATGGTGGAAATGTCGGAAACTTTACAAAGATTGCGGGAGACAAGAATGTAAAAGTTGAGGTTGTGAAAGATGAGATCACACCAGAAATGTTAGAAGACTGTGCATTGCTTGTTGTCTCAGCACCGGCAAAGAAAACAGGAACAGCAAATGCCGGAGATTACAAACCTTCGCATTTCAGTGATGAATTTATTAACATGGTAAAAGACTACACAGATAAAGGCGGCACATTAATCGCATGCGGAATTGCAGATTATCAGGATACAACAAGCGGCCAGACAGCAACAGAGATGAACAAGCTCTTAAAAGCAGTCGGGGCAACAACAACCCTGAACAGTGATGAAGCATATGACGAAGACAAATAACGGCGGTCAGCATACCGCTTATATCTGAAAAACTACAACAAAGATTCAAAATATTTAGAAGGTGCAGTAGAAGATCAGGAATACAGTGCATACAGCGGATGTACGGTAAACCTTGACAAAGATGCAGTTGCAGCCGGAAAAGCAGAGGCACTGATTACAGGATATGACACAACATATTCTATTGACTGCAAAGATGAAACGGAAATCCAGTATCAGGTAGTCCGGTTGTAGTAGAAAAAGGAGATATGGTGGCGCTTGCACATGAGACGCTTGATAGCGGTGCAAATGTATTTGTGGCAGGAACTGTATTTATCTCTGACTTTGAAGTGAAGGCGGAGCAGGATAATATTTGGGATCTGCCATACCTCAACAAGACAATTGTAGAGAATATTTTGGATGAAGTGACAGTAGAGTTGAGACGACACCGATTGAGACAGTGCGTAAAGAGGGAAAAATGGGTGATGTATTTGCAATCGAAGGCTATGTGACAGCAGGTACGAGCAATGAAAATAACAAATTCTTTGATGCTATTTACGTGCAGGACGACACTGCCGGAATTACCGTATTCCCATATGCACAGACGGGTCTGGAAATCGGAACAAAAATCAGAATTACCGGATATGTAGACGCATATCAGGGAGATAAAGAAATCCAGATCATTAAAAGCGAGATCATTCCAGATGATACCCATGTGTATGATCCGGAAAAACTATCTGCAAAAGATGCGATGAATTATGAAGAGAACGGAGGAAAGCTTGTTCAGATCAGTGGAAAGGTAACAGATGTAGTTTACAGTGCAGATGGAACCGGAGTATCACAGTTCTGGATTGAGGATGGAAGCGGAGAAAAAGGAAATGTCTTTATTGACGGTTATATTACTCCGGAACAACCGGAAAGAATGAACTGGCATCTTTCGTGAAAAAAGGAGCAACCGTTTCGGCAGTAGGACTTGTATATGCACATCCGGAAGGAGAGTCAGACATTCCGGTCACATGCTTAAGAGTCCGTAACTGTGATGAGATTAAACAAGAACAGACTGGCGTGACAGTTGATAAGAATGCGCTTTTGGAAGAAATAGAAAAACTTCCTGCAAAATCACAGAGCAGTTATACAGAAGAAAGCTGGAACAACTATGCTACGGCATTGAAAGAGGCACAACGTGTATATGCAGATGAAAATGCAACACAGGCAGAAGTAGATGCAGCAGTAAAAGCACTTCAGGATGCGAAAAAGGCACTTGTAGAAAAGAGTAATAATGGCAATGGCGGTAATAACAACAATGATGGTAATACCGGAAACAGTGGAAATGCCGGAAGCGGTAGTCAAAATGGAAACGGCAAGAAACCTCAAAATACAGCAAATAAAGGGGCTCAGACCGGCGATCAACAAGCTGTTACAATGTATCTGGTTCTGATTGCAGCCTCAGTGATCGCAGTGTCATTTACAAAAAAGAGAAAAGTAAACTAAACAGCAAAACAGGTGAACAAAAATGAAAAAAATATGGACTTCACCTATGAAAAGGAAAGGTGGCCAGTTGCTCATTGGGGTGCTGGCTGCCCTTGCTTTTATATTGGTGATCTACTATGCAAACCATGACAGACCAGTTTACAAAGAAGGAGATACATCAGGGACTTCTTATGAAATTGGAAAAGTAGTTGGAATTCTGGAAGATAATGTGACTGTAGATGAGAGTACAGATGGTCTGTGGCGTGGGGATATGAAACTTCAGGTAAAAATACTGACAGGAGCATACAAAGGTGAAACTGCAGAAGTAACAAACTATTTCAGTTCTCTGTATAATGTCAGAGTCAGTCAGGGAGATAAAGTATCTATCCGAATTGATACAGATGATGATGGAGGATATCAGGTATCGGTCTATAATTATTATCGAGTACCACAGATTATAGCAGCGATTGCAATTTTTATCTTACTGTTAATTGTCATTGGCGGAAAAAAGGGAGCAAAATCAGCGGTTGGTATTATATTCACGATGGTGTGTATTATATGGATTTTACTGCCGCTTACAATGAAAGGATATTCGGCACTCCTTGTAACAATTGTTCTCATTCTGATTTGTAATCTGGTAACGTTCTTTTTGATAGATGGGGATTCAGATTAAGACTGTGGTCGCAGCAATCGGAAGCATGTGCGGAGTGCTTGCAGGAGCAGGATTTTCTGTTATTGCACAGAGATTCATGTCAGTGACAACATACCAGATGGAAGAAGCGGAAAATTTACTTCTCATCATGGGAACAACTGATTTAAAGATAAAGGATCTCTTCCTGTGTGGAATCTTAATTGCATGTATGGGGGCGGTAATGGATGTGGCAATGAGTATTGCATCTTCCATTGCGGAACTTCACATAGTAAATCCACAACTGACAAGGTGGGAGTTGTTCCGGTCAGGAATGAATATTGGAAAAGATGCAATGGGAACAATGTCGAACACATTGATTCTTGCATTTGCAGGAAATTCATTAAACATGATGGTTATGATCTATTCCTACGGAATCGGATTCCAGCAGTTGATGAATACAGACTTTATAGCAATCGAAGTAATCAGAAGTATTGCCGGAAGTATCGGAATTATATGTACCGTGCCGTTTGTGGCGTTTATAGCCGCTACAGTATTTGCAAAGAGTCACAGCACAAAATAGTGCTGTGTCTTTTTTTGTAACTTTTTATAAAACAATAAATACATATTGAAAAACGATAAAAAACTATTGAAAAACAGAATGTTATGTGATATATTAACATCAACAAATAAGAACATTAAAAGAAAGGAAAAAGCTAATAGAAGAGAAGAAAAAATTATTAAATTTACAAAAATCATATTAGATATCATGTATTTTTCTGGAATGATAGTTGTTGTGACTTTGCCGTTCACTCTAAAATTAGCAGGAGAATACTATTCAGTAGCAATTGCTCAGAATTATTACAAGATGCTGGTTGTATTTGCGGCATCATCTATATTTGGAATATTTATTTTAGGACAGCTCCGTAAAATGATGAAGACGGTAATTTGTGATGATTGCTTTGTGTGGCAGAATGTAAAAAGTTTAGAAATTATGTCAGTCTGCAGTTTTAGTATTTCTATTTTATTTATTTAAAAGTATTTTTTGTCCCAACACCGGCCACATTGATTATTATTCTTGTATTTTTCATCGCAGCACTTTTTTGTATTGTATTATCCTGTGTTTTTCGCCAGGCAATCAATTACAAAGAAGAAAATGATCTTACAATTTAGGGAGGTGCCATATGGGAATTATCATTAACTTAGACGTCGTCATGGCACAGAGGAAAAAGGGGCTGACAGAGCTTTCAAAAGAGGTGGATATCACGATGGCAAACTTATCTATTTTAAAAAATAATAAAGCAAAAGCAATTCGGTTTTCTACATTGGAAGCAATATGTAAGGCTCTTGATTGTCAACCGGGAGATATTATTGAGTATGTTCCTGATGAAGAAGAGTGATATTGAAAAGGAGAGGATAGTATGAATACTTTGACAGATGTAATGAACTATTTTCATTTTGTTATGATTGCGGTATATGTGCTTGGTGGAATTACTGTTATTACAACAGTGGCAAATATAAAAAAGAAAAATTGCAGAACAGTTTTTCTCGTAATTTCCACAATGGTTCTGTTTGCATTGATATCAATCTATTTCTTTTTTGGTGTATTGGCGGATAACTATGCGGCAAACCTGTCATTTTGGCAGATTCATTTGAATGGAATTGCTTTCATAAGTGTGAGTTGCTGGATAATACAGATTGTATTTTTATTCTTGACAAGAAAAAAGAGGTGACATTATGGAAAAAACATTGATTAGCAAAATGGAAACACAATTTCCATTCTTTGGTCTAATGAGTCTTTTATACGGAATGATATTTGCGTTTTGTATGTACAGTAACTTCAATGGTGTTACGTTTCCGATTCTTATTGTGGTTACAATATTGTTTGGAGTCCGATATGTGAAAAGATTGGGCTTACAATCCAAAG
>ENA-OQDW01000444-OQDW01000444.1-human-gut-metagenome-genome-assembly--contig:-NODE-444-length-17392-cov-6.908312_pt1 | contig 17392 bp, 18 predicted proteins | sample MGYA00242784_ERZ504613 | MGnify/ENA primary metagenome ERZ504613 (study PRJEB26092, sample SAMD00036330) | human gut metagenome | host: Homo sapiens | study: EMG produced TPA metagenomics assembly of... | reverse complement strand
ATCGACAACCTGATCGCCCTCGTGATGCTCAGGTGCTCGGACCTGAAGCCGGCCCTGCCGGGGCGCGAGGCGTAGGGGCTACCCACACGAACTCACGAAGGCTCAAAATAAACCTGTCCCTTTTTGGCAGGTTAGGCGATGGCTTGGCGCTGAAGCTCGATGAGCTCGGCGACACCCTTGTCACCCAGGTCAAGCAGGGCGTTGAGGCGTTTGCGGTCGAAGGGCGCCTGCTCGCCGGTGCCTGGAGCTCGATCATCTCACCGGTATCGGTGGCGACGAGGTTCATGTCGACCTCGGCATGACTGTCCTCGGAATAATCGAGGTCAAGCAGCGTATTGCCGTCGACAACGCCCATAGAGATGGCAGCCACCTGGCCGGTAAGCGGGATGCGCTCGATCTTGCCCGCCTCGACCCACATGGCGAGGGCGTCGTGCAGCGCCACCCAGGCGCCGGTGATGCTCGCTGTACGCGTGCCGCCATCGGCCTGAATCACATCGCAGTCGACGGTGACGGTGTACTCGCCGAGCGCCTTCATGTTGACGACGGTACGCAGGCTGCGGCCAATGAGGCGCTCGATCTCCATGGAGCGACCCTTGCGGTTGGCGTGCTCGCGCTTGCAGCGCTTGCCGGTCGACGCCGGCAGCATGGCGTATTCCGCGGTCACCAGCCGGCCTTAGCTCCCTTTCGCCAGCCCGGCACGCCCTCCTCGATAGTGGCGGCGCACAGCACGCGCGTGTCACCGAACTCGGCCAAACACGAGCCGTGGGCGTGCTTCATGACGCCACGGGTGAGCTTAACGGGGCGCAACTCGTTGGCGGCGCGGCCGTTGGCGCGGTTGACCTGCATGTACTCCATAGAAATATCCTTTCGGCAAAATATGTGGCGAAGGCTTTGGCGGCTGCCTTACATCTATTTCAGCTCATCGATATCGATATGTTCGATGCTCTTGAGCGGCTGACCAAAGATAAAGCTGCCCGCCACCGCAAACTCGGCAATGTTATCGGCCGTCGTGGCAAAACGATGCTGCGGCTCGGCGGCGTCGCCCGCCAGCTGCTCGCGGCGCGTGAGGATATCGGTCAGCTCGCGTGTGGTCTCCTCGGCGGAACTCACGACGCGCACCCCAGGCCCCAGCGCATGCCGGATAGGTCCCACCAACAGCGGGAAATGCGTACAGCCGAGCACCACGTATCGATACCGTGGTCGCGCAGCGGCTCAACCGTGGCACCCACCAGCGCACGCACGGCAGGCGTATCGAAGATGTCCTCGTTCTCAAGCCACTGTTCCTGCAGATGTGCACCCGAGGCGAGCTCGTGTTCGACAACCTCGACAAAGCTCGAGGCAGGACAGCCGTATACATCGACGCCGGCATCTAGATCCTGAATGGCGCGCGTGTAGGCGCCCGAGCGAATAGTGAGTTGGTAGCGAGCACGCCCACGCGACGCGTACGCGTGCTGTTGATTGCTGCACGGGCACCCGGCGCGATCACGCCGATCACGGGAACGTCGAGCACCTGCTGGGCCAAACGCAAGGCCGCAGCGGTCGCCGTGTTGCAGGCGATGACCATAATCTTGACGTCGTGCTTCGAAAGCCAACGACCCGCCTGCAGCGCAAACGAGCGCACTTCATCCTCGGTGCGCGTGCCGTAGGGGCAGCGCTTGGTGTCGCCAAAGTAGTAGACGGACTCGTGCGGCAGCGCCGTCGCAATCGCGCGCGCAACCGTCAGACCGCCCAAACCAGAATCGAACACGCCAATCGGGCGCGTGTCGCCTGCCGGATTCTCGATATCGGACATTACCTCACCAGTCTCTCTCGAAAAGACATGTCCAAGTGCAGCGACGCCGCGCTACGAACGCGCCGCGACCAGCAGCTCTGCCGTCGCCGCCCAACCGTCGACAATTTTGCCGCGCGTAACGAAAGCGTTCTCGCAGGCAGCCAGGAACTCGGGCGCGCCGGCGCTCGTCAGGCCATTCTCGACCAGGCAGAACGTGCCCACGTGATCGGCCATGTAGAAGTCGGACTCGGAATCGCCGAGCGCGAGCGTCTCCTCGCGCTCGATCCCCAGGTGCTCGCAGAAGCGCGCAATGGCGACGCCTTTGTTGAGGCCCGCGGGGTTGATATTGAATGCGCGACCGTCCTCGACGCGATCGAGCTCGAGCGTCGTCGGCTTGGACAGATGCGTCAGATGGCCGTTGCAAGCCCAGATCAGACCGCAGCCGGCCTCGTCCAGGATGGCCTGAACCTCATCGTCGGGCACATCGCCGCGCATGCCGACGGTGACCTCACGGTACTTGTAGCCGGTCGACATGTCGTTGTGATACTCGATCTTGTGCGGCCAGCGGGCGAGGATCTTCTCGCACACGCCGGTCTGCTCGATCACCTGGTGCGGCGTGAGGCCGCAAGAGGGGTCGTAGGGCATGTCGCCGGTCAGATACTCCCAATCGTTGGCTTTGAGGTCGTACATGACCAGGCCGCCCATCTCGCCGATGTAGGAGTTGAGGCCGAGCACGCGCGCGTCCTCGTGGATCATGGTACGGTTGCGGCCCGAGGTGGGAACCACCTGAATACCAGCGCGAGCGAGCGCCACGACGGCCTCGACGAGTTTGGTCGAGGGGTTGCCGTCGTTGTCGCGTAGCACGCACGAGCCGGGTGCAAGCATCGTGGCATCCAGGTCGGTAAAGACGTACTTGACCGTGGCCAAGCGCTCGCGCATCTCGCCCGAAAGCTCGGCAACGGTCGGCAGGGTATTGTGGGACATGGTTACTCCGTTTACGTAGAAGGGTTTGGACTTGGACGGCATGTTTTGATTGAGGGAACACGCTTATGGCGACAGCGCACTCAGGCGCCGCCGCCATCATGGTTCATTAGTCAAACTGGGTAACATCGATCAGGCGATTGGCCAACGAAAGGTCGCTCTCGATGGGCACGAACTCGTCGCCCACGTGCATGAGCTCCTCGTCACCCTTTGCCAGCAGCAAGACAATGGTGGGAGCATCGGGGTTGACGTACTCCTCGCGCGCCGCCTTGAACGCCGCATGCACAGCGGCTTCGCGGTCGAGGATGATCTTGTTCGGCGTATCGTCGGGAACATGCTCGGCAAGCTCGCGACAGACCTTCATCGGGTCCTCGTGAGCTGGATCCTCGTTGGCAAAGATCATCAGGTCGGAATACGGTGCGGCCTCGCGCGGAAGCTGCTCGCGGCGCTCCTGCGCCTTGCCGCCGGCAGCGCCAAACAGCGCAATGACGGGGCTAGCGGGAAACGCGCGCTTCACCGACGAGAAAAGCGAACGGAACGAAAGCTGGTTGTGCGCATAGTCGACAACGCAAATCACGCGGCCGTCCTTCGACTCCACGACCTCCATACGGCCCGGCACACGCAGTTTGGAGAGGCCCTTCTTGATAGCCTCGATACCGATGCCGATCTCGCGCGCAGCGGCGATAGCGACCAGCGCGTTTTCCACGTTAAAGTCGCCCGCGATGCCCAGCAGGACCTTCTCCCCCATCTCGGACTCGTCGGCACACAGGCCATGCAAGTTGAACTCGATGCTAAAGCCGACCATGCGTACGTCGCTTGCCCACAGGCTCGCCTCGGGATGCTCGACGCCAACGGTCACCAAGCGATCGGCCGTCGACGCTGCCTCCAGCACACGGTCGGCCTCTTCGGTGCCCAGATTCACCACGGCGGTCTTTGCCTGGTCAAAGATCCTGAGTTTGCTCTCAAAATAATCCTCAAACGTGGGGTGTTCAATCGGCGAGATGTGGTCGCGGCCGATGTTGAGGAAGCACGCCACGTCAAACGGCAGATTCTCGACGCGTTGATACTTGAGCGCCTGGCTCGAGACCTCCATGACCATGGACTGGCGACCGGACGTGCGGCAGTTGGCGATATGGCGCCAGACCTCGGGGGCCTCGGGCGTAGTATTGGTGCTCTCGTAGCACTCGATACCATCGTCGGTACTCACCGAGCCGATCATGCCGCAGGACTCGCCCGCCGCTTTGATAATCGACTGGAGCATAAAAGCGGCCGTGGTCTTTCCCTTGGTGCCGGTGATGCCCACGATCTTGACGTCGTGGTCGGGACGGTCGTAGACCTCCGGCGGCAACAGGGCCATGGCCGTGCGAACACTATCAACAACCAGCATCGCAGCACCGCTCTCCTTCGCCAGCGGCTCCAGAGACTCGACCAGCGACTCCTCGCACACAAATGCGACGGCGCCCGCATCGAGCGCCATGCTCAAAAACGCGGGCTTAAAGGCAGCACCTTTGCAAAAGAATACGTCACCTGCCGAGACCACGCGCGAATCAAACGAGCAGCCGGTCACGGCACGCTCGTCAACCTGCTCTGATGCGCACAGCTCGCCGCACACGTCGAGAAGCTTGGCAAGCGTATCGACCGTGGTCACGGTCGCGGAATCCGAATGGTGCATCTTTCACCTTTCTCAGCCATTTGGCAGGGACGGTTTTTATAGTAACTGAAACGCACCCACGCAAAAACGGCTCCCGGAGGAGCCGTTACGCGCAGGCGTTCGTAAGCCGAGGCTAGGCAGCCTGAACAGAAGGCTGGCCCTCGTCGATAAAGAAGCGCTTGTACCACACTAGGAACACGAGCGGCGTATAGATCTTGCGCTGGAAATCGCCCTTGCCCGCAAAGTGCAGATCGAGCAGGTGCATAAGCTCGTCGGTATTGAAGAACTCGCTTGCCCACGGCGCGGTGAAGTACTCCTTGACATAGTCGTACCACTTTTGCTCGCGCAGCCAGTAGACAATCGGCACCGGGAAGCCCACCTTGGGACGGGTGGCCCACTCATCGGGCAGCGACTTGTTGGCAGCGTGGCGGAGTACCTGTTTGTTGCCGTTCTCGTTGATGCGGTAGCGGTCGGGAATGTGCTCGGCGAACTCCATGACTTTGCGGTCCAGGAAGGGCACGCGCAGCTCCAGCGAGTGTGCCATGCACATCTTGTCGGCCTTGAGCAGAATGTCGCCCGGGAGCCACATGTTCATGTCCAGGTACTGCTTCTTGACCAGTTCGGGCTGACCCTTCACGCGTGCGTAGATGGGTGCAGCGAGCTCGAAGGCGCCGTCGCCGGTGTTGTACTCGGGCTTGAGCACGCCGTCGACCTCGCGCTCCGGCCATACCAGAGCCTGTCCCAGGAACGACTTCTCGGGGATCTCGGCACCCTTGACCAGGAAGTTATGTCCCTTGAAGTACGGCATATGCAGCGCCAGGTTACCGAGCGCGCGACGGACGGGCAGCGGCACCATCTTTTTGTACTTGCGCACCGGGACCGTATCCTCGTAGTAGGCGTAGCGCCAAAGAGTTCGTCGGCGCCTTCGCCCGAAAGCACCACGGTGACGTCCTTGCGGGCCATCTCGGCCAAGAACCACAGCGGCACGGAAGACAGGTTGGACTGCGGCTCGTCCATGTGATACTGGATGTCCTCGAGCGCACCGAAGAACTCGTCGGCGGTAATCATCTTGCGAACGTTTTCGACGCCGAGCTTATCGGAAAGCTCCTTGGCGTAGTTGGTCTCGTTGAAGTTCTTGTAGTCAAAGCCCACCGAGAAGGTCTTGTCGGGCATGAGGCAAGCGGCGATGTAGCTGGAGTCGACGCCACCGGAGAGGAACGACGCGACCTTGACGTCGGCGATGCGATGGGCCTCGACGCTCTCGTGCACGACCTCGTCCAGCTCATCGACATACTCTTCGAACGGCTTCTCGACGGCAGAGTAATCGCAATCCCAGTAACGCTCGATGTTCATCTTGCCGGTCGGGATATCGACGGTAAAGTAGTGCGCCGGCGGCAGCTTGTAGACACCCTCGAAGAAGGTCTCCTCGGTTGCCGAATACTGCAGCGTCATGTACGGACGCAGAGCCTTTTTGTTGACCGCCTTGTGGAAGTGCGGGTAGTCCAGGAAGCTCTTGATCTCGGAACCAAAGAGCACGCCCGGAGCGCCGTCGCCCGCATCGGCCATGGGATAGTAGTAGAGCGGCTTGATGCCAAAGATGTCGCGGGCGCCAAAAAGCTTGTTCTTCTTTTTGTCCCAGATGACGAAGGCGTACATACCGCGCAGGCGATCGAGAACGGCCTCGCCCCACTCCTCGTAGCCGTGCAGGAGGCTCTCGGTGTCGGCGCCGCAGTGGAACTTGTAGCCCTTGGCCTCGAGCTCGGAACGGAGTTCTTGGAAGTTGTAGATCTCGCCGTTGAAGACAATGACGACGCTGCCGTCCTCATTGGCCATGGGCTGAGCGCCGGCCTCGGTCAGGTCGAGGATCGACAGGCGGCGGAAGCCCAGGGCAACGCGGCCGTCGATAAACTGACCGCCCATGTCGGGACCGCGATGGACGATGCGGTCCATCATCTTGGTGAGCACCTCGGATTGGTTATCCGTCCCACCGACAAAACCGACAAAACCGCACATATACTATCCCCTCTGCTGTTGCTGGGCATCAAATCGAATCAGTAGCTTTTGAGTATACCCGAGGGCGTAAAGAGGGGCGGAATGTTCAGGCAATCTCAACTGAATCAGCTCCGCTGTGACACGCGCCGGTTACCTTTAATGGATATGAGGTGAATGGGGCGATTGTTTTGCTATACTCTCTCCGCACGGGCGATTGGCGCAACGGTTAGCGCAGGTGCTTTACACGCACAAGGCTGGGGGTTCGAATCCCTCATCGCCCACCACTGAATTGGAAACGGTCCTCGCAAGGGGACCGTTTTTTGTTTGGGCCCAGCGCATGGGATTCGAACCCTAAGGACCCCTTATTTCAAGGTCCGTGGCCAAATAATGGCAAAAATGAGTACTGCTACTTTGCTTGCAACATATAAACAGATAGTGTTTGCTTAGGTTACGCAACATATGTCCATTATAAGGACTAACAGTCAGATCAAAATCGTGTATTCATCGCCATTTCGACTTGCCATCTGCCTTATTAGTCCAAAATTGCTGCTACCAAATCGGTAACAGTACTCATATTTGATGTTTTTTGACCAGCAGGTCTCCCTGCCTTAGCAAATCTAAGGCAAAACGGGCTCCAGACCGCTGAATCATGCCGCATAGGGCACGTCCGCAGTCCGGAACTCGGTCCAAATTGAGTTATTGCGCCGCGTTAGCCCAAAACACCCGACAGGATCTCGATCAGACTGTCCACGTCGGCTTCCTCGCAGACGAGTGGCGGCAGGAAACGCAGCGTATGCGCACCCGTAGCGTTGATCACGGCACCGGCGGCCAGCGCGCGGGCAACAACACCATGCGCGTCGCCCGCGGCATCATCCAAATCACAGCCGAGCATCAAGCCGCGACCACGTACCTCGGTCACGTGCGGCAGCTTGGCGAGCTTTGCCTCCATATAGGCACCCACCTTGGCAGCATGGTCGGCATAATCGCCGCGCACAAGCGCGGAGAGCGTCGCGGCGCACGCCGCGACGGCCAAGCAGCTACCGCCAAAGGTCGAGCCGTGGTCGCCCGGCTTAAACACGTCGGCAATCTCCTTCTTTGCCACGACGGCACCCATGGGCACGCCATCGGCAATGCCCTTGGCAAGGCTCATGATGTCGGGCTCCACGCCATAGGTTTGGAATGCAAACGGCTTGCCGGAGCGGAAGATGCCGCACTGGACCTCGTCGGCGATAAGCACGGCGCCCACTTCGTGTGCCAGGTCGCGCGCTGCCGCCATAAACTCCTCGGTCATGGGGTGCACGCCACTCTCACCCTGGATCGGCTCGAGCATCACGGCACAAATCTCGCTCCCCAGCTGCTTAAAGATCGCACGCAGCTCGTCCACATCGTTGGGCGTGCAGGCCACAAAGCCACCCGGCAGCGGGCGGAAGCTGTCCTGCAGCCAATCCTGCATGGTAGCGGCAATGGTCTCGAGCGTACGGCCGTGGAAGCCGCCGCGCATGCACACGATGGTGTTGCCGCCATTACCGGCACGCTTGGCGTACAGGCGCGCGAGCTTCATCGAGCCTCGTTGGCCTCGGCGCCAGAGTTGGCAAAGAAGGTCTCCCAAACCTGCTCATCCGCAGCCGGGGCACCAAGAGCAGCTGCCGTGGTCTCATCGCCGGCGACAATGGCATCGGCAAGCACGCGCGCACCATCTACGTCGTCGTTAGCAAGCTTGGACAGCAGCGCCGCGACCTGTCCGCGCTGCTCGATGTAGAAGTAATTGGAGACATGCATGAGCTTTTTGGTCTGTGCCTCGAGCGCCGAGAGCACGGCCGGGTCGCCATGACCTAGGCTGCACACGCCGATGCCGGCAAGAAAGTCGAGGTACTCACGGCCATCGTCGCCGGTGAGCTTCATGCCGTGACCCTCGACAAACTCGACCGGAGAGCGGCCAAAGGTATGCATAACGTAATGGGATTCAAGCGATTGCTGAGCTGCAAGTGACATGGGATGCCTTTCGTTGGGCGCCAGACGGCGCGGGGCTATGGGTGCAGGAATTGGGCGGCTGCGGGTCAGCTAGACCGTCTGAAGCTTCTCGACCTCGTCAAGGTTTTCGGTCAGACGCGCAGCAAACGTCGAAAGCGGATGCGGATGCGTATCGAACTCGTAAGCCGTCTCGGTGGAATGGATCACGGTGCCGACGCCGGCATCGGTCAGCAGCTCCAGGAGCAGCGAATGCGGCGTGGTACCGTTAATGATGTGGGCACGAAATACGCCGCCGGTAAGCGCATCGACGGCCGCACGCAGCTTGGGAATCATGCCCTTATCGACCTCGCCGCCGTAGAGCATTTCGTTAACCTCGTCGAGCGTTAGGTTGGAGATAAGCGAGTCCTTGTCGCTAAAGTCCTTGTACAGGCCATCGACATCGGTCAAAAAGATCGCCTTATGCGCGTGGAGCGCCGCGGCAACGGCACCGGCGGCGGTGTCGGCGTTGATGTTGAAGAAACCGCCGTCCTCCCCCGCCGCGACGGTAGCTATGACGGGGATGTACTCGCTATCGAGTAAGCGCTCGATATAGTCGGTGTTGACGTGCGTCACTTTGCCCACGCGACCGAGCTCGGGGTCGAGCGGCTCGGCGATGAGCGTGCCGGCATCGCTGCCCGACACGCCCACGGCCAGGTTGCCGTGGTGGTTGATGGCAGCAACCAGCTCCTGGTTAACCTTGCCGCCCAGCACCTCGCGCACGATATCCATAGTCGCCGGCGTGGTCACGCGCTGGCCGTTCTTAAACTCGACGGGAATATCGTAATGGCTCAGCGCCTCGTTGATAGCCTTGCCGCCGCCGTGCACGATGACGGGGCGCATACCGATGATCTTGAGCAAAACGATGTCGCTCATCACGTCGCGGCGCAGCTGCTCATCAACCATGGCGGCACCGCCGTACTTGATAACGACCGTCTTGCCGGTCAGGTTCTTAATCCACGGCAGCGCTTCGAACAGCAGCTGCGCGGTTGCTTCGTTGGATTCGCTCGAACGACAATCGCGTGCGAATTTCATAATCTGCCTCGTCTTTCGTATCGTTATCGCGCCGTGCTCCGCTGTCCGCAATCGCGGCAAGATGCGCAGCGTGCCTGGAATCTAGGAACGGTAATCGCCGTTGATGGAGATGTATTCATGCGTGAGGTCGCAGGTCCACACGGTCGTTGCCGCGTCGCCTGCGCCCAGGTCGGCCGAGATCACGATCTCGGGCGCCTCGAAACGTCGTAGAGCCTCGTCCTCGTCAAAGGGAACAGTCAGACCGTCGCGACAGACAGGCATACCCATCATGTCGATGGAAACGTCTTCCTGATTAAACTTCACGCCGCACTTGCCAAGCGCCATGGCAACGCGGCCCCAGTTGCAGTCGTGGCCGGCGATGCAGGTCTTAACGAGCGGCGAGTTGGCAACGGCACGAGCGGCGATATCAGCTTCCTCGTCGTTCACGGCGCCGGTAACGTTGACCGTAACAAGCTTGGATGCGCCCTCGCCATCGGCGGCGATATTGCGCGCCAGGCTCTCGCACACCTCGTGCACGGCAAATGCCAACTCTCGAAGGCATCGGAGCCCTCGACGATAGGCTCGGCATCTGCGGCAGCGGCGCCGGAGGCAAGCATGATGCAGGTGTCGTTGGTCGAGGTGTCGGAATCGACCGTCACCTTATTAAAGGTCTGCTTGACGGTCGAGAGCAGCAGGGCATGAAGTGCCGCAGGCTCGACGGGGGCATCGGCGGTGATAACCGCGATCATGGTGGCCATATTGGGCATGATCATGCCCGAGCCCTTGCACATTCCGCCTACCGAATAGACGTTGCCGCATGGCCCGCAGCCTCACTGACGTAGGACACGGCGTACTCCTTGGAGTGCGTGTCGGTCGTCATGATGGCGCGAGCGGCATCGGCGCCACCGTGGGCAGAGAGTGCCTCGTAGGCAGCAGGAATGGCAGTCTCAAACGTGTCGATCGGCAGAATCTGGCCAATCACGCCCGTGGAGGCAACCAGAATCTGCTGGGGCTCGCAGCTGATGACCTGCGATGCGATGCTGCATGTCTCGCGCGCGCATGCAAGGCCGGTCTCACCCGTGGCGGCGTTGGCATTGCCAGAGTTGATCGAAACGCCGGCGATGATACCGTAGCCCTTGTCCGCACCGCCCAGGTTGGCGCGGCTCACCTGCACGGGCGCCGCGCAAAAGCGATTGGTAGTAAACACGCCGGCACCGGGACAGGGCTTATCGGGCACGACGAGCGCGTAATCCAGACGCTCGGGATTCTTCCGAAATCCCGCATGGATGCCTGCGGCCTTAAAGCCGGCCGCTGCCGTAACGCCACCCTCGACGGCGCGAATCTTGATATCAAACAGCTCGGTATTCATCGTCTTTATGACTCCTTATGTCAAACAAAAAACGGACATCGGTTGGTGCGCCATGCCAGTCGTAATCATGAGACCAGCTTAAGAGTGGCGCCCCACTCGATGCCCGACTACCAAATCGTTAACAATCGAATGTGCTACACCGGGCACGCCACTGTGGGCAAGCCTCGTCGCTCGTCAAAGCCAAAGACGATATTGGCGCACTGGACTGCTTGGCCCGCAGCGCCCTTGCACAGATTGTCGATGGCGCCCGCCGCCACCAGCACGCCTGCGCGCTTGTTGAGCGCGAGGCCAATCTGAGCGGCGTTGGTGCCGACGACCGAAGCCGTCTTGGGCTGCTGGTCGGCGTCGAGCACGCGCACAAAGGTGCGACCGGCATAGAACTGCTTGTAATAGTCGACAACGTCCTCAAGAGCCAGGGAGTCGATGCCTGCGGCGTGAGCGGCAGCGTCACCGTGGAGAGCAGGCCACGCTTGAGCGGTGCCAGATGCGGGGTAAAGACGATGCGATCGGTCAGGCCAAGGATTTGCTCAATCTCGGGCGTATGACGATGCTTGCCTACGCCATAGGCCTCCAAGTTCTCGTCGGCGCTGCAAAAATGCGTACGAGCGTTGCAGGACTTGCCGGCACCCGTTACACCGCTGATGGCATCGACAATCACGGGACCGTTCTCGGCCACCCAGCCCGCACGCACGGCAGGAGCGGCAGCAAGGCTCGTTGCGGTGGGATAGCAACCGGCGCAGGCGACCAGCACGGGTTTGCCGTCGGCATGGCTGGAAGCAGCGGTCTCTAAGTCCTGGCAGAACAGCTCGGGGAGGCCGAAAGCACGCGTCTTGAGCAGCTCGGGGCTCGTATGCGCGGCGGCATACCACGCCTCGAACACGGCCGGATCGCTCAGACGGTAGTCGGCAGACAAATCGAAGCAGGAGACGCCCGATGCAAGCAGCGCGGGCACCTGTGCCATGGCAGCCGTGTGCGGCACGGCAAGAAAAACCGCATCGCAGCTCTTAAGCTCGGGGGCGTCATGCGTGGTGAAAACCAGATCGCTCACGCCAGCAAAGCTCGGATACACCGCGGACAGCGGCTGGCCGGCATCGGCGTTGGACGTAATGGCAACAAGTTCAAACTCGGGATGGCCGAGCACGAGGCGAATGAGCTCGGCTCCGGCATATCCAGCCGCGCCGACGATTCCAACCTTCAATGACATATCAGACTCCTTGTCTGCGATTTATGCACCGATGCGCATTTCGCAGTGGTCGTTATGAAGTGGGTTGAAACTTTAGCACCAAAAGATGCATGAACACGTAAATGGCTTGCATATTCATGCATTGAAACATTCCCGACACATTCGCTTGAAGGAATTGACAAATTGAGCGGGCCCCGTATTGACCGGCGCTCCTAACGGCGCCGGGCAATACGGGGCCCGCCCATGCGAAAACCAAGTTGTTAGGATGAGCCAGCTGGCTAGAGCTCGACCGGCACCCATTCGTCGTGATTGCAGATAAAAGCCTCGGGATCCTCGACGCTAAAGAAGACGAGCGTGGGGTCGTTAGGCCCCTCATAGTGCTCGCCCAGGCGCTCAAGATGCTTCCAACCGGCCTCGCGCATTTCACTCGAAGCCCGGTCTTCCAGCCCCGCACGCCCGCGCAGGATCAACCAACCATGGCCCGGCCACCAACTCGTGGCCTCAAAGCGCTGGTTTTGCAGAAGCTCTTGCCACACATCTTTGGTGCGCGCCGTCACAAACCACAGCTTGCCGTCCTGAATCTGTGCAAACGAGAACGGACGCACATGTGGCTGCCCGTCCACGCTTGTCGCCAGATACCACGCCGGCACCGACGTCAAATACTCCAAAACCGTATTCAATCCGTCCACGTTTCCTCCTGTACTAGCTAGTTTGGGAGCCTGGTTGTGTGAGCTAGAGCTCCAGGCGCTCCTCGCTGCCGTCGATATCGCAGAACCGCGCGGCGATGTTGCGGACCGAGAAGAACGCAAGGCGGCCGTCGTTGGCGCTCTCGTGTTCCTCGCCGATGCCCACCATGTGCTTAAAACCCGCTTGACGCACCTTGTCGCTCGCAACTGCGTCGTCCTCAAGTGCGGCCTCGCCGGTCAACACGATCCAGCACTCCCCCGGCTTCCAGCCCGAGAGTTCAAACTTGGGATTCGCACTCAGCTCCGCCCACACATCCTTGTCGCGCGATGTGCAAAACCACAGCTTACCGTCATCGACCATGGCAAATGAAAACGGCCTCACGCGAGGCTGATACCCGTCGGCCACATCGGTCGTGGCCAGATACCACGCCGGAATGCGCCTGAGATACGAACAGGCGCGCTCAAGCTGAGCCGTGCGGTCGTTGTCGGTCATAGGGACCCCTTTCTTGCGCTCGAATCGCGCCTAAACAAGTTGAAGATTGATGACGATGACGCAGATGAGCAGCAACGCCGTCACCACCGCCGCCAACGCATCGCTGCGGCCAAATGCAAGCGCATGCAAACGTGTGCGGCCCTGCTCGCCATGATAGCAACGGGCATCCATGGCGGCCGAAAGCGTCTCGGCATGACGGAACACGCCCGTGAACAGCGGAATCGCCACACTGCCGAGCATACGCACGCCGCCGAGCGGACCGCCCGTCATGCGCGCACCGCGGCTCGCCTGCGCATCGGCCGTCTGCTTCATCTCGGTGGCAAACTGCGGCATAAAGCGCAGCGCGATACCCATGATCATGCCGAGCTCGTGCGCAGGAAGTCCCACACGCGCAAACGGTGCGAGCAGACGCTCAAAGCCCGCGGTGAGGTCGAGCGTGGGCGTGGTGAGCGTAATGGCGCTCATGCCGGCCATCATCAGGGTCAGGCGGCACGCCATAAAGGCGGCAGAACGCAGCGAGCCCTCGCTTATCTGCAGAAAGCAGAGCTGCCACAGGATGCGCCCGCTCTGGTCGGAAAACAGGTTGAGCACTGCGACCACCACGACAATCGCCAGCATGGTGCCATCGATGATAGGACCCGGCGCAACGGCACCCGGGACACGGCATAGATCAGGACAACGAAGATTGCGACCGGGGCCAGTCCGCGGAAGCTGCTGACTGTGAGCGTCGTGATCAGAAACACAAAGCCCAAGAGCAACTTAGTTCGCGGGTCTAGGCGGTGGATCGCACTATCGCCGGGATAGTAGCTGCCAAACGAAAACGCCTCCATTAGCAGCCCTCCTCTCGCGCGACCGTCTTGGATTTAGCAATGTCCGCGACGTTAGAAGGACCGCCCGAGCGACCGATTAGCAGGTCCACCAACTCGTCTGCCAGCGACTCAACCGTATAGAGGCCGTCAAGCGCAGCGGCACGCCTGCCTTCGCGAGCGCCAGCGCCATGCGCTGGGCGGCGGGAACACCCAAGCCGATTGATTTAAGCTCATCCGCATGCGCAAAAACCTGCGTGGGCGTTCCCTCGGCAAACACCGCGCCCTCGTTCATCACAACGATACGGTCACAACAATTTGCCAGGTCATCCATGCTGTGCGAAACCATGACAACGGTCAGGCCTTCGTCATGTAAACGGCCAATGAGCTCCAGGAAATCCCTGCGGGCAGCCGGATCGAGGCCCGCCATGGGCTCGTCGAGCACCAGCACCTCAGGTTCCATGGCGAGCACGCCGGCAAACGCCACGCGACGCTGCTGGCCGCCCGAAAGCTCAAAGGGGCTCTTGTCGCCGACCGTGGAAAGATCGAGGCCCACGCGCGAGAGCGATGACTCGACACGACGGTCGACTTCATCTTGCGGCAAGCCAAGGTTGTGCGGACCAAACGCCACGTCCTGCGCCACGGTTTCGGCAAACAGCTGACGCTCAGGATACTGAAACACCACGCCGACCTTGGCCTTAACCGCAGCGGCGTCTTTCTTGTTTGATAGGTCGAGCCCCAGCGCGCAAATGCTTCCCTCCTGCGGACGGATCAGCGTTGAGATGCTGGACCAGAGTCGATTTACCCGAGCCGGTATGGCCTGCTAGCCCCAGGAACTCGCCGCGACGCACCGTCAGCGATACATCGCGCAGCGCCCACGGACTGCTGGGGTCGTTTCCCCAGAGAGCCTGTTTGCTCGATTTGCCCGCAGTGCCGAGCGCTTATGCCAGCGGCGGCGCTCGCGCGGACTGAGCGAATAACTGTACGAAACATGGGATAGCTCTATGACGGGCTCCGACGCGTTGCCCTCGTTGTCTACCGGAACAGTGCCGTCAGCGATTTCCAACTGGGATGCGGAAGACTGCCCCGCGGTGCCTGCCCCACTCCGCTCGGCATAAGCCTGCGCAATCTCGGCGACCATATCCGCCTCACGCACCTGCGCGCAAACGGACACGCCCTTCGCACGAAGTGCCCTACCTAGACAGCACGACGCCGGCATATCCAAGTTGAGCTGCGCAAGTTCGTCCGCCCGCGTCAAGATTTCCTCGGGCGTACCGAGCATGGCAACGCGCCCCGCCCGAAACACCGCGACACGATCGGCCTCGGCGGCCTCTTCCATAAAGTGCGTAATCATCACGATAGTCATGCCGCGATCGTGGAGCGCATGACAGGCCTTCATAAGGCCCTTGCGTCCGCGCGGATCGAGCATCGAGGACGCCTCGTCCAATATGAGCACGCGCGGTTCCATGGCAAGCACGCCGGCAAGCGCCACGCGCTGCTTTTGGCCGCCCGAAAGCGCATGGGTCTCGTGGTGCTCAAAGCCCACCAGGCCCACGCCCTTCAGCGCCTCGCGTACGCGCTGCGCAATTTGCGCCGATGGCACGCCTAGGTTTTCGGGACCAAACGCAATGTCATCTTCGACAAGCGTTGCCACCAGCTGGTCGTCGGGATTCTGGAATACCATGCCCGCGGTCGAACGAATGTCGTAGACCAGCTCGGGGTCGGACGCATCCATGCCGTTGATGCGTACCGTGCCCGCATCGGGCTGCAACAGCGCATTCAGATGCTTGGCAAACGTCGACTTGCCCGACCCATTGCCACCGAGGATGCAGAAAAACTCCCCGTCCTCGATGTTCAGATCGACGCCGTCGAGCGCCGGTGCGGCACCGTCATAACTAAAGGAAACGCCCCGACACTCAATCATGCGCGGCCTTTGACCTGGTCCTTTTTAGGCGTGATGAGGTTGGAAACCGCCTTGTACACCGCAAGCGTCAATACCGAGTTAAGCACGGTCTTGATAAGGTTGAACGGCAGTACGGCAGGAATCATGAGCGGGGCGATCACATCGACCGAGCCATACCAGAACCATACGCCAATGGTAAGGTTTGCGACCATAGACAGCGCTGTAGCGGCAATGACGCCGAGCACCAGGCCAATCACGGCACCCTTATAGGTGTGCATCTTCTGGTAAACGATAGCCGCGGGCAGAATATAGCCCAGCGTGGCAACCAAGTTCATAAGCGCACCGACCCAGTCACCCGTGGTGAGCGCATGGATAACGATAGCCATAGCGGCAACAGCGGTGCCGGCACTAGGACCGTACGCAAACCCGCACACCATCGCCGGCACCAGCGACGGGTCATACGTCAAAAACGGCGCCGAAGGAAGGATGGGCAGCTGCACGTACATAAACAGGGCACCCAAGGCGCACATCAGCGCCATGGTAACGAGCTGTTTGGTGCTCCACCTATTCGTGTTCTCAAAATGGATATGCTGCGACTGTTCAGACATAAGATCACCTGCCTCTTTCATCCGGACTCTACCGTTGGTACTGGAATCTCACCAGTTCAGCCGGCATGCGAACCAACGCACACACGGGTCGCGGACTCATCGGCTCGGCCGCAGGCGTCTCGCCTGCACCACGGCGCCCCTTTGGCACCGCCCGATTTACCGCCAGTGGGGAATTTCACCCCGCCCTGAAACAGCAATTGCAAGTGTAGCACGAGCAGGTTCTCGCGCAAGTATGCCAAGGGTAATTTGTGGCGGAGATCAGTTGCCAAAGCAACCACGTCCCCCACCCATCCCAAAGCAACGCGCCTTTCGCGCAAAGCGCGAAACAGACACTATGACCCAATCCGAGGGCACTAAAAAGACAGGAGCCCCCGCTCGTGACCGCGGGTCGGGGCTGCGACAATGATGTTGAAGTGCCATAGGCGCAGCCGCGCCGCAACGAGGTTGGGAGGCTCCCATGCCAAAGTATTCTACCGCGTTCGGGATGGACGTCCACCTGAGGTCGACCACCGTCTGCGCCCTCGACGCGGACACCGGCGAGGCCGTGACGAGGAGGTTCCCCGGCAACCCCTGGGGCGAGATCGCCGGGTGGATGGATGGGTTCCCCGGGCCGTCGCTCGCGGCCTACGAGAGCGGCTACCTCGGCTTCGCCCCGCAGAGGAGCTCGCCGGCTCGGCGTCGAGTGCGTCGTCGCCGCGGTCTCGAAGATCCCCAGGTCGGCCGCCGACTCGGCTCCAAGAACGACAGGAACGACGCCGCCAGGATGGCCAAGGCGATACTCGCCCACGACATCTCCCCGTATGGGTCCCCTCCCCCGAGGTCGAGGCATCAGGGACCTCGCCGGCGCTACGACGGGGCGGACCGCGCGCCGTGCGCACGGCCAAGCCGCCGGCTGCTCGCCTTCCTCGTCCAAGGCGGGGGTTCGTCA
>ENA-OQDW01000441-OQDW01000441.1-human-gut-metagenome-genome-assembly--contig:-NODE-441-length-17406-cov-2.160021_pt1 | contig 17406 bp, 24 predicted proteins | sample MGYA00242784_ERZ504613 | MGnify/ENA primary metagenome ERZ504613 (study PRJEB26092, sample SAMD00036330) | human gut metagenome | host: Homo sapiens | study: EMG produced TPA metagenomics assembly of... | reverse complement strand
TGCGTGGGAAGCCTGACATACAAATCATCGTGGACAGTTTCTATTACGAAACAGACCCACAGTTCAGCACCAGTCACGATTTCAAGGTAGCCAAGATTTTAGCCAACGAACTGCTGGAAATATACCTCACCAACGTCTGCACGAGCTGGAACGCCGGGAACAACGCAAGCGGGTGAAGAACGGCTTCATGGGAAAGGTGTTGCGCTGGACGGGGACGAAAAGGGCGTTGGTGGAACTTATCTACGCACTGGACGCCTGCGGCTGTCTGAACAAGGGGACGGTTGATATTAAGGAGATTGTAGCCTACTTTGAATACGTGTTCGACATCGACCTCGGCGACTTCTACCACACCTACATGGAACTAAAAGCCAAGACCAAAGACCGAACGGGCTTCCTCTCCACCCTGAAAGACAGGTTGCTGATGCGCATGAGGGAGCAGGATTAGGCAACCGTGCTTTAACAAAATTTATTTCGCCACAGGTGGGTACATCTGTGGCGTTTTATTTTTCAGGACACCCGAACTTTGCGGCAAATCAATCAGTTACCGTTATGGAAATAATAACATTCGAGTCCAAAGCCTACAAGGAACTGGACAATAAGATTACCGCCATTGCCGACTACATCTTCAACCACATGGAAACGGCAAGGCAAAGCGAGGAAGACATGTGGGTGGACAGCTACGAGGTCTGCACGTTCCTGAAAATAAGCGAAAAGACCTGCAACGCCTGCGGGTATCGGGACTATCGCCTATTCCAACATCAGGGGACGTTATTTCTACAAGGTCAGCGAGATACGCCGGATGCTGGAAGAACGTTTGATTAGGAGCAACAAAGAGAACATCGACAACCTGATAACCAACCACCAACTGTATGCTAAGGAAAGAGGAAATCTTAGAAAGAACAAGTAACGGGCTGGCGGTGTTCAAACACTACCTGCCCGGCAATTGGCGCATAGGTCGCAACTTCCTTAACCCGCTGTACGAGGACAGCAAGGCTTCCTGCAACATCTATTTCGACCGCCGGGGCGGTATCTACAAGATGAAAGACTTCGGCAACGACAGTTACAGCGGCGACTGTTTCTTCCTCGTGGGGCAGTTAAAGGGGCTGGACTGCAACCGGGCGGCTGACTTCGTGGAGATACTGGAAATCATCGACCGGGATTTGGGCTTGGGGCTGGCTTCCGGCACTCCGGTTTCCGTTCCCCCGGCAACCGTCCGCCGGGCAGTGCCGGACAAACCCGAAGAAACGCCCGAAAAGCCCGTCAAGCCCTACCAGTTCCGGGAACAGAAGTTCCCGCTTGCCGAACTGGTGTACTGGCAACAGTACGGCATCACGCCCGAACTGCTGGAACGTTACAAGGTCTGCTCGCTCCGGGAATACAACAGCGAAACGGCAGAGGGCAAACCGTACACCTACACTTCATCGGTGGCAGAACCCATGTACGGCTACAAGGGCAAACAGTACATCAAGCTGTACCGCCCGTTCTCCACGCCCCGCTTCCTCTACGGCGGCAGCTTCGGTGAGAACTACTGTTTCGGGCTGGAACAACTGCCAGCCAAAGGCGACACGCTATTCATCACGGGCGGCGAGAAAGACGTGCTTTCGCTGGCGGCGCACGGTTTTCACGCTATCTGCTTCAACAGCGAAACGGTGACGATACCGCCCACGCTGGTCTATCGGCTGACGTTCCGCTTTAAGCATATCATTCTGCTTTTCGATATGGACAAGACGGGCAGGGAAAGTTCATGCAAGCAGGAAAAACTATTGGAAGAATTTGGAGTGAAACGCCTGCTCCTGCCGCTTCCGGGTACGAAAGAGGAAAAGGACATATCCGACTACTTCAAAGCCGGGAACACCCGTGAAGATTTCCTGAAACTGTTTATCGAATTTTTAGACAACCTGTATAGCGACACATTGATTATGCTTAAATCGTGCGAGATAGATTTCAACAACCCGCCCGCCAAAGCGCAAGAGATTATTTCGGCGGGTGACGTTCCGCTGGGGACACAAGGCAACCTGTTCGGCATCACCGGGGGCGAGGGAACGGGAAAGAGCAACTATGTAGCCGCAATCGTGGCGGGCTGCATCTGCCCGGCTGGTACGGAAACTGATACACTGGGCATACAGGTAACGACCAACGGCAGGCACAAGGCGGTCTTGCTCTATGACACCGAACAGTCGGAAGTGCAGCTGTTCAAGAATGTAAGCAACCTGCTGGCAAGAGCCAAACAGCAGGACAAACCGGAAGAACTGAAAGCGTTCTGCCTGACGGGTATGTCCCGCAAGGAGCGTTTACACGCCATTGTGCAGAGCATGGATAAGTTCTACTACCAGTACGGTGGCATCCAGTTGGTTGTCATTGACGGCATCGCCGACCTTGTAAAGAGTGCCAACGATGAAGCGGAAAGCGTGGCGGTGATAGATGAACTCTATCGGTTGGCAGGCATCTATAACACGTGTATTCTGTGTGTGCTGCACTTCGTCCCTAATGGATTAAAGTTACGGGGGCATTTGGGCAGCGAACTGCAACGCAAGGCGGCTACTATCCTTTCAATAGAGAAAGACGAAGAACCCACGCAGTCGGTGGTGAAAGCCTGAAAGTGCGTGACGGTAGTCCGCTGGACGTTCCGCTGATGCTCTTTGCGTGGGACAAGAAAGCCGGGATGCACGTGTACAAGGGGGAAAAGCCCCGTGAGGAAAAGGAGAAGCGCAAGGAAAGGAACTGGTGAACGTAGCCCGTGACATCTTCGGGCGGCAGACACATATCACCTATATAGACCTTTGCGAACAGTTGCAGCAGGTCTTGGACGTAAAGGAGCGTACCGCAAAGAGTTATATCCGCTTCATGCGTGAACGGGACATTATCGTTAAAGACCCGGCAAACCAAAGTTATTTTATGATAGGTCTTATTTAATCCGGTAACATTATGTATATAGATAAAGAAAACTTCGTGGCATGGATGGAGCGTATCATGGACAGGTTCGATATGCAGGAAAGGAAGATAGACCGTCTGTTAAGTGAACACAATTACCTGAACGGTGAAAAACTGCTTGACAATCAGGATTTGTGCTTTATGCTGAAAGTAAGCACCAAGACCTTGCAGCGTTACCGCAAGAAAGGCATATTGCCCTATATCATGCTGGACGGGAAATATTTCTACCGGGCAAGCGACATACACAGGCTAATCCGTGAACGGATAGATTAAACATATTACAAATAGAGCGTTTATGCTTTCCGTTATCCTGCCGTGTAATTATGATATGGCAGGATTTCATTGATTTGCAAGGTTATTTCATTGATTTTCGCTACCTTTGCAAAAGTAAATAAGAGAATAAGCGGCGATTGAACGGCTTCGGTCGTGATTTCGTCTTTATATATAACATATTCGTTCGCCGAATATCTCACTACGAAAACTGGCACTTTTCAAAAATGACGAGATTTCAGCGCAATGTCTATGCTATGCTTCGTCATAGCGTGGGCTTGCCTGTTTCGTCATTTAGGTATGCCAGTACCTCGTAGTGGAGCAGTGTAAGTTCACGCTTCTTTTTTGAGGTATTAGCGGACGGTTTGAAATAGATTATCAACTGTTTAACACCTGATAGGATGAAACAAATTAAAGCGCACATCGCCGTATCTCTTGACGGACATACCGCCACACCGGATTATGAACTGGACTGGCTACCCCGTGAAATAAAAAATATCGTCAGTAAACAATACTTGGAAGCGGATTGCCTGCTTATGGGGGCGAACACCTACAACTACATCTTTGAACACTGGGGCGGGTGGCCGCACAAAAGCAAGCGGTCTTTTGTGGTGTCACACTACGACACCAATGTTACGCCGGACTGCGGCGTGGAGTTCCTGACCGAAGAACCGCTGCAAAGGGTCTATGAACTGAAACAGGAAACCGATATATTAGTGGTGGGCGGTGGCAGGTTGCTTACTTCGCTGATAAAAGCCGGACTGTTGGATAGCCTGACTATCTACACCGTCCCCGTCATGGTGGGCAAGGGCATCGGTTTCATCGGGGAAACATTAGGCTTGGAATGGAAACTGTCGGAAAGCGGGGTACTGGACGGCGGGATTGTTCGCTCCACCTACCTGTTTGACGGGCATTTGTAAAAAATGCGCCCGGTTTCCCTCCGGGCGCAACCACTAAAATTTCAATTATCATAAGTGGCAAAACCTATCACAATGAAATTTCAGCGGTAAAGATAGGCTATTTCTTCGGTTTTCCTTTCTTTCCGGGAAATGAAAAGGCGACATTGAACTGTTCGTCCAGCACCAGCGAAGCATCGAAAGCCTTGCCGCTCTTGCCCTTGAAGCCCTTGATTAGCCCGGTCTTGCGTTTCGTCACCAGCTCGACAATCTGTTTGTCGGAAAGCTGCTTGTCGCACTTGTTGCGGAATATGGTAAGCGTACAGTCCACGTTGGAACACTTCGCCACTTTCGGGTAGAACAGGATGCGCCCGTTATTGCATTTGGGGCAGGGACAGGTTTCACTGCCTGCAACAGATAATTGTACCGAAAGCAGTTCCGCCGTGATTTGGGCGGCGTACACCTCGATACCCTTTCGGAACGTGTCGGCATCCATGTTTCCCGCTTCTATCTTGGAAAGGGCGGTTTCCCACATACCCGTCATTTCGACATCGGCAATCTTCTTGTCCTTGACAATCCTGTAAACGGCAAGCCCCTTGTCGGTGGGTACAAGGTTCTTCTTATCACGCACGATGTATTGGCGGGTGAACAGCGTTTCGATAATCGCCGCACGGGTGGCGGGTGTACCTATCCCGGCATCTTTCAAGCTGGCTTTCAGTTCGGCATCTTCCAGTTCCTTGCCTGCGTTTTCCATTGCGGCAAGCAGGCTGCTTTCCGTGTGCGGCGGTTTCGGCTTGGTCTGTTTCTCCAACAGTTCCACGTTGGAAATAGGCAGGTTTTCGCCCTTTTGGAGTGGCGGCAGGCTGGCGGTTTCTTCATCCTCTCCCGTTTCCTGCTCGCTGAATACGGCACGCCACCCGGCTTCTTTCATCACCGACCCTTTCACCGTGAAGTCGGTATCTCCGGCAGACAGCACAGCGGTGGTTACGTCTTTCACGCACCTGCCCGAAAAGGCTTCCAGCATACGCCCGGCTACCAGTTCGTAAACCGCCCGTTCGTCTTTGGAGAGTTCACCGGGCAGGTTTTCAGTCACGATTAAGGCGTGGTGGTCGGTCACTTTGCCGTCATTCACGCTGCGGCGGTTCAGCGTTACGCCGTTCAACCCGGCGGTATACCCGGCAAAGCGGGGGTACTGCCCCAGCAGGGCGACACGTTCCGGCATTTCATCGAAAACGTCCTCCGGGATATAGCGGCTCCCGGTTCGGGGGTATGACATCACTTTCTTTTCGTACAGGCTTTGCGCTATGGAAAGGGTCTTGTCCGCCGAAAAGTTCAGTTTCGTGTTCGCTTCCTTTTGTAGCGTGGTAAGGTCATACAAAAGGGGCGGTTCTTGGCTGGTTTCTTTCCTTTCAACGGACTTCACCGCAAGCTGCCCGGCATCCTTTACCCGTTGCAGGGCGGCTATGGCTTCGGGCTGCTGCTCCCACTTGGCGGTAGATTGGGCGGTGAAACTGATTCTACCGCTGGCGGTATCGGCTTTGAGTTGCCAAAACTTGGTCGGGACAAAGTTCTTGTTTTCCAAATAGCGGCTGCATATCATCACGAGCGTGGGTGTCTGCACCCTACCCAGTGAGAACACGCCCTGCCCGGCTGCCACGCTCAACGCTTGGGTGGCGTTTATCCCTATCAGCCAGTCGGCTTCGCTGCGGGACTTGGCAGAAAGGTAGAGGTTATCGTAACGCTCTCCCGGCTGCAAGTTGTCCAGCCCCTCACGGATTGCCCTGTCGGTAAGGCTGCTTATCCACAGGCGTACAAAGGGCTTGGTACAGCCTAAATAGTTATAGATGTAGCGGTGTATCAATTCGCCCTCACGTCCGGCATCGGTTGCTACAATAATCTTGTCGCACTGGTCGAATACCTCTTTAATCACTTTCAACTGTTTCAACACACCGGGGTCTGCCTTGTACCTTTCTCGGCTTTCACCTGACGGGGGATTAGCTGGAAATCGGGCGGCAGTATGGGCAGGTTCTCCCTGCGGAAGTTCGCCACGCCGTAGGCTTCCGGCATGGCAAGCTGGATTAAGTGGCCGAACGCCCATGTCACCATATACCCGTTGCCGGAAAGATAACCGTCATTCTTCTGTGTCGCTCCGATGATGCGGGCGATGTCTTTTGCCACGCTGGGCTTCTCTGCTATCAATGCAATCATAATTCTTTACTTTTTAAGGTGGGTACTACATTTTCATTCCTTTGGACTTTTTGGGCTTGTCCGCTTTCAGGCTCTTGTCTTGCGCCTTGTCCTGCTTCTCTTTCTGCTTGGCGGTAGGCTTTTGCTGCCCCTGTTTCAACGGCTCTTTGCCCTGCTTGGTGGCTTCGTTGGTCTTGCCCTCTGTATTGACCGCTACCTGTGTCCGGCTCTCGGCGGCGGGGGTAACGTCTTTCGGCTGCACCTTGTCGGGTGATTTGCCCTGTGCGCCGGACTGCACATGACCGTTGAACTCAACGCCCTGCCCGTCCTTTAGTCCGGCTACCTGCTGCTCTCCCTGCTGCAAGAACTGGACGGCGGCACGGGGCAGGAACTCCAAGCCACGCTCCACTGCGCTGACCTGTAGATAGGCACTGCGCTTCGTGCCGTCCCTGAATTGCAGGTTTTCCATTTTGACCGCTTGCCCGGCTTCAAAGGCGGCTTTCTGTTCCGGGCTGACTTTCACGTTACAGATTGTATCGGGGCATTTCCATTTGTCTGCCCGCATGTATTCCAGTTCGTGCGTGTACCTGTCCCGGCTGACGAACACGGGGATTTGTTCGCCGCTTTTCGGGTCTTTGATTTGTGCGATGCCGCCCAAGTTGCCAGTACCCTGCAAGTTGCCCTGTTCCTGCTTGGTGAAGTCGTGTCCGTTGTACGGGCGTTGCAACAACTTTTCATCCATTTGTACGCCGTGCAGCTTGGGTACTACCGTACCGTCCTTTGCCTGATAGAAAGAGAGCTTGACATCGGTAGGTTTGAGGTAAAAGCCGCCTACCGTCCCCGAAACGGTGTAAGTGTTGCGGGACTTGTAGCCACGCATCACCCGGTCGAAGTCTTTCGTGTTTTTCAGGGTGTCGGCGGTGATGCCGACTTTTTTCAGGTTCTCCCAGTCGATTTTTGCCGGGTCGAAGCGGTAGCCCTGCTTGAACTCGTGGAAGTCGGGCTTCGGCACTCGAAGCATTTCAGCCAGCTTGTCGCCCTCCGGGGTAGGGTTGCGGTGGTTGTCCTCGATTGCCTTTGCGTTCTGCTCCACTTCGGAAGCCTTGACACTGAAAAGTTCCAGCCCGGAAGTGTCCTGAAACTTGCGGAAGAAATTGGAAAGGAAGTTGCTGAGCACATCGCTGTTCTTGTCCACCTGCATGAACTCGCCGCCGTGTGTCGGCGGCACGGTCTGCAAATTGCCGTTCTTGTCGATACCCTTGACGGCACTCACCTTGCCTTGCTGTTTATCCAAGACCAGCAGCACGTCTTTTTCCTGCCCCTCTGCGGGCGGGGTCATTCTGTTTGCCATAAATAATTGAAATTTTAGTGGTTACGGGAATAGTCCCGCCCAAAGATAGCCACTAAATATGCTATATTTGGATAGGTGGAAAGGAGTGTCCGTATTTGTCCTGCGCTGTCCCGATTTGTCCGGGTAGGATGAATTACTGCAATTAATGGTTGCAGAATTGGAAACAGGCATAAAAAAGAGCAAGTTAATCACTCTCTTTAGATGAGCCATTTGTGAAACGTTTATGAAACGTTTGTGATTTTAGCAAACGCCTTATAATAAGCTGTATATAAAAATAAAAGCTAAAAAACAGCTTATTTTTGGAGCGTTTGTGAAGCGTTTGGCAAACCTTTGATTGAGTTTCCGTTATTCTTCTATTATCAGGTGACACTATAAAAAGAAAACATCTTCGGTAAAATATTTGTTATGTTTTTGCAGGTAATTACATAATATACTATCTTTGCAAATAGAAATAAAGGACATAAATATGGCTTCATTCAGAAAAGAGATACTTGGACAGATTGAACGGATAGATGCCGGGCGTATCTTCACGTTCCGGGATTTGTCATTCGATACGGGAAAGACTGCCAATGTTGCGGTATTGCTCTCCGAGCAGAGCCGAAAAGGGGTATTGGTACGGATTGAAAAAGGGGCGTACTACCGTCCCAAGAAATCAGTGCTGGGACTGGGAAAGCTGCCCGTCTATCAGGATGAACAGTTCCGTTACCTGACGGAAAAACTGAATGGCTATATCACGGGGGCTTACATCTATAACAAAATGGGGCTGACCGAACAGGTTGCCACAACCATAACGATAGCCACTCCCAACCCAGTACGCCGTTTCCGTTTCAGGAACTTGGATATAGAATGCGTGAAAGCCTACTGCACGGATTACCAGGATGATAGCCTTGTTCCGTACTTGCGGTTGCTCGATGCGATAAAGGACATGAAGCACATACCCGGAACAACCGGGCAGGACATTTACAACCGGCTCAAAAGCTATATTTCAACGAATACAGCCTGCCGGAACTGGAAAAAATCGTATCTTTGGCGAAAAATTACCCGCCACGTGTCAGAAAGGTGGTTGCAGACATACTGGGCGACATCAGGCAAACCGTATTGCAAACGGAAATGGCAAAGACACTTCTTCCCACGACACGGTTCAACTTGGATTATAAAACGGCATAAGACAAATATATATGGATTTACATTCAGACAAGGAAGCATTCAAGGAAATCATCGCACTGGCGGCTGAACATTTCGGTTACGAACAGTCGCACGTGGAAAAGGATTACTGGGTATCGAAGATACTGCGGGATATTTCCCTGTCCGAATATGCGGATAAGACCTACTTTAAGGGCGGGACTTCGCTTTCCAAAGCATATGGGCTGATAGAACGCTTCTCGGAAGATTTGGACTTGTTCGTGTTCACGGGTGATAAAGGTGCGTCCAAGCAGGCGGAAAAGACATTGAACAAGAAACTTTCCAAATACATAGCTGAACTTAACAGTGACATATACAAGGAAGATTTGTCGGAAACGGGCGGTAATTACCGTAAACTGTATTTCTCGTATGACAATGTATTTCAGGGTGTGGGACTAAAAGAGCATTTGGAAGTAGAGATAAAATCCTGTGACCTGCCGGACAAAAAACTGATGTTCTACCCGGCGGACAAGCGGGTTATCAAACCGATTGTGACCGCCTTTCTTGAAAGCATCGGGCAAGAGGAACTGATAAGCACCTACGGGCTGGAAAGTTTTGAAACGCAGTGCATCAATCCCCGAAAGACTATCTGCGACAAGGTTTCAAGGTTAGTAAAATTATCTTATAATGAGGATGCCGCCGCATTATTGGCAAAGCATATCCGTGACGTTTACGACTTGTCGGCACTCTACCACAATCAGGAATATAACGATTACCTACATTCGGAAGATTTCTTGGATGCCATGTACCGAGTGACGATAGAGGACGGACTAAACAAAAACTCCCGTTCGCACTTGTCGCTGGCTGATGCACCGATATTCAAGGATGCCGAAGCGGTCATGGCATTGCCCGAAGTGGCTACGGCATACACTACCGATTTGAAGAAACTGACCTTTGACAAAAGCAATATGCCGCCGATAGGCAAGGCTGTGGAAACATTGAAGAACCTGCACGAAATATTAGTGCGTTTTGAAGCCTACCGAATAAAGCAACAAAGCAAAGAATAGCCGTTGATTAATATAAAAATAAACGAAATAATTGTATGATTTTCAAAGAAATAAGAGAACGATTAACTGGTATAAGTTGCCCCGTTTTCGGTATATCTTGGAATCCGTCTGAAACAGAACGTACAAAAGCAATTAAGATTATACGTTTTTTAGAAGACAGAAGAGTATTATATAATCCTTATGAACAAGAATGTCCTGACCATTGTATTCATTCAATAATTGAAATCAGACATTTTTTAACAGATAAGATACAAGATATATCATCAGAAACCAATCTTTATAATTACATAAAAGCAATGCGTATTGCATGTAGGAAGTTCTTAAATCAATATGCTAATGAGAATAATAAGGTGCATTTTTATTTGCACAATTATGATTGTATAAGTAGCTGGAAATTTAATTCTACATTAGGCGAATTAAGAGGTACATTTGGTATTATGTTGGCGCAAATGGCTGTGGCTTATGGGATAGATATTGAGAATGAATTAGCTTCGATATTACCTGAAAAAGATAGCGAGGAATAATGTTCCTCGCCGTTTATTCTTCATCCCTTATCAAATGGCATAGCTCCGGGTCATTCTTGATTCGGGTTATCTCGTCCTCGACAATCTGCCAGACTTCTTGACGGATGCGGTCGTAGTTAGCTTGTATCTCTTCCTGCATCCGGTCGTTGCCGTCCTTGTCGGTGAAGTCGATTATTTGCGGAAGTTTTACGTAACGGGCGGTTTCCCGCTTCACTTTTTCATTGTCCACCACAATTTCACAGTGGAAAATCTTCTGCTCTATCCGTTCATCGAAGTTGTCCGCCACCGCCCCCACGAACATGCCTTGCGTGAGGTTGGATATTTTGCTGGCAGGTATCAGGCTGTCCATTTGGGTGCTTATCGAGGTGGACTTCTCCCGCTGGTTTATCGTCATGCTCTGCCGTTTCTGCAACACCTTTCCGAAACGCTCCGACAGTATTTTTGCCGTTTCACCGACTACCTGACCGCTAAACACGTTACCCACAGTATTTTGGATTACTTTGCTTTCCTTGTCCCCGTAGTCACGGGTAAGCTGGCTGTAATCCTGAAAGCCCAGCAGCACCGCCACTTTATTGCTTCGTGCCGTAGCAATCAAATTATCAAGCCCACGAAAATATATGGTCGGTAGTTCATCTATTATCACCGAACTTTTAAGCTGACCTTTCTTGTTTATCAGCTTCACTATTCTGCTGTTGTATAATCCAGTGCCGCTGAATAGATGTTCTGACGGTCAGGGTTGTTGCCGACAACCAGTATTTTAGGCTCTTTGGGGTTGTTAATGTCCAATGAAAAATCATCGCCAGTCATTACCCAATAAAGGCGGGTGAAATCATCCTTGAAAGCGGGATTTTCGCACTGGCAATCTGCCCCTGCAACTGTTCATTAGCTTCAGATTCCCAAGCGTCCACGAACGGGGAAAGATAATTTTCCAGTTCGGGGTAGCTGCGCAAAATCGTGAATACATCGGCGTATTTCTTGTTCAACAGTTCTATGGCATGGGGGAACGTGCAATACTTACCGCCTGATAAATACGGAGATACCAAATTATAGCCGCCAAAAGAATAATCGGGCTTTCCACGAAAAAGTCGCCCTGTTTGCTTATCCAGCTTCGATTGAGGTTAAGCATAATCGTATAGCTGGCTTCGTAGGCATCCGCAATATCCGACATGAAGCTGGCGTTTATCGGGTTGCATCGGTGGCTCTTGCGTGGGTCGTCAAAATTGATAATGTAAAACTTAGGCTTGACCTTGTAACCGTCCAAGTGGTTAAGTAGTTGATTGTAAGCGATTTCCGACAGGTCGGGAAACTTGTAATCATAACAATAGAGTGCAAAACCTTTCTCGATTTGCTGTTTTATGTAGCTGTTTACCACGGCATACGACTTGCCGCTGCCCGGTGTTCCCAGTACAAGGCTGGCACGGAACGGGTTTACAACATTTATCCAGCCATTATTCCACTTCTTGTTATAATAAAACCGGGTCGGCAGGTTTACGGAATACTCGTTCTCGATAAGCCTTGTTTCCTGCTGAAAACTTTCGTTCTCCATGTTAAAGACATCTTCCATAAGGTTGTTCTTCAAAAGCCGGGACATCCATGTACCCGCCATGAGCATACAGATATATCCCACCGACAGCGTGGCGATATAAAACACCGTACCTGCCGTGTGTGGCAGGGGAAGTTCCAGCAGCCACCAGTTCAGGAAGAACAGCACGACACCCGTCGCAAGGCTGCAATGTATCTTCGTCCACGTTATCTTTTCCTCTTTCACACCCTTAGTACCGATGCACGACAAGGCAAGGAACACCACGGAGAAAAGTTTCGTCCAGAGAACGGACGAGAACAGCCCGGTGGTGCGCTGGAAGTTCCACAGTATCTTGTCTATCACCTCAAAGGTCACTCCCCACTCTTTCAGGGTGGAGTAACAGAACCAGTACACGTTTATTCCCACGAATAGAATACTGATAGCCCGCATAAAGTCCATGACCCTTGCAAGCCCTCTCAAATCATCTTCTTGCTGCATGATTGTAATGTTTTTTAAGTTAGTCGATGCGCCTTGTGCGCTTCTTTTTCTTCTTCTTTCTCTTTTGACTGGTGGTATCTTGTGGCTCGTCACCAGCGGATGAACCGCCGCCCAACAAACCGCCGAAAGCACCCAGCACGGATGCCATACCCGAAACGATGTCGGCTTTCGGTGTGAAGCTCGGCTGTTCCTGATGCGTGGATTGTTCCTGCCGTGGTACTGCCATTTCAGGCTGGTGCATATTTTCTGTTTCCCCCGAAAAGCGTTCGTTGAACACGTTCGCCGAATACTCCTTGCCCAATCGTGAACCGTTCAGCACCACCCGGCTGTCGTGGTCGATGAACGTAACGCCATAGATGCGCCCGCTGTCGTTCTGACGGAATACCACGTCAATGCCCTGTTTCTTTAGCTGCTGTTCCAGTTCCTTGCGGCTACGGGCGGTCTGCATGGTGGCGGCTACAATTTTCCGGGTGCGCTCTTTCAGTTTTCTATCCTTAATCACCTCGCCCGATTTCTCCATTCTGCGCTGCACCGCTTCATAGCCCACCGACTTGCCGATGCGGGATGCCTTTACCGGATTGCCCACCTTTTCGCCCTTGTCGTTCATGGCGGAATAGACAATGCCCTGATAAGGCTTGCCGTTTATCTCTCCCTTGACTTCCTCGGCACATATATTGTAGGAAGCAAGCAAAGCCTTGTACTCCCCGAACGACTGGAAGCGGTAGCCGTAGCAAGCCGCTTTCACGGTATTGCCGATTTGGTGCTTCACGTCCCCGGCGGTGTAGTCCACCTTTTTAAGTTCCGGGCGTTCGGCACGTTCCTTTCGCTCTGCCGGGTGAAGCCCGTATTTCTTTTCCAGCTCACGGGTGATTTGCTTGCTGCGCCGATGCTCGAACTTGTCGTTCAGCGGTCTGCCGCTTTCGTCCACCCGCAAGCCAACGATGTGGATATGGTGGCGGTCGATGTCCTCGTGTTTATAGACCAAATAAGGCTGGTCGCCATAACCCAACTTCCGCATATACTCCCGTGCGATGTCGGAAAGCTGTTGGTCGGTCAGCACGTCTTCCGGGTGCGGGTTTATGGAAATATGAAGTATCGGCTTCTTGGTGGATAGCTGGACGGGCATCTGCATTTCAAAGCTGCGCATACACTCGCTGATAGAGAAATTCCCGTCCTCACTTAACAGCATCCGGTTGGAAAAAAGCACTTTTGCTTCTTCGCTATCCACCTTGTTTTGGTTGTATGCCAGTGCGCCGAACATATTGCCGCCCGTGCTTATTTTGGCAACCATAGTTCCTTACATTCATTGGTTAATGCAATGACTTGGCGGTTCAGCATCGCTAGTTCGGTGGTCGCTTTCTCCAATTTATAGAGAAAAGCCAGTGCCTTTTTCTCCGAAAAGTTGCCGTGCAACGCCTTTACAATTTGGTTGTAATTGACCGCAACCGCCCGGAACTGGGCGTAAAATTCGGTCAGCCGGGCACAGTATTCTACCGCTGACTTGTCCACTTTTACCACCCGGAACGGCTCACCGAACAGCCGTGCGGCGATGAAACGGGACTTGCTCGTAACGCCCGACTGCTCCCACTGCGAGAGGAAGCGGGCGTTCTCCCGGTCGTTCAGGTAAAGGACATGGCGGTGCTTCGCCGGGTCTGCGAGGGCGGGGCGACCGCCCTTGTTGGTTCTTCTTGTTTCCATACTTCTTTGAATTAAAAAATTACGACTTCGGAGTGATTTTTACCCCCGCAAGGGGCAAGGCGTTTTCAGGCACGGAAAACGGTTTTGTAGCATACAAAACACACCTTGCTATTTTCTGACGAAAATCAAAATCCGTCACGGACGGATTGGGGTCAGCGTGAAACGGCAAGCCCGGTTAAGCACCAGCCGGTTTTACACCTCTGCCCCCTGCGGTTCGTTACTCCGGTGCAAAGTAACGGTGATTTATGATGCTGTAAAATAGGTGGTTGGTGGACAAAATGGGACATCGCGGGACAAATCGGGACACATCTAAAAACGGACGTTTTTTCTCCCTTTATTTGCATCAGATTTCAAGATTGAAAGAAATATTTCAAGCAAGGAAGATTGGCTGAAAGCATGATTTCAAGAAAACATGATTGCAGGATTTCAATCTTTCAAGAAAGAATGAAAGCAAGAAAACAAGATTGAAATAAAACATTCTTTCAATATTTCAAGACGGCAATATTGAAAGAATGAATGAAAGACAGAATGATTGAAAGCAATAAACAAATCTATCAACCAATAATGAAAGAAAGCAATATGGAAAACGAGAAACACCCCTTTATGTCGCCTTTTCCACCCAAAAGGGCGGGGTCGGCAAAACCACCTTTACCGTGCTGGCGGCGAGTTACCTCTACTACCTCAAAGGTTACGATGTGGCGGTGGTGGATTGCGATTACCCCCAACATTCCATTGCCGGGATGCGCAAGCGAGATGCCGAGCAAGTCGGGGCGGATGAAGATTACAAGCGCATGGCGTATGAACAGTTTACCCGGCTGGGAAAGAAAGCCTACCCGGTGCTGTGCAGTTCGCCCGAAAAGGCGATTGCAACGGCTGACGAATATATAGCCGCCGGACACGTACCGGATATAGTGTTTTTCGACCTACCCGGCACGGTGAACAGCGAGGGTGTTATCAACTCCCTTGCGGGCATGGACTATATCTTCACCCCGATTTCAGCCGATAAAGTGGTGCTGGAAAGCAGCCTGTCGTTTGCGGTGGCTATCCAAAAGTTGCTGGTGAAGAACGAAGCCTGCCGACTTGTCGGGCTGTACCTCTTTTGGAACATGGTGGACGGACGGGAGAAAACAGACCTTTACACCGCCTACGACAAGACCATTAAGGAACTGGAACTGCCGCTAATGAAAACCTTTATCCCCGATACCAAACGCTACAAAAAGGAACTGGTAGCAGATAAAAAGGTGGTGTTCCGCTCCACGCTCTTTCCCGCCAGCCGCCCGCTGGTAAGGGGAAGCAACTTGGAAGAACTGATAACCGAAATAGTGTACTACATCAAATTACAATGATATGGCAAAGCAAAGCGGCGGGATGCCGAAGATAGACGAGGATTTCATGAAAGAACTTATCTCGCAGGGCGTACCCGTCAAGCGGGAGAGCCAGCCGGATGATGCACCGCAGCCCGGCGGCGAAACGGAAACCGCCCACGAGGGACGGCTGACTGAAATGGTGCGGGTGGAGAAAACGACAAACCGCAAGCGCAAGGGCGGTTCTGGTGACTACCGGGAAACCTACTTTCAGAAAGTGGAACTGGCAGACCGACAGCCCTTGTACGTGAGCCGTACCACGCACGAGAAGCTGATGCGTATCGTGACGGTGATAGGCGGGCGCAAGGTGACGGTAAGCAGCTACGTGGAAAACATTCTGCTGCGCCACTTCGAGCAGTACCAAGACGAGATAAACACCCTGTACGAAAGCAACTTTCAAAAGCCTGTCTGACTATGGTAATCTATTGCATACTTACCGGGCTTTTGGTGTACTATATCGCCCTGTGGCTATGGTATCGCTACACGGACAGACGGACATCACCGGGCAGAACGGACGATGCGCCGCTTCCCCCAAATGAGGTTTCAGGCTACACGCTGATAGGCACAAGCCGCTACAAGGGTGGACTAATCGGGACAGCGCAGGACAAATCGGGACACCTCCCGCAAGCGGTTGAAAATGATACTATTTTTGCGCCGCAGGCTGACAGACAGCCGGAAGAAAACATTTCGGAAGCAACACCCGAAGCGGAAGAAACGCTCGGTTACGAGAATAACGAACCCGACTACGAGGACGAGGAAATAGCCGGTACATGGACGGTGACGATGATACCGGGCGGGCTACGGGCGTGAGCTTTGACGAACTGGGCGAAGCGGTACGCACGGCGAACGCCGACAACCCCACCGAAGCGGAGAAACGGCAAGCAGCCGGAACATTGGCAAGTATTGAGGGGACGAACCTCTACGATGCGGTGGTGGAGAACATCAACGGCGGGCTGGCAAAGGTGGCGGAACTGCTGGGGCGCAACGAAGCGGAACTGGCTACGGCTGCTGTCCCTGCCGGAACTGGCAACATAAGCGAGGAACACGAAGCGTTCGACATGAACGATTTTCTGTAATATAATAATGTGTAACAATATGAAGCAACGTGACTACGGTTGATTGGCAACCTGAAAACCAAACAGACAAACGGGACTATCCCCGACCACTAAAATTTCAAATTATTCACCAGCCGGGAAAGGCGGACTTCCCACCCGCCGCCCGGCATTAAAAACAAATCACAATGAGAAAGAAAATCTTTTTGTCAGCGGCTATCCTTGCCGTTGCGGTAAGTGCCTACGCACAGGGCAATGGGCAGGCGGGCATCACCGAAGCCACGAACCTAATCACCGGGTATTTCGACCCCGGAACAAAACTGGTGTACGCAATCGGGGCGGTCTGCGGCTTGATTGGCGGGGTAAAAGTATATAACAAGTTTTCAAGCGGCGACCCCGACACCTCAAAGACTGCCGCCAGTTGGTTCGGGGCGTGTATCTTCCTGATTGTCGCCGCCACTATCCTGCGGTCGTTCTTCCTCTAAAACGGCGGCTATGTCTGAATATCCGGTAAACAGGGGTATCGGAAAGTCGGTGGAGTTCAAGGGGCTGAAAAGCCAGTACCTTTTCATTTTTGCAGGCGGCTTGCTTGCCGTGTTCGTGGTGTTCATCGTCCTGTTCATGGCAGGCGTGAACCAGTGGCTATGTATCGGTTTCATCGTGTCGGCTTCGCTGCTGCTCGTGTGGCAGACGTTCCGGCTGAATGCCCGATACGGTACACACGGGCTGATGAAAGCTGCCGCCCGCCAAAAGAACACCCCGCTCCATTATCAACAGAAAGGCGTTAACCCCGATTATTCACCTTACCAAAACGAAGAAATGGAAACGAAAGAACAATAGAAGGGAAAGAATAACCGATTTAAAGGGCTTAACCACGTCTGGAAGGCAGGAACGTTTCCCCCTTTTTGGGGACGGGTGGAAATT
>ENA-OQDW01000440-OQDW01000440.1-human-gut-metagenome-genome-assembly--contig:-NODE-440-length-17439-cov-1.512361_pt1 | contig 17439 bp, 22 predicted proteins | sample MGYA00242784_ERZ504613 | MGnify/ENA primary metagenome ERZ504613 (study PRJEB26092, sample SAMD00036330) | human gut metagenome | host: Homo sapiens | study: EMG produced TPA metagenomics assembly of... | reverse complement strand
TTATTTTTATCTTCTCTGTAATATTAAGCTTTGAGATGATACGGATTCTTCTTCTTCGGCAGGAGACATATTTGGGATTGAGGAAGTTGACAAGATCCAGGCCAGCAGTGCGCCTGATATATTGTGCCAGGCCGAGAAAATAGTCCAGGAACGGTAGCCATAGGCATGGAAGTAAAATGAGTTTTAGCCAGGCCTGTAGCCAGACCGGAATTCTGCATACCTACTTCAACTGAAAGCGCAATGGCTTTTTTCCAGCTCATGCCGGTGATCCGGGCTAAAATAAAGCCTAACAGATAACCCAGGCAGTTGTGGCAGATGACGACCAGCAGAATGATACCGGAGGTTTTGACGATGTTGTCACGGCTGACGGCGATAACGCCGGCAATGATAAGGGAGATAGCGATAGCCGAAACAGCAGGCAGATAATCGGTAGCCTGTTCAGCAAGTTTAGGCAGCAGCGCTTTAACAGCCAGACCAAGACAGATCGGTATAATAACGATTTGAATGATGCTCCAGAACATTCCCAGCGGGTCAAAAGCGATTTTCTGTCCGATAAGCTGATAGGTGATGAGCGGAGTAAGAATCGGTGAAAGCAGTGTGGAAACACTGGTCATAGTTACAGATAAGGCCAAGTCGCCTTTGGACATGAAGGTAATGACGTTGGAGGAAGTTCCGCCAGGGCAGGTTCCAACTAAAACTACGCCAGCAGTTAGAGCCGGGTCTAAATTAAAGCCATAGCCAGTAAAAAAGCCAGCGAAGGCATGATAAGATACTGGGCGCAGACACCGACAAAAACATCGACAGGCCGCTTTAAAACTAAAGCAAAATCACGGAGATTGAGTGTGGTGCCCATACCGAACATAATAACGCCCAATAAGGTACTCAAAACCGGGATGCCGCCGATATTACCGACTACCCATTTAAAGCTGTCGGGTACGGTCATGCCCAGGATAAGAAATACAACGGCGATGATACCAAAGTATTTGCCTATCAGATGACAAAACGTTTTCATTGTGTAAAACCTCTTTCCCTTGAATAAAAATAAAATATATCAGATCAACACCTTATGGTGTAGATTTTTGTCTGCGGAAAACAGCAGAGGTTTGCATATTTTTATTAATACTTCCAAATATTATAACAAAAAAATTTTAAAGTTAAAAGGCTAAAGATAAAGTTTCGGTAAATATTGCCTTATGCTATAATAAAAACAGCGTATTGGAAAAGGAGTAAAAGCATTGTATACTATCAGGACCGATTACCGTGACGAAACAAGTTATTGTAGAAAGATCGCGGTTTCATCTGCAACGTTGAAAAAAGTAAGCAGTGAAACAGAAGCGCAGGATTTCATCAAGGCTGTAAAAAAAGAGTTTTGGGAGCTACGCATAATTGTTCTGCTTATATTATTGATGAGCTGGCGCAAAGATCGAGTGATGACGGCGAACCGTCAGGAACGGCAGGACTGCCGATGCTTGAAGTGCTGCGGAAAAATCAGCTGAGCGGCGTTGCGGCGGTAGTGACAAGGTATTTCGGCGGGATCAAGCTTGGTGCAGGCGGGTTAGTGCGCGCGTATACTGGCAGCGTGTCCAAAGCTGTTCAAAGCTGCGGCCTGGCACGGAAGATTTTAATGGGTACTTTTGCTTTAAGTGCGGACGCGGCGGACGCAGGAAAACTTCTGAATATTATCTATCAGCAGCAGCTTTTTACAGTGGCGTCGGTAGAATATGGTCAGCAGGCCAGGATTTTGCTGTATATGAAACAAGAGCAGCAGGATGAGGCGGAGCGGTGGCTGACTGAGGCGCTTAATACGGCAACGCAGCTGGAACAGGTCGGCAGCGAATATGTAGAGGTACCTGCCGAGAGAGAAAAGTAATAACAGGTCTGATTATGAAGGAGAGAGAAAATGGAGTTTTTAGAGAGTTTTGTTGCTTTTACCAATGATATTTTATGGTCATATGTTCTGATTGTGATGCTGGTAGGTCTGGGGATCTGGTTTTCATTGCGGACACGATTTGTACAGGTGCGCTCCTGAAGGAAATGGTACGTCTTTTGAAGGAAGGCGTTGGACAGAAGACTGAACATAACCATATTTCTTCCTTCCAGGCATTTTGTGTCAGCACTGCTTCCCGTGTTGGTGTTGGTAATATTGCCGGCATTGCGATCGCTATCGTCAGCGGTGGTCCCGGAGCGATTTTCTGGATGTGGATCATCGCCATTTTAGGTTCGGCTACGGGCTTTATTGAAAGCACGCTGGCTCAAATTTACAAAGTTCCGCGTGAAGGCGGCGGTTACCGCGGCGGACCTGCTTATTATATTAAGAACGTACTGGCAACAAACCAATGGCGGCCTTGTTTGCCGTTTTGATCAGTGTGACCTTCGGTTTGATTTTTAATTCGGTACAGGCGAATACGATCACAATTTCCCTGCAGGCTGCCTTTGGACTGGATCGTTTCGTGATGGGCTGTATAATTGCCGCTTTGACCGGTATTGTCATTTTTGGCGGCGTGGCGCGTATTGCGAAGGTCGCTGAATGGATGGTGCCGATTATGGCCGGTCTGTATCTTTTAATAGCTTTAGGCGTGACCTTGATGAATATAGAGAAACTGCCGCAGGTTTTCAACGCTATCTTCAGTTCGGCCTTTGATCTGCAGGCTGTTGCCGGCGGCGGTATGGGTGCGGCGCTGATGACCGGTATCAAGCGCGGCCTGTTCTCAAACGAGGCTGGTATGGGTAGTGTGCCGAATGCTGCTGCTACTGCCAGTGCTTCGCATCCCGTAAAACAGGGCCTGATCCAGGCTTTTGGCGTTTTTGTTGATACTTACTGGTATGCTCGGCTTCAGCTTTTATCGTGCTGTTGTCTGATGGTTATACTGAAGGTAAGCTGACCGGTATCGAATTGGTGCAGCAATCCTTGTCACAGCATTTAGGACCATGGGCGCCGAGTTTTCTGGCAGGAATGATCTGCTGTTTGCGTTCAGTTCTATTGTAGGCAATTATTATTATGGTGAGATCAACATCGGGTTTATCAGTAAAAATTATATGACGCTGATGTTGTTCCGTGTTTTCGTAGTGGGTATGGTACTGTTTGGCAGTGTGGCTAAAGTTGCCCTGGTATGGGATCTGGCCGATCTGTTTATGGCGCTGATGGCGATAACGAATTTAGTGGCGATCGCGATTTTAGGCAAGTATGCTTATATTGCTTTGCAGGATTATATGGATCAAAAACGTGCCGGTATCGTAGAGCCGGAGTTTGATCCGGCGATATTGCCAAGCCAGCGTGGTATTGAGGTGTGGCAGAAAGAATAACTATAATAATGAAAAAAGGACGAGCATATGCTCGTCCTTTTTGTTTGCGTGCTTACAGCAGTTTCTTTAATTCTGCGGTATTTTCGACAATCGTGACGTCGTGGGTACGCATTTCTTCGAGTGCCGCCGCAACTGTATCGGGAGCGATTCCGCGGCAGGCAGCAAGGTTCAGGATGACCTCGAAACCTGCGGCACGTAATTGCAAAACAGTGTTTTTTACGCAGTAGTCAGTAGCCAGGCCGCCGCAGATTACTGTAGTGATGCCATGTTCACGCAGATACTCGATCGCGCCGGTAGAAAGTGTGTTGGCTAAATCATGGTAACAGGCCCCATAGGGATGTTTGTCGATTTCAATACCTTTGTAGACCTGAAAGTCGTAGTTCTTAGGATCAAGACCAGTAATAAATTCAAAACCTTTGGTCCCAACAATGGCATGAGCCGGCCAGTATACATCAACATCGGGGTAGCCGTTGACGGGACTGAGCACAGGATGTCCGTTGCCTGCGATCCAGACTGCCTGAGAGGAATGGGCGTCACGCGAGCCGATACGCAGCGATGCTAGAGCTGCCTGGGCATTCAGTTCCTCAACGATCTGGTCGCCTTCGGCAACAGGAAGTTCGTCCGGACAGACCGGAGTAAAGGTATTTTGAGCGTCGATATCGAACGCGGCGATTTATTTTGGGCGGGTAATTTAGTAAGCATGGCAAAATCCTCCTTAAAAAAGATGTTTGTTAATAGTATTATACTCTATTTTGGCAGGTGATTATAGAGCTTCTTTAAATTGCAGGTAATTGACTGTGTGCTTGACAAGGTTTTTAAATCAGAGTAAGATGTGAATATGAATTTCAATTTCAAATTAGGAAGTGCCTTATGAAAAAACGTAATCCTTATAAAACGGCTCAGCAGGAAGCGATGCTGCAATATTTTTTAGAGGATAAACATAATTTTTTAACTGTTAAAGATTTGCTGAGCAGCCTGCAAAAATTGCAGATCGACATCGGTCAGACGACGGTGTACCGTTTTCTGGAGCGGCAGGCTTTGGAAGGATCTGTCATTAAAATCCAGCCGGTTGATGGATCGGGAACGCAGTATTGGCGTCTGCCTTGTCCGCAGGCTGATTTAAGAGGGAAGCTGGTGTGCCTGAAATGCAGAAAAGTCATTCCTCTGAGCTGTGAGCACTTAGATATGTTTTCAGAGCATGTACTGCATAAGCATAAATTTAATTTAAGCCTGCAGCACAGCATTTTATATGGTTATTGTGAAGATTGTGATAACTGAGCAGTCTGAGGAAAGAGGTGATAAAGAGTAAAAATAAGGTTGGTGCGTTCTGGCAAGGGCTCACCGGGGAGAAGTGAAGCGGCTTACTGCTTAATAATAAATTTTAGCTGCGGTAATTTGTAGGAGGTAAGAATGAAGAAGTTTTTAGTTGTAATATTGGGTATGGTTTTACTGGCGGCAGTCGGCTGCGGCAGTGAACAAAAACAGGCTGATGGCAAGCTGCCGGTAGTGGCAAGCTTTTATCCTATGGCTGATTTTACCAGACAGATCGGCGGAGATCTGCTGCAGGTCGATACATTGATCGCTGACGGTGTGGAACCGCATGACTGGGAACCGACAGCCAAGGATTTAACAAAATTAGGCAATGCCAGGCTTTTTGTTTATAACGGCGGGGTCGAGAACTGGGCCCGGCCTGCTTTAGAAGCTGTAAAGGACAAGCAGGTAGCCAGTGTGGAGGCCGGCAAAGGGCTGTTTGACGAAAAAGCTACTCATGTAGATCCGCATGTCTGGCTGAGTCCGAGAAAAGCTGTATTGGAAGTTGCTGCAATAACGGCTGCTTTGGTGCAGGCTGATCCTGAACATGCTGCTGTTTATAAAAAGAACAGCGAAGCCTATCAGGAAAAACTGCTGCAGCTTGACCAGCGTTTGACAGAGCTGGCGGCTAAAGCACCGCAAAAGCTGTTTGTCACGACTCATGCCGCCTTTGGTCATCTGGCTGAAGATTATGGTCTGCAGCAGGTAGCGATCATGGGTATTTCTCCTGATGCGGAACCAACTCCGGCTGATTTGAAAAATCTGATCAGTACGATCAAAGACAATCAGGTAAAATATGTTTTCTTTGAAACTCTTGTCAGTCCCAGGATCGCTCAAACTGTTGCGGAAGCCTCCGGAGCTGAAACGCTGGTGCTTGATCCGCTGGAAGGTTTGAGTGAAGCAGGAAGAAACAACGGCGACGATTATTTAAAAATCATGACGCGGAATATCGACAATCTGGAGTTGGCATTGGGCGTTAAATAAACGGTGGATCTATGGAAAATATCATTAAAATAAACAAATTAGGCTATAATTATGGCGAAGGCTGGATTCTGCACGATCTTTCGGTGGAGATTGTCCAGGGAGATTTTGTTGCCGTTATTGGCCCTAACGGGGCAGGGAAAAGTACGCTGCTGCGTCTTTTAGCAGGCATTCTGCAGCCGACTTCCGGCGAGATAGAACTGTACGGAACGCCGCTGCCGCAATTCAAGGCTGGGAAAAATCGGTTATGTACCGCAGAATCCTGCTAAACAGCATCGCGATTTCCCAATCAGTGTCAAAGAGGTTATCGGTCTGGGCCTTTTGTGTGGCAGCAGTATGTTTCAGAAAATTTCCCGGGCTGGCAAAGCCAGAGTGGAAACGATGCTGGAACGGTTTTATCTTCAAGAGCTTGCGCATCGTAAAATAGGTGAGTTATCAGGCGGTCAGCAGCAGCGTGTCTTTTTGGCACGCGCTATGGTGCGGCAGCCTGAACTGCTGCTTTTGGACGAGCCTGCTACCGGAGTCGATCCGGATGCGAAAATCGAACTGTACAGAATGCTCAGGGATATCAACCGTGAGCTGGGTGTGACGATCGTGATGGTATCGCATGATTTGGAGCTGGCAGCCGAAGTGGCGCATAATGCTTTGTGCCTTGACCACGATGTCTGCTTCTGGGGCGACGTACAGCAGGCGCTGGTGCATCGTCATAAGCACGGTTACTTTTACAGATAGAAGGTACTTATATGTTGGAAATGTTTGAAACAGAATTTATGCAGCGCGCCTGGCTGGCCGGTTTGATCGTGGCAGTGATCTGCCCGTTGATCGGCAGTTTTTTAGTGCTGCGGCGGCAGTCGATGATCGGTGACGGCCTGGGGACATATCGCCTTCGCCGGTGTAGCGGGCGGAGCGCTAATGGCTGGCAGCCCGTTTTGAGCGCGGCAGCGGTCACTGTGCTTGGGGCGCTCGTGATAGAATGGGTACGGACCAGGCTGGCGGCCTTTTCAGAGATGATTTTAGCAATTTTCTTTTACAGTGGTATCGGGCTGGCAGTTGTTTTTACAAGTATGAACCGTATGGGCGGTTTTAATTTAAGCAGTATTTTATTCGGCAGTCTGATGACGATCAGCAGCAGCGATTTATGGATAGTGGCCGGCTGGGGATTTTTGCCTGTATTTTTGTGGTACTTTTTTACCGGCCGCTGCAGTATCTGACCTTTGATGAAACATCGGCACGGGTGGCAGGCTTGCCTGCTGACCGACTCAATATGTGGCTGGCGGTGCTGACGGCGCTGACAGTTGCGCTTTCGATGCGTATCGTAGGCCTGCTGCTGGTTTCCGCTATGATGGTGATACCGGTAGCCTGCGCACTGCAGACGCACGCAGCTTTGCCGGGACAATTTACGGCGGTATTGCTTATGGGCTCGTTATCGTTTCAGGCGGACTGACCTTATCTTATTATGCTAATTTAGCGCCGGGCGGCACTATTGTACTGACTGGTACCTGTATGTTTATTTTGAGCTGTTTATTTGGCAGACATTTTATCAGAAACCGCAGGCACAGGAGAACCTGACGGCAGAATGCAAGATCTGCCGCTGCAGGAAGGAGGAGCAGACGGATGCAAGTTGATCTGCATATCCACAGTACCGCTTCTGACGGTACCTGGACTCCGCCGGAAGTCGTTGCAGCGGCGCTTGCAGCAGGGCTGGGAGCTATTGCTGTTACCGATCATGACAGCGTGGCCAATGTGGCGGCGACACATGAGCTGGCCGTCGCAGCAGGATTAAAATTTATTCCCGGTGCGGAGATCTGTTCGACGAAAGACGATTTCTGTTTTCATATCCTGGGTTATGGTATCAATGTCACAAACAAACGGCTGCTGGATTTATTGGAGCATAATGAGCGGCTTTTGAACAGCAAGGATGATGAAAGCATAAAAATGTTGATCGAACGAGGCTGGCCGCTGGATTTTGAAGAGTTTTTGCGGTATGATTATGATAGAAGACGCGGAGGCTGGAAAGCCCTGGCTTTCTTGCAGGATAAAGGGCTCTGCGGCGATGTCAATGATTTTTTCAGCAGGATTTTTACCAAAGAACATGATCTTGGTTTTCCGGTTTTTCCTTCGATCAAAGAAGTTGTGGATGCCATCCATGCTGCCGGCGGCGTAGCTTTATGCGCGCATGCAGCCAGCAGTTTTCATGGGCCGGGGCTGGCAGCGACACTGCTGGAATTGGCGAAGGAGGATTTTGACGGGTTTGAATGTTACCATTCGGGACACAGCAGGGAAGATACTGCGGCACTGCTCACTTATTGCCGTCAGCATCAGCTTCTTGTCAGCGGCGGCAGCGACTGCCACGGCAGTTTTGTGCCGTCACGTGCGCTGGGCCGGCCTGTTATCGACAGCAGCGACCTGAATTTACCGGGATTGTTATAAGGGAGGAATGGAATATGACGAAGGCAAAAGTTTATTTTTCGGATATGCGTACCAGATATGGCGGGTTGAGTTTACCGCAGAAGCTGGGTAAGCTGATCGAAGCAGCCGGGATCGGAGATATTGATTTTCAGAATAAATTTGCGGCGATCAAGATCCACTTCGGCGAACCGGGCAATCTTTCTTTTCTGCGCCCAAATTATGCCAAAGTAGTTGTTGATACCGTTGCCGCACAAGGAGGACGTCCGTTTCTGACAGACTGCAACACTTTATATGTAGGTCGTCGTAAGCATGCGCTGGAGCATATTACAGCTGCTTACGAAAATGGTTTCAGTCCTTTTTCAACAGGCTGTCACATTATTATTGCCGACGGCTTGAAGGGCACTGACGAAGCTTATGTAACTGTGCCGGGCGGCGAATTGGTGCAAGAAGCGAAAATAGGCAAAGCATTGATGGATGCGGATATCGTGATTTCCCTGAACCATTTTAAAGGTCACGAAGCTACTGGTTTCGGCGGCGCTATTAAAAATATCGGTATGGGCGGCGGTTCTCGTGCCGGCAAAATGGAAATGCACCATGACGGCAAACCGCATATCAGTGAACGCAAATGTATCGGCTGCGGTGCCTGCGTGCGGATCTGTGCGCATGGTGCGCCGATCATCGAAAATAAAAAAGCGCATATCGATCTGGATAAATGTGTTGGCTGCGGACGTTGTATCGGTGCCTGTCCGATGGACGCGGTGAAGCCGCCCGCTGATGGTTCCAGTATGGAAGCGCTAAATAAAAAGATGGCGGAATATGCCTGGGCTATTTTGCACGGCAGGCCGCATTTTCATATCAGCCTGATCGTTGACGTATCTCCTTACTGTGATTGTCATGCGGAAAATGACGCACCTGTAGTGCCTAATATCGGTATGCTGGCATCTTTTGACCCGGTGGCGCTGGATCAGGCCTGCGCAGATCTGGTCAACGCAGCGCCGGTCATGGCGAACTCACTGCTGGACGATCATTTAAAAGCTGATCCGGAAGGCTGTCAGGGACATGATCATTTCCATAACCTGACACCGGAATCTGAATGGAAGACCTGTCTTGCTCATGCCGAAAAGCTGGGTATGGGAACACGCGCGTATGAACTGGTAACAGTAAAATAAAAGGAGCTGACAGTATGATTGTTACGACCACACCTGCTGTAGAAGGCAGAAAAATCGTTGCTTATAAAGGTATTGTTTTTGGGGAAGTAGTTTCCGGCGTCAATTTTATCAAGGATATGTTTTCCAGCATTACGGATATGATCGGCGGCCGCAGCGGGACCTATGAAAAGGAACTGCAGGAAGCACGTGAAAAAGCGCTGGCGGAAATGTCTGAGCGCGCCGCTAAATTGGGCGCCGATGCCGTAGTCGGTGTCGATGTGGATTATGAAGTGCTGGGCGAAACTAACGGTATGCTGATGGTCAGCGTTTCCGGAACCGCAGTTAAACTGGACTAAGAGCATATAACTAAAACCGTGAAGTGGTACTTGAAAGTTGGATAATTAAATAGAGCTCAATGCTATGAGGGCCTGTTGTCTGTATTTTACAGACAGCAGGCCCTTTAAGTTTTTTTGTGTGTTTTGATAACAATTGAATCGAAAATTTGTGCAAGACCATAAAAAGTTTGAAATATACTAACGTAAATGTCTTGGCGGGGGGTACAGATGTGGTAATATATCATAAGAGATACAAAATAATTAAAAAATATTAAATAAAACGGCTGTTTTGTATCTGGAAATTCAAGACCTATATCAGAAATTTTTATTTGATCTTAAATGATCAAGAATAGGGGATGGTGCTGAATTTTAGGGTGTATGGACAGATATTGAATCATTTGCCTGTGTTGAAATTTATTGAAGAAGGTGTAGAAAATGTTGGTTAAAACTAAGAAAAATTTGGCACTAAAAATAACACTGGGATTAGTATTAGCTTTGCCGGTAGGAACAGCTTTAGCGGCTGATTCAATTGTTGATTACGATACTCTTACTGTGAAGCCAAATGCGGAATTTATATACCACGGCGAGGGCGATAAGAAAGCAGATTTTACTGCTGCAGATATTAAACGCAGTGAAACGCAATGTGTATATGGAATTTTTGTTGGGGATAAAGCCGTTTTGAATGCGGCATCAGAAAATATAAACATATCGGTTACTAATACGGAAGGTGAAGCAAGAGCAGTATATGCGGGGGCTTTCACTGATAAAGACAAGCATGTTATAAATGGCGGGACATTAAACCTTGGTGATGATACAACTAAAAATGTCACGGTGAAGGTTAACGCGAAAAAAGATGCTCTGGGGCTGAATGCAATACGTTCAACGAACAACAGTGAGGTTGAACCGGGCATTATTAATGTCAAAGGTGAAAATGTAAGTATTGAAGCCAATTCGGCGGAAGGATTAGCTGTTGGTATTTGGGCACAAAATAATAAGACTGTAAATGATGGTAATCCGTCCACTGTGAAAATAGATGCTGATAACACATATATTAACGTAACTTCTGGTAATAAAGTGCCAACCGCAGGGGAATATAATAATATCGGCATTGTTAATTATAGCGGTGCTAAAGTAATTATTAACGGTAATTTAACAGTAGAGTCAGGAACTTTTTTGAGCACTCGCGGCGGTGCAATAACAGAGATCAATAAAGATGGCAAGGGCACAGTTAAAATCAACGGAGATATTAATTTTAACTATGACCAACCGACATCAGGAACATCGGTAGATGCAATTGTTGATTTAAATTTAACAACACAAGACTCTGTATTTAACGGCAATATCTTTGTTAACGGTAATCCTTATCCGCCAGACGGGAAAAAAGAGGTTGGAGGCATGACTTAGGACTTGCCAACGGTGCACAATGGAATACTAATAAGAACAGCTTTGTTAATAAACTAAATTTTAACGATGGTATTATTAATGTGAATGGCGGTGAGGGGCAGGAAGTTAAACTTGGTGACATTAATGGCAGTGGAGGCACTGTAAATATGTTAACGAGCTCCGATTTAAAAACCGCCAAATTATCAATTGGTACGATAGAATCTGATGCTGTAAATAAAATCGATCTCAAAGCCAAAGCGGCGGCCGGTCCTAAACTTACAATTAATTAAACTGGTATCACCGCCGACGATCTTAACAATGTGACTGATGATTTAGGGGGTTTAGCTAAAAATATTAGTGTTGCGGAAGGTACTAATACTGGTCTTACAGCTACGGCTAATGTAGCAGAAGGTTTGTTAAAGGGTTCAGTAAGCGCTGATCTGGATACTGCCGCCAGCGGCAGTACGGTCAAGGTTGACAGCGTCAAACAAAATAAGGAAAGTTCTACTATGACTTCTATGCGCAATATTGCCAGTGTGGCGATCGTTTCATGGCGGCAGGAGGACAGCACGCTGAGCCAGCGGTTAGGAGAATTGCGTAACAGCGAGGGAGACCAAGGCATTTGGGCACGTATGAACGCGGTGAATTTGAATACAGCGGTGCTTATAAAAATCAGTACAATTTTTTCCAGCTGGGTTATGATAAAGCAGCCGGCAGCTGGCATTATGGTGCGGCAATAAGCCATAACGACGGAAAAACTACTTACGATAGCGGTAAAGGTGAAAACAAGAGCACCTCCCTGTCACTTTATGGAACCTGGCTGGGTGACAGAGGACATTATACTGATATTGTTTAAAACAGGGTCGTTTATCCAACGAATACGATAATTATGCGGCAGCAGGGCATACTCATGGAGATTATGATGCTTGGGGAACTTCTTTGAGCAGTGAATATGGTATGAAGGTAGGCCTCGATAACGGCTGGTATGTAACACCGCAGGCTCAGCTGACATTGATGCGTATCGGCGGTGAGGATTATACTACTAATAACGGTATCAAAGTCAACCAGGATACACTGGAGAGCTGCGTTGGACGAGTGGGCTTTGAAATGGGTAAAACTATCAGCGATAAAGGCAGCATTTATGCCAAAGCTTCATTGCTGCATGAATTTGCAGGTAATGCCGATACTTATCTGAACCTGAATAGTATCAGCAACAGCTACAGTCAGGATATTGGCGGCACCTGGTATGAAGCAGGCCTGGGCTTCAACTTCAAAACTACGGACAACAGTTATGTTTATGCTGATGTAGTTAAAACATTTGGCGATGATATTAAAACTCCTTGGCAGTGGAATGTGGGTGCTCGCTGGAGTTTCTAAGCAGTATTGAAATCTGAACAGAAGAGAAATAAAAAAAGCACCGCCTGAAAGCGGTGCTTTTTTATTTCTCTGTTTTTCTCATGGGCTTCGCTTTTGGTATTTTTGGCGCGGTCAGTTCAAAGCTGTGGGCGATCATGCAAATAATTCGCCTTTGGGTACACTGTTTACTTCGACGGTGTTCCAATGTTCTTTGTTCATATGCCAGGCGGGTAAACGCCTTTGTAAAGTACGGCGCAGAAATTCGGATCTGACAGGATCACATTTCAGATTTATGCAGAGCTTGCCTTGAAGATGCATAATACAGGCAAACCATTTACCACCGGATGGATGGCGCATAATAGTGAGATCGTTATCGGCAAAGGGATAATCTTCGACAGCATTAGGATAAGTAAGGCAATGAGCGATCAAGGTTTGTTTTTCCATGGCAGATACCTCGCTTTCGTCAGGCGGCATTAATTTTATCATAATTATATAACAAAAAGCCGACCTCGCAGTCGGCTTTTTATTCTGTGATATGCTAATTATTTCCCTGTCAGTCTTTTGATGATTTCCTGATAGGCTTCTTCGACGCTGCCCATATCACGGCGGAAACGGTCTTTGTCTAGTTTTTCGTTAGTATCCCAGTCCCATAAACGGCTGGTATCAGGTGTGATCTCGTCGGCGAGGATCACTTTTCCGTCTGCATCGACGCCAAATTCCATTTTGAAGTCGATCAGGCGCACTTTACGTTCAGCCAAAAAGGCTTTTAAGATTTCGTTGATCTTCAGGGCGTAGGCTTTGATTTCTGCAACCTGTGCATCGGTTGCCAAACCAAAAGCTTCGGCATAATCGGCGTTGATCATCGGATCGCAAGATCGTCGTTTTTATAGTAAAATTCTACGATAGGGCGTTTCATAACATAGCTTCTTCGACGCCCATTTTTTTGGCCAGGCTGCCGGCGGCGATGTTACGGTAACTACTTCCATGGGATGATACTGACTTTTTTACACAGCGCTTCACGATCGCTGAGCTTTTTGATCTGGTGATGGGGGATGCCGTGCTTGGCAAGCAGGTCAAAGAAAAAGCTTGTGATCGTATTATTCATAATGCCTTTATCTGCGATAGTGCCTTTTTTGAGGCCGTTCATGGCGGTAGCGTCATCTTTATAATAGATGATTACTTCATTGGGGTTCTCGGTTTCAAAAACTTTTTTGGCTTTGCCTTCATACAACATTTTTGCCATTGTCTGTAACCTGCTTTCTTTTAAATAAATTTATTAGTAGAGCCAGCGAATGTAAGGCACTCGTCGCCTGCTAAATCGCAAGTGTTGATATTGGTAGATGGATTTTTTACATTGTTAGTTTAGCTTGTTTGCTTTTCATTGTCAATGATTTTTCGGAACATTTAATATAAAAAATAGTAAAAAAAGGCGTTTTTATGCTAAAAATCCGAACATTAAAATAAAAACATGAAAAAATATTTGCTAAAACTCTTTACAAATCCTGAAAAGTGATTTATAATCACAGCATAAGCAACAGCGAAGTTGCGGGCCAAGGCCTGAGTTCGCCTGTTGCTTTTTTTATTCTGTTAGTTTCAGTGAGGGGAGAAAATTATGAGCAATGTACCGAAAATGTTTGGCAGCCTGGTATTTAATGAAACGGTTATGAAAGACCGTTTGCCAACGGCTACCTACAAGACTTTCAAAAACGCTGTCTTAAAAGGCGAAGCGCTGGATCTGCCGATTGCCAACATCATCGCCAATGCGATGAAAGACTGGGCACTGGAACATGGCGCGACCCATTTTACCCATTGGTTCCAGCCGATGACCGGTATTACTGCCGAAAAGCATGAAAGTTTTATCGCTCCGACGGCAGACGGCCGCGTTATTATGGATTTCTCCGGGAAGAACTGATCCAGGGCGAGCCTGATGCTTCCAGCTTTCCTTCGGGCGGTCTGCGCGCTACTTTTGAAGCCCGCGGCTACACTGCTTGGGACCCTACCTCTTATGCGTTTATCAAGGATGGCTGTTTATGTATCCCGACTGCGTTTTGCTCCTATACCGGCGAAGTATTGGATAAAAAAGCGCCGCTGCTGCGCTCGATGTGCTGTGTCGACCAGGCTGCCAGACGTATACTGGCGCTGTTCGGGCAGGCGACCGAGAAGGTTGTGACTACTGTCGGGCCGGAGCAGGAATATTTCCTCGTCGATAAGGAGATGTGGGAGCAGCGTAAGGATCTGGTATATACGGGGCGCACACTGTTCGGAGCCAAGGTTCCGAAAGGGCAGGAGATGGAAGACCATTATTTTGGCATCATCAAGCGCGCGTCCTGGCTTTTATGAAGGAGCTGGATGAGGAGCTGTGGGAAGCTGGGCGTGCTTGCTAAAACGGAGCATAACGAAGTTGCTCCGGCCCAGCATGAGCTGGCACCTATTTTTACTACTACTAACGTAGCTTCTGATCATAATCAGCTGACAATGGAATTTATGAAGCGCGTTGCCCTGCGTCACGGACTGGTATGCCTGCTGCACGAGAAACCCTTTGCTGGCGTTAATGGCAGCGGTAAGCATAATAACTGGTCTATTGCGACTACTGAAGGCGATAATTTACTGAATCCCGGTAAAGAACCACATAAAAATACCCGTTTCTTACTGTTTCTCGCAGCTATCATCAAAGCTGTTGATGAATATCAGGATCTGCTGCGCGTAAGTGTAGCCAGCGCCGGTAACGATCATCGTCTCGGCGCGAATGAAGCGCCTCCTGCGATAGTATCTGTTTTCCTGGGGACGGAGCTGACCAATATTCTGGAAGCTATCGAAAAAGGGAAGCAGTATAATCCTGACGCGGCGGCGTTATTGAAATTGAGCGGCGATGTTATCCCGGCACTGACCAAGGATAATACGGACAGAAACCGTACGTCTCCGTTCGCTTTCACCGGCAACAAGTTCGAGTTCAGAATGCTGGGCAGCGAGTTTTCTATCGCCGGCCCTAATATCGTTCTCAATACTATCGTTGCCGAAGCTTTGAATCAATTCGCAGACAAATTAGAAAAAGCAGCCGATAAAGATGCTGCCATGAAGAAATTGATCAAAGAAACCATCGTCAAGCATAAACGTATCGTGTTCAACGGTGACGGTTATACGGACGCATGGGTAGAAGAGGCCAAATCGAGGGGGGCTTCTTAATCTTAAATCCACACCGGAAGCGCTGCCTTATATGGAAGCGGAAAAAATAATCGAATTGTTTGTTAAACACGGTATTTTTACAGCGGCCGAGGTGCGTTCCCGGGTGGAGATCATGCTGGAAAAATATGCCAAAACGATCAATATCGAAGCCTTGACGATGCTGGATATGCTGTATAAGGATATCCTGCCGGCGGCAGCGGCTTATACTAATGACCTGCTGGGCAATGCTGCGGCCAAAAAGGACTTGGGGATCAAAAACTGCTTTGAAGCTGATCTGGCGGCGAAGATTTCCGAGTTGACCGCTAAAATGTATAACAGCGGTGAAAAGCTGGCCAAAGCCCTGAAAGGTGCTGAAAAATGCGTCGATATGAAAGCTGAGGCCAACTATTATCATGACACGGTTTTAAAAGAAATGGAGCTCCTGCGCAGCTATGCTGATGCTGCCGAAGAGCTGATCGGTGAAGACTATCTGCCGTATCCGACCTACGGCAAGCTGCTTTACGGCGTCAACAATTAAAGGACGCCCTGGGGAAGCTGACAACGCGAAGAAGCGTATCCGCTGAGGATACGCTTCTTTTTTATAAATAGAGCTAAAATGATTGGATGTGGGGGGACTATGATGATGGAAAAATACGCAGCAGCGGATACGATGTGGGTACTGATCGGCGCGTTTATGGTATTTTTTATGCAGCCGGGTTTTGCCATGGTCGAGACCGGTTTTACCAGAGCTAAAAATGCCGGCAATATCGTGATGAAAAATTTTATGGACCTGTGTCTGGGCAGTATCGTTTTTTGGATCATTGGCTTTGGCCTGATGTTTGGCACGGATATCGGCGGTTTGATCGGTGCGCCTGATTTTTTTGTGCAAAACGATTATGGGGCGTCTTATCCGTCCTGGGCCTTTTTTATCTTTCAAACTGTTTTCTGTGCTACGGCGGCGACTATTGTATCAGGTGCTATGGCCGAACGGACGAAGTTTTCTGTTTACTGTATCTACAGTATTTTGATCAGCGCGGTTATTTATCCGGTCTCGGGGCATTGGATCTGGGGCGGCGGCTGGCTCGGCGCCATGGGTTTTCATGATTTTGCCGGTTCTACGGCGGTCCATATGGTTGGTGGTGTAGCCGCGCTTGTCGGTGCCAAGATACTTGGTCCGCGTATTGGAAAATATAATGCTGACGGCAGTGTCAATGCCATACCGGGACACAGCCTGACGCTGGGCGCTTTGGGCGTATTCATTCTCTGGTTCGGCTGGTTTGGCTTTAACGGCGGCTCTACAGTTTGCGCGACCGGTGACGATGTCCTGACATCAATGGGCAGGATCTTTGTTACTACTAATATGGCCGCTGCCTCTGCCGCGACGGCAACGATGTTCCTGACCTGGCTGCGTTACGGCAAGCCTGATGTATCGATGACCTTGAACGGCGCGCTGGCAGGATTGGTCGCTATTACTGCTGGCTGTGACGCAGTCAGTGTTCCGGGAGCTTTTGTGATCGGTATCATTGCCGGGCTTGTGATCGTTTTTGCAGTAGAATTTTTTGACCAGATTGCCAGAATCGACGATCCTGTCGGCGCAATTTCGGTACATGGAGTCTGTGGTGCGCTGGGCACGCTGCTGGTTGGTGTTTTTGCAGTAGACGGCGGTCTGCTGTACGGCGGCGGCAGTGAGCTGCTGATCATTCAGGCGACAGGAGTTGCAGCGGTAGCGGCGTATATCGGTATCGTGATGACGCTGATTTTTCAAATCCTCGATAAAACTATCGGACTGCGGGTCAGCACGCGTGAGGAAATCGCCGGGCTGGATATGGAAGAGCATGGTCTGGCCAGCTCTTATGCCGATTTTATGCCGGCAGCAGAAGATTTCCATGGTGCTGTGACTGCTCAGGAAGCAGCAGAGGCTGGTGCTGCCGTTACTCACGTTACTGCCGCTCTGCCGTCAGCAGGCAGACCGAAAATGACGAAGATCGTGATCATTACTTCGCAGCTGCGTTTTGAGATCTTGAAGGAAGCTTTGGATAAACTTGGTATTA
>ENA-OQDW01000439-OQDW01000439.1-human-gut-metagenome-genome-assembly--contig:-NODE-439-length-17449-cov-4.213370_pt1 | contig 17449 bp, 21 predicted proteins | sample MGYA00242784_ERZ504613 | MGnify/ENA primary metagenome ERZ504613 (study PRJEB26092, sample SAMD00036330) | human gut metagenome | host: Homo sapiens | study: EMG produced TPA metagenomics assembly of... | reverse complement strand
AAGCTGCATGCACGGGATAACTACTTATCTGCTGGGCGATGCTGGAATCCTAATGTGGCTGCAAGCTTCGTTGCAACAGCGATATACGGACCGCATGGCATTGCAAGAAGCAGTGCTGAACATCTGCAACGCCGGCAAGTTCAGTTCCGACCGCACCATTGCAGACTATGCAGAAAACATCTGGAACATTCAGGCAGTCACAGTAGACTGATCGGTACGGCATTCTGGGAGGTGCTGTAAATGAGCGGCGTAATCTCATTTTTCATTTTCTTCCTGCTGGGCATTCTGGATACCGTTTTTGCGGTGAAGCTGAATCTGTCGCCGTGGAAGTTTCTGCTGGCGGGAAACCCGAGGCTTCCGGACGGCACGCGGCTGTATGATATGGAATGCTTTCAGCGGGCGGCAGGCATGCTCTGTGCCATTTATGCCGGTGCCTTTTATATGACGGCACTGTCTGTTCTGCTGACACAGATTCTGTGCGTGATGCCCAATGCACTGATGGCAGGCATGCTGTATATACACGGGGCAGTGCTGACATTGACAGCATTCGGTCTGCTGGCGTATCTGGACAGTTCTTGTCAGGTGCAGCCGCAGACGGAAAAACTGTCAGAGTAAAACCACATCAAAAAAACGCTATGGTACGCAAAGTGCCATAGCGTTTTTGTTTTAGGGAAACACTGCACAAAGTTTGTGCGGTATTGCCTTAATCCATTTTCTTGCCGCAGGAGCCGCAGAACTGGCTGTCCAGCGGGTTCATGGCACCGCAGTGCGGGCAGAACTTCACGGTAGAAGAATCATCGGTCTTGGGAGCATGCTTTCGCCGGACATTTCAGTGTAGCGGAATTCCGGTTCAGCCGGTGCACTGTCCGGAGCCTGCGGAACAGGTGCTTCCGGTGCGGGAGCATCAGGGATAGGTACACTGACGGCAGCAGCCTTTTTCTTTTTGGATTTGACTGCCGCGTTGGTGCAGATGCCGATCACCGTAAAGAGTACACCGTATGCCGCCGGAATCAGCGTTGCCAGAGCGACCGGTTTCAGCAGTATCGGCAGTCCTGCCTTGGAGAAGATCAGTGCATCTGGTATGTGGAACGCCTCCACCAGCAGCAGGGTGACACCGCTTGCCGCCAGTACCAGCAGACTGGGAATTGCCACTGCCAGACCGTAGGCAGTAAACATTCTGCCCTTGTGCCAGTGCTTTTTCACTGCCAGCACCAGCCACAGCACGAAGCATGCCACTGTCAGCACACCAAAGGCGATCATGCCGGACAGATTGCACAGCTGCCGTGTCAGGAATTTGCCGAAGCCGAAACCGATCGTGTGCTGCAACATGCTGTTCCAGCTGTTGAGGTCGTCACCCATGGTCCAGTTCAGGGATTTTCGGTCAGCTTCCGCAAAGACCACATGGGTTTCCTTTGTCAGCTTGCTGCCCAGTTCCTCCTGCAACAAGTCCGCCACATCGTCCGGCTGTAACTGCGGCAGTTCGGAACTGTCACCGGTCATGTATGTACTCAGGTCGTCCAGATAGTCACAGAGGAACTGACTGCACTCCGGCATGGTCACCAGCTTTTCGGCATATTCCTCTGTCAGATTGGGAGCGTCCCAGAAGTACCAGTCGTACAGGCACTTGCCAATGGGCTGCTCCTTTCCGTGGTCGGAAAGCTGCATCTGGGACAAGTCCATTTTCGCTATTGCCGCGGACAGTGTTTTCTGGGGCAGTACGCTGTTTAAGACCGAACTGCACAAAAAGCAGATGCCGAAGAGCAGCGTCAGCAGAAACAGCAGGATCGAACCGAAAACGGCTCCGGCCCGTGTGGTCTGCTTCTGTTTCTTTTCCTTTTTGGGAACTGCCTCGGCTTCGGCAGTCGTGTTGGATCTTTCTTTTGCCATGTCCATTCCTCCTGTTCGGCAGCACCGCATAAGCAGTACTATGGAATTGTTTTGTTTCTATGAAAAAATTATAGCATACAAAACTGCCTCGAATGTGTATTTTCTGAAAATTTTAGGGCAACACCGCACAAAGCTTGTGCGTAAGGTGCGTTGTCAGATTTTTCGGCAGATTGCTAGAAATGCCGCAGGCATACTGCCGTATGGCAAGGGATTTCTGGGCAATATGACGGAATCTGCACGCAGATTGCGTGCAAAGCCGTCAGGCGGGCTTTGTGCGGTGTTGCCTTAGCATCATGCAAACATCTCCCAGCCGCGAATCCGTTCCCGCATCTCGTCAATGCCCAGCACCCCGCAGGCGAACCCCTTTTTCACCAGTTCTTCCGGCAGGTACTCGTCGTACTTTTCAAAGACAGGCACCTCGTTGGGGTAGACCAGTTCCATCGGATCCAGCGGCTTGCGTTCCTGTTCCAGCAGCACGCGGAAAAAAGTCCGCTTGTCCGCCTGCATTTTGAACTGGATAAAATAGGGGCGGGAGGGTGCCAGTCCGGTCAGCTTCAGAGCACCGGCACAGCGGCACTTGAGAAACCGTTCCATTGCCAGAAATGCATACGATCCCAGCCACGGAAACAGGCACCACATGTCGCCGCCCAGACAGATCAGCGGCTCCTCCGTGACGCCGGAGTTCCGAGCCACATGCCGTGCCAGCTGTAGACGGGATACGGCATTTTTCATCAGATAGGGATAGGATTTCTGTTCCTGCAATACCAGCCGCATGCGTTCCAGCACCTTCGTGTGAATATCGCCGGGGCATTCGCCGAAATAGGCGGGAACTTTCCCCTTGACCTGTTCGCAGTACACCGTGTGCCGCTGGTGATCCACTTCTTCCACCACCCAGACGTGACCGGCAATGGCGATCTTTTCCCCAGCCGGCGGGGGCTGTACAATGGTGCCCAGTTCCTGCGAGTTCCAGCGGACAGTGTACTCCTCGTTTTCCTGAAAGACGGCGTAGAACTTGTAGGAACTGGTGAGCCGTTCGCCGGCAATGCCCACGATCAGGCCGCCGGTTTCCGTGCGTTCTATGTGGTCGATTTTCAGCAGGTGCCGCAGCAGCAGCTTGAAGTCCTCCTGTGAAACGCGGTGGAAATAGCTGAGTGTCAGCACGCGGGAAGCCAGAGCCGCCGGTGTCAGCTCACCGCAGGAGGCAAGTGTGCACATGGTCTGGTGATACAGCAGACTGTAGGGCAGCCGATCCAGTCGGGGCGGCTCTACCCAGTGTTCCTCCAGATAGACCTGCACCAAAGCGATGCCCTGTAACAGCTTCCATGGGATCGTGGTGGGCAGCAGGGCACGTGGCTCCGGCGGTTCCTCCCGCATGACGAACCACATCTCCGGCGGCAGGTCACGCCGTCCGGTACGTCCCATACGCTGCAAAAAAGAGGACACCGTAAAAGGAGCATCGATCTGGAACGCCCGTTCCAGCCTGCCGATGTCAATGCCCAGTTCCAGCGTGGCAGTGGTGACGGTCGTCAGGAAGGAATCCTCGTCTTTCATTGCCTCCTCTGCTGTTTCCCGATAGGCAGAGGACAGATTCCCGTGGTGAATGAGAAAGCGATCCGGCTCGTGTTTGACCTCGCAGTATTGCCGGAGCGTGGTGGTGACGGCTTCGCACTCCTCGCGGGAGTTGACGAAGATCAGGCACTTCTTTCCGCGGGTGTGCTCGAAAATATACCCCATGCCGGGGTCTGCATAGTCCGGAGCCGTGTCGGTTTTCGGGGCGAGTTCCGGCAATGCCTGTGCCGGCGGATTGTCCTCGGCAGCCTGCCGATCCTGCACATAGAAATGTTCCATAGACAGCCGCCAGCGAACGCCCTTGGACTGGATACGGGGAATCACCGTTCCTCTGCCGGTGCCGGCGGCGAGGAATTTACCGGTGGCTTCCAGATCGCCAATGGTGGCAGAAAGCCCGATGCGGCGGGGATTGACACCAGCCATGTGGCAGAGCCGTTCGATCAGGCAAATGGTCTGCCCGCCGCGGTCGCCACGCATCAGGGAGTGCACCTCGTCAATGACGATAAACCGCAGATCGTGGAACAGCTTGGTAATGGCAGCGTGCTTGTGCAGCAGCATTGCCTCCAGCGACTCCGGCGTAATTTGTAAGATGCCGGAGGGGTGCTTCATCATCTTGGCTTTGTGGGACTGGGAAACGTCACCGTGCCAGTGCCAGACGGGAATGTCTGCTTCGGCACAGAGGTCGTTCAGCCGGAGAAACTGGTCGTTGATGAGGGCTTTTAGCGGGCCAATGTAAATTGCCCCCACCGAAGTGGGCGGGTCCTCGGAAAACAGGGTGAGAATGGGAAAAAATGCCGCCTCGGTCTTGCCGGAGGCAGTGGAGGCGGACAGCAGGACATTTTCGTCTGTGTGGAAAATGGCATCGCCCGCAGCCACCTGAATGGCACGGAGCGATTCCCAGTCGTTCTGGTAGATGAAATCCTGAATAAACGGGGCATAGCGTTCAAAAATAGACATGGAAAAACCTCTTGGGGAACCACGGAATAAAGCTTGTGCGGTATTGCCTTAAATGTCAAACTCTGCAAATTCCGGTGCAACGCTCTGATCGCTCTCCGGCTGTGCTGCGGCGTAGGAGAACTGGTCGGACTGTAAGAGTTCTGCCACATGCATCTGCGGGTTCTGGAAAATGATGTCCAGCAGTTCGATAAAGTCCCGAATCACCTCGCGGGGCGTGATGTGGGAATCTGCCCCGATCCTGCCGAATTCAATCTGCAAAAACAGGATACGATCTTCCTGTGTCAGCGTAGGCGTATACCCGAACAGCTGGGCATGAATTTCCGTCAGCTTTTCTGTCAGCACCAGCAATTCCTCATTGGTCAGGGCGTTCAGATGGATCACCGGAGCCAGCATATCCCGCATGCCTTCCTGTGCAAAACGTCCCTCTGCCAGACGGGAACGGAGAGCTTCATAGCTGTACACGCCGCGGCGTGTGTCCTCGATGCACTGAGGTGTACCGCCCATGATGATGCCCAGATACTGTGCCTTGCCCTGCATGGTGTCGTTGTACATGGTGAGGATCTTTTCATAGTTGTACTGGCGGGTAATGCTGTGGGGAACTTTGTAGATGTTCACCAGTTCGTCGATCAGCACCAGCATGCCGCTGTAACCGGCTTTTTTCAGGAACATGGCGAACAGCTTGATATACTCGTACCAGTCGTCATCGGTGATAATGATGTTCACGCCCAGTTCTGCCTGGCTTCGGTCTTGGTATTGTATTCCCCGCGGAACCACTTGACAACCTTTGCCTTGCATTCGTCGTCGCCCTCCCGGTAGGCGTTGTAGTACAGCGTCAGCAGTCTGGCAAAGTCGAACCCGTGCACCATTTCATGCAGTGCTCCGATGACTTCGTAGATTTTTCGTTCCACGGCTTTCCGGAACTGGAGGTCGTTGGTATCCAGACCGGATTCCGCGGCAGTTTCGCTCTGGACGTTGCTGATCCAGCGATCCAGAATCAGCGTCAGTGCACCGCCGTCAGGACGTGTCTTGGTGGACATGTTCCGAATCAACTCTTTATAGGTTGCCAGCCCCTGCCCCTTGGTGCCCTGTAACCGTCGCTCGGGGGAGAGGTCGGCATCTACGACAACGAAATTCCTGTCCATGACATAGCTGCGAATGGTCTGGAGCAGAAAGCTTTTGCCGCTGCCGTACTTGCCTACGATAAACCGGAACGATGCTCCGCCGTCTGCGATAATGTCCACATCGTGGAGCAGGGCATTGATCTCCTGTTCTCTGCCTACGGTGATGTAGGCAGACCGATTCGCGGCACAACGCCGCCTTTCAGGGAATTGATGATCGCCGAAGCGATTCGCTTGGGTATTTTCATGATAACGATCCTTTCTGAAACGGACTGTATGGGCATATTGACAATGAAACAAGCCTTCCTGAAAGGGAAGGGCATGGAATTTTGATGTATTAGTTCTAAGGAAGAACCTCTCTCACCCAGCAATGCCCGCAGCTCCTCCACATAATCCTCGATCAATTCCGGCTGGTCGCCGTCGAATAAAATGACCGTGTCGCCGAAGTCATCGAATAACGTTTCGTTGATGTGTCTACCAGCACCGAGAGCATCACGCCGCCTTGCCGGAGCAGGTCTGCATAGGGCTGATGCTCCAGCAGACAGTGCAGGAACGCCCGTTCGGTTTCGCTGAGCCGTGTATCTGCGGCAGGTGTTTCCGGAGCAGCCGGTTCTGCCGGTGTTGTTTCCGGAACCGGCAGTTCCGGAGCAGGCTTTGGAGCAGCTTGCAGTTCCGGTTCTTCCTCGGTGTCCACCAGCAGCTTGTCCCGTGTGACCTCTGCCGCCTGCCGGATCCCTGCCAGACGGGACAGGTCGAATTCCACTTTCGGAACGGCGTTCTTTTTCCGTTCGTCCAGAAATGCCGCCAGAGTTTTGTCCAGCACCTGCTGGAGATATTTCGGCAGTTCCGTTTCTTTTATGGGGTGGGGATACTGTACCAGCTGCCGCAGCTTCTGGTCAATGGTCTTGACAAAACAGCCCAGCCGTTTCTTTCCCTTTTCCGCATCGAAATAGGCTTCGCATGTCCACTTGCCGCTGCGGCAGCAGTAAATATGATACGGCGATAAAACATAGTCGCAGTTTCTCTCCGGATCGGTTTCAAAAAACGTGGCATAGTTGAACATGTGGTAGGGGAGCAGCCCCTTTTTTCCGAACAGGTATTCCAGATAGTCGCTCTTTTTCCGGTTCCGGAAGTAGTCGCACATCTGGCGGAAACAGTAGGGCACTGCCTGTTCGATCAGTTCTGTCTGTTCTCTGTAAAACTTGGAACGCTGGAGCCGTAGCCGGACAAGTCGGAAATCGCCTGAAACAGTTCTGCATCTGTGTGTGTTTCTGCCTCCTGCACCGTCTGAAAGCTTTTGTCGAACCGTGCTTCCGCGGCGTAGTCCTCAGAGAGTTCCGGCAAAAGAGCCTGATTCAGTCCGTAGTAAATGATGTAGTCATGGAGCCATGTCGGGAAATAGGGGAAGCGGCATTCCGGCGAAACTGCGGTATAGTCCTGCTGGAACTGCTGTAACATGCGGAATCCGGTTTCCGGATCTGGTACGCCGATCTGGTGCAGCAGCTCATAGCAGTAGAGTTCCGCGTAGCTGGGAGAAGTGCTTTCCACAACGCCCTGCCGCACTTTGGTTCGCCATGTGAAATAGGTGCGAAGCTGTCGGTCGTTCATGTCCCGATAACAGGATAGCAGGAGGCAAAAGAAGCCTGTTCGGAAAAATTGTCGGTGAAATCCTCCAGCAGTTTTGCCTGCTGATAGAACAGCTGTCTGTAACTATAATGGTATTCTGCCGGATTCCGCATCAGTCGCTTGGCTTCCACCAGCGGTCTGGGCAGAAGCCGCTGCATTTGTGATGCTGTCTGTAGGATCGGCTCGTCGTGATACTCCTGCCGGAGCCGGTCTGCAACATACTTCAGCTTGGGATTGCCTAAAATTTCCTGAATCAGATCTTGTACATCTTCCAGATTTGCCATGCAATTTCGCCCTTTCTTGATACGGCTGTATTACTTTCAATATACCATATTTTATCGGAAAAGTCAAACGTCACAGCCGCCGCAATGGGAAATCGCTGATGTTTCTCTGAAATTGACATATACTATCGATAATGTGCCGGATACGTTCTCTGCTGGTCGCAGGGACGGAAAGCGGATTCTGATAATGATTGTTCCGGAAAACTGGAGAGGGCACGGCATGCCGGAGCATATTCCCATAAAAAGCATAAGCCAAAAAGCGTTTACACAAAAGAATAAAAAGAGTTTTGGAAAAATTATAGAAAAAGAAATCACTTTGTGGTATACTAAAAGCGTTCGGGCTTGTGAAAGGGCAATACCGCACAAAGATTGTGCGACAGATGCGTCGTCAAATTTTTTGTCAGATGAAACAAAAAGCGGAGTGAATACTGGATGTATTCACGAGCATTTTTGTGAAATATGACGGGAAATTTGCAAGCAGATGGCGTGCAAAGTCGCCAGACGCTCTTTGTGCGGTATTGCCAAAGGCCTATTTACAAGCACAAAACTGTCGAAAGACGAGGAGGCTCTATATGAGAAAAGTACAGTTTACGGAAACCGTTTTGCGTGATGCAAACCAATCTCTCATGGCAACCCGTCTGCCTTATGCAGACTATGCAGACATTCTGCCTGCAATGGACAAGGCAGGGTATTATTCCATTGAGTGCTGGGGCGGTGCGACCTTTGACTCTTGTTTGCGGTATCTGAACGAAGACCCGTGGGAACGGCTGCGGAATCTCCGGAAGAACCTGCCCAACAACAAGCTGCAGATGCTGCTGCGTGGACAGAACCTGTTGGGATATAAGCACTATCATGATGATGTTGTGGAAAAGTTCATCGAACTGTCCATCAAGAACGGTATCGACATTATCCGTATCTTCGATGCACTCAATGACTTCCGCAACTGCGAAACCGCGTTGAATGCGACCATGAAGTATGCCACCAAGAACACCATTGCCTCCGGCTGTATCTGCTATACCCAGAGTCCGGTGCACACCGTCGAAAAGTATGTGGAAATGTGCAAGGAACTCAAGCGTATGGGATTCCAGACCATTTGCCTGAAGGATATGGCTGGTACCATGACTCCGTATGAGGCAGAACACCTCATCAAGGGCATCAAGGACGCAGTCGGCGACATGCCGCTGATCCTCCACACCCACAGCACCACCGGTATGGCATATATGACTTTGACCAAGGCGATCGAGTCCGGCATCGATGTGATCGACACCGCGACTTCCTGCTTCTCCGGCGGTACTTCACAGCCGTCTACAGAAACCATGTTCTATGCCTGCCAGCAGTACGGCATTGAAACCGGTCTGGACGAAAAGATCCTGAACGAAGTCAACGACTACTTCAAGCCGATCAAGCAGAAGTATATCGACAACGGTCAGATCAACCCCAAGAGCCTCGGCACCGATGCACAGGCTCTGGTATACAAGGTACCGGGCGGCATGCTGTCCAACATGATCGCAAACCTCACCGATATGAAGGCAATGGACAAGTTTGATGCTGCACTGGCAGAGATCCCGCAGGTTCGTGCTGATATGGGTTATCCGCCGCTGGTAACACCGCTGTCCCAGATGGTGGGCAATCAGGCAGTGACCAACGTTCTGGTAGGCGAACGCTATCGCCAGATCTCCAAGGAGATCCAGAACTATATCAAGGGCGAATATGGTATCGCTCCGGCTCCGATCAGCGAAGAACTCCAGAAAAAGGTACTGGGCGAGGGCGGCAAGCCGGTTGACTGCCGTATCGAGGACCAGAAGCGTACCGGACAGGAATTCGAAGATGCCAAGAAGGCACTGGGCGATCTGGCACGTTCGGAAGAAGATATTATGAGCTATATCTGCTATCCGGATCAGACCATGAAGTTCCTGGAAGCCCGCAAGGCACAGGAGGAAAACGAAGCCGTTTATACCATTGAGGCGATGTAAGGAGGAACAGCTATGCCATTAAATGTGATGAGTGCATCAGATATGGGCATTGGCGAAGCAGGTCTGACCGCGATTTTCGGTTATGTTGTGGTATTCGTTGGACTGCTCCTGTTGATGGTCGTACTGTATATCATGGGTGCTGTGTTCAAGTCGAAGGCAAAGAAAGCGGAAGCACTGAAGGCTGCGGAACAGGCTGCTGCTCCGGCAGAAGCACCGGCAGCTGAGCCGGAAAAGCCCCTTGCTCCCGGTTCTGCCGGTCATGTCAAGCGGTTTGATGTTCCGGATAAGGAAGCCGCTATGATCATGCAATTGTTGCCGATCAGCTGAAAAAGCCCTTGAACGAACTGCACTTCGTTTCCATTAAGGAGGTCAAAGAGGATGAAGTATAAAGTTACACTGAACCAGAAAGTTTATGAAGTAGAAGTAGAAGCAGGAAAGGCTGTGCTGCTGGACGAATATGAGGCTTGTGCACCGGCTCCGGCTGCTGCTCCTGCCGCAGAAGCTGCTCCGGCTGCCGCTGCTGCTCCTGCACCGGCTCCGGCGGCAAAGGTAGATCTGAAGGCTGGCGAGCCGGTAAAATCTCCGATGCCCGGCAACATTATCCGTGTCGAGGTCAAGGAGGGCGATCAGATCAAGGCTGGACAGCTGCTGGTCGTTCTGGAAGCATGAAAATGGAAAACGAGATTCTGGCACCTCACGATGGTACGGTTGCACAGGTCATTGTTTCTAAGGGCTCTACGGTAGAAACCGATTCTCCGCTGATCGTGCTGGCGTAAAGGAGGGGTATTCATGAACATGCTTGAAACCCTTCAGAATCTTCTGAACGATTCCGGTTTCGTCAGCTTCTTTGCTGACGGCGGCTGGAAAAACCTTGTGATGATCGCGGTATCCTGCCTGCTGCTGTATCTGGGCATCAAAAAGCAGTTCGAACCGCTGCTGCTGGTAGGCATCGCATTCGGCTGCCTGCTGGTCAATGTATCCAACTTCTTCGTAGACGGTGCAAGCTCGTCCAACGCCCTGTACCACCCCGAATTGTGGAGTGCGTTTCTGGAAGAAGGCGGGCAGTATTACCACAGCTATGGGCACATCATGGCGAACGGCGGACTGCTGGATATTTTGTATATCGGCGTCAAGTCCGGTCTGTATCCGTCCCTGATCTTCCTGGCATCGGTGCTATGACTGACTTTGGCCCGCTGCTGTCCAGCCCGAAGAACCTGCTGCTGGGTGCAGCTGCACAGATGGGTGTTTTCCTGGCGTTCTTTGGTGCGGTTTGCCTGCACTTTGACGGCAATCAGGCAGCATCCATCGGTATCATCGGCGGTGCAGACGGCCCGACAGCGATCTTCCTGACCAGTAAGCTGGCTCCGGAACTCCTGGGACCGATCGCCATCGCTGCATACTCTTATATGGCACTGATCCCGATGATCCAGCCGCCTCTGATGAAACTGCTGACCACTGAAAAGGAACGGAAAGTCAAGATGGAAATGACTCGTCAGGTTTCCAAGACCGAGAAGATCATTTTCCCGATCGTCGTTGCTCTGGTGGTTATCCTGCTGCTGCCGTCCACCGCTCCGCTGATCGGCTGCCTGATGCTGGGGAACCTGTGGCGGGAATGCGGCGTGACAGAGCGTCTGTCTGATACCGTACAGAATGCGTTGATGAACATCGTTACCGTATTCCTGGGCATCTCCGTTGGTGCAACTACCGTTGCATCTTCGTTCCTCACACTGGACACCCTGAAGATCGTGGTTCTGGGTCTGCTGGCATTCTGCTTCTCTACAGTCGGCGGTCTGCTGGGCGGCAAGGTGATGTATATCGTCAGCGGCGGTAAGGTCAATCCGCTGATCGGTTCTGCCGGTGTATCCGCAGTGCCGATGGCTGCCCGTGTTTCCCAGAAGGTTGGTCAGAAGGCGAACCCGTCCAACTTCCTGCTGATGCATGCCATGGGTCCGAACGTAGCCGGTGTTATCGGCTCTGCAATTGCAGCCGGTTTCCTGCTTGCTGTATTCAAGTAAGTTTCTCATCTCATATCGTATATAACAAACGCCCGATACAGGCACGTTGTGGCTTGTATCGGGCGTTTCTCTATCTCGCAGGGAAAAGGGTGCTGGTGTTCCGTAAAATCGGTTCTGACAGGCTTTCTGCGGTTTCTGAACGGTCGGTGTGTTGGTGGAATTCTGACTGCTTACGGGGAACAGCCGTTTTCAGACAAACAAAAATCCCCGCAGACAATGGACTGCGAGGAACAATGCGATTATTTCATTGTTATACATACGAAGATTTGTAGCTACTCCTGAAACAGGAGCACGTCACCCCCTGTGGTGACGGCTGATCTCAAGAAGATGTATTGTGAAATCGAAAAAATAAGTTCTAGTAAATCAGTTTATACAGGTTGGGGAAAAGTGCAAGATATTCGCTCAGCTTGGTACGCTTGCTGGAACCCGGATCGTTGATGATAAAGTTTTCTGCGGAGAATGTGGTGCCCTTGGAACCGGTATAGCCGGTAACCAATACGTAATGCTGGCTGCCGTCGGATTTTTTTGCACCGATGACAACCGGTTTGTTGCTCAACAGCTTGTCATAGATCTTCTGCATTACGCTCTGTGAAATGGTGCCGCTGGCATTGTCTACGGTGTAGCCCAACTCTGTGCAGGATGACCAGATCAGGTTGTCACTGCTATAAGTCAGCTTGGATACCATTTTGTCCGGTGTCGTGTTGGTGTTGGTCTGGTAGGAATACTTCATTGCCAGAGCTGTTGTGACACAGCCGACCTTGCCAATCGTGGAATAATTGATGACCTTGTTGCTCCATTTGGAGTCGAACTGCTTGTAGTCTACCACATTCAGCTGTACCGGTGCATGTCCGGTTTCTGTGAGAACGCCGGTCGTCGGATCAAAATAGCTGGAGGAATCTCCAATGGTGATCCAGCCGGTCTGCATCGCAAAGGTGGACGGATCAAAATAATAGGTTTTGTCGCCGATAACGGTCACACCGGAAGCCGCTGTACCGTCAGCGTTCAGATAAATCTTGGAATTGTCCTTGGTAGTCCAGCCAGTCAGTGCCTTGCCGTTTGTCGGATTGAAGCAATACAGCTTGCCATTTACAGTCTGCCAGTCTGTCAGCAGAATGCCCTTTGCATTGAATCCGTAGATCCCGCCGTCAATGGTCTGGATTCCGGTTGCTGCACCGGAGGTGGTGAGGTACATGGTACCGTTTTCTGTTTCCAGCCAGCCTGTGCGGAGATACGCTTCATCCGGATCGAAGTAATACTGTACACCGTTGACGGTGATCCAGCCGGTCTGCAAAGCACCGGTCTGTTCGTTGAAGTAGTAATACTTATCGTTGATCTGCTGAATGCCGGTCTGTACAGCACCATTGGCATCGGTGTAGTAGGTGATGCCGTCTATGGCACAAACACCAGTCAAAGCGTAGCCTTGTGCATCGAAGCAATGATTCTTGCCGTCGATGCTGACCATTCCCTTGACGAGTACGCCGTTGGCATCTGCCACATCTTGCCGGAATCCGTATCGATCCAGCCGGTCTTCAGCTTCTTGTCGTCACCGAAGTAATACTCCTTGCCGTCGATCGTATATCTTCCGGTTACGGCTCCCTTGTCTGCTGTCAGGTAGTAGGTACCGTTTTCGGTGACTGCCCAGCCGGTTGCCGTTGAAGCATCTGTGTTGTAGAAGTACAGCGAACCGTCTGCATAAGAAACCCAGCCGGTGACTGCACAGCCGTATTCGTCAAAGGTGTACGGGATACCGTTAATGGTCTGGACACCAGTCAGCTTGCCGGCAGTTTTATCGATATAGTACATCGCATTCTGATAATCCATCCAGCCGAATACCGGCTGTCCGACCTCTGCACTATAATAATACCGCTTGCCGTCTACGGTCTGCCAGCCAGTTCGGAGTGCACCGTCAGAAGCAAATAAATAAGTATAGCCGTCATTCAGTGTGGTTTCGTCCTGTGCACAGCTGCCGTCGCTGTAGTAATAATAAAGGCTGTCATCGTCAGATACATACCAGCCGCTTTCAGTGATCTGATCTGCTTCACAGCTTCCTGTCAGGACACGGTTGCCGCTGTCTGTTACAATAAAGCTGTTCAGATGCCGGATGCTGTCCTGTATATCATACTCTTCTGCTGCTGCGGAAATTGTGCCGATCATCAGAGAAGCGAGCAGTCCGCCGGCTGCAGCAAAGAGAAGTTTGCGCATCGGTTGCGCCATTGGTTTCACGTCCTTTCGTGTCAGGGAACTGCCGTCTGTAAGGCGGTGTTTCCTTTTGGGCGATCGCTGTTTCCATTTTGCAATCGCTGTCGTCTGCGTTCGTATGCAATCGACAAAATTTTCCTGCCGATTGTAATCGATTTGTCATGAATCCACTATTTATTATACCGATGTTTTGGGGTGCTGTCAATCGATTTGCCGTCTTGTTCGAAAAAACTGTCGAATTTTCGGCACACTGTACAAAAAGCATCTGCTGCACTCGCCCATTCTGCACAATTTTTTCGACGATTTTATTCCTGATATTGGCAATTACAAAATGAAATGTTGGTAACAAAACGGAATCAGGAGCCTGCCGGCGGAGTTCAGCGGGGGAGAACGACGGTGGGCGGCGTGCTGATCGCACGGTAATATTCCGGTCTTCTGTCGCGGAATACGCCCCAGCTCATACGCATTTCTTCCAGCTCGTCCAAGTCGTATGTCTGCATAGCAATGCCAGCTTCGTCCCGTCCCAGCTGCTGTAAAACTGCACCGGTGCCGTCGGTCAGGAACGAGGTGCCGTAGAACGACAGAGAGGAGGTCTGCTGCTGGTTCTCCTCATCGGGGGTGATGTGCTCTGTGCCGATGCGGTTGGCGGCGATCACCGGCATCAGGTTTGCGGCGGCATGTCCCTGCATGCAACGCTGCCAGTGGGGAGCACTGTCTACCTCCAGAATCGGCTCCGAGCCGATTGCCGTGGGGTAGAACAGCAGTTCTGCACCGGCGAGAGCCATGCAGCGGGCTGCTCCGGAAACCACTGATCCCAGCAGATGCCCACGCCGATTCTGGCATAGCGGGTGTTCCAGACTTTGAAGCCGGTATCGCCGGGGGTGAAGTAGAATTTTTCCTGATAGAAATGGTCGTCCGGAATGTGTGTCTTCCGGTAGATGCCCAGCACCGAGCCGTCAGCGTCAATGATCGCAATGGAATTGTACAGGGCAGTGCCGGCTTTTTCGTAGAAGCTGACGGGGAGAACTACCTGCAATTCCGCAGCGACTTTCCGCAGTTGTGCGATGGCAGGATTTTCCGCCGGCGTGGTTGCCAGTTCATAGGAGGCGTACCGCCGTTCCTGACAGAAGTAAGGGGTTTCGAACAGTTCCGGCAGCAGAATGATCTGTGCCCCGTTTCCGGCTGCCTGCCGTACCATCGCTTCGGCAGTGCGGCGGTTTTCGGCGGCATCGGGAGAGCATGCCATTTGAATGGCTGCAACAGTGACTTTACGCATAAATAGAACTCCTTCCTAAGGGAATCTGCTGTGTGATACAGTGGATATTGCCGCCGCCCAGCAAAATTTCTCTGGCGGCAATGGGAACGATCGTCCGGTTCGGGAACTGGGCAGACAAAATTTCACAGGCGGTCTTGTCCATGGGGTCGCCGAACTGCGGAACCAGAACGCTGTCGTTGGCAATGTAAAAGTTGACATAGGAGGCAGCCAGCCGTTCGCCTGCGGTTCTGGTGGGTTCGCCGTCCCAGAGGTCTAACTCGCTGCATTCCTCCTGTGTAATGCAGACCGGCTCCTGCGGAATGGGCAGCAGTGTCACTTCCAGCTTTCTGCCCTTGGCATCGGTCTGCTGTGCCAGATAGTCGGCACAGGCTTTCGAAAGGGCATACTGCGGGTCGTTCTGGTTGTCCGTCCACGCAAGCACTACTTTTCCGGCGGCAGTGAACGCACAGACGTTGTCCACATGTTCGTTGGTTTCGTCGCCGTAAATGCCGCGGGGCAGCCACAGGACTTTTTGGGCACCCAGCATGGAGCAGAGCTTTTCCTCGATCTCCGCCTTGGTCATGTCCGGATTTCTGCCGGCACTGCACAGGCAGCTTTCTGTGGTGAGAATCGTTCCCTCGCCGTCGCTGTGAATGCTGCCGCCTTCCAGAATGAAATCACGGCTGTCATAGCAGTCAGCACGGTACAGGTCGCAGACTTTTCTTGCCGCATGGTTGTCCTTGTCCCACGGAAAATACAGCCCGTCCACCAGACCGCCCCACGCGTTGAAGCCCCAGTCGATGCCGCGGACAGTGCCCTCGGCATTGCGGACGAAAGTGGGGCAGACATCTCTTGCCCAGGAGTCGTCGGTTTCCATTTCCACAAGGCGGACTTCCGGCGGCAGCATTGCCCGTGCGGTTTCGTACTGTTCCGGAGCCACCAGCATGGTGACTTCTTCGGAACGGGCAATGGCTGCGGCAACTGCCGCAAAGGCTTTTCGTGCCGGCCAGCCGCCGCTTCGCCAGGATCTCCCGCGTAGGCCAGATCAGCAGACAGCCGGCGTGCCGGTCAAATTCTGCCGGCATGCAGAACCCGTCTGTGCGGGGTGTCGTATGTAAAATGTGCATGATAGGATTCCTTTCTTTTTCAAGCAGCTTTTCCACAGGCTGTTTGATTTTTGTGGAAAGCTGTCCTGTAATGACTGTTTTCATTATAGCATACTTTTTTTGGGAATGCAATCGAATTCTATGGGCGGTTTTTCACGAGATTGTGGAATTGCTGTAGAGGGCGTGGCGTTTCCAAGGAAACGCAGACCTTTTCGGCAGAATTCCGCGTATGCTGTGGAAAATCCGGTGTATAATCTGCCGCAGATGTGGAATCGTAAAGACAGGGAAACACCGCATAAAGCTTGTGCGTAAGATGTGTTGTCAGATTTTTCGGCAGATTGCATAGAAATTCCGCAGGCATACTTGATGTATGGCAAGGGGTTTCTATGCAATATGACGGAATCTGCAAGCAGATTGCGTGCAAAGCCATCAGGCGGGCTTTATGCAGTGTTTCCACAGCACCGCACGAAGCGATCCTGCGGTGAAAAATGCGGAGGTGAAAATCAGATGACCAGTAAAGAATTGCTGTATGTAGAGGACGCACTGGGACATGAGAAGTATTTTCAGACCAAGTGCATGGAGCTGCCGCACAGATGCAGGACGAAGACCTGAAACAGTGTGTGACGCAAATGGCGGAGAAGCACCGCCAGCTGTTCCGGAATTTTTACGGACTGCTTTAAGGAAACACTGAATAAAGCTTGTGCGTAAGATGCGTAGTCAGATTTTTCGGCAGATTGCATAGAAATTCCGCAGGCATACTGTCGTATGGCAAGGGATTTCTGGGCAATATGACGGAAAATCTGCAAGCAGATTGCGTGCAAAGCCGTCAGGCGGGTTTTATGCAGTGTTTCCTTAATTCGCAATGGAAAAGGAGGTTACTTCCATGGACGATAAAAATGTAATGGAAAATATTCTGCTGCTGGAAAAGGGCGTTTGCGACCTGTATGTACACGGCGTGATCGAGTCCAGCACCAGCAACGTGCACCAGACGTTCAGTCATGCACTGAGCGATTCCCTCGCCATGCAGGATACCCTGTACGACAAAATGGCGGCAAAGCTGGTATCCCACCGACCGTGCGAGATGACAAAGGTACAGGCGGTCAAGAAAAAGTTCCAGTCCATGCAGGGCTGACGCAGACACAAAAAAGCTGCCGCGTTTTTGCGGCAGCTTTTTTCGGTGTTGTCCTTGACATCTCATACAGGGCATGATACAATACAGGCACAGGGCATGATACAATACAGACAACGCTGTACAAAGCCGGCAGGCTTTGCACGGTGTTTCCTTAAGGCAATACCGCACAAAGAGCGTCTGGCGACTTTGCACGCCATCTGCTTGCAAATTTTCCTTCAGAGCCTGTTTCGTATCTTCCCGCACGCATCTTGCGTGCATATTTTCCGAGATATTTCGGGAAAATACTCGAAAATCCAAAAAGGATTTTCTCCGTTTTTCCCTTCATCTCTCA
>ENA-OQDW01000438-OQDW01000438.1-human-gut-metagenome-genome-assembly--contig:-NODE-438-length-17457-cov-8.711829_pt1 | contig 17457 bp, 18 predicted proteins | sample MGYA00242784_ERZ504613 | MGnify/ENA primary metagenome ERZ504613 (study PRJEB26092, sample SAMD00036330) | human gut metagenome | host: Homo sapiens | study: EMG produced TPA metagenomics assembly of... | reverse complement strand
TATACTATATATATTTATAAACAATAACAGGGATTGAACAGAACAAAGCATTCCATAAATGCTATTCATAAAGTTCAATGTTCAACATTCAAAGTTCAAAATAGTAATATGAGAATCGTAATACAGCGTGTCTCTCACGCCTCAGTTACCATAGAAGGAGAGGTTAAATCTGCTATCAGACAAGGCTATCTGATCCTTCTGGGAATAGAGGAAAGCGACACTTCAGAAGATGTAGACTGGCTGGTCAGAAAAGTAATTGGACTCCGTGTTTTCGACGACGAAACCACGTTATGAACCGCTCCATCATGGATATAAATGGTGAGATTCTGGTCATCAGCCAGTTCACCCTATTTGCCAGTTATAAGAAAGGAAACCGCCCCAGCTGGCTCAGAGCAGCCAAACACGAAATCAGCGTTCCACTCTATGAGGAGTTCTGCAAAAAGCTATCCGATGCACTCGGAAAGCCAGTAGGAACAGGCGAATTTGGTGCCGATATGAAGGTAGATTTACTGAACGATGGACCGGTAACCATCATGATGGATACTCACAACAAGGAATAATGCCCTACCCTGAAAGAAAGGCATCTTTCCCCATAAAAGAAATAGGAAGATGACAATAAAAGAAGCACAAGAAGCTGTAGATCAGTGGATTAAAGAATATGGCGTACGCTATTTCAGCGAACTGACCAATATGGCTTGCCTCACAGAAGAAGTGGGCGAACTGGCACGCGTCATTGCCAGAACATACGGCGACCAGAGTTTCAAGAAAGGCGAAAAACCTAACTTGGGCGAAGAGATGGCCGATGTTCTTTGGGTGCTAATCTGCCTGGCAAATCAGACAGGGGTTGACTTGACAGAAGAACTCCAGAAGAGTTTTGACAAGAAGACCAAAAGGGATTCTGAAAGACATAAAAACAACCCAAAACTATCTGAACATCAGGAAGATAAAGAACAAGATAACAAGAATTAAAATTGCTATTCATATAAAAACTTAACTTTAATAATTATATAAATAACATTAAGTATGAGCAGTATTAAAGAACAGGTTCTTGCACAGCAGGGACAGTATAAAGAGTCAGACGACAAGTATTTATCAGTTTTGAAGCAGTACAACTGCAACCTCAACGATGAGGAAGTAGCTGCTGAAGTAAAGAAGATTCTCGATGAGAAGGTAGCAGAGAATGAGACCATGGAGGTCAAGAAGTTCCTCTTCGGTAGCATCGAGTTGACTTCTCTCCATACAGAAGATACAGAAGAAAGCATCCTGAAGATGATTGAAAAGGTGAACCAGTTTGCCAAGGATTATCCTCAGCTTCCTCACGTAGCAACCGTATGTACCTACCCTAACTTTGCCGGCCTTATCAGCCAGAGTCTGGAGGTTGACGGCGTAGAAATCGCTGTAGTAAGTGGCAATTTCCCATCCTCTCAGACCTTTATCGAGGTAAAGATTGCAGAAACCGCTATGGCTATCAAGGACGGTGCTACAGAGGTGGATATCGTAATGCCTGTTGGCAAGTTCTTCAGCGAAGATTACGAGGGGCTCTGCGATGATATTCAGGAACTCAAGGAGACATGCGGAGAGCATAAGATGAAGTGCATTCTGGAGACAGGCGATCTGAAGAATTGCAGCAACATCATGAAGGCTTCTATCCTCGCAATGTACTCAGGTTCTGACTATATCAAAACCTCAACAGGCAAGGAGAAGGTCTCAGCTACCCCTGAGGCAGCATACGTTATGTGCCAGGCTATCAAGGCATATTACGAAAAGACCGGTATTCAGATTGGTTTCAAGCCTGCAGGTGGTATCAATACCGTTCATGATGCCGTAGTTTACTACACCATCGTGAAGGAAGTTTTGGGCGAGAAATGGCTGACCAACCAGTGGTTGCGCCTCGGCACATCACGCCTGACTAACCTCCTCTTGAGCGAAATTCTGGGCAAGGAGATTAAATACTTCTAAAGAAAAGTAACTGATTATCAACAGAATACAAAAAACGCAAAGGGTTGATTCTCTCTGAGAACCAACCCTTTTTATATTATGTTTTCTCTTCAATTTTTATATTAAGCTTTTCTTTCAATCACAAAATCCAAGTAAGCCTTCAAGGCATTGTAAATATCCTTATCCTCCACATAAGTATCGAGGAAATTCATGGCTTCGGCATGGAAATCCCACATGCGCTTATCCGCATATTCAATACCTCCGTTTTCCTTTGTAAATGCCACTAACTGAGCTATTTCATCAGCCGTCACAGTATGAGCCTTTACCTTTCTGGCAAGCTTCATCATCTCCTCATCACCGGTAGACTTCAAAGCATATATTACAGGCAAAGTCAGTTTTCCTTCAACCATATCATTACCAGTAGGTTTACCTATCTCCTTGGAATCATAATAATCAAAGATATCATCACGGATCTGGAAGATGATGCCCAAGTTCTGTCCGAAACGCTTCGCCTCTTCAATCTGCAGTTCTGAAGCATTGGCAGACATCGCACCGATACCGGCGCAAGCTCAAAGAGAGCAGCCGTTTTCTGCTTAATCACCTGATAATAAATATCTTCCGATATCTCTTCATTACTGATACTGTTGAGCTGAAGAATCTCACCATTAGACAGGATACGTCCCAACTCAGCAAGATAACGCACGATTTCCTCTGAATGCGAATAAGACACATGAAGCAAGGCGGTGGAAAGAATGAAATCGCCCACAAGCACAGCCACCTTATTATTATAAGTAGCATTCACGCTAGCCTGTCCGCGGCGCTCCCCACTCTCATCAACCACATCATCATGTACCAGCGAAGCGGTATGAAGAAGTTCCAGACCTACAGCAGAATGCTGGGTAACACTGGAAACCTTTCCAAAATTACGTGCCATCAACAAGATGAGTATAGGCGCATACGTTTTCCAGCGCGCTGACGGATGTGGTCGAGCACCTGGGAAAGGAGGCCATCGCTATGCATAAGAGACTTGTTGAACAAATCTATAAAATCTGCTAATTCTGCCTCTATAGGCAGCTTGATAAGTGATAAATAGTCCATTATATGTGAGTAAATCTACTTAATTTCTGAAATTTGTTACAAAATTAATCAATTCTTCTTGAAATATCGCATTTTTTTAGTAATTTTACACCACAAAAATGAATATTATGGATAAATTGTTCCTTTTAGACGCGTATGCGCTCATTTATAGGTCGTATTACGCCTTTATGAAAGCCCCTCGAATCAATTCGAAGGGACTCAATACTTCGTGTGTAATGGGGTTCTGCAATACCCTCAACGAGATACTTACCAAGGAGAAACCTACCCATATTGCGGTGGCTTTCGACCATGGCAAGACTTTCCGTCATGAGGCTTTCCCTGCATATAAAGCTCAACGAGAAGAGACACCGGAAGACATCAAACTCTCTGTGCCTATCATCAAAAATATCCTGGAGGCATATCATATCCCTATCCTTCAGGTAGATGGTTTCGAGGCGGATGATATCATTGGAACCGTTGCCTTGAAGGCAGGTGAAAAGGGGATGGAAACCTACATGCTCACTCCCGATAAGGATTACGCACAACTGGTTCGTAACAATGTTTTCATGTTCCGTCCTCGTCATGGCGGTGGATACGAAAAGTTGGGCGTACAGGAAATTGAAGAGAAATACAGCATCACTTCCCCACTCCAGGTTATCGACCTCCTTGCTCTGATGGGCGACTCAGCTGATAACTTCCCAGGCTGTCCGGGCGTGGGAGAAAAGACAGCCATCAAACTTATCAACGAGTTCGGTAGTGTAGAAGGTCTTATCGAGAACTCTTCTCAAGTGAAAGGCAAGCTCCGCGAAAAAGTGGAGGGTGCTGTAGAAGATATCAGGATGTCAAAGTTCCTGGCAACCATACGAACCGATGTTCCGGTAGAGATCAAGATGGAAGATTTGAAACGGGTAGAGCCAGACAATACAAAATTGGATGAAATCTTCACCGAGTTGGAGTTTAAGTCGTTTGCCAACCGAGTTCTTAACAAACCTAAAAAGGTGCAAACAAAGCCTACAGGAGAGCTCGATTTATTTGGCGCACAGCCTGCCGATGGTAAGAAAGAGTCAAAAAACGCGAGTTTTGAGACCATTAAAACGACCTCTCATTCATACAAACTCATTGATACAGAAGTAGATGCAAGGAAACTTTATGACTATTTATTGACATTCAATATTCTCAGTCTAGACACAGAGACCACATCTACCGCTGCTATTGATGCAGAATTGGTGGGTTTGAGCTTTGCCGTGAAGGAAAAAGAGGCTTTCTACGTAGCAATTCCGGCAAATCGTGAAGAAGCCTTAAAAATCGTAAACATCTTCAAACCTCTCTACGAGAACCCGGAAATCTTGAAAGTGGGGCAGAACATCAAATACGATTACGAGGTGTTGATGAACTACGGCATAGAGATTCAGGGCAAGATGTTCGATACGATGCTCGCCCACTATCTCATCCAGCCGGAACTTTACCACAACATGGATTACTTGGCAGAAGTATTCCTCAACTATCAGACCATCCACATCGAAGACTGATTGGTCCGAAGGGAAAGAACCAGAAGTCGATGCGCGATCTCGCCCCATCAGACATTTACGAATATGCTGCCGAAGATGCCGACATCACCTTGAGATTGAAAAATGTGCTCGAACCAAAACTCAAAGAGATAGATTGTGAAGATCTGTTCTGGAATGTAGAAATGCCGCTTGTACCTGTTTTAGCCCACATGGAGATGACGGGAGTATGCATCGACACGGATACCCTGAAGGAAACATCCGAGAAACTCACCAACCGCCTCAATGAGATAGAACATCATATCTATGAGTTGGCAGGTGAATCGTTCAATATCGCTTCCCCACGCCAGGTTGGAGAAATACTCTTCGGAAAGATGAAGATTGTGGAGAAGCCTAAGAAGACGAAGACAGGCCAGTACGTAACAAGCGAAGAAGTTCTTCAACAGCTGCGCAGCAAGAGTCCAATCATCGATGAGATACTGAACTACAGAGGTTTAAAGAAACTTTTGGGAACCTATATAGATGCCCTTCCAAAGCTTATCAACTCTCGCACCGGTCACATTCATGCCTCTTTCAACCAAGCCATCACTGCCACAGGACGTCTTTCTTCAAGTGATCCAAACCTGCAGAATATTCCTGTACGCGATGACGATGGCAAGGAGATACGCAGATGCTTCATCCCAGAACCAGGCTGCCTGTTCTTCTCTGCCGACTATTCACAGATAGAACTTCGCATCATGGCACACCTGAGCCAGGATCCAAACATGGTAGAAGCATTCCGTGAAGGCTCTGATATTCATGCAGCTACAGCTGCCAAGATTTGGCACGAAGACATCAAAGAAGTAACAGATGCACAGCGCAAGAAGCAAAAACTGCCAACTTCGGCATCATCTACGGCATCACGACCTTCGGTCTTGCCCAACGCATGAACATCGAAAACCGAGAGGCAAAGCAGATCATAGAAGACTACTTCCGCACCTTCCTGGTGTTCAGGCTTACATGGAGAAGGCAAAGGAAATGGCAAGAGAGAAAGGCTATGCCGAAACCCTCTTCCACCGCCGTCGCTACCTGCCAGACATCAACAGCAAGAATGGTACTGTAAGAGGATTTGCCGAGCGCAATGCCATCAATGCCCCTATCCAGGCTCTGAGGCAGACATCATCAAAGTGGCTATGATCCGCATCTTCAACCGATTCAGAGCAGAAGGCATCAGGAGCAAGATGATTATCCAGGTGCATGACGAACTCAATTTCTCTGTATATCCGGAAGAGAAGGAAAAGGTAGAGAAGATTGTGGTAGAAGAGATGCAGAACGCCTACCAGCTCAGTGTGCCTCTGGTTGCTGATGCCGGATGGGGAAACAACTGGCTAGAAGCACATTAGAAAAACCAGAAAGCGGCCGCAGAAAACGCAAGGCAACTTAAATACAAAGAAGCTCGCAAGATACCAAACAATCATCTTGCGAGCTTTTCTTTTTCGAGATGTTTCACATGAAACAATCAAATCTTCTATCAAAACACTACTAAAAAGACAAATAACTCCTTTATTCACAAGTACATCTAGAAATCTTTGTTTATTTAGATTAAAAAGGATAATAAAATTATAATATTTTCAAATTTATTTGGTTCTTACAGAAATAAAGTGTATATTTGCATTGTAAATCAGAAAGATATGCAAACGCACCTGTCTGATTAAAAGTGAATAGATAACACTAATCAATCAAATTAAGAAAGAAAGGAACATTATGAAGAAATATGTTTGCGACGTGTGTGGTTGGATTTATGATCCAGAAGTAGGTGATCCAGAGGGCGGCATCGCTCCAGGTACAGCATTCGAAGACATCCCAGATGATTGGGTTTGCCCTCTTTGCGGAGTAGGCAAGGAAGATTTCAGCCCTGTAGAGGAATAAGGCTCTTTTGGAGGAATCACCCGAAGGAAATCCTCACAAAGGAATCATCTGAATGAAATGCCTGATATTCAGGCAACACATTCATAAAATAATAGGAGGAACCATTATGACAAAAGTTAGAGAAATCTACCGCTGCCAGATTTGTGGCAATGTAGTAGAAGTTGTAAACCCAGGAGCCGTGCTCAGTTGCTGTGGCGAGCCGATGAAGCTGATGAAGGAAAACACCAGTGATGGCGCCAAAGAGAAGCACGTGCCTGTGATAGAACCTATTGAGGGCGGCTATCGCGTAACAGTAGGAAGTGTGGAGCATCCGATGCTTCCAGAGCATTACATCCAATGGATAGAATTGCTCACCCCTACCGATGTGCTTCGTCACGAGTTGAAGCCAGGCGAAAAGCCTGAAGCTATCTTCCTGACCAACGCAGAAGCCAAGGATGTTACGGCTCGAGAATACTGCAACCTTCACGGATTGTGGAAGGGGGTAATCGAAGGATAAAAACCATCATACTAACAAAAGGTCTCATGTTGTTTTCCCAATGTAGGGAATATGACATGAGACCTTTTTAACTTTATTTACATCTTGTTTCTACCACAGTAACTACTCATGCCCATAGGGGTGCTGAGCAAAATGATCACCATAATTCTAAGAAATTCATCGCACAACAACTGAACTACGCCCGCACATCAGCTGTTATGCATGCGCACAACAGGTGATGTGCGGTTGCAGAAGGTATCTTTTCCAGCAACTTATCCTATCTCTTCCAGCAACTTATCCTATATATCCCAAAGACTTATGTAATATTTTCCAAACACCTCTCCCGTATATTCCAGCGTCTTCACCTATATCGTTGCACTTCCTCAAGCGTTTCTGTCGGTTTACCATCGTTGATTCTTCCCTCATCTATGATTTTTAGTTAATTTCCCACGATTTCTTCGTATCTTTCATTTATAATGTGTAACTTTGCATCAAATATATTTAAACGTTTAAAATAAAGCAACATAACAATGGCAAAGAATAATAAGCAGGCAGCTAACCAAGACGGCAACAGCGCCAAGAAGACCACCAGGAAAAAAAAGAAGAGATTTCCATCCAGCAGCAAACGAATTCATCTTCGAACAGAGAATCCGTCACTAATCGCTCAAATCAGCCAAAGGATTTGGTAGCCCAAGGAATATCTTTCCTCTCAGGCTTAGCAGAGACCTTGAAGTCGCCAGAAGCCACTGCCCAACTGGTTGATTCCATCGTTGAGAAAGACGAGCAGACAGGCGAAACCTCCATCAAGATTCCTATAGAGAGCAAAGAGACTGTCTCTAATCTCTTGAATCTCATCGGCAAGTTGTTTGCAAAATAAGTCATGGGTAAAAAGAAACATAAGCATCAAGGACATTATTGCAAGATGTGTGGAGAGTATAAATCCAACGAGTCGTTCAGTGGTAAAGGACACAGACTGCACATCTGCAAGAAATGTATATCAATAAGAAATAAGGCTAAAAAAGAAAAGAAACGTTTAGAACATGATAGAATTAACGAAGTCTCAGAAGAAAACAGCTCGCAAGCTCATTAATTTGGGCTTGCAGCGAGAGTGTGCCAAGTTCATGCAATCCACCAAAGATTTCATGAACAAGAACGCATCAGCAGAGGATGCACACGATGCATACCTCAAACTATATGATAAGGTATACCAATTCGACAAGCATATCGCTCGCCGATACGATGGGATGTCAGGAGGTAGATATTACATCACCGTATGTTACCTATACTATGACGGAGTATTGACTGACGAAGACATCCGAGAGTTTGACGATGAAATCTATAACAAGCTTAAAGAAGACAAAGAGTTTTTCCTAAAAAAATAAACAATATTCTTCCAAAAGTAAAAAATGAAAAATAACTAAAGATTTCCTTGCAGCTACCAAATAAAAAGCGTAACTTTGCCGAAATATCATAAAAATAAACGATTATGAAGGAAGAAGATATCAAAGAATTGTTCGAGCAATTCGAAGCTATCGCCAACGAATACGAAGGCGTAGAGTGTTGGAGTGCAAGAGAACTTGCACAAGTGTTGGGTTATAGCCAATGGCGTAATTTCGAAGGAATTATCGAAAAAGCAAAAGCATCATGCGCCAATGCAGGGCAAGAGGTATCATACCATTTTGCTGATGTCAGCAAAATGGTCACCCTTGGTTCTGGATCTCAGCGTGAAGTCAAAGACTACATGCTGACTCGTTATGCTTGCTACCTTATTGCACAAAATGGTGACCCACGCAAGCCACAAATCTCTTTTGCCCAAAACTACTTTGCCGTACAAACTCGCCGAGCAGAATTGGTGCAAAAGCGTTTGCTGGAATACGAACGTGTACAAGCACGTGCAAAACTTGCAGAAACAGAAAAGCGTCTCTCTGGTGTATTATATGAAAGAGGTGTGGACAGCAAAGGCTTTGCCATCATTCGCTCCTTGGGCGACAAGGCGTTGTTTAATCTCGACACGGCTCTTCTCAAACGAAAATTGGGTGCTCCCAACAGCAGGCCTCTCGCCGATTTCCTCCCTACACTCAATATCAAAGCTAAAGATTTTGCTGCAGAAATGACTTCTGTCAACGTTCAGCAAAAGGATTTACATGGTCAGCAATCTATCTGTCAAGAGCATGTCGATAATAATAAGGCTGTTCGTAATATGATGCTCCAACGTGGCATTGTGCCAGAAAATCTTCCTGCAGATGAAGACGTCAAGAAAGTAGAACGCAGATTAAAATCTGACGAAAAGACATTGACCAAAAAGAATAGCAAAAAGAAATAATATCTATCATAATTCTATAACTAGAGAAGATGTAAGGATTTCACTCGTCATCTATGATTTTTAGTTAATTTTCAACGATTTCTTTGTATCTTTCATTTATAATGTGTACCTTTGCACCAAATATTTAAACGTTTAAAGATAAAATGGCATTAAAATGTGGTATTGTAGGCCTCCCAAACGTGGGTAAGTCTACACTGTTCAACTGTCTGTCTAGTGCAAAGGCACAGGCAGCTAACTTCCCTTTCTGTACTATCGAACCAAACTTGGGCGTCATCACCGTACCAGACGAGCGACTCAACAAGTTGGCAGAGATTGTTCACCCAGGACGCATCGTCCCAGCTACTTGCGAAATCGTAGATATCGCAGGTCTTGTAAAGGGTGCCAGCAAGGGCGAAGGTCTTGGTAATAAATTCTTGGGAAATATCCGTGAGTGCGATGCTATCATCCACGTAATCCGCTGCTTCGACGATGACAATATCGTTCGCGAGGGTGGCGCTAAGGTTGATCCTTTGGAGGATAAGAGCGTCATCGATACAGAGTTGCAGCTCAAGGACCTGGAAACTATCGAATCTCAGCTCACCAAGCAGAAGAAGACTGCTGCAGCAGGTAACAAGGATGCTAAGACGATGGTTACCGTTCTGGAGGCTTACAAGGCTGTTCTGGAGCAGGGAAAGAATGCTCGTGGTGTTACTTTCGAAACCAAGGAAGAGCAGAAGGTGGCTCACGACCTCTTCCTCCTCACTACCAAGCCTGTGCTCTACGTAGCCAATGTTGACGAGGCTTCTGCCAAGACCGGCAACGAGTATAGCAAGAAGGTAGAGGAAATCGCCAAGGAAGAAGGTGCTGAGTGCATGGTCATCGCTGCCAAGACAGAGGAAGACATCGCATCGCTCGAAACCTACGAGGACAAACTGATGTTCCTCGAAGAACTCGGACTGGAAGAGAGCGGCGTAAACCGACTCATCAAGAAGGCATACGCCCTGCTTAACCTCGAAACATTCATCACCGCTGGTGAGATGGAAGTCAAGGCATGGACTATCACAAGGGCTGGAAAGCTCCTCAGTGTGCCGGCGTCATCCACACCGACTTCGAGAAGGGATTCATCCGTGCAGAGGTTATCAAGTATGATGACTATATCAAGTATGGCTCTGAGGCAGCTGTACGCGAAGCTGGTAAGCTCGGCATCGAGGGCAAGGAGTACGTCGTACAGGATGGTGACATCATGCACTTCCGCTTCAATGTATAATCCTATTCTTCTACGGTTATGATAGCAAATCTGCTTAACTATATCGTATGGGACCCAGACCCAATCCTGGCTCATCTGGGTCCTATGACCATCCGCTACTACTCCACCTGCTGGATGATTGGTCTGCTGCTGGGCTATCTGCTCATGAGCAAGCTTTACAAGCAGCAGGGGCTCTCAGATGAGAAGTTCTCCCCACTGTTTCTCTACATCTTCTTCGGTGTACTGATAGGTGGCCGTTTGGGACATTGCATCTTCTATCAGCCGGAATATTTCCTCACCCAGTGGGATCACTTCATCGAGATGCTGATACCTGTTCACCATATGCCAGACGGCAGTTGGAAGTTTACGGGTTATGAGGGACTAGCGAGCCACGGAGGCGTATTCGGCATGTTCGTCGGCATCTGGCTCTATTGCCGCAACATGAAGGTGAGCGGCTGGGTAGTGCTCGATAATATGGGTATCTGCTCAGGCATTACAGCCACCTTTATCCGTTTGGGCAATCTGATGAATTCAGAGATTATCGGCAAGGTAACCGATGTGCCTTGGGCATTTATCTTCGTTCGCGAAGACCAGTATCCACGCCATCCGGGTCAGCTCTACGAGGCTTTGGCATACTTCTGCTTTTTCCTCCTCATCCTCTTCATCTACAAGAAGAGAGGACCTAAGAGCGTAGGCACCGGTTTCTATTTCGGTCTTTGCCTTACTCTCATCTTCACCTTCCGTTTCTTCATCGAATATACCAAGGAGATTCAGGTAGCATTCGAGCAGGTCTGCCTATGGATATGGACAGATATTGAGCATTCCGCTCATCATCGCCGGTGTATGGAGCATCATTTCCAGCACAAAGAGAGCGAAAGAAAAGAACGTAGAGGCAAAATAATATTAGACGACTTATTTTCAGATTATAAAAATCCCTCCTCATGCAACAGCATCTGCTGCCACGGGGAGGGATTTATATTTTTATCTTCCCAGTAGAATCTTCTTGATGTCATTGAGCTTGTTCAATGCCTCTACCGGAGTGAGATTGTTCACATCCAGCCCGAGTATTTCATCACGTATCTGCGTCAGTACAGGATCATCGAGCTGGAAGAAACTGAGCTGCACACCATCCTTAGGTTCATCGATGTGCTGTACGTTCGGTTTACCGGCACCGCCAACCCCGGCATTGTCATCCTCCAACTGTTTGAGAATCACATTGGCACGGTTCACGATGCTGCGAGGCATACCGGCAATCTCTGCCACATGGATACCGAAAGAGTGCTCACTGCCTCCCGGCTCCAGTTTGCGCAGGAAGATTACCTTTCCGTCCACCTCTCTCACACTCACATTGAAGTTCTTGATGCGAGGGAAGTTCTTCTCCATCTCGTTGAGCTCATGATAGTGGGTAGCAAAGAGCGTACGTGCCTGCGCCTTCTTATGTTCATGCAGATATTCCACGATAGCCCAGGCAATGGAAATACCATCGTAGGTAGAAGTACCTCTTCCCAGCTCATCAAAGAGCACCAGCGAGCGCGGAGAAACGTTGTTCAGGATGTTTGCTGCCTCGGTCATCTCTACCATGAAGGTCGATTCGCCGAGCGATATATTGTCGCTTGCACCTACACGTGTAAAGATTTTATCCACCAGTCCCACTCGGCGCTCTCTGCGGGCACAAAACAGCCTACCTGTGCCAGCAGCACGATAAGGGCGGTCTGGCGCAGCAGAGCCGATTTACCAGCCATGTTAGGACCGGTAATCATCATGATCTGCTGTTTCTCGGTATCGAGCAGCACATCGTTAGGTACATAGCGTTCGCCCAGCGGCAGTTGGGTTTCAATCACCGGATGCCTGCCCTGCTTGATGTCGAGCACCTCAGAATCATCGACGATAGGGCGCACGTAGCGGTTCTCGTCAGATGTCTTTGCAAATGACAAAAGACAGTCCATACGGGCGATGAGGTTGGCATTGATCTGTATCTGCGGAATATACTCCTGCATGGCAGCTATCAGTTCGTTAAAGAGCTGTGCTTCCAATACCAGAATCTTCTCATCAGCACCGAGAATCTTTTCCTCATATTCCTTCAGTTCCTGGGTTATATAACGCTCTGCCTGAGCCAGCGTCTGCTTGCGTATCCACTCCTCAGGCACCTTATCCTTAAAGGTATTTCTCACCTCCAGATAGTATCCGAAAACATTATTGTAACCTACCTTCAGACTCGAAATACCTGTCTTTTCTATCTCCCTTTCCTGTATCTTGAGCAGATAATCCTTGCCGTGGCGGCTGATGGCACGAAGGTCGTCAAGTTCAGCATTGAATCCGTCGGCTATCACGTCACCCTTGTTGACCAGCTGTGGCGGATCGGGCTGTATTTCCCTGGCGATGCGGTCTTTCAGGGTCTCGCATACGTTCAGCTGCTCGCCTACCCGCTTCAGAGCCTCATTCGTAGCATGCTGACATGCCACCTTGATAGGCTTGATAGCTTCGAGTGCATTCTTCAGCTGAACCACTTCGCGAGGCGAAACTCTACCCACGGCTACTTTAGAAATGATACGCTCCAGGTCGCTGATGCGATGCAGCTGGTCATCGAGAAGCTGACGGAATTCCGGTTCCTTGAAGAAATATTCCACGATGTCGAGGCGCTCGTTGATTGGTTTAACGTCCTTCAACGGGAAGACCAGCCAGCGTCTGAGCATACGTCCGCCCATCGCCGTTACCGTACGGTCGATGACATTCAGGAGAGAAGAACCGTCTTCCTGCATAGGGGCAACCAGCTCCAGACTGCGGATGGTAAACCTGTCCATACGCACGAACTTATCTTCTTCAATACGTGAAAGGGCGGTGATATGATTAATCTGTGTATGCTGGGTAATCTCGAGATACTGCATGATGGCACCACTGGCTATCACGCCGTTCTTGAGATGCTCTACACCGAAACCTTTCAGAGATTTTGTCTTGAAATGTCCCAGGAGTTTCTGCAGGGCTGTCTGTTCGGTGAAAACCCAGTCATCCAGTTCGAAGGTACAGTATTTGCTGCCGAAATATTTCTCGAAGTCATTCTTTCGGGCGCGGTCGTAGAGCACCTCTTTCGGCATGAAGTTGCCCATCAGTTTTTCTACATAGTCGTAGGTTCCCTCGCCGGTAAGAAACTCTCCGGTCGAGATATCCAGAAAGCTCACACCGCAGGCGGTCTTGCCGAAGTGTACGGCTGCCAGGAAGTTGTTCTCCTTGTAGTTCAGTACGTTATCTCCCATCGCCACACCCGGTGTAACGAGTTCAGTAATACCTCGCTTCACCATCTTGTCCATCTGGCTCAGTCCCTTCTTACCTTTTATTTCGAGCCGTTTCTTCTTCGGGTCTTCCAGCTGGTCGCATACCGCTACGCGCTTACCCGCCCTGATGAGTTTAGGCAGATAGGTATCCAGAGCATGATGAGGGAATCCTGCCATCTCGGTCGTGCCCGTAGAACCGCCATTGTTACGTCGGGTCAGCGTAATGCCGAGTATACGGGATGCCTCCACCGCATCTTCGCAGTAAGTTTCGTAGAAGTCACCGCAACGGAAGAGCAGCAGCGCTTCGGGATGTTTCGATTTCATCTCGAAAAACTGTCTCATCATCGGTGTAAGACCTTTATTATCGTTTGCCATTATCTTTCTTCTCCTTATATTATTTCTTTAAATTTACATAGTTTCTATCTACAATACTCCTCCTTAAACCACAGCCGGTATATCGGGTCAACAAAGACAAAAGCATCGTTTTGCTTTTCGATAATATCTTTGTTCTGGAGCGTTTTCCTGTTCTTGACAATCGTATTCGGATTACCAAGATTATAGATTTGTTTCACGGCTTGCGAAGAGAAATGCTGTTCGCCATTGGCTATAGCCTTAAGCATCTCTATCTGGGTGGAACTGAGATTCTCCGTATCATTCTGAAACATCGGGGTATTGATGTTGAGTACCTGTTTCAATCCCAGATGATATATATCTTCCGTCACTTCCGAAACCGTGAAACTCCAGATAAAATAGCACAACTGCTGGAGATACCAGGAATGGCACGCCACGGCATCACAGATCCGCTCTGCCATCTCTGCAGAGATTGACTTTCCTGTCTTCTCGAAAGATGACAGAATGAATGGAATCCAATGCTCCTTAGCTATCTTCTGCATGAAAATCACTTGTCCGAAGCGATAAAAAGGACTATTGGAATTGTTGAAGATATTGAGCATCATGTTTCGCTTGCTGCCGTAGAGGCAGTAAGAGGTAAGCTGCTGTTGCTGCCATACCGAGCGCATCTTTCCCTCCATATCCTTATACTCAGGAAGGTTAGCCAACTGCTGGAACTCGTCTATGCAGACGATAATCCTGATGCCCTTTTCCTTTGCCAGCAACTCAGGCAGTTGGAGAATCGTCATCTTATCACGCTCTTGTGGCACAAACTTCAGGTCGAAAGCCATGAAGTCGGTCACCTGGTCGCTTACTACAACCTGCGGTATCACGCCTGTCAGGAATTTCTTTGCATCCTCTATCCACCGTTCCATTTTAGAGGAAGCACAAGCTATAACCTGACTGGCAAAAGTGCGATAAAATTCAGATTCTGAGCCGATGCTGAAGGCATCGATATAACAGATTCTTACGTTATTATCCTCACCAGCCAATTCGCTCATCGCCCTTTTCACTAGCGATGATTTACCCCATCGGCGTGGTGAAATCAGCATCACGTTGATATGGGAGGACAGTAATTGCTTCAGCAAAGCCCTGTCTTCCTGTCTGTCGATAAAATTCTCATTGGTGGCTAATGTACCAAATTGAAATGGTGATAGATATTTTGCCATATTCCTAGTAATTTGGTACAAAGTTACGAAATATTACCCTAAGGTAAGTTACCCTAAGGTAATATTTAGAGTTTTTTAAATGAATATATGCTGCATTACCATAATAAAGCCGTACTTTTGTACTCATGAAAAAGAAACAATTATACATAGGGGTTCTGTCGGTTGCTTGCTGCGCTCTCGTAGCAATAGGCATCACCTTGCACCTGCTCTACCCCAAGAAACAGATACAGAACCTGGTGAAAACCCCACCGGTTCTCCGGCTCAAGCCACTGCCTTCAGATACACTGAAGAAGAAACCTGTGAAGAAGATGGATTTCAATATCTCCGGAACTTTAAGAGATAAGGAAGGAAAGGGAGTGGCTGGCGTCATCGTGAGCGATGGATTCAACTGTGTGAAAACCGATGCACAGGGCAGATATAAGATGAAACGAGACAGCCTGGCAAAATTCATATACTATTCTGTTCCAGCCGATTGCGAAGTTCCTACCCATTCTAAGACCGATCGCACGGCTTTCTTCTACCAAAAGGTATCCAAGGGGAAGAAAACCTATAACTTCACCCTCACCCGACTGCCGGGCGGCAAGGAGATTCACTATAAGATGATTGTCATCGGCGACCCGCAGGTTACCAATGCCTACAGCCCTTACTATACTTCTCCGGATGATAATCCCATTAAGAAGAGCGATGTAGAAAGATTCACTACCCAGACGATGGCGGATATCAGGCAGACCATTAGTTCGCTGCCTGCCGGAACTCCCGTCTACGGCTCAGCATGGGCGATGATGTACAGTATTATGGCGGTTACAACGCCAAGCTGGAGCGCCAGATACGCCAGGCATTGGGCTCTTCAGAGATGCGTCTCTTCTCCGTCATCGGCAATCACGATCAGGATGGCAAGGCGCTCTACCGCAGGAAATGGGAAGAGAATTTCGGTCCTACCGATTTTTCCTTCAACCGTGGCGATGTGCATTATGTCTGCATCAACAACTGCTTCTTCCATCGCGGCATGTCTTATTATTCTCCTGGAGAATTACGTGAGCGCCAGGTGAAGTGGCTGAAGCAGGATCTCGCCCTCACGCCAAAGGATATGAAGGTGGTACTCTGTTATCATATTCCTTTTACCTTTGGTAATGCGCCTTTCAGCAAGGCGAAGCCGCTGACCAATGCCCATGAGGAGGGACACTATTCTTCTTCCCGTCTCTCGCTCCTGCTTTCTTTACTGAAACAGTTTAAGGGCGGTTACGAACTCTTCTGCGGACATACTCATTTTGCCTGCAACCACGAAATCAACTATGAGGGAGAGGATGTGATGGAGCATTGTCATGCTGCTGCCTGTGGCAATATATGGCAGTCGAATATCAACATCTGCGGAACTCCAAATGGATATTATGTATACAGTTTTGTGGGTACCAGCATCAGCAACTGCTATTACAAGGGAACTTTCTGGGATAAGAGCAAGCAGATGACCTTGTTCCGTGCGCAGACCGATTTCAACGGCGAGAAATACTCTAGGGATTGGCAGTTGGCAAACAACAGGAATATCCTGGTAGCCAATGTCTTCAATGCTACCAGTCATTGGCGTGTTGTAGCCGTAGAGGATGGCAAGGAATATCTGATGGGCCGCCTCAGCGGAAAGGGGCAGGATGCCTTTGCCGCCGGCTACCATCATAAGTACAGCGAGAGTGTATCCTATCGTTTCGTGAGCAAGGGGAATGGTTATCTCATCATGAACCACCTATATTATTATACTCCAAGGAATCCGAATGCCAGAATCATCATCAAGGCATCCGATCCATACGGAAATACCTATACGGCATCAAGCGATGAGGTAACGACAGAGCCTTTCGCAACTATGCCCATTATTACGAAAAAGAGTATAAGGAATATAAGAATAAGAAAGATAAGATGTTGCGGGATTCTATATCTGGCAGACAGAAAGATTCACTTGCTGCAAGGAAGAAAACGCCATAAATGCCCTGAACCAATGGTTACAGGTCTAAAGTAAAGGTAGAACGCAAGCAGCACGCCCTGAAAGGGCAGAAGCTCCTAGCCCAGGGCAGCGCCCTGGGTAATTACATACACAAAACAGTCGCCCTGTAAGGGCAAGCTTTGTATATTTGAAGCTTTTGCCCTTACAGGCGTCTTGTTTATTGCTATTGTACCAGGCGCTGCCCTGGG
>ENA-OQDW01000437-OQDW01000437.1-human-gut-metagenome-genome-assembly--contig:-NODE-437-length-17511-cov-1.823516_pt1 | contig 17511 bp, 25 predicted proteins | sample MGYA00242784_ERZ504613 | MGnify/ENA primary metagenome ERZ504613 (study PRJEB26092, sample SAMD00036330) | human gut metagenome | host: Homo sapiens | study: EMG produced TPA metagenomics assembly of... | reverse complement strand
CCGATGATGTTGCCGTCCTCGCTCACTTTCAGGAGTTTGCACTCCAGAGCTACCGGCAGCTCATCGATGAGGGGCGCATCCACCGATTCGCTCTTGGTGCAATGGAAGCCAGACTTCTCCATCTTTTTCGGCTCATTATTTGCGGACACCATGCCAACATAGTCCGCAGAAACCGCATGGGCAGCGTCAGCAAAACTGACGGTAAACGCTCCCTTTGCCTGGATATTCTTGGTGGTCTTATGATCAGCGCTCAGACACAGTACTACCTTGTCTGCATCGTACAGGCCGCCCCATGCGGCATTCATGCATCAGGATTGCCGTTTTCATCATTAGGTGCCGATCACAAGCACCGGCAGCGGATAAAACCCAGGATTTTGTTCCAAAATTCTTAACGCATTGCGAATCCCTCCTTATTTCTGCTCGTCTACAGGCGGAACCATTTCCGCATACTTCTTCAGCATTTCCGGTGTACTGGTGTAATATCGCTTCTGCTTGTCCAAAGCAGTGATTTTAGCCATTTCATCATCTGTCAACGCAAAGTCAAACAGGTTGAAATTGTCTTTGATATGGGCCGGGTTCTTGGAGCCAGGGATCACGATATTGCCGGCCTGAATGTGCCAGCGCAGGATGATCTGGCATTGCTCTTGCCATACTTTTTGCCAAATTCCGTGAACAACGGTTCCTGGATCAGCGCCTTGTCTCCATGACCCAGAGGATACCATGCCTGGATGACGATGCCTTCTTTATCCAGAAATGCCTTCAGTTCTTTCTCCTGCGAGTAGGGGTGCACCTCTGTTTGGAGCACGGCAGGCTTTACCTCGCAGATGTCCAGAATCTCCTGCACCTGCTCCGGGGTAAAGTTGGAAAGGCCAATGGCGCGCACCTTGCCCTCTTTGTAGGCTTTCTCCATAAGCCGGTAACCTGCGACATAGTTGCCTGCGGGCTGGTGGATCAGCAGCAGGTCAATGTAGTCGGTTCCCAGGCGCTGGAGCGTTTTTTCTACCGCATCTTCCTGCTCATAAAAACTGGGCCACAGTTTGGTTTCCAGAAAAATCTCATCTCTCGGAATCCCAGATTTCCTCATAGCCCGGCCAACGGCTTTTTCGTTCACATAGCATTGGCCGTGTCAATCAGGCGGTATCCGCACTGAAGAGCGGAGAGGACGGATGTCTCCGCTTCATCCGGGGTAAGCAAAAAGGTGCCAATGCCTGCCATGGGCATTTTGATTCCGTTGTTCAAAGTTGCGTATTCCATAAATAAATCCTCCTAAAAAGTGATTGCTTATTTGTACCGATACAAACCGTGTTTACCAAAATTTGTGGCTGGCGGTTCAATACACCAATGCCGTAAAGGAAAAAGTGACCAACTTCCACCGTTTTTCATCCTGGGTGTACACTTCCGTCACCATAAAGTGGTGAGTGGTTTCCTTCCCGTCCAGCAGTAGGCTGTAATCGCAGTCAGTAAGCACCACTCCGGTATCTCCAAACAACTCAGCCTTCTGACTGTGGAAGGTAATATTCGTAGGTTGAAAGGCCCCACTGGTGTAAAATTCGATTTCCTTGTCCAGTTTGCAGGTGATGCCAATATGGACAAAGTTGCAGTCAGGATGAGCACAGGCTCGCATCCCCACTTCGTCGGCGTGTTCCATAGCTTCCCAAAACTGCCGAGATATATCAAGTAGCGTTTCGTTCATGAGCATACTCCTTCCGTTTATTTTAAAGGCGTTCCACCGAATACCGCAGACATATCCATATGATCCAGTGCGTCGTCCAGAGCGCGCACCTCACTGGGCGTCAGAAAAACAGATGCGGCCCCAGCATTTTCTTTTATGCGATCTTCCTTGCGAGTGCCAGGGATGGGTACAATCCACGGGTGCTTACACAACATCCAGCCATGGAGATCTGGGCCGAGGTTGCTCCTTTTTCCGCAGCCATATCTGCGAGCAGTTTCAAAAGTGCGGCATTTTGGTCCACAGCTTTGTCAGTGAACTGGGGCATAGCAGCACGGTAGTCGGTGGCGGCATCAAAGCGCTGCCCCTTGTCATATTGCCCGGTGAGGAAACCATTGGCCATAGGGGAAAAAGCCACCAGGCCCACGTCCAATTCTTCCAAAATGGGGAATAACGGTTCATAATGCCGTGCCATCATAGAGTATCGGTTCTGTACCGCCGTCACCGGGCACACGGCATGAGTCCTCCGCAGGTAGTCTTCATTTGCCTCCGAGATGCCCCAGTGAGTAATTTTGCCTTCCTGGATCAGATCAGCCATCACCTCCGCCACAGTTTCCGGTTCTACGTTGGGGTCGATTCTGTGCTGGAAATACAGGTCAATGTGATCGGTTCCGAGCCGTTTCAAAGATCCTTCCACAGATTTGCGGATGGTCTCCGGGCGGGAATCCGCCACCAGAGGCAATGGAACCTTTCCGCTCTCCTGGTCAAACCGCAGGCCAAATTTCGTGGCGATTACCGTATGATTCTTTACATCTGCCAGTGCCTTGCCCACCAGCGTTTCATTTACATGGGGGTCGTCGGCGGTACCGTACACCTCAGCGGTATCAAAAAAAGTATAGCCCAAGTCAAAGGCGCGACGGATTAGACGGACAGCCTCTGCTTCCTCCGTAGGCGCACCGTAGGCATGAGAAAAGCCCATGCACCCCAGGCCTACAGCAGATACGTTCAAATCAGTGCCAAGTGTTCTCATCTGCATCATCTTTCTCTCCTTTGTGATTCTATTGTAATCCATTGCGAAAAAAAACAGAAGTCTCCATTGGTTATGGAGTGATAAGTCAAAGGTTTTAACTTCTTCGGATTCCGGTATATTTCCTTGAGATTTTCAGAAAAGAGCAGGCTCTCCCCGAAAGCGGAAGAACCCGCTGCTATACGGATAGTCATGAGGCAACCCGTGTTGTTAGTTATCATCTACATCTTCCGGCATAGTGAAATAGGCGATCAGAATATTGCTATCTGAGTTGGGACTGACCGTTTCCTGCTCCATGGTATTGGAAGAGGACTGTGTTGCATCCGAATCTGTTTCCGTGGGCTGGACTGTGGAAGATTCTGTACTTGAAACCTGTCGGACCCCGAAGTCTCGCTGCTGCAAGCGGAAAAGCTTAAAAGAAGTATTCCTGCAAGAAAAAAGGAAAAAATACGCTTCATGGGGGTCCTCCTTTCTGATTGTTATGACAGGCTCAGGCTATCCAGCCATTCCTGCACATCGCCCTCACTAACGCTGGAACGGAAACGCATTCCTTCCTGCCAGTCTCCGGTTCCGGCCAGTTCTGCCAGCAGTTGTCCGCTTTCACCCAAACCGGAGCTTGCCGAAGTGGCAAATGGAATCACTGTTTTGCCGGTAAAGTCATTCGCTTCCACAAACGTATCTACCGGCCATGCAGCAATTCCCCACCAGATGGGATAACCGATAAACACAGTATCATAGCTGTCCCAGTTCTCCACCGTGTCGCTCACCAGTTCCACATCCCGCAAAGACTCATCCGCATATTCCTGAGAAACCCGGCTGTCCTTATTGTTGTAGTTCAAATCTTCGTCCGTATAAGGATCAGCAGGTTCCAGTTCAAACAGGTCGCCGCCGGTAATATCTGCAATGTAAGTAGCTGCCTGTTCGGTATTGCCAGTAGCAGAGAAGTAGACTACCAATGTGTTACCAGCCTCCACTTCGGTTTCCTCCTGGGAAGCCGGTTCCTGACTGGCGGCGGTGGACGATGTGTCGCTTGCTTCACTGGATGCAGGGGGAACGGAAGATTCCGGCGTACTGGATTCATTTGTGGAAGATGTGGTGTTTCCACAGGCAGCGAGCTCAACGCCATTGCAAAGCACAAGAAAATTGCAGTCAGTTTTTTCATAAGGATCCTTCCTTTCCTGTATTAATCGGGGCTCTTATTCATAGCATTCATGGAAAATTTCCAGAATCTCTTCATGGGTCATAGGCTTATAGCTGCCCTGAGAAATACCACAGGAATCAGCGATTTCTTTTAGTTGCTCCTTTTGTGCGCCCAGCTCCTTGAGGGTAGTTGGCAAGCCAATCTCTTGAATGAAGCTGGAAAGGGCAATCGATACCGGCCAGAGCCAACGCTTCATCGGATTTTCCATCCCGCTCAATTCCCCATACATTTTCGGCAAAACGGACAAACTTGCTTAAGCCTTCCTTATACACATGACGGTAATACACCGGATGGATCACCGCCAGACCACAGCCGTGGTTGCAGTTGGTATAAGCGCCCAGCTGGTGCTCCATGTTGTGACATTCAAAGTCGCACTTTTTTCCCATCTTGATGAGTCGGTTTTCCGCCATGGTGGAATCCCACATCAGATTGGACCGAGCCGTGTAATCCTCCGGGCTGTCCATGGCAACACGCAGATTTCGGATCACACTACGCATCAGTGCCTCCATGATGTCATCGGAAACATTGTCCTCATTGGGCTGGCTGAAATAGGTCTCCATGATGTGGCTGAGGATGTCAAAGCTACCAGATGCCATCTGTTTTTTGGGTACAGAAAAGGTATAGGTGGGGTCCATCAGAGCAAATCGGGGATTGAGAGCTGGATAATCCCGCCCTGTTTTTATCTTTCTCTCTTCATTGGTGATTACCGCGCCGCCGTTGCACTCGCTGCCAGTACCAGCCACAGTAACTACTACACCCAGAGGCAACGGATCAAAGTCGATGACGCCGGGTGAGCCCAGAAATCCTCCCAGATGTCCCCGTCATACCGGGCAGCCAGAGAGACAGCTTTGCAGCAGTCCATGGTGCTGCCTCCGCCTACGGCCAGAATCATATCCGCTTGATTGTCCCGTGCCAGCCTCGCACCCTCCTGCACTTTGTCGTAGGTGGGGTTGGACATAATGCCGGAGAACTCCACGATGGTCTTTCCAGCGCCTTTCAGAATGCCTGTGATTTCATCGTAGACACCATTGCGCTTGATGCTGCCGCCGCCATAGGCCAGCAGGATGGTCTGCGCATTTTTTGTCAGACAGGTCAGATATTCCTTCACACAGCCCTTGCCGAAATAGACCTTCGTGCTGTTTTGAAAAATAAAGTTGTTCATATCCATACTTCCTTTCTTAAAATTTCATGAATCATCGGTTACATTTGAGCTTTCCAAAAAGCAACAGCCTCATCAAGCCATCCTTCCGCCACAGTACCGGTTCCCAATCCGAATCCGTGGGGCAGTCCTGGATAATGATGAAACTCCGTTGGAATACCAAGGGTACTCATGGCGGTTAGGCGACGTTCCATGATTCGCCAGTTTGCAATGCCATCGCCTTCTCCCACACAGGCGAAAGTTGGTGGATCGTTTTCCGTATAATCACTGTGGCCCGTGTACTGCATAATTACTGCACTCGGCTGTGGAAGATCATCCCCTCCAAATGCCGCCGGGCCATAGGACCCAAGCCACGCTGCCATACGGGCTCCGGCTGAACCGCCCCAGAGAGAGTATCCTTTCGTATCAACTTCCAGTAAATGGCTCTGTCATTTGATCCTTAGGCGCAAAGCCGGCTGATTCCTGCTGAAAATCTGCATCATCCAAAGATGCGGTGCTCTCTGCCGAGTGAGATTCACCGGAAGAAGTTGTCTCTGTTTGTCCAGGAACCGCACATCCTGTGAAGCACAGCAACAGACAAACCGTAGCTACCAGAATTCCTTGCACCTTCATTTTGTCACCTGCCTCTCTTCCTTTTCTGATTTCATTATAAAAAAACGAGACTTCCACAGAAGTCTCGTTTCGTTATGTAGTATTTACCTTTTGGTTATCACTTGTCCCGTCCAGTTTCTTTTTGCACCGCCCTTAGAAACTGCTTGACTACAGGGGAAGGATCTGGTGAATGGAGCAGGCCATAGGGAATTGTGTAACTCCAATCCACGGGTAAGATTTTCAAAAGCGGATGGACGTACTGCCACTTGGGCACCGCCATCAGCACACAATCGTTGTTTTCGCACTGGTTAAAGGCATTCACATCGTAAAAGTCAAAATCCACAATTTGGATCTTCGGATGGTTTTCCAAAGATCATCTCGTAGCAAATCTACATAGTGCTCCATTCCCGACGCATCATCATGAATTTTTCGCCATACAGATCCTGAACGGTGAGCCTGTCTTTTCCCGCCAGCCGGTGATGAATGGACACCGCCGCGCAGATAGGTTCCTTTGAAATTTCCAACCCGGCACAGCGGCGCAGGTTCAACATTGTTTCATCAAAGATACCCGCTATTACATCAATGTTCTGTCCCAAATTGGCCAGAATCTCCCGGGCGTTCTCAGGTGTATTGTCGAATGGCACCAGTTGGAATTTAACTCCTGGACACTCCTCCTGCAGTTTTGGCCACAGATCCACCAAAACCTGAGCTGGTGTCATGATGATGTACCGATACGGATGATGTCTTCGCTCTTTTCATGACATTTTTTGCCCTGGTCACCGAATCTTTGCAATATTGGATGATGTATTTTGCGTCCTGTGCCAAAGATTTACCAGCTCCGTCAGCTGAAGGCCACGATGGTGCGCACAAAAAGCTGCAGATCCAGATTTTCCTCCAGCAGATTGATCTGTTTGATGACTGCCGGGGGGGAAATAAACAATTTCTCCGCAGCTTTGTTGAAGCTACCGCATTCCGCTACACACAGGAAGGTTTCCAATTGAGGGTTATACATGGGAAATATCACTCCTTCCTTTTCTGTTTTTTCTTAAATCAGCAGGCTTTTGCGCCTCCTTGGGAATCATCCAGAACCGGCCAAATCTCTGCACGCCTTCGATCCGCCCTTCTTCACAGAGCTTCTGAATCCAGCGTTCTGATATATTCCACCGCTCAGACGCTTCTTTTACCGACATAATATCCATTGTTTCCTCCACGGTTTTCTTATTCCGTTGAAACATCTATGATATTATTATATCCGGATAAACGAAGTCTTTCAACTTGTTTTTTGTGAACCTTTTATGTACCAGCCAGAAACGGCTGGGTTTTTCTTTTGGTCAGTTAATGCGCCGGGGTTCCGTACCCATAGATTTCATAGTAACCAACCGGGTAACTGTTTTGACGGCAGCTATCGCCGGAGTTACTCGATAGTGTAGATGCGGCCATTCTCCACCTTCTCCACGATACCAACATGGTCGGAAGAACCATCCTGGCCGCCATCATCCCAATCGAAAAAGATAATGTCGCCAGGGCGCGGCTCATAGCTGTTGTCCTGCCACAGTCCGCGCTCCTGGAACCACGGCACACCCTGAGATGGTGTTGGCCTGCACGGAGTCCAACAGGTACTCCACGTTCTGAGTGATGGCGGTGGGATATGCGCCGCGCTTACGGAACTGACGCCATGCGGAGTTGAAGAACACACCGCTTTGCTCGTTCTCAAACACCACATGGAACTCGTCAAGGAACACATGGGTGCGCTTGCCTCGTTTCCAGTTGAGGGTAACGCGGTTGAGAATGGTGTCGGTAATGACCAGCAGGCTATAAATTGCACTCACTATGGATTAACAGAACGCCTAAAAATAATCCATGTACTTATGAAGTAACAAATCAATAAAATTGCCAAAATCCCCATTGTTGCCCCTATTTGTAACATCAATGTACTAAACCCAATATAGGCTGAAATTTCTGCTGATATGGTTTGGATAAAGTAAGCTATTACAACAGCAGCTACAATGATTGCTGTGATAATTGGAAGCCCAAACCAAACACTTAATTGTTGCAAGATAAGTTTTCCGATATGCTTTTCTTCCACCCCCGATTTTCGGAGTACAGAGAAACGATACTTATATTGTCCTGCGTCTAAAAGCTGTTGCAGGGAAAGTACCGTAAGACATATAACCATCAGTACGACAGCACCATAAATCATTGCAGTCTGTAAAATAAAGTTATTTGCTATGGAACTATTGATTTGCAGTGTGCTAAAACGCACGCCATAAATAGCCCCGGTTTCTGCCTGCTCGGGATACTTCTCTTGTAAAAAGTTTTTCCAGTTTCCTTGCATTTTCATAGGAGATATTTTCCGTTGTTGTAATATATCGGTTTTTTATCACTGGCAACAGCTTTTCACAAATATTGTCTGGAAGTACATACAATACATTTGTATAGGAATTGTACGCTGTTTCTCCAATCGGATCCTCATAATAGGACTGCCCGGAAAGAGTCAATTCTCCTGCGTCTGTCATAATGCTGGTGTGTTCTTTCAAAAAGCTATCCCGCTCTTCCTCGGTGGCGATTGCTTTCCATTGTGTTGTAAATTCATCTTCCTCCAGAGAAATCTGTTCGTAACCCAGCATTTCCCGTATAGTGTTATAATCACTCAAAGAAATTGCTACAATCGGAAAATCATATTTCTGTCTGTTGTGAAAATCATCTTTCTCTGGCAGATATAGATTGAACGTGCAATCATAAACTGTATCTATTTTGTGTTCTGTCAGAAACTCAGTAATAATTTCATAACTGTCTTGCGGCAGATTTTCTTCTTCATATACGTCATTATATCTTGAATATACCTGCACATCATACATAGAGCGCATATCCAAATAACCTGAAGCCCAGCCCGTCAAAATAGGGGCGGCAATAAACATGAAGATTGCAAGGACAAGGGTTATACAAATCAGCGTCATTGTTTTGCTGGTTGTATTTAGTTTTGATATAATTTGCCCGAAAAAGAACAGGTTTTCTCCCTTGTATCTATGTTCCGGCGATTTTACTTTCCATGCTACAATCAAACCACTGGTAAGATAAATGAAGGCACAAATGAAGAAAAGTAAGTCAATCACAACAAAAAGCAGATATTGTTTGAGCGTTCCACCACCTAAAGTCAGATAATATTTATTTGTTAATGCTGCAACACTGGCTGCTGTAAAAGCGTTCAATACAGAACATATCAGCAAACCAGCAATGAAACATTCTCTTTTTTTCTTTCTAATTATGCAAAATATCGACCACAGCAAAGTAAGCAGCGGAAAAAGAATATTTCCCCAAAACATAAGCTGCACCGGAAACGCAAAGCGGGTGTCATAATAAAACCAGACCTTTTGTATTCCTGTAATCAATCCCCATACGGTAAATACTTCAAAGAGGACTACTACAACAGAAATGAAGCGGCTCTTTTTTAGCTCTGGTTCGTTCTCTTTCTCTGCGGAAAGCATATCAATAATTTTTGTTTTCTGAATGGTACGGGTATTGAAAATTCCTACCACAAAAAAACTTGCCACAAAAAATACCACTGTCAATAAAACGGTATCCGGGAATAATGTCCATGAGATTTCATAAGGCTTTCCATAAGCAGTAAGGAGCATTGCGGTAATGAATTGAGAACAAAATACACCGCAAAAAATACCAATCAAAATGGAAAACATACCCATAATCAGTGTTTCTGCAAAGAAAATCCTGCCAATAGTTTTTTGTTCCATTCCCATAATAGACTGGACAGCAAACTCTTTTTGCTTCCGTCTTAGCATATAATGATTGACGAACCGTATCAAAAATAACAACAGCAATGTTATCATGCAGATTGCAATTTTCATTCCGTCACTTAACAGCGTAAAATCATACTCGCTGCCTATATCCGGGCTATAATAACTACTGGAAATAGACAAGAACGCATAAAACACGGTAACACAGATTGTCATTGTTACAATGTAGACCAGATAGTCTTTTACAGACCGTTTTGCATTTCTGAAAACAAGTTTAGCATACATGGCTCTGTCCCCCTCCGATCATGGTAAGGACATTCAGAATTTTATCAAAAAAATCACTTCTGCTGTCGTTGCCCTTGCGCAGTTCCATAAAGATTTCTCCGTCTTTCAAAAAAAGAATACGGCTGGCATAGCTGGCGGTAAAAGCGTCATGGGTTACCATAAGAATTGTCGCCCTAAGCTGTTCATTGATACTTTGAATGGTAGACAGCAGCATTTGTGAGGAATGGCTGTCTAATGCTCCTGTTGGCTCATCTGCAATAAGAGTTTCGGATTGTTGATAATTGCTCTTGCACAGGCACAACGCTGTTTTTGACCGCCCGATACCTGATAAGGATATTTGTTTAGCATATCGCTGATATTCAGCTTTCCGGCTATATCCAAAATGCTGGGTTCTACACTCCCGGCAGGGACTTTATTGATTGCTAATGCCAGTGCAATGTTTTCTGAAATTGTCAATGTATCCAGCAGATTGAAGTCTTGAAATACAAAACCTAAATTCTCTCTGCGAAAGCGGGCAAGGGATTTTGGGTTGATTTCCGTTATATCTGTTCCCTCTAAAAAAATATGCCCTGCACTTACGGTATCAATCGTAGAAATACAGTTTAGCAGCGTTGTCTTTCCAGAACCGGACGCACCCATAATTCCGAGAAATTCTCCGGCTTCCACAGAAAAACTAATGTCTTTAATGGCTTTGGTAATATTCCCCTCATTGCCATAATATTTCTGGATATGCTCCAGCTTCAAAATTGTATTCATCGGATAAACCTCCTTAACTGTTCCATACCTATATTGTAAATGGAGTATATCATTTTTTGTATCAAGTTTTCTTACACAGTTCTTACAAAAATGTAAGAAGTGCAGAACCTATCAGCCCTGCACTCCGATAATAAAATCATTCATTTGAAAGATAAGTGAAATCGTTGTTCCTCTGTTTTCGGAATAAGCAGTAAGTCCTATTCCCAGTTTATCACATAGACGCTTGCAAAGATATAAGCCAATTCCAGTAGAATTTTTCCCGGTTCGCCCATTCTGACCTGTAAATCCTTTTTCAAAAATACGGGGTAAATCACTTTTAGGAATACCTATCCCATTATCGCTGATAGATAGCACAATCTTGTCATTCGTTTTTGTCGCCCCAAAGTGCAAAATAGGCTGCTCTGCATGGTATTTGATTGCATTACCGATAATCTGATTTAAGATGAACCGCACCCATTTTTCATCGGTGTAAACTTTTGTTTCTATATCGTCTATCTGAATTGACATATTGCTTTGACGCAAAAGATACTTATTATCTGCGATTGCACTATGCACAACATCGCATAAATTGACTTCACGGACAGAATAGTCTTTTTCAGTGTGCTCACTTCTGGCGTAGTAAAGCGCCTGTTCTGTATATTGATTGATATTCTCTAACTCTGCCAATACCTCTCTGGAAAAGGGAGAACGGTTATTCTCACACAGCAGCTTCATGGCTGTAATTGGTGTTTTTACTTCGTGTATCCATTGTTCAATGTATTCTTTATATTCCCTGCGTTCCCTCTGTACTTCGCCAATCCGTTCCAACATAGATTTTTCAGCCATTTTCATAATCTGGTAAAAACCTGTTACATCATGCTTTCCGGCACTTGCATGATTTCCGGCAATAAATATCGTTCTTCTAATTGCTCCGTCATATTGAGCAATTTATTCAGATATTTTTTTCGTGAGAAATAAAATGCCAGCAAAGATAAAAACAAGGACAATCGACCAGACTAGCAAGAATAAACAGGACTGTTTGGATAGGATTATCGCTTGCAATCAGGAACAAAGCAAGGGCAAGCATACCCAGCAAATTGACTAAAATAACGGGGAGTTGATTTTTCAAATATTGTTTTCCACTCATAATGTATATCCTTGCCTGTGTTTTGTTTTAATGAAATCTACAAGTCCGATTGCTGCCAGTTTGTCGCGAATACGGGTAATATTGACACTTAGGGCGTTATCATCAACATAAAGCTGATTGTCCCAAAGAAAATCCACAATATCATTTCTGGAACAGATTTTTCCGGCGTTCTTAAAAAGGTAGTAAAGGATTTTCAATTCATTCTTTGTCAATTCTGCTTTCTGTCCTTTGTACTCTATCATGCTACTCTCCAAATGCAGGGTAGCTTCTCTCCACATATAAATTTCTGTTTGAGGGGAACGGTAGGCTTTCTTTAACAATGCAGCAATTTTAGCAAGAAGAATAGCGGGATTATAAGGCTTTGTGATAAACGCATCTCCACCCAGCATAAATGCTGTTCAGTTCGTCCATATCTGTATTGCTGCTTGTTACAAATACAATCGGAATATCTGAAAAGGTGCGAATTTGAGAGCATATTTCAAAACCGTTATTCCCCGGAAGTTTTATATCCAGAATAACCAGATGTGGCGCAGCTTCTTTTAACTGCTCTATTGTTTGGGAAAAATCCGTAACTGCAAATACTTCATATCCATTCCCAGACAAAAGAGTTTTAAGCTGTGTTTGTATCGTAAAATCATCTTCAATGATTAGTATTTTTTCCTTCATAAAGATACCTCCCTGACACTTTATTATACTGTATCAGAGCGGTTTTCTCAATCCATATTGAAGAATAGTAACGGAATAATGGGCGGTTGTCTATCAAATTTTTGTGTGTTACTTTATCGCACATGAGCATTGGCGCCAGGGTTGTCATTTCCATAACCTTCCAACAGGTTGATGACACCCCAGATACCAAGCCAGCACCCAGAGCGATAACGAGAGTCTGAAGAACGGTAATTGCCTGTTCAAAAAATGCCATAAATAATATTAGCCGGAATCATTTGAATGATTAGTTAGGTTTGTTTCATAAGCGCACAAAAGCCGGAACAATCTGCCCTCGATCTATGAGAGCCTGATTCCGGCTGTCCTCCTTTTTCATTATTTTGTTGATGATTGCCCGCTTTGTACACCAATGGCCTCAACAGAGGCAGTTGCGGCAAATAGATACGATCACTCCTTTCTCAGCGGAACCGTATTACACGCCCTCCGTGTCTACTTCATATACATCGCAGACCTCATCAGGCTTGAGTTTTAGTCTGGCAGACAAAAATGCTTCAATATCAAAGGTATTTCGCTTGTCTGCATCAGCTGTGTATTTGAAATTAGGGTGTCTGGTAATGTCATACTTGTCTGAAAGAAACGGACGCACACCGCGCAACTGCAAGATGCACTTGCCGCCATCCATAACTGCCAGCTCGTCCTGGCTCATCAGCTCTTTGCCACAATGTCAAGTGATGAATTCAAAATGGGCAAAAAAATAACGTAAGTGTCAAATAAAACAGTGTATAGAAAAATAACCGTCAGCCTTTTATACTAAAAGGTCAACGGTTATCGACAGAATTCTTTTACAAGAGGATTCCAAGGCAGATAATCATCCAGATATTCAGGATGTTCAAGAAAAGCACTCCCCGGCATGTCGGACAGGATATATTTTATATATTTCATCGGGGCAAGCCCATTCGCTTTCGCTGTCTCTACCAGTGTATAGATTCCTGCACTGGCTTCCGCCCCTTTCGGACTGCCGGAGAACAGCCAGTTCTTTCTGCCGATCACAAAGGGACGGATACAGTTTTCCGCAAGCGAATTACTGATGGAACAATTCCCGTCTTCCAGATAATTCCAAAAACCTTCACGGTTATTTAAGGCGTAATGAAAAGCTTTTGAAAGTTTGGATTTCGGCAGCTCTCCGATGGCACTTTTTTCTGCCCATGACCAAAAAGCCTCGAGAAGCGGTTTCTCGCGGATAAGACGTTCTTTTTTCTTCTGATCAGGAGGGAGCGCCTCCAACTCTGACTCTATGTTAAAGAGTTGATTCAGACGGAGGATTGCTTCCGCAGGTTTTGATGCTTCCGAATTATGGATGTCTTTTGGGAGCGCATCCACGAAAGCCCGGCGCAGATGCGTATAGCAAAGACATCTTTTTACTCCTGAAACTGCATTGTATCCGGAGTAAGCGTCTGTATGGATATAACCTTCATATTCCCTCAGAAACGCTTCCGGATATTTCCCGCTTCGTCCCGGCTGGTACTCGAAGTAGCGGATGGGATTTACAGCATCTCTGATGCTGCAGTAAACCCACATATAGGAATCGGACGTATTTTTCCGTCCCGGTTCTTTCAGCACCTGTACATGTGTTTCATCGATATGAAGGTATCTCTGTTTCAGAAGTTCCAGCTTCAGACGGTGGACGATGTGTACAAGCCAGTCCCGATAGACAACCAGAAGCCAGTTTGACATAGTCGCTCTGCTTAAACGTAATCCCAAAGCCTCCCATTCTTTTTCCTGTCTGTACAGCGGGATGCTTAATTCAAACTTCTGGTGGATGAGCCAGGTGATGGTAGATGCAGATGCCAGAGAATGCAGGACGGGAGGATATGGCACCGGAGCCTTCTCCATATAAGGAGTTCCGTTTTTCCGGCACGACCTGCATTCATACGTTTCCCGGTAATGGTCAATCACCTTGAGTTTTGCAGGGATAAACTGTACTTCCGTGCGGACGAATTCTTCCCCTACTTTCACCATCGTACTCCCGCAGTTATCGCATATCTGTTCCCTTTCATCTATGGTATGGAGTACTTTGCTGTGAGGGAGATTTTTTACCAGTTCTTCCCGCTGACCGGTGTACTTCCTTTTACGTAGGTGCTTCTCTATCTCAACAAGCTCCGGTTCGTGTGCATCAGGATCCGCACAGGTTTCGATTTCATTAAAAAGAGACATCTGCCCCTCGATTTCGAGAGTAGATGTCTTCTCGGATTTTGTTCCATAAAGTTTACGGGTCAGGAAATCAACCTGCTCTTTCAGGAGCCGGACCTGCTGTTCCAGTTCTTTGATATGATTTTTATACTCCTGTTCCGTAGCTGACATAACCTGAAAACCCTTTCGCTTCGATAGGATTATTATACCATAGAATCGTCAGATTTCCCAGCATTTCTAAGGATTTTCAGTATTTTCAGACTTATGCGGGAGCCATTTCTGAACCGCCTTTGGCTGCTCCGGGTTCAAACCTTCCAGAAGCCAGCGCAGCTGCTGATCAGAAATCTGTTTTGCTTCTTCGCCGGTCCGCGGCCATTGGAGACGTCCGTTTTCGTACCGTTTGTATAAAAGGCAGAAACCGTCTCCCTCGTAATGGACTGCTTTGATCCGGTCAGCCCTCTTTCCACAGAACAGGAATAAGGAATTGCTGTAAGGATCCAGTTTGAAGTTGTACTGGATGATATCCAGCAAGCCATTGAGCTGCTTCCTCATATCGGTGTAGCCGCATCGGATATAGATTTTCTCCACATGGGAAAGCTCTCCTAACATGACTGCACGGCTTTCAGAATGTTTTCCAGCATCTGGGCAGATGTGCCTTCATAAAGTTCCACTGTTATGGATCCGATATGAAGTATGGCTGCAGGAGTGGAACGGGAAATGTTTCTGTCCGGAAGTGAAAGCTCCGCAAACTCAGCCGGGGATTCCGTTAAAGCAGTTGACTGTTGGTCTGTACACATGTGGATGCCGTTTTTCTTGCGGGGCAGTTCTTCCAAGGCAAGCTTTCGAATTTTGGAAAGCCAGTAATAATAACTTTTCAAAGAGATATCGTGTTGTTCACACCAGATCTGATTTGTCAGTCCGGAGGCCCTGCATTGCCGTATTACATCCAGCCAGTATTGAAGTTTCACCTGTTTGTCTGGAGTCAAAGAAGAAAGATCCATAAGCCTGCTCCTTAGATTAGATTTAGAGTTTTTAGAGTCAACTCCCAAAACTCTAATCAATAGTTTACATGCAACAGCCAGAAATTTCGATACACCCTCTTATTGGACGCTTACTATGTAAGCATATATTACTTGAAAAATCAAATAATATATGATGAATTACAAATGTGACGTAAAAAGAGTCACGCTTATAAAAAGGTGATTAATATGAAAGAATTTTTGGAAAAAACATTAAGGCAAAATGTAATAATGACGGAGAATAAAGAGGTGTATAAAAAGCTCCCGTTAGCATATTGTGGAAGATATGATATTTTACGGTAGAGACGAATGGTGTATTATGGATGGCTATTCATCCCAAAGATAATGTCGGACTTGTTATGTTACGTAGAGACAGAGCTGGCGTGGAAAAAATGACAGGATTAAATTGTGCAATATTTCTTGATCGAACAACATTTATATAAAAGAAAAGATGATGGAAGAAGGAATTCCTTTTGTAATAGAAGGAAAGCAGGTATTTCTTCCATTTATTGGATATTTGTTGAGTAAGGAAAATGAAAGAGAATTGGCACCAGTTTATCTGATTTCATTTTTGACGCAAAAAATGCTTCTGATGGCTATTTATGAACGATGGAATGAAGTGAAAGTATCTGATGCAGCAAAACGAATAGGAGTGTCAACAAAATCTGCAAGCCGGTGTTTTGATGAACTGGAATATTTAAATATTGATGTGTTGGGTATGAAAGGTAAATCAAGAGTAATAAATATTCCAAATGACCGAAAACAAGTATGGCAGCAAATTGAAAATGTATTAAGAAATCCGGTGATTCGAAGATTTGTTCTGAGAGAAGATATGAAACTAGAAAAGAAGAGGCATTGATGATACTGCTTCAATTATGGTCAGCTGGGACAACGGAAGCAGTCTGAATGTGGTCTATGGCGAAGACAAATGCCGTAAAATCACTGAAGAATAATGGTCAAAAATACACAGTTTTTTAGCTGAAAGATTGTGTAGAATATGGCTCTAATTAACTTGATATTATGTGCTTTTAGAGTGATATATAGTACTACCAAAAGGAAAGAAATACACCAAACGGAGGTACATAGAATGAACGAAAAAATAGCACATCAGATTGAGAAAATGAAAAAACAGACCATCGGAGTTGAGGTCGAGATGAACAATATCAAAAGAGATAAGGCGGCAAGACTTGCAGCCGATTTCTTTGGAACAGGAAGATACGAAAATACAGCAAGCAGAAATGGTTACATGACCTGGTCAGCATGGGATGCACAGGGCAGAGAATGGAAATTTCAAAAGGATGTCAGCATTGCCGGAGATGATGCCCACAAATGCGAAATGGTTACACCGATTCTTAAATACGAAGATATGGAAACCTTGCAGGAACTGATCAGGAAACTTAGAAAGGCAGGGACCAAGAGTGATGCAACAAGGGGATGCGGAGTACACATTCACATCGGAGCCAAGGGACATACCCCACAGACAATGAGAAACCTTGCAAACATCATGCAAGCCACGAAAGTCTGATAGCCGAGGCACTTGACCTTGACAGAGGCAGAATGAGACGCTACTGCAGAACGGTTGACCCAAGATTCTTAGAGCAGGTCAACAAGAAAAAGCCAAAGACAATGAGCAAGCTTGCAGACATCTGGTACGGTTCACAGGATTGCAGCTACGGCAGAAATCAGCATTACAACGCCAGCGGTGCAGAGCGAGCCTACCGCAGAGCAGTGGACAAACTGACGGAACTTCTGGTTGCTGAAGGTGCAATCCATGCTGTCCGGCTGAAACAAAAATCCAAAACCAAACGAAAAAAGAAAATCGCCGCCGCAATCTACGAATATCAAGCAGACTGCGACGGCGAATGGGGCGAAATTGTATTCGATTTTGAAAGCGGCACAGGGTCGATTGTCCGGCTTGCTGATTGGGATACAATTAAAACGAACTGGTTTGCCAATGAGGCGATCCGGTATATTTTATCATTGTCGCCTGATGTTCTCACAAAATATATGCTCGTCCTCTTGAGCCGCCACTTATATCCTGAATCCTTACAACAACTGTAAGTGGTATTTGCT
>ENA-OQDW01000436-OQDW01000436.1-human-gut-metagenome-genome-assembly--contig:-NODE-436-length-17556-cov-3.486373_pt1 | contig 17556 bp, 14 predicted proteins | sample MGYA00242784_ERZ504613 | MGnify/ENA primary metagenome ERZ504613 (study PRJEB26092, sample SAMD00036330) | human gut metagenome | host: Homo sapiens | study: EMG produced TPA metagenomics assembly of... | reverse complement strand
GTTGGTTGGCTTGCGGTGCCTTGCGGTGGTCCGGGTCGTGGAACGTCAGTGGTTCGGAGGTTGGTGCCGTCCGGTTCTTCGCCCCAGACCAGTTTGCCGTTGGCATAAGCAGGGATCTTCTTGGTGATTGCCGCCGCGTCGTTGTCATCTTCAAAGCTGATGAGATCGCTGTAGCTGTAGTCGTTGGAGGAATCCCATGTGGTGTCATAGGTATCCGGATTCATCTTGTTCAGCAGACCGAACTGATATACGCGGCTGCCATAGAAGTTGCAGTTTTCCCATGCGATTTCTATATAGTAGGTGCCGTTGTCGTCATACTTGACAGGTTCTGAAATGGTAGCACTGGTCTTGTTGTTGGTCATGGCACTTTCTGCATCATAGTCCACACGGGTTTCCACCATGGAAATATCTTCGCCAATGGCAGTCAGCTCGTCAATGTTGAAGTAGTAGCGAACCCGCAGATCATCACAGAACTGCGGCGGATTGATCGTGCGGTTGTGGATCACGATCTTGACCTGCAGACCAGCCTTGTTTTCCTGTGCCTTTCCGGCAGTGACATAGAAGCCGGTGGGCGTGTTCTCTCTACTTCGTAGCCAGCCTTGGCATTTTCAGACATGTTGAAGTCCGGAATCACGGCGTTTTTGTCTGCCAGTTCCTTGCCCTCTGTGCCGTAGAAGTGGTACAGTCCCGCAAGGTCGCCGCAGAAGCCGGCGTTGTAGTCGTCGGTAACTTCATTGTAAATGTAGTCGCTGGTGACATCGTTGTGATAGTCCTTCAGATCCGGACCGCCGACCAGAGCACCCCACAGGGTGTGTGTCTGCGGATCGGGTTCGTCCATGCTCTGTGTGGAGGAGCAGGAGGACGAACGGTGGTGCGGGTGTGTGGCGTAGCTGTTTTCATAGCCGACTTCAAAGGAATAGCCCATGGGGTTGTCGCCCAGAATGTATTCCATCTGATCTTTTGCCCATTCTGCGAATGTCAGGTCGTCAGTTTCCTTGGCGTATACCATTGCACACAGTCCAGCCGCGGTGTTGTAGCGGGCACTGCCGTAGTCGGAAACTACCGCGAAGCCAGCCGGAGATTTTGCGATCCATGCACCGTCGGTTTCCGGCAGATCTTTGATCTCGGAAGCGGTGATCTTGGTATTCCACAGATGGTCGTCCATGCCGAAGTACTTGTGCTTGGTGACCGGTACGTCAAAATCGGCATTGGCGGCATCAGCTTCACTCAGACCGGACCAGAATTCCAGATTCCAGCGGAAAATGTACCAGTCGCGGGAGATGTTGGTGACCGGAGCCAGCTTTGCGAATACGCCGCCCCAGACGGTATCCCAGCAGTGCACCCAGATGTTCTGCCAGCAGTTGCCGGTGTCCTTGATGATACGCTTCATATAGCCGGTGTACGGGTGAGCACCCATTTCGCCGGTGACAGATTCGTCTACGCTGATAATGTCGTCAATGTAGTCATAGTTTTCCGTGCAGTAGTACAGCCATACTGCTGCCCAGGACAGTTCATCGTAGTCATAGCTGGAGGTATAGAAACCGCCGTCGTAGCCCAGACTGTCTACTGTCAGGGTGTCGTCACCGACTTCGTGGTGCGTCTTTACGGAGAAATCATACAGTGCCAGAGCATAGTCCAGACACTTCTGTGCATATTCCGGATCGGTGTCCTTGAAGTTCAGATAGTTCACCGCAAGGGAAGCTGCTGCACCGGCGGTCTGGTCAGAAGCCGGTGTTTCCGTGGTGGCGAAATAAGCCGGACGCTTGACCGCACAGGAAGAAGTGGCAACATAGGTGTCGTCTACCTGCAATTCCGGAGCACACCAGTAGTTGTGGTCGTTGTTGCCCTCACCCACCTGATAGCAGTACGCCACCACATTGCCGTCGTCGTCCAGAAATGTGGCTTTCATAAAGTAGTCGTTGATCCAGCGGAGTTCGTCCTCCACATGCTTTTGCAGACCGGTTTCCACATAGGATTCCCGGAACTCATAGTAGCCCCAGCCCACAGTAGAAGCGGAATAGCTGCCCGGCAAACCGAATTTTACGTGGTCGCCGGCATCGTGCCAGCCGCCGGTCAGGTCTACGCAGCCGTCACCGTCGGGGTCGAGATATTTCTTGTTGGCATCGATGAAGTCCTGGCTCATGTTGGTGCCCACGTACAGTCCTTCAGCCGCAGAAGCACCGCCGTCACCTTTACCGCTGTCCTCGTTGGCTTTGCCGCCGCCCAGACTTTGCATGGGTACCAGCGGAATCATGCCGTCCTTGACGTGACAGTTGCCACGCCATGTGTAATAGCCGTCGTCTGCCACTTCGTCGCCGCACTTGTTGGCATCGTAGAAGCACAGTGCCAGCTGTAGTGCTTCTGCAAAGTTGTCGTAGTTGTTGGGATTGTCCTTGTCTACTACTGCCGCACTGACCGGCGAAACAGCAGCAGAGGCGATCATGACACCGCCCAGGAGTCCGGCAGAGATTCGCCGGAGAAGTTTTGCAATCATTTTACACATCGTTCCTTTCCGTTGCCGGCACAACACTTCATATTATCATGTGTACCAGCATGCCTGTTGTACATTCTCAATCACATTCTTCTGGTCGATTTTTGTGGCGACACCGCACAAAGTCCGCTTGCCGGCTTTGTGTAGTGCTGCCCTATGATAACCGCAGGCAATGCGGCAACTACCTGCGGGAATATCCGTTATTCTTTCGGCGGTTCCGGCGATTCTGTCCGGTCGAAGATGATCTGATAGCCGTCACAGCCGTCCTTGATGGCACGGTTGACGCGGCTGATCGTGGCGGTGCTTGCACCGGTTTCCTCGACGATTTCATGAAAGACGTGTCCGCTGTGGAGCATTTTTGCCACCTGTAACCGCTGTGCCATGGCGTTCAGTTCCTGATAAGTGCAGAGGTCTTTGAAAAAGGCGTAGCATTCCTCAGGGGAACGCAGCGTGAGAATGGCTTCAAAGAGAGCTTCCTGATCTGCATTTTGTCGTTCTTTTTTCATTTTTAACTTCCTTCTTCGAAGTCACTGGAGCGTGTGTACATAAAAGCCTGTTCCGTATTTTTTACACGTCTTTTTATGTGCACACACTATAATACCATTGTACCATACCAGCCGGATAATGTAAATACTGCACAGGAAATTTGTCTGGATTTCGGCAAAACCACCAGAAACGGCACCTCGTTTTTGACGAATTGAGAATGGGAAAAACGCCGCTGCTGCGTTGTTTTGCAGAAATCGTGGCAATATTCTGAAAATTCCCAGCGTTTTCCGCGGGCTTTATGCAGCGTTTCCTTTCCCCTTTGCGGTGAAAAACAAGCAGCACCTGTAGGAGATACTTCCCACAGGTGCTGCCTGCTCATTGCTACATTTTTATGATCCAACCAAATCCCTTTGGTCGTTGGCGTGAGAAATCATGTCAGCAATACTCCAATGTCTTAGATGTCCTGTAGGGCATCATATCCGGTTTCGCCGGTACGGATCTTTACAACATCTTCTACATCATAAACGAAGATCTTGCCGTCGCCGATCTTGCCGGTGTACAGAACCTTCTTGACTGCATCGATGATCTTCTGCGGCGGGATCTTTGCCACAACCGCCTCGACCTTGACCTTCTTGAGAAGCTTTGTGCCCTCGGTCTTCACTCCACGATAGTAGGATTCGTTGCCCTTTTGAGAACCATAGCCCATGACATGTGTTACGGTAACACCGTTGACACCCATAGAGGACAGTGTTGTCTGCAATGCGTCCAGTCTGTCCGGATTGCACATAACAACCAGCTTGGTCATCTTTGCCTTGGCACCGTTTGCCGGCTTCATGATGAGTTCCGACTCCGGAATGGTGACACCAGTTGCAGCAGCGTCTGCGGCATCGGAAGCCATGGAAACGGTAGACGGCATAAAGTCTGCATATGCAGAGGGCAGATTGTGCTCGGTTGCGTCCAGACCCAGAACTTCTTCTTCAGCGGAAACACGCAGACCGATCGTCTTTTTAATGATGAAGAATGTCAGTGCAATGGTGACAGAAGTCCATGCCAGAATGCAGATAACACCCAGAGCCTGTGTACCCAGTACGGTGAAACCGCCGCCGTAGAACAGACCGTCATAAACATCGTTTGCCGGAGCAGAAGTGGTGGCAAACAGACCAACTGCCAGTGTACCCCACAGACCGTTCAGGCAGTGTACTGCAACGGCACCTACCGGATCGTCCACGTGAAGCACGTGATCCAGCAGCCATACGCCGAAGCATACCAGCAGACCAGCAACAATACCGATGATCGCAGAACCGAATGCATCTACGACATCACAGCCGGCGGTGATCGCAACCAGACCAGCCAGCGAAGCGTTCAGGCACATGGAAACGTCCGGCTTGCCATACTTGATCCATGTGAAGATCATGCAGGAAACGGTTGCCAGAGCCGGAGCAATGGTGGTGGTCAGGAAAATGGTGCCCAGCTGGGGAACCGAGGTGGCAGCGGCACCGTTGAAGCCGTACCAGCCGAACCACAGAATGAATACGCCCAGTGCACCGATGGTCAGGGAGTGACCGGGGATCGCATTGGCTTTGACTTTGCCGTCCTTGGTCTTGGTGAATTTACCGATACGAGGTCCGAGGATCGCAGCACCGATCAGTGCGGAAACACCGCCGACCATGTGAATGACACCGGAACCTGCGAAATCGTGGAACGGTGTGGACAGCTGCGAAAGCCAGCCGCCGCCCCATACCCAGTGGGTTTCGATCGGGTAGATCACTGCGAGATGACAGCAGAATAAATACAATAAGAAATGAACTTTGTACGTTCTGCCATAGCACCGGAAACAATGGTTGCTGCTGTTGCACAGAATACCAGATTGAATACGAAGCTGGACCAGTCAAAGTTTGCATAGTCCGAGAAAATGTCAAATCCCGGCTTGCCGATGATGCCGGCTACGTCTTCTCCGCACAGCAGCCCGAAGCCGATGAGAATGAATACCACTGTGCCGAGGCAAAAGTCCATGAGGTTTTTCATAATGATGTTGCCGGCGTTTTTTGCTCTGGTGAAGCCCGCTTCTACCATTGCAAAGCCGCACTGCATAAAGAATACCAGTGCTGCACCGACCAGGAACCAGATACCGTAAACGTTATCGTTTATCAGGTCAAGAATTGAATTTTGATCCATAAGAATGCACCTCTCCATGATGTAGTAATAGGGAGAGCAGCGGTACCGTCCTGCTCTCGTTCTTTTCTGCGATTCTCCTTTTTTCCTCACAAAAAAGAAAAACAGCAAAGACTTTATGCATCTCTGCACAGCGTCTTTGCTGTTTGTGTTTTCAGTATAGCCGATTTTGCTGCACTTGTCAAGCGTTTTGCGGGAATTTTTGCAAATTAAGGAAAAAATCCGCTTCCGCTTTGGAAAACAGAAAAAATTACTGGCTTTTCTTTTCTCCGAAGGAATCTGCCAGAATCTGAGCCGTTTTTGTCAGATAGGACACATCAGACTGTGCCAGTGAGCCGGCATCACATGCCGCAGCTACCTTAGGATCCAGCGGGATCCGCTCCAGAACCGGCACGTTGGTGCTGTCTACTGCATCATCAGAACCGAACAGGGGAATCTCCTTGCCGCAGTCCGGACACTTGATGAAACGCATGTTTTCCACCATGCCCAGCACCGGAATATCCATACGCTGTGCCATGGAAACGGCTTTTTGCACGATCATGGAAACCAGTGACTGCGGTGTGGAAACAATGATGATGCCGTCCAGCGGCAGGCTCTGGAAGACAGTCAGGGGCACGTCACCGGTCCCCGGAGGCATGTCCACAAACATAAAGTCCACATCGCCCCACGAAACTTCTTCCCAGAACTGCTTGACAACGCCGGAGATCACCGGACCACGCCAAAATACCGGATCGGTTTCGTTTTCCAGCAGCAGGTTCAGGGACATGACCTTGGTGCCGTCTGCTGCGATATAGGGCAGCAGGTTCTGCTCATCTGTCTGTGCATGGTCGTGAATGCGAAGATCTTCGGGATCGACGGACCGGTGATGTCTGCGTCCAGTACAGCGGTTTCATATCCCAGCCGCCGTGTCTGGATTGCCAGCAGCTGGTGACGAGGGATTTTCCCACGCCGCCTTTTCCGCCGACAACACCGATTACCTTTTTCACGCCCTTTGTATTGTTGATGGCACGTTCATTCTGTTCTTTTTCCTGACATCCGCCGCTGGAGGCACAGGAACTGCATTCGTGATTGCAATCTGCCATAGTATTTTTCGCTCCTTTTGGTGATTTTCCGCTGTAAAACGGTATAGGGCAATACTGCACCGCAGTCTGCCGGAAAATTCAACGGCATATCTTATAAGCTTTGTGCGTACAAGCTTTGTGCGGCATTGCCTTTCTTAGTATACCACATTTTTGCTCCGGTTGCAAGTCGGTATGCAAAAGAATTGCAGTGTCTTCCGACGATGATACGGATTTTTGCCTGAAACTGAAGGAAACACTGTCCTGAGCTATCAAAATCGTACAAATTCAAACTGTTGGAAATATACGATAGTTGCACGCGTACCCTTGACAAAATCCGTAGTTTTTGTTAAAATAAAATCATCAAATCGCGAGAATCAGAGCAAAATGCTCTATGGAAAGGAATTACAACTATGGCTTATGTAATTGGCGTGGACTGCGGTACCAGCGGTACCAAAACTGTACTGTTTCGGGAAGACGGCACCGTTATGGCAAGTGCGACAGTAGAATATCCCATGTATCAGCCGAAAAACGGCTACGCAGAACAGGATCCGGCAGACTGGAAAGCTGCAATGATCCGAACCATTCAGACCGTTGTCACCAAAAGCAGTGTGGCAAAAGAGGAGATCAAGGGCATTGGCATTTCCGGACAGATGCATGGTCTGGTCATGCTGGACAAGGAAAATCAGGTTCTGCGGAAGTCGATCATCTGGTGCGACCAGCGTACCGCCGCAGAGGTCGACGAAATGAACCGTGTTGTCGGTCGGGAAAAGCTGATGGAGATCACTGCCAATCCGGCACTGACCGGCTGGACTGCCGCAAAGATCCTGTGGGTACGGAACAACGAACCGGACGTATATGAAAAGTGCCGGCACATTCTTCTGCCGAAGGACTATCTGCGTCTGATCCTCACCGGTGAGTATGCCACCGAAGTTTCCGATGCTTCCGGCATGCAGCTGCTGGACATCGCCAACCGCTGCTGGTCGGACGAACTGCTGCACCTGCTTCAGATCGACAAGGATCTGCTGGGCAAGGTGCACGAGTCCTGCGAAGTGACCGGAACGCTGACCCGCGAAATGGCAGACACACTGGGACTGTGCGAGGGCACGGTTGTAGTCGGCGGTGCAGGCGATAACGCTGCCGCTGCGGTAGGTACCGGCGTTGTCAGGGACGGCAAGGCGTTTACCACGATCGGTACCTCCGGCGTGGTATTTGCCCATACTTCTTCTATGGCAATGGACACAAAGGGCAGAGTACACACCTGCTGTGCAGCCGTTCCCAACAGCTGGCATGTTATGGGTGTGACACAGGGTGCCGGTCTGTCGCTGAAGTGGTTCCGTGACAACTTCTGTGCCGCAGAAAAGCAGACCGCTTCTCTCATGGGCGTGGACGAATATTACCTTATGGATAAGGAAGCCGAGCAGGTGCCGGTAGGGGCAAACCGCCTGTTGTATCTGCCGTACCTCATGGGCGAACGGACACCGCATCTGGATCCCAACGCCCGCGGGGTTTTCTTTGGACTGTCCGCAATGCACACCAAGCGGATATGCTCCGTGCTGTGCTGGAGGGTGTAACGTATTCTCTGCGGGACTGCGTGGAAGTGTTCCGCGAAATGGGCATCTCCGTAGACGATATGATGGCATGCGGCGGCGGTGGTACTTCTCCGCTGTGGCGGAGCATGCTGGCGGACCTGTACAATTGTCCGGTCAAGACTGTGGCTTCCAAGGAAGGACCGTCTTTGGGCGTGGCAATTCTGGCTTCTGTGGGTGCCGGCATTTATGGCAGTGTGCCGGAAGCATGCGATGTCATTGTCAAGACCGACAAGACACAGAACCCGCAGGCAGAAAATGTTCCGGTATATGAATCCTACTACCAGCTGTATCGGGAGATCTATCCGGAATTGAAAGCACAGTTTGCAACACTGGCAGGCTTGCAGTAAACTTTGATATAGGGCAATACCGCACAAAGAGCGTCTGGCGACTTTGCACGCCATCTGCTTGCAAATTTTCCTTCAGAGCCTGTTTCGTATCTTCTCGCACGCATCTTGCGTGCATATTTCCGAGATATTTCGGAAAATACTCGAAAATCCACAAAGGATTTTCTCCGTTTTTCCCTTCATCTCTCAAAAATCTGACGACGCAATCTGCATACGTCAGATACGAAACAAACTCTCATATTTCACAAAAATGCTCGTGAATACATCAAGTATTCACTCCGCTTTTTGTTTCATCTGACGAAAAATTTGACGAAGCATCTGTCGCACAATCTTTGTGCGGTATTGCCATAACTCCTGTCACCCCATTGCTGTCCCTTTGCATATACTGAAACGGGGAAGTGTTTCCCCGATTTTATTGCAAAGGGGTGAGAAGATGTTGGAATGTAAGGCGGCAATGGTTTCGTATACGCAGGCAAATCGGGCAAAACGGGTGCTGCAGCAGCATGGCATCTCCAGTGCGATCTACCGGCTGGAGCATCTGGGGCCAGAGGGCTGCGGCTTTGTCCTGAACGCGAATGCAGACTGCGGCCGTGTATCCGCACTTCTGTCCAGAGAGGGGATCCCATTCCGGAGTCCCCAAGAGGGGCGTGATGTCCGGTGACAGTCAATTTTGATAATGCAGCGACCACGTATCCCAAGCCGCCGGAGGTTCGCCGTGCGGTGGCAGATGCAGTGGTACGCTATGGAAACGCCGGACGCGGCGGGCATGTGATCGCAGAACGTACGTCGGAACTGGTCTATCACGCCAGAGAAACCGTGGCAGAATTTTTTGATGCAAGGTAGAGAATACGATTTTTACCCTGAATTGCACCCACGCTCTGAACGTGGCAATTCAGGGCATTCTCAAATCCGGCGACCATGTGATTTTCAGTGATCTGGAACACAACTCGGTCTACCGTCCCATTATGGCACTGGCACGGGCGGGAAAGGTCACCTACAGCATGCTGGAGGTTTCTGCCGACAACAGCGAAACGCTGCGGCGGCTGGCGGGATTGGTTCGACCAAATACCAAGGCGGTGGTCTGTACCATTGCCAGCAACGTGACGGGGCAGATCCTGCCCTATCGGGAAATCGCCCAGTTCTGCCGCAGCCGGAACATCTGCATGATCGCAGACGGGGCACAGGCATGCGGGATCCTGCCCCTGTCATTGGAACTGGACGGCATGCATATCCTGTGTACCGCCGGTCACAAGGGGCTGTACGGCAGCACCGGCACGGGAATCCTCATGACAGACTGCACATTTCCCATACAGCCGCTGATGCAGGGCGGCACAGGCAGTGCTTCCCGCAGTCCGGAGCAGCCGGACTTTTTGCCGGATCGTCTGGAATGCGGTACGCTGAACGTGATCGGAGCCGCGTCCCTCTGTGCCGGCATCGATTTTGTGCGGCGGCAGACGGTGGCAGGCTTGTACCGTCACGAGAGCCACCTCTGCCAGCTGCTCTGCGATGCACTGGCGGAGATACCGGAGATCACGGTCTACCGGCAGCCGGACGTGGCATATGTGCCCATTGTTTCCTTTACGGTGGCAGGGGCTTCGCCGGAAGAAACCGCAGACTACCTGAACCGGCAGGGGTTCTGTCTGCGTGCCGGACTGCACTGTGCACCGCTGGCTCACGAAAAGCTGGGCACCAAGGACGGAACAGTTCGGTTCGCTCCGTCGGTGTTCAGCAGGGCATCAGATACCCTGCGGCTGGCGGCAAGTCTGAAAAATTATGTCAATATTCTGAAAAGTCCCGAAAACCTATTGAAAAATTCCGGTGATATGTTACAATAGGTATATGGGATATGTTTTAAACAGAAAATCGGCAGACAGGAGGCACAGCATGCCTTTTGTCTGCTACATAGACGAATTGCCAATGACAAAATACAGGAAAGCAGGAAACAGAGTACGCCTGTTGGCTCTGTTCCCTGTTCCCACAGAAGTCGGAAAGGAAGATGATGCACATGGCTTTACGGGATATACTGGATATGATTTTCAGCGTCATCAAAACAGCACAGCCGGTGGATATACTGGATATACTGGTACTCTCCTATGTGGTATATCTCGGAATGAAACTGATACGGGAAACACGTGCCGGTCAGCTGATCAAGGGTATTTTTCTGTTGCTTCTCGTGTACATTATCGCTTCGTGGATCAACATGAAAGCCATTTCCTATCTTCTTTCCGAAACGCTGAATATTGGCTTGATCGCTCTGATCATTTTGTTCCAGCCGGAGCTGCGGCGAACGCTGGAAAAGGCAGGGTATACCAAACTGGGGCTGCGGTTCAGCGGCAGTTCCAACGTGGACAGCAGCGTGTGGAGCCGCACCATTGATGTGATTTGCGATGCCTGTGTAGAACTCTCGGCGACCTCGACCGGAGCACTGATCGTCATTGAACGGCAGACACGTCTGGGAGAACAGATCGACAACGGCACGATACTCGATGCGATTCCCAGCAAGGAATTATTCGGGAATATCTTTTTCAACAAAACGCCGCTGCATGACGGTGCAGTGATCATTCGGGACGGCAAGATTCTGGCGGCAGCATGCTTTCTCCCCAAGCCTCAGAAAGAGGAACTTATCAATAAGCGGCTGGTTCCCGCATCGTGCGGCGATCGGCATGAGCGAAAACTCTGATGCCATTGTGATCGTGGTTTCAGAGGAAACCGGTGCCATTTCCGTGGCGGAAAACGGCGTGCTGAAAAGCGGCTTTACGCGGGAATCTCTCCACCAGCTTCTGACCAAGCGGCTGATTACCGCCAACGAGGAAACCACGATCGGAAAGGTGGCACGGAAGATCCCGTTCCTCAAACGGCACCACAAGGACGACGGAAAGGAGAAGGACAATGCCCAAAAATCTCTGGAAGAACCGACAGAAAAAGACATCACAGAAGAACCGGAGCAGCGGCACTAATGGGACATTGTTCCAGCGGCTGTACGAGAGCCGTCCGGCAATGATGGCAACTTCGGTGGCGATTGCCATTGTTCTCTGGTTTGTGATCTCCATTGCCATTTATCCGACCACACCCCGTACCTTGCACCATGTGCCGCTGAAGGTGGAAATTGCCGGCACTTCTGCCGAGGAAAACGGACTCAGCGTCATCGACTATGACGTACAGGACGTGACGGTCCAGATCGAGGGCAACCGCTCCAAGGTGGGCAACATCGATGCGAACAATCTGACGGCAACGGCTGTGGTGGAAAATGTCACCTCTGCCGGCACGAAAAAGCTTTCCATTACGGTCAGCGGCAATGAAAACGAACAGTTCAACGTCAAGTCTATTTCGCCCTCTACAGTGAATGTGACTTTTGATAAAATCGAAACCTATACCTTTGAGATCAAAGCTTCTGCTCCGAATCTGACATTTGCAGACGGCTGTGTGCTGGACGAGGAGAACTTTGCCTGCACGCCGTCTACCATTGATGTCACCGGTCCCCAGCAGCAGTTGAATCAAGTGGCGTACTGCGTGGCGGAAACCCAGCAAAAGGAGCAGCTGAGTGCCTCCAAAATTCTGACCACAGATACGCTGCTCTTCTATAATGAAGCAGGCACACAGGTAGACTCCACAGACTTCACCTATGATGTGGCGGCGTTCTCACTGGAAGTGCCGGTACTGTATCAGAAAACCATGGACATCACCTATCAGATCACCAATGCTCCGGCAAACTTTGATCTGGAAGCTCTGAAAAAGCGGCTGAATCTGTCAGAACAGCAGATCACCCTCGCAGCACCCAATACCTCTATGGAGGAAATGAGCGAGTTCAACATTGGTTCAGTGGCTCTGCGGGATATTGATCTGAACTACTCCAATGACTTCGTAGTCAATGTGCCGGACGACTATGTGAACCAGTCCGGATTCTCTACCGTGACACTGGCACTGGACTCCACAGATCTGGTGAAAAAGGATTTTGTCATCTCGGATATTGGCGTAGTCAACGCACCGGCAACGTATAATTTCAATGTGCTGACCCAGCAGCTGAAAGTCAGCATTATCGGTCCGGCTGATGTGATGGAAACGCTGGACGCCAGCGACCTCACCGCCAACGTGGATCTGCTGAGTTACTCCACACAGGCGGGAGCCGTAGACGGTGACACGGTGACCTTTAATTATACGCCTACGATCACTTGCAGCAAGTACAATACCGTATGGGCAACTGGTGATTATCGCGTTGCGGTGCAGGGCGTGCGGACATCGGGCAATCCGACTGGGAATTCCGAACAAACGCAGTCAGATCTGTCGGAAAATAGCAATCATTAACAAGAAAAAATTGGCTAAAGTATAAATGAAAAGGCGGCATTTCAAAGAGCCGCCTTTTCTTTTTTTATTTAAAGTCGCATTTTTGTTTTTATGTGAAATACTTTTATGCAATGTGCACAAAACAAAACACATAAATTCTCCTGCCAAGCTCGAATGTTAATAGTTTATACATTTACATTTGAGGGGAAAGTTGTTATAATAGTGTATAGCTAAAAAATGAATGTGTCATTTTTGAAGCGTAAACGCCGCGGACAGTCTGCCGTCCACGGGCGGACAATAAGACAGCTGATCGCATATCAGCCGACATTCGTGCATACAAAAGAAATTGGGACAGATGAAAACCAATTAAAAGAAAAAGGAGCGATATACATGAGCAAGATCATTCGCAAAAGAGTCAGTGCACTGCTTGTCAGTGCACTTATGGTGGCAAGTTCTGTTACAGTTACTTCCGGCAGCTTTTTTGTTGAAGCAGCAGGAAGTACTGTAACGATCGGAAAGACACTGGAAACTTCCGTTCCGAATCCGGATGACAAGGACAATCCGCTGAACGCAGACAAGTGCACATATATGTGCAAGGCTGCAACTGATAAGTTTACTTCGTTTACAGATACCGAAGGCAAGTCGCCGGCAGATATTTACGGTGACAGCATTACCACCTTGCAGTTTAATCTGAAGTCTGATCAGATGGTCACAGATTTCTCTTACTACTTTGGTGCATCGGACACCAAGGCAAACGGCTACTGGTGGGGTTTTGAGAAAACGGATTCCAAGGGTGCTATCAAGTGCACACCGTATGCCAAGGAATTCTCCGTTGTCATAGAACTGCCGTCCAGCGTAGCCAAGGAGCTGACTAGCAATAAGGATGCAAAGTTCCAGTTCCAGAACTGCTATACCGGACTGATTGACGAAGAAGACCAGTCCACCCGTACACAGGACGCCAGCATTGAACTGGTTTCCATTACCGTAAACGGCACGGAAGATACCAGCAACGGTGAAAAGCCGTGGTGGATCAAGGTCGTTGACCCGACTCTGCCGAAGGGCGAGGAAAACACCGGCGGTCTGTACTACTCCAGTGCAAACGGCAACGGTAAGATCAGTTCCGTAGAGCAGAACGGTGACACTATGACTGTCAAGTCGCTGCACTCCCTGAAGCTGGATAATCTGGACATCAAGCTGACACCGGGTGACAGCTGCAGTGAAGAATACTATGCTTCTGATGCATTCAAAGAAAAGAACAACGGTGTGGCTTATGAATCTGAATCGCAGATTCGTGAAGCTGGTCTGCCGCTGAACAGCCACAAGTTTACTTATGGTGAATTCAATTTCATTCCGGGTGCAACTGTTGCCAGCAATGCAAAGGTAAAGTCCCTGAGCGTTACCATCAAGCTGGACGATGAAAGTGCAAATGTAAACCGCTTTATGTACGGCGGCGGTCTGAACGTTAAGTATAAGAGCCTTGCAGATACAGAGTATGCGAAGGAGCAGGCTGGTCTGAAGGGCGGTTCCGGCGAAGGCGGCGTAGCAAGACGGTAGGCTATTGGTACAATGATGTTGGTGCAGAAACACTGGCAGAATGCACCGAAGCCGGCGTAAAGTGGGGCAACGGCGAAGGCGACTTCAAAGTTGGCGGCGGCACTGATCTGGCAAAACAGGAGATGGGCAGCTACTTCACAGTTACGTGGGACGTTCCGGAACAGGTCGTTGACTGCGAAACACTGGCAGAAAAGAGCCAGATTTCCTTCCAGCTGTGGTATGCAGCTCTGAAGAGCGGCAAGTTTGTGGACTGCAGCATTGTTTCCGCAGCCCTGACTTATGAAGAAAGCATTACATTCCCGTACAGCGGTTCTGCTTCTGTGAAGAATGCAGGTACTGAAATGACCGGTACAGCTGCGGAGATCCCGTATGCAGATTTCGGCATGAAGTATGAAAAGACTGCTGACGTATATGCAGTACAGTTCGATGTGACTACCGATCAGGACGCAAATCAGGTTCTGGTTGGTGCAGGTACCACGATGCTGGAAAAGGCTGGATTTCCTGACAACTGGTTCCAGTCTGATGACCTGTTTAAGAATGAAGGTCTGAACAGCACAACTCCGGCAATGCTGTATTGGGAAAAGAGCACCGCAGGCAATCGTCCGGACTCTAACGATGACACATTGGCAGATGAGGCGTACAAAGATGCTTCCGGTACAAAGACTTATACCTATATGTGGATCATGCCGCCGTCTGTTGCTGAGGGAATCCGTCAGGAAGAAACCGGAAACCTGCTGAATGCACTGAATGCAGTGGATACCGAATCGGAAGATGCACATCTGAGCTTCGGCGTCTGGTATGCAGGTCTGGGCAGCAAGGAATCCAGCAAGTACACCATTAACAACGTAACCGTTTTCTATGCAGCAGACGACAAGAACAACGAGAAGAAGCTGGATATGTTCGAGGATACTCTCGAAGTACAGGATTCTATCGATGTTGTGATCGGCGAAAGCGAAACTCTGACAGTAAACGTTCCGAACTGCACCGGCACCATGCAGACAGAACCGTTGCAGGTGTAGCAGCAGACAAGGACGACACTCTGAAGCTGGTCATCACTGGTAAGAATGTTGGCTCTACCACGCTGACAGTTACCACACCGGGCGGTCAGACAAAGGAAGTTACTGTAAACGTGTTGCCGCAGCAGACTACTGTTACAACAGCTGAAACAACCACCACTACCACAACCAGTGCAACGACTACTACCACAGCAAAGCCTACTTCTACAACAGAAAAAACAACTACTACCGTTGGTTCTACAGAAACTACCACTACGACAGAAGAAGTGATCATTCCGCTGTATGGCGATGTGAACTGCGACAGCCGCGTAGACATTACCGATGCAGTTATGCTGAACAAGGCAATTGCCGGTGTTGTAACACTGGGCACCCGTCAGCAGAAGGCAAATGCAGACTGTGACGGCGACGGCGAAATCGCTTCCAACGATGCAGTCGCTTTGCTGAAGTTCCTGGTATCTCTGGTAAAGCAGCTGCCGTATGCAGACTAATGTACACTTGAGCAATTTTCTAATCATTTTATCATAACCCAAAAGAGCCGCAGAGCGAAATGCCCTGCGGCTCTTGTTATTTGCTGGCGGTGTGGGTGAGGGCTGATCTGCCTCCTCCAGTTTTTTTCGGAGCTTGCGAATGATCTTCTTTTCCAGTCGGGAGATGTAGGACTGGGAAATGCCAATGGCTTCGGCGACCTCTTTCTGGGTGCGTTCCTTGCCGCCGCAGAGCCCGAACCGCATCTGCATGATCTCCTGTTCCCGCGGTCCCAGTTCTGAAACCGCTGCGAGAAGCATCTCCCGTTCGGCTTCGTTTTCAATGTCGCGGCTGACCACGTCCTCGTCCGTTCCCAGAATATCTGACAGCAGCAGTTCGTTGCCGTCCCAGTCCGCGGAAAGCGGCTCGTCAATGGAGATCTCTCCCCGCAGCTGGGCGTTTTTCCGCAGCACCATGAGGATCTCATTTTCAATGCAGCGGGAGGCGTATGTAGCAAGCTTGATCTTTTTTTCGGGGCAAAATGTTTCCACCGCCTTGATAAGTCCGATCGTGCCAATGGAGATCAGATCTTCCAGCCCCAGACCGGAGGATTCGAACTTTTTGGCGATGTATACCACCAGGCGGAGATTGTGCACGATCAGCGTTTCGCGGGCTTCGGTGCTGCCGGCATGCAGCTGGGCGAACACTTCCTGTTCCTCCTCCTTGGACAGCGGCGGGGGAAAGGTGTCAGAGCCGTTGATGTAGTCGATGCGGCAGGGACCGGACAGCAGTTCCCGCAAATGGCAGAGCAGTTTCCGGAACTTCGGAAAATCGATGGTCATAGAAAAAATCTCCTTTCATTCCATGAGCATAGGGTGAAAAATGGCACTTGGCTGCGTGCCGGCAATGCCGACCATGGCGTGTACGCTGCGGCTTTTCTCCGTGGAGAGGTTGCGGATACAGACTTCGTCCGGTCGGAACAGGGGAACCAGTCCCTCTGCGGTCACTGTGGTACAGGGTGCCAGCCGGTAACCGCGAAGCTGTTCCACCGGTGTGCCGGCAAGCAGCGGTTCCAGTGCGGTGGCACTGCACACAATGACCGGCGTACCGGAAAAGGTGTCGGTGAGGTTGTTTCCGGTGTCGGCAAGTCCGTTCAGCATTAAGCGGCGTTCGCCCAGCCGCAGAAAGACCTGAAATCGCTGTCGGTGTGACGTTTCCTGCCGCGGAGCAGGGTGCAGAGATGCAGCAGAGAATATGCCGCAGCAGTGAATAGAATCAGCTGAAACAGGGAAAAATCCAGATAACAGCAGCTGTTCCCCCATGTGGCAAAGCCCTTTTGCGTCAGACTGCCGATGCCGAGAATCGCCCCCGCCAGCAGAAAGTTGCAGAGAAAAAAGCAGCCCCACTGGCGGAAGAAACTCTCCCGATGCAGACCGAACGCCATTGCCACGGACAGGGCAGCTGCCAGAAGCTTACACATCAGCTGAAACCATGCCGGCAAGGGCGGCAGCAGGATCAACAGGGAAAACAGGCTGCTCCCCGCCGCTGCCAGTCCGCACCGTATCCAGTGCAAAGGTGTATGCGTCAGTTTTGCCGCAGCACGCAGCAAAAAATAGTTGACATAGAGGCTCTGCAGCAGCAGAACGTCCAGATAGATCGTGGGCACTGTTCATCACCTCTTTCAAGAGTATAGCATGTTTTCCATGCGATACCTGTCGGGAACAGGGGACGGCTGCGGGCGGAAATCGGTGAACAATCTGTGGCTTGACGAGAGGACGGGAAATATGCTATAATAGCAGTGACAAAGGTGTCACAGATGGGGATCTATGGACATCGTTGTCACAGAAGAAAAACCGTCCATGATTCAGTGGAACCGACCGGTACAGTCCGCATAAGAAATGCTGCTGTACTTTCCACAAATCTCTCACGCTTTGGAAATCTCAGGGCAATACCGCACAAAGAGCGTCTGGCGACTTGCACGCCATCTGCTTGCAAATTTCCCGCATATTCACAAAATGCATCGTGAATAACATCAAGTATTCACTCCGCTTTTTGTTTCATTCTGACGAAAAATTTGACGACGCATCTGTCGCACAA
>ENA-OQDW01000434-OQDW01000434.1-human-gut-metagenome-genome-assembly--contig:-NODE-434-length-17566-cov-2.115144_pt1 | contig 17566 bp, 15 predicted proteins | sample MGYA00242784_ERZ504613 | MGnify/ENA primary metagenome ERZ504613 (study PRJEB26092, sample SAMD00036330) | human gut metagenome | host: Homo sapiens | study: EMG produced TPA metagenomics assembly of... | reverse complement strand
CAAAACAGGGCAATGAGCCGCTGTACCGCCGAAGAACAACGTCATCGGATTTTACAGATTTGTCGTAGACAACGATCCGATCCCGTTCAATCAAAAAGAGTATGAGAAACATAAAAACGACAAGAAAAAGATCCTGAATTGGGTTGTACCGGAAATGGGACCTGGTTCCGGCGGTCATACCACCATTTTCCGTTTTATTTCCAACCTGGAGCGCCTCGGTTTCCACAGTAGAGTTTATCTCTACATGTCCCCGAATTTTCAGGATAATGCGTCCATCCGCAAATTCCTAAAAGAGTACTTCCCGCTTCTTGTGCCGGAAGTAGAAGTTTACTGCGATGTATCCCAGATGAAATTTGCACATGCAACCGTAGCAACCTCCTGGACCACCGCTTACTACGTAAGAAAATTCCAGAATACGATTTCGAAGTTTTACTTCGTACAGGATTTCGAGCCGCATTTCTATGCACACGGTTCGGAGTATGAGTTTGCAGAGAACACGTACAAGATGGGATTCCGAGGAATCACAGCAGGAGACTGGCTGCGGGATATCATGAGAAATGAATACGGCATGCAGGCAGACAGCTTCCATTTCTCCTACGATGACAAGGTATATCAGCCGAAGGAAAAGCAGGACAACGAGAAGAGAGTTTTCTTCTATGCCCGCCCGGTTACCCCGAGACGTGATTTTGAGCTCGGTATGCTGGCACTCAATGAGCTGTGCCGCAGAATGCCGGAGATCGAGGTTTGTTTTCGCGGGATGGGATGTCAGCGGCTATGAGATTCCGTTCAAACACAGAAATTTAGGTATCGTAACACCGCAGGTGCTGGCAGATTCCTATGCGATCTGTGATATGTGCCTTGTTATTTCGAATACCAACCTTTCCCTCGTACCGTTCGAGGTTATGGCCTGCAACTCGGTCGCTGTCTGCTCCAAGGGTGCAAACAGCAGTTGGATGGTAAATGAGGAAAACTCCATTCTGGTTGACTATGATCCGATCCAGATCGCAGATAGAATGGAATATTACTTCAACCACCCGGATGAGCTGGCTACAATCCGCAAAAAGGGAATGGATTTCGTAAAGGGAACCTCCTGGTACAAAGAAGCCGAAAAAGTTTACGCAAGTATGCTAAAAGGAATTGAGGAAGATGAGAAAAAACTGCAGTAAGGATGTGAGCAGAGAACGCAGAATCGAGATTCTGTTTGTATTCGGCGTATTCCTGTTTTACTTTTTGTGGTCCTGTACGCAGCGATACAATTTCTCGTCGGATGAATCAATGCGGTATCAGATTCCACAGTTCATTTATGAATATGGGAAGCTTCCGCGGGGTGACGAACCGCTGATTCGGAATGAGGATTGGGGGATTTCCTATGCATTCAATCCGATTCTCTCCTATATGGCATCTGCAGTTTTGATGAAGGGGATGAGCCTGTTTTCCACGGATGAGTGGATGCTGCTCATTTCCGCCCGTTTTGTAAATGTTCTGCTGGGAGCGCTTACTGCTGGGTGGTCTTAAAGACGGCAAAGCTGTTGTTTCCAAGACGCTACGCATGGATGTTTACGACTCTGGTGGTTTTCCTGCCGGGCAATGTGATTTTATATTCCTATGTCAACTGCGACGCGCTTGCAATGTGTTCGACGGCCATTATCTTTTATTCCTGGGTAAAGGCGTACAAAGAGGGATGGAGCTGGACCACGTGTGCGGTATCGGCCGTTGGAATGGGAATCTGTTTCTTGTCGTATTACAATGCGTATGGATTTATTCTGATGACGTTTTTCTACTTTGTGGGAACGATGCTGACGGACCAGTCGAAACCGGTCAAAGAACGATGGAAAGAAATGATCCAAAAAGGTCTTTTTATTTTGGTGATCGTCTGTGTCATTGCTCTGTGGTGGTTTATTCGAAATGCTATTCTCTATGGAGGAGATTTTCTGGGACGCCAGGCATCGAGCGCAAGCGCGGAACTGTATGCAAGATACCAGTACAAGCCGTCGCACAGCAAGACCTTCCAGAAAAAAGGAGGCTCCATGTTGCATATGATCTTCTATAAGCCGAGTTTTCTGGAACATGACTGGCTGGTAACAGTGCTGTACAGCTTTGTCGGCGCGTTTGGCTACAATAAGATTTATCTTTCCACGATGATTATTGTTCCGTACCTCTGCTGTCTTCTTGTCGGTCTCATTCTGATGCGGAACTGTTGCCAGAGAGACTTTTTCTTCTGGAATGCAGACGGCACGCAGACGGCTCTTACCGGAAAAACGAAGAGAAAATGGAGTAAACTGGGATGGTTTACCTGGGCTAATGTGTTTGCCCTGCTGATCCCGAATTATCTGAATGCGTATTACTCCTACAGTTCTGATTTTCAGCCGCAGGGACGATACAGCATGCCGATGCTGATTCCGCTGATGTATTTCGTGACGAAGGGTGTGCAGGCGTTCCTGAAACGGGAGAAAAACTACAGAAGTATGAAAAATTGTTCTGTATTCTGGTCTGTGTGGCGGCAGCGGCATTAGCGGCATTTACTTGGGCGAGAATCATCTATCCGATGTACTTGCAGAACTACTACGGATTGCGGTAAGCGGAACAGAGAAAGAAAGCGGTGAAACGTTTGGAAAAAATTTCAGTGCTGACAGCAAAATTAAAAAAAGCTGTTGCAGAAGAAGGAATCGGCGGTCTGGCTGGGCGTACGAAAGGGTACCTTGCGCGGGCAAAAAAAGAAAAAGAGTTTCAGAGAGAAAAATCCCGGGTCTACCGGGATATTCTCTTTATCAGTGGCTGCAATGAACAGCTGCCGCATCCACACCGGTACCGCGTGGTGCATCAGATGGAGCAGCTGGAGGCAGGCGGATATACGTGTGATACGGTTTATTTTCAGGAGCTGAAGCCCTGATGGTACGTTGCTACGGCGCGTTCGTGATTTTCCGCTGCCCGATGACGGACACCCTGCGGGAATTTGCCACAATGGCAAGCAGATGAACAAGCTCTGTGGTACGATGTGGATGATCTTGTGATCGATACGAAATACACCGATCAGATTCCGTTTCTCGACCGGATGCAGCCGGAAGAACGGCAGGCATACGATCAGAATGTCCGAAACATGGGCGAGCTGCTTTCCCTCTGCGATGCGGCGGTTACGACGACAGCGGCGCTGGCAGAAGAACTGAAGCAGTACGTACCGGAGGTGCTGATCAACCGCAACTGTGCGTCAGATGAGATGCTGCTACTGTCCGAGGCGGTGTTAAAAGAAAAACAGAAAAAGAACGAAGCAGATGGAACGGCGAAAAAAGTACGCCTTGGCTATTTCAGCGGCAGTGCGACGCATCTGGACGACATCGAGATGATCGTTCCGGTGCTGAAACAGTTGCTTGGCAAAAATCCGAACCTGGAACTCCTCATCGTGGGAATTCTGGAACTCCCGGTGGAGCTGAAACTGTTTGCTTCCCAGATCCAGATGGAGGGCTTTGTCGATTACCAAAAACTGCCGGAGCGGATTGCGTCGGTGGATATCAACTTGGCTCCGCTTACCGATACGATTTTTAACCGTGCGAAATCGGAAAATAAATGGGTGGAAGCGGCTCTGGTGCAGACTGTGACAGCAGCCAGCAATCTCGGCGCTTTTGCTGAGATGGTACAGGATGGAGAAGACGGCGTACTCTGCCGAGACGAAGCGGAGTGGTTGGAAAAACTGCAGTGGCTGATCGACGACGAACAGGCACGAAAAGCCATTGCCGGACGGGCATATGGCCGGTGCAGCCGCGAGTGTGTCACAATCTTTCATGCCACCGGGATTTGCGAGTGGGTGGAGCGCCACTGGAATCTACGCTGTGCCTTTGTGCTTCCAGCATGGAGATCAGCGGAGGCATCCGCGTTGCACTTCTTCATGCGGAAATGCTGGTAAAAGCAGGAGCGCAGGTCAGCCTCTTTACTCTGGAAGGGGAGGCGGAGTGGTATCATGAGGGTGATTTCCATTTTCCGGTGCTGTCGGCCGAGCGAGAGAAACTGCAGGGAACGCTGGATCTTGCGGTAGCGACGATGTGGAATACCGCAGAGTTCGTCGAACAGTCCAGCAAGATCCGAAAGAAAAAATATCTGGTGCAGAATTTTGAAGTTGGATTTTATCCGCCGGGAAGCCCGTACCGGATCGCAACTTCGGCGACTTACCGGATGAGGAGCCCGATGGAGTACGTAACCATTTCCAAATGGTGTCAGAACTGGCTGCGGGAGGAATACCATACCGAAGCAGCCTATCTTCCGAACGGCATCGATCCGTCCTTCTATCCGAAACGGGGGCGGGATCTGCAGGGAAAAATTCGGATTCTGATCGAGGGAGACTGCAGCGCGGAGCATAAAAACGTGGACGAGAGCTTCCGTATCGTGGAACAGCTGGATCTGGAAAAATTCGAGATCTGGTACATGTCCTACAATGGAAATCCGAAATCCTGGTACCGCGTGGACCGCTTTTTACACCGGGTTCCATATGAAAAAACACCGGAAGTCTATGCGGCGTGTGATATCCTGCTGAAAACAAGCCTGCTGGAAAGCTTTTCCTATCCGCCGCTTGAGATGATGGCGTCCGGCGGCTACGTCGTTGCTGTGCCGAACGGTGGCAATCTGGAATACCTGAAAGATGGGGAAAACTGTATTCTCTATCCGCAGGGAAATCTCGCGGAGGCAAAAGCGGCGATTGAGCGTATTCTGACAGATGCGGAACTGAGGAAAAAACTGGATACGGGAGCAGAAGAGACGGTAAAGGAAAGAAACTGGAAAAGAATCGAACCACAGATTTTAGAACAGTATCTTGGAAAATAAATAAGCAACAAAAAGGGCTGTCGCACTAGCAAATATTTCTGGCGGTAGCTCTGCTTTATACCCAAATGGCATCGAAATCGGTTGCGTTTTCGATGCCATTCTTTACTTCTTATAGGAAAGTTCGACTTCCGTCGAACTCTTGAATCAGGATCACCCGTTGGACGGGAGGTCCTGATTGCTTATAAATTAGAAGATCAGTGCCGTTTGTTTCGGTTATTGCGGCGTCTGTTTCTGCGTTTCCGTCTCTTTTTCGCGTTGTTGATCACGACAATGATCAGAATCAGAAAAGCGACACCGTTCAGGCCAAGCAGAATATAGAGCAGTGTGGAGAAAAAAGAAATTTTCTTGGTTTCTTCCGGTGTTGGAATATCTGTGCTGTCGGTTTCTTCTGATGAATCGGAGGAAACCGAAGAACTGTCGGAAACAGTACCTGGAGCGGAAACCTCGGCTGTTCCGATGAAGTGATCATCGAAAAAATACTGGCGGGTGTACGGTTCCTTAACGGAAGCGCCGTCCGGATCGGTGTAGGTTGCAGTTTCAATTTTCGCATCCTTTGGAAGCGTTACCACACCGGAAAGACTTTCCTTTTTTGCGTTCTTCAGGGTATAATGTGTAAAATTATCATAACCGAAATCAAGTACGGTACGGGTATCGTTGATATAATCGAGGTTATCACAGGTTAAAACAACGCAGACCAGCGTCATATTGCCTCGCTTGGCAGCGGTAACGAGTGTGTTGTGTGCCTCATCGGTATAACCGGTCTTTCCGGCGAAAGCACCCTTGTATCCCCACTGACCGTCCTGGAACAGCAATGCGTGGTGGTTCTGAAGATCACGCGGTGTCGAGGTCATATTGGTCGGCTGAATTGTGTAGGTCAGATCGGACTCGATGCGGCAGAAGGTCTCGTTTTTGATGCACTCCTGCATAATGAGTGCCATATCGTGTGCACTGGTGTAGTGGTTCGGATCTGGCAGACCGTTTGCATTGACAAAATGGGTATTCGTGCAACCAAGTGCAGCGGCGCGTTCGTTCATCATGGCGGCGAAACCTTCCTCGCTTCCGGCAATGTCGATGGCAAGCTGTGTGCAGACTCATTTGCGAGGCAAGAAGAATCGCGTGAAGAGCATCCTCCACTGTGATCGTTTCGCCAAGCTGAACGTTGATGCGGGCATTTCCCGGAATGGATTCGCTGACAGCATGTTCGCCGAAGGTAACGGTGTCGGTCATCTGCTTGTTTTCAATGATCAGCAGAGCCGTCAGAATCTTGGTGATGCTGGCAGGATAGCGCTGCTCGTCCATGTTTTTATCGTATAAAACAGCACCAGTATCGGCATCGAGTAAACAGACAGCGCCGGAATTGTTTTCCGGTCCTTCGGGCCAGGTGGTGACTGTTTTTTATCGGTTGTGGCAAAAATCGTCTGCGGGAGGCAGGACGCGGCAAAAACAAAAGCAAGCAACAGGCATAAAAATGTGCGGGCTGCAGAATTCTTTCTAATCATAACTCACTCCTTCTGATCCAGCGGGTACAGCTGCATAAGACTGTCCGGGCAGCGGATCTCTCTAAAATGTATTAGACACACTTTTATTATTATAACATAAAGCGAGCAGGGAAGAAACACATAATTTCTTAATATTTTCAGTCGGGATTTGCAAAATGCAGTAAAATAGAGTATAATGCGAACGAGTTCATACGGAAAAAACAAAAAACCTGAAAAACAAAAACCCCAAGGAGTTAAAAAAGTGTCAGATATGAAATGGCTCCGTTTTATACGGAAATTGAAACCTTACAACATACAGAAGGGACTGCGTTACCTGAAACATTATGGCCCAAAGGAATTCCTGATCCGTCTTTCGGAGAGGATGGAGCCGGAGGAGGTTCCGTACGGACCGTGGCGGGAGCAGTACTGCGCAAAAGAGGAGGACCTGGCGCGTCAGAAAAATCATAAATTTTCTTATTGTCCGAAGATCAGCGTTGTTGTTCCGGCTTACCGTACGCCGGAAATTTTTCTGCGTCAGATGATCGAATCCCTGGAAAAACAGAGTTATGAAAACTGGGAACTGGTGATCGGAAATGCCAGCCCGGAGGATGAGACGATGGCGCGCATCCTGAAAGAGTATACCGGAAAAGATCCGCGCGTAAAGAACGTTCCGATTCCGGAAAATATCGGCATTGCAGAGAATACAAATGCAGCGCTTGCCGCAGCAGCGGGAAATTTCGTCGGTTTTATGGATCACGACGATCTGCTTGCGCCGGATGCACTCTTTGAAATTGCCATCCGTCTGGAAAAAGATCCGTCCATCGATGCTTTTTATACCGATGAGGACAAGGTACGGACCGATCTGTCCGAGTATTTCCAGCCGCATTTCAAACCGGATTTCAATCTGGATCTGCTGCGGTCAAACAATTATATCTGCCATTTCTTCGTTGTACGGCGGGAGATTGCGGAGAAAACCGGCGGCCTTCGTCCGGAATACAATGGGGCGCAGGATTATGATATATCTTCCGCTGCACGGAAATGGCGGGAAAAATTGTACACATTCCGAGAGTTTTATATCACTGGAGGGTCCACAGCGCTTCCACCGCAGACAATCCGGCAAGCAAGCTGTACGCGTATGAGGCCGGAAAAAAGGCAATTGAGGGAAACCTTGCGCGCTGCGGCGAAGAGGGAACCATCACACTGCGTTCGGATTATGGCTTCTACGATGTAGATTATAAACTGCGGGGAACGCCTCTGGTTTCGATTCTGATCCCGAACAAGGATCAGGCCGATACGTTACGCACTTGTCTGGAATCCATTAAGAAGAAGTGCATGTATCCATCCTATGAGATTCTGATTATTGAGAACAACAGCACTGAGGAAGCAACGTTTTCCTATTACAAAGAACTCGAAGCACAGGGCATCCGTGTCCTGAAGTATCCAAAACAGGGCTTTAACTATTCTGCGATCAATAATTTCGGCGTCAAAGAGGCAAAGGGAGAGTATCTCCTGTTTCTCAATAACGATATGGAAATCATCACACCCGATTTTATGGAAAAAATGGTGTCCAATCTGCAAAGACCGCAGATCGGGGCGGTCGGCGCGAAGCTGTATTACCCGGACAACACGGTGCAGCATGCGGGTATCATCATCGGTATCGGCGGCATTGCGGGCCACGCCTTTTTAGGACTGGCGCGCGGAAGAAGCGGCTACCTGCATAAGGCATCGCTCCAGATGAATGTGAGTGCGGTGACAGCAGCGTGCATGATGATGAGAAAAGAGGTCTTTGAGGAGGTCGGCGGCTTTGAAGAAGAACTGTCCGTCGCTTTCAATGATGTTGATCTGTGCCTGCGCATTGGAAAAGCAGGTTATAAAATCGTATACAATCCGCACGTGGAGTTGTACCATTATGAATCGAAATCCAGGGGAGCAGAGGATGACGAGAAGAAGGTGCGCCGCTTCCAGTCGGAAATCGAATTTATGCGCAGCCGCTGGATTGGGCTGTTAAAGGCAGGAGATCCCTGCTACAATCCAAATTTAACGCTGGCATCGTGGAACTATGGACTGCGTGCCGACGGCAGGGGAGTAAAACCATGGACAAAGTAGCAGTTGTAATACCAAATTATAATGGATACCGGTATCTGGAGACGTGCTTTGCAGCGCTTGCAAAGCAGACCTTTACGGAATTTACCACATATTTCGTGGACAATGGTTCACAGGATGAGAGCTGTGCGTTTCTGCGGGAACACTACCCGGAGACGAAAATCATCCAGCTCGATGATAACTATGGCTTCAGCCGTGCGGTCAACGAAGGCATCCGCCAGTCGAAGGAGCCGTATGTGATCCTTTTAAACAACGACACCGAAGTGTTCCCGGACTTTGTCGAGCGCCTTTATGAGGGAATCTGTAAAAGAAAGAATGCGTTTGCATGCAGCGCAAAGCTGATTTCCTATCAGGAGCGTGATAAAATCGACGATGCGGGAAATTACTATAATATGCTGGGATGGGCATTCGCAAGAGGAAAAGGAAAACCGGTCAGTGAATTTGAAACGTCCGACCGGATTTTTGCGGCCTGCGCCGGAGCAGCAATCTACCGCCGGGAATTTCTGGAAAAGACCGGACTTTTTGACGAAGAACATTTCGCTTATCTGGAAGATACCGACATCGGCTATCGTGCGCGGCTTTTGGGCTACGAGAACTGGTATGAGCCGTCCGCGAAGGTTTACCACGTCGGAAGCGGAACGAGCGGCTCCCGGTATAACCTCTTTAAAATCCGTTATTCTTCCAGGAACAATATTTATCTGATCTATAAAAATATGCCGGTTTTACAGATTTTACTTAACCTGCCGGCCTTTATCCTCGGTTTTTCGGCAAAACTGGTCTTTTTTGCATCGAAAGGATACGGAAAAGAATATCTGGCAGGAATCAAGAATGGTTTTTTCATCTGCCGGAAGCCGGAAAACAGAGCAAAAAAGATCCGTTTCGAGTGGAAGCGCCTCGGCACGTATTTTGTCATCGAATGGGAGCTTTTTATCAATGTGTTCCGGAGATTTCTGGAGAGGGCATAAGGATTCTTTCAAAAGATTACGAAAAAGTTAAAAAGTTTACGGAAATAAGAAGAATGTTAGAAAAATATGATTGCTCTTTTTTGGAACTTATTGTATAGTTAGGGGTAGGGAATTTTTAAATCCCGAAAAAACAGATAAGGTGAACGAATTTGATCAACGATAATCAGAAATATTTTGACCGGATGCACGTTCTGATCGATGCCCTGGTGCTCGCACTTTCCTATGTACTGTCCTGGTACTGCTATGTGCGGCTGGGCGTTATGAATAATCATCCGGAGAGGGGAATTCTGCCGCCGGCGACGTATATGATGGCACTGCTCTATATCGTGCCCGGCTATCTGCTGCTTTACTATGCATTCAATCTCTATGCATCCAAGCGTTTTCAGGGAAGACGTCTGGAATTTGCCAATATCTTAAAAGCGAATACGGTTGGATTTCTGGTCTGGCTGGCCAGCCTTTACATGGTGCGCCAGGTTCACTTTTCCCGTGGTATGCTCTGCATCTTCTTTGTGCTGAATGTGACACTGGAAACGATCGTAAGAAATCTGATCCACTATATCTTAAGCAATATGTGGAAACACGGCCGCAACCAGAAGCAGATTCTGATGGTCGGCTACAGCCGTGCGACCGAGGAATACATTGACCGGATCATTGCAAACCCGGAGTGGGGCTATCTCGTCCGCGGAATCCTCGATGACCATGTCAAAGCGGGAACGATGTACCGCGGTATCAAGGTTCTTGGAAGAATCAACAATCTTTCAGTCATTCTGCCGGAAAACAAACTGGATGAAATTGCCATTACCCTTGGCCTGAACGAATACTTCCGCCTGGAGGAGATCGTTGCCATGTGTGAAAAATCCGGCGTACATACAGTTTGTGCCGGATTACCACAACATCATTCCGACAAAGCCGTACACAGAAGACCTGCAGGGACTTCCTGTCGTCAATATCCGCTATGTGCCGCTTTCCAACACGTTCAACGCGATGCTGAAACGGATTGTGGATATTTTCGGCGCGCTCGTGGCGATCATTCTGTTCTCACCGGTGATGCTGTTTTCCTGCATCATGATCAAGCTGACCTCACCGGGTCCGCTGATCTACGTCAGACACGCGTCGGACTGCACAACAAACCGTTTGAAATGTACAAGTTCCGTTCGATGGAAGTTCAGACGGAGGAGAAAGAAAAGAAGGCATGGACCGTGAAGAATGACCCGCGTGTGACGGGATTTGGAAAATTCATGCGCCATACCAGCATTGATGAGCTTCCACAGCTCTTTAACATCTTAAAAGGAGATATGAGCCTGGTCGGACCGAGGCCGGAGCGACCTTTCTTTGTGGAAAAATTCCGGGAGGAGATCCCGCGTTATATGGTAAAACATCAGGTTCGTCCCGGTCTTACGGGATGGGCGCAGGTGAATGGATACCGGGGGGATACTTCTATCCGCAAGCGTATTGACTGTGATCTGTATTATATTGAAAACTGGACGCTGGGACTTGATTTTAAAATTCTGTTCCTGACCTTTTTCAAAGGATTTGTGAATAAAAACGCTTACTAAAAGATAAGGGGAAAAGAGATGTCGAAGAAGAATTACAAAAAGAGCAGAAAATACAAAAAAATGCGCCGCAGAAAAATAATTTTCGGAATTGAAATCACCGTTCTGCTGATTCTTTCCGGAATTCTGTTCGTCTACGCATGGATCAACCGTTCGATGGATAAGATGAATCAGGATACGCTGGACAGCTCCCAGATTCAGATCAACAGTGAAGTAAAGGCAAATACCGATCTCTCACAGATGTCCGGTACACAGGTCATCGCGCTGGTCGGCGTGGATGCCAGAGGTGTGGAAGGCTCCGAGCTGGCAGAAAGCATGAACAGTGACACGATTATTCTCTGTTGTATTGATCACGACAAGCAGGAAATCCGTATGGTGTCGATTATGCGTGACACCTGGATGAATATGGCGAAATATACCGATGAATATTATGAGTTTGACAAAGCCAATTCCGCCTATAACCGCGGCGGCCCGGAGAGTATGCTCTCCATGCTGAATACAAACCTTGACCTTGCACTGACCGATTACGTTACCGTAAACTTCAAGGCACTCGCCGATGCGATTGATGTCCTGGGCGGTCTCGACATCGAGATGACAAATGCAGAGTGTGTTCATGCAAACAACTACAACAGAGAGGTATCGGAAGCACAGGGCGTAGAGTATGAAGCTATTCCGTATGATGAGGACCTTGGGGATGATTACAGCGAAGTACGTCATGTCAGCGGTGCGCTTGCTACCTCCTATGCGCGGATCCGTTATGGCGGCGGTGATGATGCAAAACGTACCAGCCGTCAGCGAATTGTTATCAATCTTATGGTACAGAAGCTGAAACAGAATCCGACCAAGATTCCGGAAATTCTGGACAAGGTGATGGGAAATGTCAGCACCAGTCTTACCAAGAATGAAATCCTGGAACTTGGTATGCATGCGGTAACGTATACGATGGGAACCTCCTATGCCTATCCGTTCCAGCTCTGCTATGGTGAAAATGTAGTGAATGCCCTTGGTGAGGATGTTGTAATTCCGGTTACGCTGGAGTTCAATGTAAGAGAGCTGCATGAATATCTGTATCCGGGTCTTTCGTATGAACCGTCTGCGGCTGTTACAGAGTACAGCGACTACATTGCAAGAAAGAGCGGTTACGATGAAGATATGATCGGCTATGTGCTGAACCAGGGGCCTGGTGCAGAGGCAGATTCGGTGATCGCAGGCGACTAAATACGAGGGAGAAAACCAGACATGAAATTCTATACCGTTGATGTTATGATACCAACGTATAAACCAGGGCAGGAGTTCGCAGAGCTTCTGCCCCGCCTTTTGGAACAGACTTACCCGATCCGGTCGATCCGGGTTGTAAACACAGGGAAAAAGTTCTGGAACCCGGCGTGGGAGCAGTTATCGGATAAAATTATGGTAGAGCATATCCGGCCAAGCGAATTTGACCACGGCGGAACGAGAAGGGCGATGGCAGAAAGTTCGGATGCGGATCTTTTGCTTTTTATGACCCAGGATGCCATGCCGTACGACAATGCGTGCGTGGAACATCTGGTGGAAAAATTTTCACTGCCGCATGTGAAGGCGGCCTATGCGCGGCAGCTTCCGCGGGATGACTGCCGTACACTGGAACGGTTTACGAGAGGCTTTAACTATCCGGAGGAGAGTGATATCAAGGATGCCGGTGATCTGCCAAAACTTGGTGTTAAGACTTTTTTCTGCTCCAATGTCTGTGCAATGTATGACCGCAGGACATATGAAGAGCTGGGTGGATTTGTAGAAAGCACCTTGTTTAACGAAGATATGATCTATGCCGGGCATCTTGTGCAGGCGGGCTATGCGATTGCCTATGCGGCAGATGCGAAGGTGGTACATTCCCACAATTACGGTTGTCTGGCACAGCTTCACCGCAATTTCGACCTCGGTGTATCCCAGGCACAGCATCCGGAGATCTTTGATGCGTATCCGTCTGAGGGTGAGGGAATCCGTATGGTGAAAAAATCGGCATCCTACGTCTGCAAAATTCATAAGCCGTGGCTGCTCGTCACGTTATTTTTTCAAAGCGGATTCAAATATGTGGGATACTTCCTCGGAAAACGATACAAAAGCCTTCCGGACGGTGTGATCCGCTGGTGTACCTCAAACAAAACGTGGTGGGAATATCACGGAAAGATAAGAAAAAACGAAATAGAAGATAAGTGAAAGTAAAAACAAAATAAAAGATTTTGTAAGTAAATACGAAATGCTCCATAAGGTTGACAGAGAACGGAGCAGCGTGGTAAAAAAGTAAAGAACAAGAAATTAGAAGGCGGCATAACCTGAAAACAGAACAAGGGTGCCGCCTTTTGCTGTTAGGAGGAAAAAATCTATGTGTGGAATTGTTGGATATATTGGAACCTGCCAGGCTGCCCCGGTGCTGCTGGACGGATTGTCAAAGCTGGAGTACCGCGGATACGATTCGGCCGGAATTGCTGTATACGATGGAAACAAAATTCAGATGCAGAAAGCAATGGGCCGTCTGAAGGTGCTTGAGGAAATGACACAAAATGGAGCGACACTTCCGGGTACCGTAGGAATCGGACATACGAGATGGGCAACGCATGGGGCACCTTCCGATCTGAATGCACATCCGCATTTCAATAAAGACCACTCGATTGTCGTTGTACACAATGGAATTATTGAGAATTATCTGAAATTAAAGAAAAAACTGATGTCCAAAGGATATGAGTTCCTTTCGGAGACAGATACCGAGGTGATTGCCCATATGCTGGATTACTATTATAACGGCGATCCGCTTGCAACGATCACAAAGGTTATGCACCGCATGGAGGGATCGTATGCACTGGGTATCCTGTTCCGCGACTATCCGGATGAGGTGTATGCGGTCCGTAAAGACAGTCCGCTGATCGTTGGTACAAGTAAGAGCGGAAACCTGATTGCATCCGACGTTCCGGCTGTCCTGAAATATACAAGAGATGTCTATTTTCTGGAAAATGAGGAGATCGTGAAACTGACCCGCGATGGCCTTCACTTCTACAATATTGACGAGGAGGAGCTGGAGAAAGAGGCAACCCACATCGACTGGGATATGAATGCGGCAGAAAAAGGCGGCTATGAGCATTTCATGCTGAAAGAGATGCATGAGCAGCCAAAAGCCGTAAAAGATACCCTGACGCCGCGTATTAAGAACGGTGATGTTGTGATCGAAGAACTCGGCATGACTGATGAGGAGATCCGCGCGATCCGCAAAATCTTTATCGTTGCCTGCGGTTCCGCATACCACACCGGTGTAACCTCAAAATACATCTTCGAAAAGCTGGCAAGAATCCCGGTTGAGGTAGATCTGGCAAGCGAATTCCGCTACCGTGATCCGATTCTGCCGGAAAATACGCTCGTGGTCATCGTCAGCCAGTCGGGTGAGACGGCCGATACCCTCGCGGCTCTCCGCCTTGCAAAAGAAAAGGGCGTGCGTACCTTGGCATCGTAAACGTAGTTGGAAGTTCGATTGCAAGAGAGGCAGACAATGTCATGTACACCTGGGCCGGTCCGGAGATCGCTGTTGCGACAACGAAAGCGTACAGCACACAGCTTATCGCGCAGTACCTTCTGGCGATGAAGTTTGCCAAAGTACGCGGAACCGTTTCGCAGAATGACTTCGATGCGATGATCCAGAGCCTTGAGCGCCTGCCGGAGCAGATTTCCCTGCTGCTGTCCCATAAGGAGAACGTACAGCGTTTTGCCAACCGTTATCTTGCGGCAGAACACGTCTTTTTCATCGGACGCGGCATCGACTATGCAATCTCGATGGAGGGCTCCCTGAAGCTGAAAGAGATTTCCTACATCCACTCCGAGGCGTATGCAGCCGGTGAGCTGAAACACGGAACCATTTCCCTGATTGAGGACGGACGCCTTGTCGTAGCCGTGCTGACCCAGCCGGAGCTCTACAAGAAAACGATCAGCAATATTCAGGAAGTGAAGACACGAGGCGCGTTTGTCATGGCGGTAACGACCGTTGGCAATACAGAAGTGGAAAAAGTAGCCGACTACGTAGTTTACCTGCCGGAGACAAATCCGATTTTTGCAAACTCCCTGGCGATCATTCCGCTGCAGCTCTTTGGCTACTACGTATCGATCGGCAGAGGCCTCGATGTGGATAAACCGAGAAACTTGGCGAAATCGGTTACGGTAGAATAAAAACCGCAGCATAAAATTCCTCTTTTTTCAAAATTATCACAGTTTCAACACAATTCTAACGTACAATAGGCAGTAGAAAATGAAGAAAGAAATAAGAGCACTGTGTATTGGTGCCTGAGATAGAAAAGAGAAAGAGGGATCAGCCATGAGTGAAGAATTCAAAAAAGAAGAAATAAATGGTGAGGCAGCAGAGAAAACCAAAGCTGCAGAGCATACAGAAGAAGTAAAAGCAGAAACGACAGCAGAGCAGAGTGCAGCAGAGACGGAAAAACCGCAGGAAACCGCAGAAGCGCCGAAGGCGGAAGAAAAGAAAACGACAACCTACAGCTGGGTGAATCCGAAAATCAGCGGAAAGACCGGCGAGGAGAATAACAGCGCTTCCTACACCGGAGAACCGGACCCGTCGGAGGCAAAGGCAGAGCGGACATCTTCTGCAAAGACAGAACATTATCAGTACCAGTCACAGACACAGAGTGCTCCGAAGCAGGAAAAACCACAGTTTTCTGCCGTTCCGCAGCCGCAGGATCACAAAAAGAAAGCGAAAAAACCAATGTCAGCCGCAAAAAAATGGGGCATGACACTTGCCATGGCAGCGTGCTTCGGACTCGTGGCAGGCGGTGTTTTCATTGGGACTGCAGCAGTCGGTACGAAAGTGATCGGTACAGCAACAGAGCAGAAGCAGGAAGTTACAATTCCGACGACCACCACAACAACGGCAGCAGACAGCAGTGATACCTCCGATACCGTAAAAGCAACCGGCGAGATGTCCGTGAAAGATGTTGCATCGAGTGCGATGCCGTCTCTGGTAGCAATTTCTACGACAACGGTGGAAGAAGTTGAGACATTCTTCGGAACCACAAGCCAGGAAGTTCCTGCAAGCGGAACCGGAGTTATTGTCGGACAGAACGACGATGAGCTCCTGATTGCGACAAACAACCACGTTGTCAGCGGTGCAACGTCTCTTTCCGTCAGCTTTATCGACGATGAGACGGTAGAAGGCCAGATCAAAGGTACCGATGCGGACAATGACCTTGCTGTTGTTGCAGTAAAACTTTCCGACATCAAGGACGAGACAAAGAGCCAGATCAAAATTGCCGTGATGGGAAATTCCGATGACCTTGAGGTCGGTGATCAGGTTGTGGCAATCGGAAATGCACTGGGAACCGGCCAGTCCCTGACGAGCGGATATATCAGTGCAAAAGACCGTACGATCTCCAGTCAGGATGAGAGTACCGGCGAGACGATTACTTCTGAGGGACTGATCCAGACCGATGCAGCCATCAACCCTGGAAACAGCGGCGGCGCCCTTCTGAACATGAACGGTGAGCTGATCGGCATTAACGAAGCAAAATACAGCTCCACACAGGTCGAGGGCATGGGCTTTGCGATCCCGAATTTCGAAAGCGGAGCCGATTCTGCAGAACCTGATGAACCTGACAACAAGATACAAAGTCAGCGATGATAAGGCCGCTTATATCGGAATCAACATGGCGGATGTCAGCGCAGATGTTTCCCAGAACTACGGTATTCCGACCGGTGTCTGCATCATGAGCGTTGTGGACGGCAGCCCGGCAGCCGATGCGGGCTTCAAGAAAGGCGATGTTATCACCACGTTTGATGGAAGAAGCATCTCGAACGCCAAAGGCTTAAAAGAGACACTGACCTATTATGCGGCAGGCGAGACCGTAGATGTCACCGTACAGCGTGCGGACAACGGTGAGTACAAAGAAGTAACACTGACGTTGACCCTTGGCTCTGCAGCAGATATGCCGCAGACGAGCGGAAGCAGCAACGGAACCACAAACGATGGAACCGGAAGCTCCGATCAGAATGACCAGGGTATTCAGAATCCGTTTGGCAACAGATAAAAACTCGAAATAACTATTTCCTAAGAGAAAAAAGACGGACAGCACAGGAATATGAACGCCTGGCTGTCCGCCTTTTTCTGCATTTTTTGATATAATTTTTTGAATTTGTAAAATTCTTAAAAAAGTTGGTAATTTTTAAGAAAGTTTTTACTTGTGACCCTATGGCTTTTGGGCTATAATCAAGCTAGACCAAGCGATCTATTACAGAAAGGAATTTGAAAAATCATGTCAGAAGAGAAAGACAGAGTGGACGGTACCGCGGACGAAACGAAGGCGGAAACAAAAAGCTCTGACCATCATACAGAAGATACCTATGAAAAAGTCTGCTTCATGTGCCGCAGACCGGAGAGCAAAGCCGGAAAGATGATTACCCTTCCGGGAAACATCAATATCTGCCCGGACTGCATGCAGAAGAGCTTTGATGCCATGAACCAGAACCCGGGCCAGATCAATGAGATGATGAATAATATGAACAACATGCCGAATATCGGCATGCTCGATCTCTCCGGGCTTTCCAACCAGATCCCGAACCGGCAGCGGGTAAAGAAAAAAGAAGAAAAGAAGAAAACAAAAGAATTTTCCATCAAGGACATTCCGCCGCC
>ENA-OQDW01000433-OQDW01000433.1-human-gut-metagenome-genome-assembly--contig:-NODE-433-length-17582-cov-6.574219_pt1 | contig 17582 bp, 20 predicted proteins | sample MGYA00242784_ERZ504613 | MGnify/ENA primary metagenome ERZ504613 (study PRJEB26092, sample SAMD00036330) | human gut metagenome | host: Homo sapiens | study: EMG produced TPA metagenomics assembly of... | reverse complement strand
CCGGCGAGCACGCCGCCGCGGGCGTCGGCGAGGATGTTGCCCCAGGTAGCGGTGGCTCCTGGATACCAGCGCCGATGAAGGTCAGCGAGGCCTCGAAGATGATGGCGTCGGCGACCAGGGTAACGGTGAAGACCATGATCGGGGCAATGCAGTTACGCAGAACATGCTTGATCAAAATCACGGAGCCCTGGCGCCGGAAACGATGACCGCGCGGACATAGTCCTCGCCGTACTCGGACACGATGTTGGCGCGCACGATACGGGCAATCTGCGGAGTGTACATAAAGCCGATGGCGAAGATGATCGACGGCACGGAGTTGCCAGGATGGAGACAAAGACGGCCGCGAGGGCGATGCCCGGGATGGACATGATGATGTCCAGGATACGCATGATCGTCTCGGAGACGGCCTTGCGCGAAACCGCTGCAAGGGCGCCCACGACCGAGCCGCAGACCAGAGCCATGGCGGTGGCGCCAAAGCCGATAATCAGCGAGTAACGACCACCGTAGAGCATACGCGACAGAATGTCGCGACCCTTATCGTCGGTACCGAAGATAAATCCGTTGCCGGGAGCCTGGCGAGCCGTAAAGATCTCGACCGGGCTATAGGGGGCAAGAAGGGGCGCCAGAATCGCAGTCAGGGCGACCAGCACCAGCACGACGGCGGCAATCTTAGAAGACAACGTCATCTTCTTCCAGCCACCGAGCTTGAGCCCCTTGGAGGCAGCCTTCTCGAGCTGCTCGGTTTGCTTCTCTCGAATCTTTACCATAATCTACACCGTCCTGATGCGCGGGTTGATGAGCAGGTAGAGCATGTCAACCACGATGTTGATGATGATGAAGCGAGAGCAACGACGATAACGACGCCCTGAACCAGGTTCGCCTCGTTGCCCTGAACGCCCTGCAGAATCGCAGTGCCCATGCCGGGGAGGTTGAAGATAACCTCGATGACGACGCGCCGCCCATGAGGTAACCGATCTTAAGACCGAGGGTGGTGACCGGGGTGATCAGCGCATTGCGAAGAACGTTGATGCCGACGACGACCTTCTCGGGAACGCCGGCGCCGCGAGCCATACGGACATAATCCTTGTCGAGCTCCTCGACCATGGCGGTACGCACGATACGAGTCATCTGGCCCGTCAGCGGAAATGCCAAGGCGATAGCGGGCATGATCATACGTCCAGATAGCCAACCGGATTCGTGGTGAAGTGAGGCAGAGCACCCGATGCCGGGAGCACCTTAAGGTAGGAAGAGAACAGCAGGATCAACAGAACGGCAAGCCAGAACGACGGGGTTGCCAAGCCGGCGATGGAAAAGACGCGGATCACTTGGTCCGGCCATTTGTCGCGATACAGTGCCGCGATGACGCCGAGCAAAAACGAAACGACCGCACCGATGGCAAGACCGATAAAGGTCAGCTGCATCGTGACGGGCAGGGCCGTGGAGATGCGCTTGGCAACGGAGTTGCGAGCAGCACCATAGGTGCCCATGTCGCCATGGATCAAATCGCCCATATAGCGCACGTAGCGCACGGGCCAGGGGTCGTCCAGACCATACTTCTCATGGTACTCGGCAACCGCCTCGGGCGAGGCACCGTCACCCAACGCCGTGTAGGCGGGGTCGGTCTTGGAGAACGACATAAGGAAGAACACCAGGACGGTGACGCCCAATGCCATGATCGGCAGCGCCACAAGACGCCTTCCAATCAAACGTAGCAAGTTGTTCACGTTCTCTCCCCTTTCTTTTGTCGGTAGGACCAACTGGTATATGAGTACGGGTACTCATTACAAGACCCGAGCGACATCGTTGCCGCCCGGGTCTTTGTTTCAACTATGAGGATACGGCCCCAATGACCGACATCCTGCATACAGACTCAAGCGAGTCTTACGCCTTGACGGTCGCAACGCCCCTGAAGGACATGCTCGTCGTGCCGATGCCCTTGAAGCCATCGAGGGCCTCGCCGTTGGGCGCAGTGGACGGATCGTCCCAGGAAGCGGAGACGGTCTTGACGTGGACAACGGGGTACAGAACAGCGTTGTCGGCGATGATGTCGAAGCACTCGTTCCACTTCTTCTGCTGCTCGTCGCCCTCGGCGGCAAGAGCCTCGTCCATGAGACCGTGGAGCTTCTCCCACTCAGCGGACTCCTTCCACGGGCAACGGGTCTGCATCCAGACGTTGTCGCCGTACCACCAGTTGAGCAGCAGGTCGGGGTCAGCGCCGAAGCAGGACGGATCGCCAGGGGCAAGGAGGATATCGTAGGCCTCGCCGCCGTCGATGGCAGCGTAGGTGGCCGGCGAGGTATCGGTCTGGATGGTCACCTCGAAGCCGAGAGCGTCGAGGTCGTTCTTGACCTGGGCGGCCATGCCCTTAATCTGCTCGTTGTCGGTGGTGCGCAGGGTGATGGCACCCGGGGTGATGCCGGACTCCTCGATGAGCTTCTTGGCCTTCTTGGCGTCGGTCTTGTACACCGTGGAAGCCTCATGATAGTTGGTGAAGCTCTTGGGCAGGTAGCAGCTGGCAGCGGTGGCAAGGCCGGCGAAGGTGTTGGTGATCATCTTCTCGGTGTCGAGCGCGTACATGACGGCCTGACGGACCTTGACGTTGTTCCAAGGCTCCTTGGCGACGTTGAACATGATGAAGCGGGTGCCGAAGCCCTGGACGTTGTCGATCTTGCAGCCAGCGCTCTCGAGCTGGTCGACGGCGTCAGCGGTGACGAGCTCCATAACGAGCGTGGAGCCTTCCTGCTGGGCGGTAACGCGAGCGGTGGGGTCGGTCAGGATGCTGTACTGGATCTTCTTATCCTCGGCAGCATACTCACCGTTGTACTCGGGGTTGGGAACCAGGGTGATCTCGGTATCGGAGATAGAGTCGTACATCCAGGGGCCGGAACCGATCGGCTGCTTGGCGCGATCCTCCTCGGACTGAGTAGCCGGGGTAACACGGATGATGGCCAGACGATCCTTGAGCAGGGAGAAGTTGGGGACCTTGGTCTTGACCGTTACAGTGCTGGCATCCTTGGCCTCGATGGACTCGAAGGGCTGGAAGAACGGAGCATAGGTAGCGGAAGCGGCGCAAGCGGTGTAGGAGGCAACGACATCGTCAGCGGTGACCTCGGTGCCATCGGAGAACTTGGCGCCCTTGCGGATGGTGACCTCGAAAGTGGTGTCGTCCACAGACTTGGGATCGTCGGTGGCGAGCTCGTTGAAGGTGCTGTAGTCGTGGTAATCGATGCCGTAGAGGCCCTCGACGACGTGCCAGTTAGCACCCAGGCCCACAGCGGAGCCGGTGCTGGCGGGATCGAAGCTGGACGGAGCGTAAGCGGAACCAGCGGTGATCACGCCGCCGCCACGGTTGGCGGAATCGGTGGAGCCGGAAGCGGAACCCTCGTCGCTAGAGCTGCCACCGCAGCCAGTGAGACCAAGGCCGGCGACAGCAGCGACGCTGCCGGTGAGGCCGAGGAACGAACGCCTGGACATACCCTTGTTGATGATGGCCATGTCTTCTCCTATCAATAGAGAATCTTACTCGGGAGCACCTAGACTTGCCCCCGCGCAACTTGCGGACGATATATACCTTACCTACCGACGAACCCAACTGAGGTGCCGCGCTCGGCGACCGATACATACATACGCTTGAACGGTATTTACTACCGTTCACCGAATTCATTGACAAATGATTCGCCAGACAGTATGTATCGACGAGGTGAGATATCAGTCTTCGTCAACCCGCAGGATAGCAGGGTTGTTCACCATGACTAGTCAAACGTTTTAGCGTTAATAAAACCCGAAACCAGCATGCAATCATGGCGAAATAAATGGTTGAAAATCACGCAATCATGTATATCAGTAGTTTAGGCTCGTGTTTAGCTATCGGAATGGCCAGCCACCGCCTCGGCGCGCTCGGCATTCCACGCAACGAGCGCCTCGTGGACCGCCTTGGCAACATCGGCAGGTATGCCGCGAACTTCCGCGATCTCTTGCTCGCTCGCCGCGCGCAAACGCTTCATCGAACCAAAATGGCGCATAAGGGCACGTTTTCTGGTGGGTCCCACGCCTGGAACGTCATCGAGTACCGAAACTGTCATGGCTTTATCGCGCAACTCACGATGGAATGTGATTGCAAAACGGTGCGATTCATCGCGCACCTGTTTAATTAGATAGAGCGAAGCAGACCCGGTCGGCAGCACGACGGGAGTCTCGTCCCAAGGCACAAAAACTTCCTCATCGGCCTTTGCCAAGCCACAAACTGGTATATCGAGCCCAAGAGCCTCAAGTTGCTTGATCGCAGCGGTCAATTGCGGCTTACCGCCATCGACAACGAGCAAATCGGGCGCGAGCCAAAGCGCTCGTCGGCCATGCGCTCGGGAGCATAGCGTCGTCCCAAAACCTCGGACATCGACACGAAGTCGTTTGCCTCGTCCAATTCGGCCTGAATTTTAAAACGACGGTACTGGCTCTTGTCGGCGCGTCCGTTGGTAAACACCACCATCGAGGCGACGGTAAAGGTTCCATGCAGCGTCGAGATATCGAAGCACTCGATACGCATCGGCGGCGCCGGCAGCGCCAGCGCGCTTTCGAGCTCCAGGAGCGCTTGATTGGTGCGGTCGTCAGCGTACCCCGTTCGCATCATGTAGCGCATGAGGGCATGGCGCGCATTTTTGGATGCCATATCGAGCAAACGGTGCTTTTCGCCACGCTGCGGCCTATGGAGATGGCAGGAACGCTCGCGCTTGCCTGCAAGCCACTCCCCCAGCGCCTCCGCATCCTCAAGCTCGACAGAGAGGTTTATCTCAGCTGGAATATCGGCCGTCTCGTCGTAATAGCGCTTAAGAAAGCCCGACTGGAGCTCTTCCTCGTCAACATCAAGACCCTTGTCAAGAATGAACTCGCAGGTTCGAACCGTTCGACCCTCACGCACGACAAAGACGCAAGCGGCGGAGATGGTCTCCTCGCGATAGAAACCGATGACATCGATATCGACACTGGAGGGAAAAACGACTTGCTGACGGTCGTCCAGACCCCTGATGACCTCCAAACGACGTTTGACGCGTGCCGCGCGCTCAAAGTCGAGCGCCTCGGCGGCATCCGTCATCTCGGAGGTCAGCTCATCGACGACATCCTTGCGATGGCCCGACAAAAACGTTCGACACGTTTGACGTTCTTGGCATAGTCCGTAGGAGAAATCGCGCCGACACACGCACCCGGGCCGCGCCCGACATGGTAGTCAAAGCAGGGACGCCCGTTTTGCGCGCAAATCATATTGACGATGTCTTCCTCGCCCCTGTGGGACTCGACGATACGACGACAACGACGCCACTCCGCACAGGATGCGGAGCAGATGGGGATAACCTTGCGCAGCGTATCTATCGTCTCACGTGCCGCACGGCTATCGGTATAGGGACCAAAATAACGCGTTCCCGGCTTATGACGCTCGCGCGTATATTTGATAGCGGGATACAGGTCGCCCTTTGTAATGGCGATAAAGGGGTAGCTCTTGTCATCCTTGAGGTCGACGTTAAAGTACGGATGGTACTGACCAATCAAATTGCGCTCGAGCACCAACGCCTCGTGCTCGGTCTCCACCACGATATAGTCAAAGCTCGCCACCAGCTGCATCATCAGCGGGATCTTTTGACGCTCATCCTGCAGTGTCACGTACTGGCGCATACGGGAACGCAAGTTTTTTGCCTTGCCCACGTAGATGACATCGCCCTTGGCATCCTTCCAAAGGTAGCATCCGGGCTGTGTGGGAACGCGCGAAACCTGCTCGGCAAGCGTTGGAATGTTGTCGTGACCGGCCACACGCACCTACTTGCGACGAAGCAGCGCCGAGACCTCAGGCATCTTAAGGACGACGCAAGGCCAAAGGTAACAGCAAGCGAGACGACACCCGCAACGCAAACGTAGCCAAGAGTAATCAGAATCGAGCCGCCAAGTGCCCCGACAAAGTGTTCAAGCACCCACATGACGCCGGCGCCTGCGGCAGCACCTAGACCACCGAGCAAAAGGCCAAAGAAACCGCCATGCAGGATAGATTTGACCTGAAGGCCACGCAGGCGAGACGCAGCCACCACAGCGAACAGCCGACCAAGATCACGTAGTCGACAACATACGAAAGCGCGATTGCCGGCATACCGAAGCCCAGCACAACGCCAAACAGCAGAACCGAGCCGGCCTGGCCGATGGCAGAATACAGGCAATAGCGGCTATAGGGCTTCATGTCGAGCAAGGCAGAGAAGCTCTTCTGCATCAACACGACCACGCCGTAGAGCGGCAGCGAGAGCGCTAGGTAGACAAGGTACTCGGACACCAGCGCCACTCCGGATTCATCGAACTTGCCAGCACAGTAGATCATGTTGAGCGGACGTGCGAAGACAATCAGGTACAGTGCGAACGGAATCAGGAAGAACAGCATCTGGGCGACGCCACGCGAAATGCCCGTGCGTACGCTGTCGTAATCCTTCTCCTGTGCGTCGTGAGAGAGCTCGGTATAGAGCGCCGTCGAAAGCGAGGCGGCAATCAGCGCGTAGGGCAGCGTGTACCACAGGCGCGCATAGGCGATGACGGAAGGACCAGTCTCGGGCTGGACCACCAGCGCGGCAGCGTTGGTGATAGAAGTCGAGACAAACATGCACACCGTGGCGAGCAGCGTCGGGATACCGAGCGCAATCGTCTGGCGCAGCGCGGGGTCCTTAAAGTCGATATGGATATGGGGATGCACGCCCGTGCTTGCTAAGCGCGGGAATCTGACATGCCATCTGAACAAAGACACCGAGGGTCGTACCGGCCGCAATCAAGATGATGCCGGCACGTTCGCCAAACTGTGCGGACACGGGCGCAAAACCCATAAAGCTCGCAATGACGATCACATTGTTGAGGACCGGGGCAAACGTCGACCAGAAGTAGTCGCGGTGTGCGTTGAGAACGCCCGAGAACACCGAGCCCAAACCATAAAACAGAATCTGGATGGCAAAGAAACGGAACATGAACGCAGCGGTATCCATGCTGCCGCCGTCACCCGAAAGGAACGATTGCGTCCAGATAAAGCCCGGGGCGAACACGGTCCCCAGCAACGAAATGCCACCCAGCACCAAAAGCAGAATGCCGAGCAGGTTGCCCACGTACTCGTTCGAGGCCTCGCGACCCTGCTCACGCCTCACGCCCATGTACACGGGCAAAAACGCCGTCACGAGCATGCCGCCCATCACGAGTTCGTAGAGCATATTGGGCAGGTTGTTGGCGACCTGATAGGAGGACGAAAGTAGCGACATGCCGATAGCGGCCGCCATTGCCCACGTGCGGATAAAACCGGTGACGCGAGACACAATGGTCAGGATGGTCATAAGCCCGGCGGAACGACCAACCGTGGAGTAGTCCGACGAGCCCATGTCGTCAGTGTCATCTCGCGACGAAGAAGCTTCGGATGAGGGTGTCTGAGGCGCAGATTCTTTTGCAAAATGAGCTCCGCGCTTCAATTCTTCCTGCGCCATCGCTCAGTCCTCTCTCGTAATCGCGGCAACCGTCGCCCCGCAAAATGCAATTAAATCATCGGGTGCAAGCTCGAGCTGATAACCACGCTTGCCTCCCGAAATAAAAATGGTATCCCAAAGGACACATGTCTCATCAATGAGCGTCCGGTAGCGTTTTTTCATACCGACCGGGCTGCAGCCGCCGCGAACGTAGCCAGTCGCCGCAAGCAAATCCTTCACATGCATCAAGGCCAAGGACTTCTCCCCCGCGGCACGCGCGGCGGACTTTAGATCGAGCTCGTCGGCAACAGGGATACAGCACACGACATAGTCGTTGGACGGTGTCACGCAGACCAAAGTCTTAAATCCTTGACCGGGCTCCTCGCCAAGCTGCTCCGAAATCGCGACACCCAGGCCCACCGACTCATCACCATCGTCTTCGTACGTATGTAGAACATAGGAAATGCCGGCGCTTTCCAGCTCGCGCATCGCATTGGTTTTTGGCGTCTTTACAGCCTTTGCCATGACATATCCTTTCCCTCGCATTCGGACGCAAGGATTAAGTATATGTCCAATTCGGCTGCATACGTCACTTCGGCACAGCAAGCGCATCGAATCACAAGGAGTCGATGGCGCCCATAAACTGAATCGCCTATTTATTGAGCATCAAGTTGAGCCTGACGCTCCCGGTCACGCCTGAGCAACGGCGCCAAAAACTTGCCCGTATAACTCTGCGGACAGTCCGCAACCTGCTCCGGTGTGCCCGAAACCACGACGGTTCCGCCGCCGTTACCGCCCTCGGGACCCATATCGATCAGGCGGTCGGCAACCTTGATGACATCAAGGTTGTGTTCAATCACCAGCACCGTGTTGCCCGCATCGACCAAGCGCTGCAGCACATCGAGCAGCTGGCGGACGTCCTCAAAATGAAGGCCGGTCGTCGGCTCGTCCAAAATATAGAACGTCTTGCCCGTCTGGCGTCGATGAAGCTCCTTGGCGAGTTTCACACGCTGCGCCTCGCCGCCCGAAAGCGTCGTGGCGGGCTGGCCCAGGCTCACGTAGCCCAAGCCTACATCGTACAGCGTCTGGAGCTTGCGCTTAATCTGCGGGATATTCCCAAAGAAGGCCAGCGCCTCGGTGACGCTCATGTCGAGCACGTCCGAGATGGTCTTGCCACGGTAGGTGACCTCGAGTGTCTCGCGGTTGTAGCGTTTACCGCCGCAAACTTCGCAGGGAACGTAGATATCAGGAAGGAAGTGCATCTCGATCTTGATCTGCCGTCGCCCTTGCACGCCTCACAGCGCCCGCCACTCACATTAAAGGAGAAACGACCCGGCGAGTAGCCGCGCGCCTTCGACTCCGGCGTACTCGCAAACAGCGCGCGAAGATCATCCACAGGCCGATATAGGTAGCAGGGTTGGAACGCGGCGTGCGGCCAATCGGCGACTGGTCGATATCGATAACCTTATCGATACACTCGATGCCCTCGATTTTCTTATATGGACCACAGGGCGCGTCGAACGGTGAATGGCATTCGTAAGGGCAGGCGCAATGGTATCGGTAACCAGGGAGCTCTTGCCCGATCCCGACACGCCGGTAACAACCGTAAGCGTACCAAACTCGATTTTGGCAGTAACGTTTTTGAGGTTGTTGGCTCGAGCGCCCGTAATTTTAAGGCAGCCGCGACCGGGCTTGCGCCGTTCATCAGGCACCCGGATCATTCGTTTGCCGGTCAGATAAGCGCCCGTCATCGACTCAGGACACGCCATGATATCGGCAGGCGTTCCCGCCGCGACTACGTGTCCGCCGTTGACGCCGGCGCCGGGCCCCATGTCGATCACGTAATCGGCGGCACGGATTGTATCCTCGTCGTGTTCGACGACGATAACGGTATTGCCGATATCGCGCAGGCGCTCGAGCGTCTTGATCAAGCGCTCGTTGTCACGCTGATGAAGACCGATCGAGGGCTCGTCCAGAATATAGAGCACGCCCATGAGACCCGCGCCGATCTGCGTTGCCAGGCGAATACGCTGCGCCTCGCCACCGGAAAGCGTCGCCGAGGCACGATCGAGCGTCAGATAGTCGAGTCCAACATCGACCAGAAAACGCAAGCGCTCCAGGATTTCCTTGACGATACGGCCGCCGATAAACTGTTGGCGCTCGGTGAGTTCCAGGCCCTCAAAAAACTCGAGCGATTCACGGCACGACAGGCAACAAACCTCGTAAATGGACTTGCCGCCCACGGTGACGGCGAGCATCTCAGGGCGCAAACGAGCGCCGTGGCAGCTCGAGCACGGCTCCTCGCGAATGTACTTCTCCAGGCGCGCCTTGGTGTTCTCGTTCGTCGTCTCGGTATAGCGTTCGTACAGGATGTTGCGAACGCCCGAAAACTTGGTATCCCACTGGCTGCGACGTCCGTCGAGCTTTTGGTAGTCGACCGAGATCTTCGTATCGCCCAGGCCATCCAAGAATGCACGACGCACGCGAGGGGGCAAGTCCTCCCACGGCGTATCGGTGCTCACCTTAAAGTGTTTGCAGACCGCAGCAAAAATCTGCGGATAGTAGTTCGAGTTGCCAAACAGGCTACCAAAGACTCCGTCGGCAATGGACTTCGAGGGGTCCTCGATCAACGCCTCGGCATCAACGGTTTTCTTAAAGCCCAGGCCGTCGCACTCAGGACATGCGCCATAGGGAGCGTTGAACGAAAAATCACGCGGCTGAAGATCGTCAATGGAGTGACCATGCTCCGGGCACGCCAAGGCCAACGAATACTCCAGCAGCTCGCCTCGGTCCCTCGGGAGCATCACGATCGGGCAGCATGTACACGTTTACATTGCCGTGAGCCAGCGCGGTCGCCTGCTCAACAGACTCGGCGATACGGCCCAGAGAGTTCTCACGGATCACGATGCGATCGACTACGACCTCGATATCGTGCTTGAACTTCTTGTCCAGATCGATCGGATCGTCGAGCGAGCGCACTTCACCGTCGACACGCACGCGGCTAAAGCCCTCGGCGCGAAGGTCCTCAAACAGTTTGGTGTACTCGCCTTTTCGCCCGCGCACCACCGGTGCCAGCACAAACGCGCGGCGGCCCTCCCCCGCCGCCAAGACCTTGTCGGCAACCTGGTCGGTCGTCTGACGCTCAATGACGCGGCCGCATTCGGGACAGTGCGGGGTGCCCACACGGGCGAACAGCAGGCGCAGATAGTCATAAATCTCGGTTACGGTGCCAACCGTCGAGCGAGGGTTTTTAGACGTCGTCTTTTGGTCGATCGACACCGCCGGCGAAAGGCCGTCGATTGAATCCAAGTCGGGTTTGTCCATCTGGCCCAAGAACTGGCGCGCATAGCTCGAAAGGCTCTCGACGTATCGACGCTGGCCCTCGGCATAGATAGTGTCAAATGCCAGCGAACTCTTGCCCGAGCCAGAAAGACCGGTAATGACCACGAGTTGGTCACGCGGAATGGAAACATCGATATCACGGAGGTTGTGCTCACGAGCGCCGCGAATAACGATAGAAGAATCAGACATGGAAGCTCCTTGCCTCCTATTGCATCGAATCATACTGTCGATGAGTTTAGCGCACTCGACGCGCACAGATGTTCGTAATACAAGATTCGCAGACCTTTAGCTTTGCGTATCGGGTGCTTTGTTTCTCGAAATGCCGTGGAAAGGTTACAGTAATCTACTACTGAACTTAATTTGCTGTAACAGAGGAACGTCCATGACCGAAGATATCCCCCTTGAAATCACTTCGAGCGACATGGCCAATCTGCCCATATTCATCGCCGTCCTTATCGTGGCCACCGTCGTCGTGCGCGTGCATTTTTCAATCAAACACAATGAAAAGCCGCCCATTGCCCGCGTCTTTTGGTGCGCGACGCTCCTCATCCCGCTCGGTATGGTAGCTGCATGGATTACGAATCAATTGCTCGTAAATGAGGACAATTCCCTATGGGTCCTTTCTTATTCGGCGCTCGGTGCTACCGCCGTCATACTTCTTGTCGAGCCCTTGGTTTCGGGACTTATCGACCAAACCGATCTTGCGACGGGAACGGTTGCCTGTATTTGCCGTGACATCCTTGTCATCGCCGCTGTTTCAGCGCTCTCGTTCGTTTCGCTCGAAATTGCCTGCAACGAAACGTTCTATCGCATTCCCGCCAACTCATTCGGGTTTTCCGTCGGGCTGCTCGCGACGGTTCTGCTCTCCCTTTATTTGCTGGGACAGCGTCATGGAGGCGTCATGGCCCTCGTGCCCGTCGCCTGTTGCATCCTTGGCATTGCCGAGCACTTCGTCATAACGTTTAAAGGCGAAGCCATCCTGCCAAGCGATATCTTGGCCCTTGGCACCGCAATGGAAGTGAGCGAGGGATACGAGTTTACCTTTACCGCCGGAATCGTAACCTCTCTCGCCCTGCTGGAGATTTCCCTGGGGCTTCTTTCGCTTATCCGACCGCGAAAGCTCCGTACGCCCACCCATGTCTTCCCCGCAATCGCCGCTAACCTCTGCGCTTTTCTGCTAGTGACCGTTGTGGGGCTCTCAGGCTTTTCCAGCATCGACTTGGAGCAGGCGCTGGATTTTGGATTTGACCGTTGGCAGCCCATCACCACATATACGTCTCAGGGTTTTATCACTTCGTTCACCGAAATGGTCAACGAGTTGCCCATTGAGAAGCCCGAAGCTATACGCCCGATGAGGCGCAGAGCATCGAGCAGGAGCTCGCCGCCGCCTACGACAGCACGTATGGCTCGAGCGAGCAGCGCGCGGCTGCCGTTGCCCAGTTCAATGAAATCAAGCCGACGATTGTTGCCGTCATGAACGAGAGTTTTAGCGACCTTTCGTGCTTTGAGCAGCTCCAGGCGGCCGGGTACACCGGCCCCGCATTCTACAACTCGCTTCCCGACACACTTGTTCGCGGCACCATGCTCGCTTCGGTCACCGGTGGCGGAACGGCAAACTCCGAATTCGAATTTTTGACCGGAGCGACAACGGCCTTTGTCGGATTAGGCAAGATCCCCTATCAGCTGTATCAGATGAATGGCGTCAACAGCCTGGCAAAGGACCTTAAAGAGCTTGGGTATACCGCTACCGCTATGCACCCGCAAAACCCCGTCAACTACCATCGAGATAAGATCTATCAGCAGCTGGGCTTTGGAGACTTTCTTTCAATCGGCGATTTCGAAGGTGCGCCCTGTTACCATGCCGGCGTATGCGACTACGCCACCTACGACAAGATACTCGACCTGCTTAGAACCGACGAAGCGCCGCAGTTCATCTTTGACGTCACGATGCAAAATCACGGCGGCTACGACTATGGCACCGTTCCCGCCGAAGAGCTGACAAACTATTGGGTCGAGGGAGCCAGCGAGGGCGCCAATAGCGCGCTCAACACCTATCTCACCTGCATCAACGCATCCGACCGGGACCTCGAGTACTTTATCAACGAGCTCCGCAATATCGGCAGACCGGTTGTTCTTGTCTTTTTTGGCGACCATCAGCCGAGCGCCGCAACGACTCTCAACGACGAGCTGTACCCTCAGGAAGATACGGCAAGCCACGCTTTCCGTGTCTATCAGTCAACCTATTTCGTCTGGGCTAACTATGAAATCGCCGACAATACCGAGCTCAACGTCTACGACACCGTCGGGGCAAACGAGATTGCAGCCATTACCCTTAATAAGATCGGCGCCCCGCTCACCGACTATCAAAAGGCCCTGCTTGCAACAAGGTCAGATGTGCCCACCATCAATGTCGCCGGCTATCTCGGTGCCGACGGGCTGCGCTACAACTTGGAATCTGAAGACAGCCCATACACCTCGACGATCGACAAGCTGCAGCGCATGCAATACCTCGAGTTCGCCAGCAAAGTTCAGTAAGCCCGCCCATTCGCTTGGGCCCATCGTATTGCAAGCACGCTCGGCCCAAATGCATCGCAAATGACTCCCGCTCGCAAACGAGGGTACAATGACGCTCGTGTCACATCACGGGGCTCCGGCCCCAACATATACAAAGGAGTCATACATGGGTTGCGAGCACGCACAGGCCGCCGGCGGACAAACGTCGCCGTCGCAATTTGAGGAGAACACGCTGTCCGAGGTCAAACGCGTCATCGCCGTGCTTTCCGGCAAGGGCGGTGTCGGCAAGTCGTTTGTCACCGGTGCCATCGCCACCGAGCTTGCCCGTCACGGCCACAAGGTCGGCGTCCTCGATGCCGACATCACCGGTCCCTCTATCCCAAGATGTTCGGCATGAGCGGACGCCACGTCCATGCCCTTGGCAACCTCATGCTGCCCGAAATCTCCGAGCACGGCGTCAAGGTCATGAGCTCCAACCTTCTGCTCCAAAACGAGACCGACCCCGTCCTTTGGCGCGGTCCGGTCATCGCAGGCGCCATTAGGCAGTTCTGGAGCGAGACCTCGTGGGGCCATCGACTACCTGCTGGTCGACATGCCTCCGGGAACAGGCGACGTCGCGCTCACCGTCTTCCAGTCGCTGCCCGTCGACGGCATCGTCATCGTCACGAGCCCGCAGGACCTGGTCTCGATGATCGTCGCCAAGGCGGTCAACATGGCCGAGAAGATGAACGTCCCCATTCTGGCATCGTCGAGAACATGAGCTATATCGAGTGCCCCGACTGCGGCAAGAAGATCGAGGTCTTTGGCAAAAGCAAGCTCCCCGAGGTCGCAGAGCGCTATAACCTCGACATCTTGGGCACGCTTCCCATTAATCCGGCACTCGCCGAGGCCTGCGATAAGGGCGAGGTTGAGACCGCGCTGCCCGATGGCATGTTGCCCAAGGCAGTCTCTGCCGTCGAGGCTATTACCCCGCACGAGACCGACGAGGCCTAAGTGAACACGAGCGCCTTCTATGACGTCCTGCTAATCGGCGGCGGGGCTTCAGGCCTCGCCGCCGCCATTACGGCCGCACGTGCTGGCAAAAGCGTCTGCATCGTTGAGCGCGATGTCGCCTGCGGCCTAAAGCTCCTTGCGACCGGTAACGGCCGCTGCAACCTCTCCAACGAATCGATTGATCCTCAGCGGTATAACCACCCCGCATTCGTCGAATCTGTCATGGGCCCCCAACCCGAACAAGAGCTTATGGGTTTCTTCTCCTCGCTGGGCATCATGACAACCTCCGAGGAAGGCCGGCTATACCCGCGCTCCCTTCGCGCAGAATCGGTGCGCGACGCGCTTCTCAACGTTTGCAACCGCCTAGGTATCACCTTAATCTGCGGAGCCAACGTTGCCTCGGCGCACAAAGTTTCCGAAGGCTGGGCACTCCAAATAGACCGTCCAGCGCGGGCGCTCAAGGCAAAAAAGCACGACGACCGAAAATCGGAGCTCCGCTCGCTTCGGAAAGCGCTCGCCGATGTCCCTCGCAAGAACGAGGCCCTGCAGGCACATGCCGTAATTATCGCCACGGGCGGCAACCCCACCGGTATCGCCGATACGTTTAGCCTCCCCCTCACTTCGCTGCACCCCATCCTCTGCCCCGTATCGGCAACGGTCGTTGGCGATCGGGCAGCACTCAAGACGTTGGATGGTCTGCGCGTCCGCGCCCGCTTGACGCTCACCCGTAACCGTAGTGAGCTCTGGCACGAAGACGGTGAAGTACTGTTTCGAACCTTCGGCATCTCGGGCGTCGCTGTCTTCAACCTCTCCCGTCGTATCCAGCGCGGCGATACGATCCTGCTCGACGTTTTCCCCGACCTCTCTAAAGACGAGCTGCTCGATATGCTCAACCGGCGCGTTAAGCTGCTCGGCGGCTTTTCGCCCCGCGATCCCCGTTGGCTCGACGGCATGCTCGCCCCGCAACTCTCCCGCGTCGTCTGTACAGCGTTCGAGCAGTGCCATCCAGGCTCCAACGATATCATCCACCTGGTCTCGATCCTCAAGCACTTTAAGTTGCTCGTCGAGGGAACAGCCGAGGAGCGCTCGGCGCAGGTCACGCGTGGTGGCGTATCTGTCGAGAGCATCTCAACACCCAGTCTACGCGCGCGCAGCGTTGTCGACGCCCCGCTTTACGTCTGCGGCGAAGCGCTCGACATCGACGCCGATTGCGGAGGCTTTAACCTTGCGTGGGCCTGGCTCTCGGGCATTCGCGCTGCAAGCAGCCTGTAGCCGCGCAGTCTATAATCAAAAACGCATTCGGGCCGTCTGGGATACCGGACGGCCTCTTTCTTGCCTCTAAGGAGACCTCGATGATCGAAATCACCCAAGTCAACGCGTCGCTCGATGAAGCCGGCGATGAAAATACCTGTCTCATTGTTGGCAAGCGAGTCGCCAAGCGCGTCCTACGTTGCAAGGACTCCGAGATCAAGTCCATCGAGCTCCACCGCAAGTCAATCGACGCTCGCAAAAAACGAGACGTCCATTTTATCCTGAGCTTTCGTGTTGAGCTGACTAGTCCCCACCTCGAGCGAGAAGCGGTCGACAGCGTTGCCGAGCGTGACCGCTCGCGCGTACGCGCGATAGAAGACCGATTGAGCCTTCACTTCCCCTCCCCCGTCTCCGACGCACCTCAAGAACGCCCTGTCGTTGTCGGCGCCGGATGCGCCGGCCTTTTCGCTGCGCTCACGCTCGCCAAAGCAGGTCTTAAGCCCTTGCTTATCGAGCGCGGCGACCCGGCATTTCGCCGCTCGCAGACGATCGACCTCTTTCTAAAGGAGCGCATCCTCGACCCCGAGAGCAATATTCAGTTTGGTCTGGGCGGCGCGGGGACCTTCTCGGACGGCAAGCTCAATACGGGAACAAAAAATCCCGCCCATCGCCTTATCCTCGAAACCTTCGTCGAGGCGGGTGCGCCCCGCGATATTCTGTGGGATGCCAAGCCGCACATTGGCTCCGACATCCTTCCCAAGGTTGTCACCGCTATATCCCAGCGCATCGAGCAGCTCAGAGGTGTCGTCCGTTATCGAACGAAGCTCGTCGACATTCGCATCGACGCGTCTGGCGCCATCACCGGTATTGATGTCCAATCGTCCCAAGACGCCGCTTACGAGCCAATCGAGACAAAGCACCTCATCCTCGCCTGCGGGCATTCTGCTCGCGATATTTTTGAGCTCCTTAAGGACCACAACGTGGCCCTCGCACAAAAGACCTTTGCCATGGGCGTTCGCATCGAGCATCCGCAACGCGACATCGACAGAGCCCAATATGGAGCCTCGGCGGGACATCCAGCGCTCGGGGCGGCCCCCTACAAACTTGTTGCCCATCTTCCCAACGGCCGCAGCGTGTTCTCGTTTTGCATGTGCCCCGGCGGACAGGTTGTTGCCGCCTCTTCAGAACCGTGCCATCTGTGCGTCAACGGGGCCAGTCTCAATGCCCGCGACGGACGCAACGCAAATGCCGCCCTGCTCGTTAACGTCACGCCTGAGGACCTTCCCAACGATGACCCGCTCGCCGGCATCGAGCTCCAGCGTGCCTGCGAGGCGGCCGCCTATCGCCTGGGCGGTTCCAACTGGAACGCACCGGCACAACTCGTCGGAGATTTCCTCGCAGGACGCGCCAGCACGGCACCCGGAAAGGTAAAACCAACCTATCCACTTGGCGTGACCTGGACGGCGATCGACGATGCCCTCCCGCAGCATATCGTCGAATCGCTTCGTTTGGGAATTCCCCTGCTCGGTAAGAAACTGCGTGGCTATGACCGCCCCGATGCGGTCCTCACTGGCGTGGAGACGCGTTCGAGCTCCCCGGTTACGGTCATCCGCGATCGAACATGCCACGCCGTGTCGACCCCGGGCCTTTACCCTTGCGGCGAGGGTGCCGGATATGCCGGCGGCATCATGAGTGCCGCCACCGACGGCATCCGTTGCGCTGAGGCGCTGATAGCAGACCTCTAGTGCACGAACTCTCGCGTCCGAATCAGAACCACCCTTAAAAAGGGTGGTTTGCTCTTAGGGTATAACCCACGGGCCCCGGGCTCGCGTCTAAAGGCGCGGGCCCGGACTTCGTCCAGGCCTAGTGCATCTTGACCCGTGGCGCGCCGGTCGAACCGGCGGCATCACCCCCTCTTGAAGGGGTCCTCGTACTCCTTCACGCTCAGCTTGTCCAGCGCGATGTCGTGGGACTCCTGCTCCCTGATGTACTTGGCGATCGTCGCCTCGTTCAGGC
>ENA-OQDW01000432-OQDW01000432.1-human-gut-metagenome-genome-assembly--contig:-NODE-432-length-17656-cov-10.681385_pt1 | contig 17656 bp, 20 predicted proteins | sample MGYA00242784_ERZ504613 | MGnify/ENA primary metagenome ERZ504613 (study PRJEB26092, sample SAMD00036330) | human gut metagenome | host: Homo sapiens | study: EMG produced TPA metagenomics assembly of... | reverse complement strand
AAAGACAAAGCCCGAGCTTGTGAAAGTTTGGGCTTTGTTGTAAATAAAAATGTTTTTTAAAGATTTCGTATCTGTGAAAAGGCAAAAAATTAAAAGGGGTGCGTCACAGACTTATGACACACCCTCTAGCTATTGACGCAATCCCAGCGCCTGTAAGGGCAAGCTTAAAACCTCAAGCAAAAAATATAAAGCTTTTGCCCTTACAGGGCGTATTGGCTACATCCTTAAAACCCAGGGCGTTGCCTGGGCTAGGAGCTTCTGCCCTTTCAGGGCGTGTGGCGTCAAGCAAATACATGATTAATGAGGAAGGAATGCACGTGATTCGGGACAAGGATGCACGTGATTCGGGACAACTATTGTTTTTCAGAGAAAAATGTTGTATCTTTGCACTGTGTTAGAAGAAAGGCTGCACTCGGCAAAGTTCAAGCAAGCTTGACTTTGCTCTCGTTTGCACTTTCTTTGCACTGTCATTCATTAAGAACGGCAAATGGGAAATTAACCACTAAAAAACGGAGGGGAAAACGACAGGGGTGCACACCTGCCCAATCTCTTTCTGATTGTTGAACCATTAAAAAAAGAAAGGAAAAAGAAAATGAAAAAGGAAGTTTGGAAAACTATCTTGCAGGTGATTATCGCTGTACTTACTGCCGTAGGCACCACGCTCGGCGTTACCAGCTGCATGTAAACTGATTTGTTTAACCATTAAAAAACGATTTGAATTATGGGTATTAAAGTAAAAGCAATTGAGCGCAACGTAGCGTTCGAAAAAGGTAAGCAAAAGTGGGCATTCGTGATGCAGGCTGAACTCTACAGCCAGCTCAACGCCACGAAGGTGATAGAAGAAGCTGCCGTTCGCAGCGGATTGCCTAAGGCGGTGATCAACGCCGGATGGTCCGCCATCGGCGAAGTGATTGCTGCATGGGCCACCGAGGGCCACAGCGTGGCTGTGCCAGGACTGGGCAGCCTCCGATTCGGTCTTAACTCTACCGCCGTTGAGGATGTGAACAAGGTGAGCGCCAACCTCATCACCCGCCGATACATCATCTTCGTGCCTAACACCGACATCAAGAAGGAACTCGAAGAGACCTCCGTCAACATCACCTGCTACGACCGAAACGGCAAGGTGGTGAAGCAGGTTACCTCTACCGATACGCCTCCTACTACCCCATCCGGAGGCGATAATCCATCCGGAGGCGATAACCCATCCGGAGGCGATAACCCATCGGGCGGCGATTCGGCTGGCGGAACCGGAAGCGAAAACGGCGGCGACGGACTTGAATAAAAGGTGCTGAGCCTGAAAAAGTAAAACCCTCCCCAGGTCTTAAAAAGTCCTAGGGAGGGTAAACTTTGTCTGGCAGTTAAATTGTTTACGCAATGTACCATACCAGACGTCCCGAACACAACATGCTAACCCACACATTTCCCCAAGGAATCAGCATGTCGTTAACAATCCTTTGTGCCTCAAATAAATAATACTTTTTTTCAAACTAAATCAACAGCCTAGCCTCACGGCTAAAACGTATATAATGTTTTTACCTTATTTCAAAACATGATAGTAACATATTCTGCAGCGATATCAACCAGCTTCTTACGGCGGGCTACACCTATTATATAATGAGCCTCCTTCGCCGAACAGTGGAAGTATTTCTTCACAGCTGTTACCAGTTCTTCCTTCCTTATCGAGCAGATACCCTTAGGATAAGCCTTGCGGATAGCCTTCTCGATGTCTGCCATCTTATATTCATGGTGGCGCTTGTGGAAGTACTGCGATACGATGATAGAGAGAACTATCACGAGCAGGATGATGATAAATACTACAGACTTGTTCATTTCCTTATCTCCGTTTAATTGATTAGACATATCAGGTTCGCTGAATCACCCTTCCGGGTGCTCCAGGTTTTCAGAATCACCGATAGCCGTTATCGGCAAATCCACTGCAAATATAGCATTTTTTCTTGAAACAACAACATTTTTCGGCATTTTTTTCACTATTTCTGCAAAAAAACTTGCTAAATACAAAAAAAACACGTATTTTTGCAAGAAAATAATCCTTAAGACAGAAAGATAATGCAAGAAACTGTAAAGAAAGTATTGAATGGCGATTTTAATCGCAAGAAAGCATTGCTGTTCCTCATAACGGCTCTGCTTACCGTTATCGTCTGGAACCTGCCCATCGACAGCTTCGGCATCGATGGACTCACCATCGTGCAGCAGCGCGTCATCGCCATCTTCGTCATGGCCGTGATGCTCTGGCTCACCGAGGCCATACCGGCATGGGCTACCAGCGTAGTGATCATCTTCGTGCTGCTGTTCTTCGTCAGCGACTCCGCCTTTAAGATCATGCAAGGCTCGGAGGCAGAGATGGGCAAGCTGCTCGACTATCAGGGTGTGATGGCGTGCTTCGCCGACCCTACCATCATCCTCTTCCTGGGCGGTTTCGTACTCGCCATAGCCGCTACCAAGAGCGGACTCGACGTGATGATGGCGAAGGCCCTGATTGCGCCATTCGGCAAGCGTTCTGAGAACGTGCTGCTGGGTTTCATGCTCATCACCGGCATCTTCTCGATGTTCATTTCAAATACAGCCACCGCCGCCATGATGCTCACCTTCCTCACACCGGTGTTCAAATCATTGCCACCTTCGGGCAAGGGCCGCGTGGCGCTCACCATGGCCATTCCTATCGGAGCCAACCTGGGCGGTATGGGAACCCCTATCGGAACCCCTCCTAACGCCTTCGCCTTCAAGGTACTGAACGACCCTGCAGGACTCAACCTGGGTCTCAGCTTCGGCGACTGGATGCTGATCATGGCCCCTATGGTGCTCATCATGCTCCTGATGGCATGGGTCATCATCCGCAAGATGTTCCCATTCTCTGCCAAGACCATCGAGCTCAACATCGAGGGCAACATGCAGCACAACTGGCGCACCACGGTAGTGGCCGTCACCTTCCTTGCAACCATCGTGCTCTGGGTATTCGGCAAGCAGCTGGGCATCAACGCCAACACCGTGGCCATGCTCCCTATCGCCATATTCGCCCTTACGGGAGTGGTTACAGCCAAGGACCTGAAGGAGATTGACTGGGCTGTCATCTGGATGGTGGCAGGCGGATTCGCCCTCGGATTGGCGATGAACGGCACCGGTCTTGCCGAGGCAGCCGTAAAGAGTATTCCGTTTGCAGAATTCAATCCGCTGGTCATCATGATCGTATCCGGACTGGTATGCTTCATCCTGAGTAACTTCATCTCCAACACCGCCACCGCCGCCCTGCTCATCCCTATCCTCACGGTGGTATGCGCCGGCATGGGCGACAAGCTCAACACCATCGGCGGCACCTCTACCATCCTCATCGGAGTAGCGGTATCAGCCAGCTGCGCCATGTCGCTGCCTATCTCAACCCCTCCTAACGCCATCGCCTACTCTACCGGACTCATCCAGCAGACCGACATGGTGAAGGCAGGACTCACGGTGGGCATCCTGAGCATGATAGTGGGCTACGCCGTGCTCATCACCTTCTGCAAGATGGGCGTGCTCTAGAGGGGCATCATCTGCGAAAATACACATTATTATATATATAAAGGAATGAAAAAGATTGTTATAGGAATCGACGTAGGCATCTCTACGACCAAGATTGTGGGCATCGATGAAAGCGGCGTGGTGGTAAGCCCCATCCGCATCAAGGCCACCGACCCTATCACCTCGCTCTACGGAGCCTTCGGCAAGTATCTTCACGACAACAAGATAGCGCTGAGCGATGTAGAACAGGTGATGCTCACAGGCGTAGGTTCTGCCTATATCGACGAACCCATCTACGGACTGCCAACCTCGAAGAGCGAGGAGTTCGTGGCCGACGGACTGGGCGCCCGATACGAGAGCAAGCTCGACCGCATGATCGTGGTGAGCATGGGAACCGGTACATCGCTCGTAAAATGCGATGACAACGAGATAAGGCACATCGGAGGCATCGGCATAGGCGGCGGAACCCTGGCAGGACTGAGCCGCATCATGCTCAAGACCGATGACATCAAGCAGATTATCAACCTCGCCAAGGACGGCGACGTGAGCAAGATAAACCTGCTGATAGGCGACATCAGCGCCAAGCCTCTGCCCGGACTCCCGATGAACGCCACCGCATCGCTCTTCAGCAACGCCAAGGCCAACGCTTCGCGCGAAGACATCGCCATGGGACTCATCTGGATGGTGCTGCAGTCGATAGGTTCGGCTACCATCCTCTCATCGCTCGAATCGGGCATCAAGGATTTCGTGCTCATCGGCAACCTCACCCTGCTGCCGCAATGCCGCGAGGTGTTCCCAGCCATGGAGAAACTCTACGGAGTGAGGTTCAGAATACCGAAATACTCGGAATTCTGCACCGCCATCGGAGCTGCGCTCGACTATAAGCGACAAGCAAAATAATCACCCCCGAATCGCCGCAATGCCCTATACACGGGCGTTGCGGCGATTTTCATTTCCACCCCCTGCCACGACACACAGACAACAAGTTGGAAACGCACACAGCAGCACAAAATGCGCAACACGCTGATAGATAACAACTTAAACGTTTCGGGAAACAGAAATTTGTCAAAGTTTTCCAAAACTTTTTTGTTTCCTCCTGATTATCAGCGACTTAATATTTTTTAACGATAAAAAAGTTGTCCAAAAGTAATTACTTTCAGAAATATTTTATATCTTTGCAATGTCAAAAGGAGGTTCCTGTTTACCTCTTCAAGTCATAATGACTTAATACTAAGTAATTTAAACATCAATCGTAAAAGTAATACTAAAATGATCCAGACAGTAGTAAAGCGTGACGGACGCATCGTTGGATTCAACGAACAGAAAATCATGGCAGCCATTCGCAAGGCCATGTTGCATACCGACAAGGGTGAAGATACCACTCTTATCGAGCAGATAACCGACCACATCTCTTATCGCGGCAAGAGCCAGATGAGCGTTGAGGCCATTCAGGACGCCATCGAGATGGAACTCATGAAGAGTGCCCGCAAAGATGTTGCCCAGAAGTATATCGCATACCGTAACCAGCGTAACATCGCCCGCAAGGCGAAGACACGCGACGTATTCATGAGCATCGTCAATGCCAAGAACAACGACATCACCCGTGAAAACGCCAACATGAATGCCGACACACCAGCCGGCATGATGATGAAGTTCGCTTCAGAAACCACTAAACCATTCGTCGACGACTACCTCCTCTCTGAGGATGTACGCGACGCCGTCATGCACAACTATATACATATTCACGATAAGGACTATTACCCAACCAAGAGTCTCACCTGCGTGCAGCATCCGCTCGACGTGATTCTGAACCACGGATTCACAGCCGGACACGGTTCAAGCCGTCCTGCCAAGCGCATCGAGACCGCAGCCGTGCTGGCTTGTATCTCTCTCGAGACCTGCCAGAACGAGATGCACGGCGGTCAGGCCATCCCAGCCTTCGACTTCTATCTGGCTCCATACGTACGCATGTCGTACCAGGAAGAGGTGAAGAACCTGGAGAAGCTGACAGGCGAAGACCTGAGCAACCTCTATGATGCACCTATCGACGACTACATAGAGAAGCCGCTCGACGGACTGCAGGGCCGCGAACGCCTGGAGCAGCACGCTATCAACAAGACCGTGAACCGCGTGCATCAGGCAATGGAGGCATTCATCCACAACATGAACACCATCCACAGCCGCGGCGGTAACCAGGTAGTATTCTCAAGCATCAACTACGGTACCGATACCAGCGCCGAGGGCCGCTGCATCATGCGCGAAATCCTGCTCAGCACCTATCAGGGCGTAGGCAATGGCGAAACAGCCATCTTCCCTATCCAGATATGGAAGAAGAAGAGAGGCGTAAACTATCTGCCTGAGGACAGAAACTACGACCTCTACAAGCTGGCTTGCAAGGTAACAGCCCGCCGTTTCTTCCCTAACTTCCTGAACCTCGACGCCACCTTCAACCAGAACGAGAAGTGGCGTGCTGATGATCCGGAGCGCTACAAGTGGGAGATTGCAACCATGGGCTGCCGTACCCGCGTGTTCGAAGACCGCTGGGGCGAGAAGACCAGCATCGCCCGCGGTAACCTGAGCTTCTCTACCATCAACATCGTGAAGCTCGCCATCGAGTGCATGGGCATCGAAGACGAACAGCAGCGCATCGACATGTTCTTTGCCAAGCTCGACAATATCCTCGACATTACAGCCAAGCAGCTCGACGAGCGCTTCCAGTTCCAGAAGACGGCGATGGCCAAGCAGTTCCCTCTGCTCATGAAGTATCTCTGGGTAGCGCAGAAAACCTGAAGCCGGAAGAGACCATCGAGAGCGTCATCAACCACGGAACCCTGGGTATCGGCTTCATCGGATTGGCTGAATGCCTGGTTGCCCTCATCGGCAAGCACCACGGCGAGAGCGAGAAGGCACAGGAGCTGGGACTGAAGATTGTTACCTACATGCGCGACCGTGCCAACGAGTTCAGCGAGCAGTATCATCACAACTACTCTATCCTGGCTACTCCAGCCGAGGGATTGAGCGGTAAGTTCACTAAGAAGGACAGAAAGCAGTTTGGCATCATCCCTGGCGTTACAGACCGCGACTATTATACCAACTCTAACCACGTGCCTGTATACTATAAGTGTACAGCCCTGAAGAAGGCACAGGTCGAGGCTCCATACCACGACCTGACCCGTGGCGGTCACATCTTCTATGTAGAGATTGACGGCGATGCTACCCACAACCCTTCTGTAATAGAGAGCGTGGTAGACATGATGGATAAGTACAACATGGGTTACGGCTCAGTAAACCACAACCGCAACCGCTGTCTCGACTGCGGCTACGAGAATGCTGACGCCCACCTCGAGGTTTGTCCTAAGTGCGGCAGCCACCACATCGACAAGCTGCAGCGCATCACCGGTTATCTGGTAGGTACTACAGACCGCTGGAACAGCGGCAAGCTTGCTGAGCTCCACGACCGAGTAACCCATATCGGAGGAGAAAAGTAAAATGATCAGCGTTTTAAGCATCGTACATGATACGATGGTAGACGGTCCGGGCTTCCGCACATCCATTTATTGTGCGGGATGCCCCAACCATTGTCCGGGCTGCCATAATCCGCAGTCGTGGGACATCAGCCACGGCACGATGACCTCTACCGACGAGCTGATGAAGGAAATCATGAGCGACCCCTTCGCCAACGTCACCTTCTCGGGCGGCGACCCTATGTTTCAGGCAAAGGCTTTGCCGAGCTGGCGCGCGCCATCAGGGAGCAGAGCAGCAAGAGCATCTGGTGCTTTACGGGCTATCTCTTCGAAAACCTCGTGAAGAATCCCGAGCAGCTGGAACTCCTCCGCCAAATCGATGTATTGGTAGACGGCCCCTTCGTACAGGCATTGCGCGATGAAGACCTCTTCTTCAGGGGCAGCAGCAACCAGCGCATCATCAACGTGCAGAAGTCGCTGAAAGAAGGAAGAGTGATAGAGCTCAATCTTACAACAGAAAACCCGAATCCGGTATTGTAAATCTACATACCAGATTCGGGTTTCCCGTTTATTTTTTCATGCACGGATTACACGGATTTTCTTATCTTAAATATTTCCTATCCCTCTTAGCATCCTTTTCTTCGAGGTAGCTGATAGAACTCTGAATATAATCTCGCTCCCACTCGCTCTCGTGCAATTTCTCATCGCCATAGAGCAGAAGGTCGAGATCCAGCGGAACATCTACCTTACGATAAGGACCACGGATTCTGCGTCCGCATCTCTGCTCCACACTCCGCAGCGCGGCAAGCACAGACTTCTTAGAGCAGATGGTCTCCCCCAACATCACCTGATTCAGAAACTTGTCTGAATTCTCCAGTCCGATAGGCTCAGTCCACATGCGCGGACCGAAAAGGCTGTTCCTGAACATACAACTCAGATGTTCATGTGCCTTCAATACATTCTCCTCCTGATTTCTGTTAGAGCCGATAGCTATAATTACTTTTGTACGAGTTTTCATTATTAAAATCATTATTTCTACAAAACAAGTCAGTTTCTCTCAGAAGAGACAGATAGCCCCTGCATTTGTATGTCACTGAACTTTCGCAAGTTTTACCCCACACGCCCTGAAAGGGCAGAAGCCCCTAGCCCAGGGCATCGCCCTGGGTTATTACGGACGCAAACCTGTCGCCCTGTAAGGGCAAAAGCTTTCAAGTACCAGGCAATTTACAAAGCTTTTGCCCTTACAGGGCGCCTTGCTGATTGCTATTATACCCAGGGCGATGCCCTGGGCTAGGGGCTTCTGCCCTTTCAGGGCGTGCTGCTTCTGGAGCTTTTGGGCCTTCAGCCCGTACTTAAGCCACATGCGAAAGTTCAATATGCAATATTTTGTGCAAAGATATTAAAAATTTTGTAATAAACCGCGATTTATCCGTTTTTTTTTATATTTTTGCAGAATGAATCATCTAAAAGCAAACATTTTAGGGCTCGCTCTGCTCTGCTGCCTCCCGATGGGCGCACAGCTGAAGTGGAACCAGGCCTATCAGACATATATCAACCAGTATAAGGATCTTGCCATCGAGCAGATGCTCCGTTACCGCATTCCAGCCAGCATCACCCTAGCACAGGGACTGTTTGAGAGTGCGGCAGGAAGGAGCGACCTCGTACGCCAGGGCAACAACCACTTCGGCATAAAATGTCACAACTGGACGGGACCAACCCAGTACCACGACGATGATGCCCGTGGCGAATGCTTCCGCGTATACCAGGACGCAAGAGACAGCTACGAAGACCACAGCAAGTTTCTGGCGCGCCAGCCACGCTACGCACGCCTCTTCGAACTCTCGCAGCACGACTACAAGGGATGGGCTCGCGGACTGAAAGCCTGCGCTACGCCACCAACCGCAGTATGCCAGCAAGCTGATACAGATCATAGAGCTCTACAAGCTCAACCAGTATGACAAGGCCAAGCGCTACGACCGCTTCATGGCTACCCACAGCGGTACCGACCAGCCTGTAAACGCCGAAGGATTACTGCACCCTATCCATATCTTCAACAAGAATTACTATCTCTATGCCCGCGAAGGCGACACCTTCAAGAGCATAGGCAAGGAGGTGGGCATCAGCTGGCGCAAACTGGCTCGCTACAACGAGCGCAACAAGCACGCCGTGCTGCACAAGGGCGACATCATCTATCTGAAGAAGAAACGCTCCAAGGCACCTAAGCAGTATAAGAAGCGCCCTCACGTGATACAGCCGGGCGAAAGCATGTACGCCATCTCGCAGAAGTATGGCATCCGACTGGAGAAACTCTACAAGATGAACCATCTCGACCCTAACATCCCGGTAAGCGTAGGAACACGACTGAAGGTGAGATAAGTGATTAGTGATTCGGTCACTTGGTGATTCGGTGAGAAATGTGAATGTGAATGTGAATTTTAAATGAAAATACAATGAAGAGAATGATATTATCCCTCGCCACCATGGCGATGCTGATGGCGCCCGGCACCATAAAGGCGCAAAACTTTGACGACTATTTCACAGACAAGACGCTGCGGGTAGACTATACCTTTGCCGGCAACCAGAAGCAGCAGATGATAGCCGTAGACGAACTCAACGTAATGCCACGCTGGTACGGCAAAAGGCAGCGACTGGCCGAACTCCCGGTAGAGGGCAACGGACAGATAACCGTACGCGACCACCGCTCGGGCAAAATCATCTACCGCAACTCCTTCTCCACCCTCTTCCAGGAATGGCTCTCCTATCCAGAGGCAGAGAAGAACACGCAGAGTTTCGAGAACGTATTCCTCGTTCCGATGCCGAAAGATACCGTAGACATCACCCTCGACCTGCGCAACAACCGCCGCGAGATAACCACCACGCTCACCCACCAGGTAGCGCCGAAGGACATTCTGATTCATCAGAAAGGCAACAAGCCTACACCATACGTCACCCTACAGCAGGCTGCCGACACCACCCGATGCATCCACATCGCATACGTGGCTGAAGGCTATACCGATGCAGAGATGCCTGTCTTCCTGAAAGATGCGCAGGAGGCTACAGAGGCCATCTTCGCCCACGAACCCTTCAAGAGCATGAGAGACCGCTTCAACATCGTAGCCGTAAAGTCGCCATCCAAGCAGAGCGGACCTAGCATCCCAGCCCAGGGCATCTGGCACGAGACCGCCTCAGCTCTCATTTCGACACCTTCTACAGCGACCGCTACCTTACCACCCTGCATCTCAAAGACCTGCACAACTGGCTGGCAGGTACCCCTTACGAGCACATCATCGTGCTGGTAAATTCGGATAAGTATGGCGGTGGCGGCATCCTTAATTCATACAATCTCACCACCTGCCACCAGAAATGGTTCAAGCCGGTAGTGGTGCATGAGTTTGGCCATTCCTTTGCCGGACTTGCCGATGAATACGCCTACGAGCAGGAGCAGATACCGATGTATCCTCACGATGTAGAGCCTTGGGAGAAGAACATCACTACCCTTGCCGATTTCCACGGAAAATGGGAGAACATGATAGACAAGAAGACCAAGATTCCTACTCCACTCTCAAAGAAAGAGAAGGAGGCGGTGAGCAAGGTGGGTGTCTTCGAAGGTGCCGGATACAGCGTGAAGGGCGTTTACCGCGGTGTGCAGGACTGCCGTATGCGCATCAACGAAACGCCGGAATTCTGCCCGGTATGCAAGAAGGCGCTGCAGGACATCATCGACTTCTACACGAAATAAAGAAATCATAAAAACATTATATCTATGAAAGAGCAAAACCTAAACATCAGATACATGGTGGCTCAGCTCTCAGAGTTGAGCCAGCAGGAGCAGGAGCTCGTAAACAGGGCGAAGGCTGCCACCAGCAATGCGTATGCTAACTACAGCCACTTCTATGTGGGAGCAGCCCTGCTTCTGGGCGACGGCAGAATAGTGATTGGAGCCAACCAGGAGAACGCCGCCTTCCCGTCGGGACTCTGTGCTGAGCGCAGCGCCATCTTCGGTGCCCAGAGCAACTATCCCGACCAGCCTATCCTGACGCTCGCCATAGCAGCGAGAAACGGGAATGGTTTCCTCAAGTCGCCTATCTCGCCATGCGGAGCCTGCCGCCAGGTGATACTGGAGATGGAAGACCGCTACCAGCGCCCCGTACGCATCCTGCTCTATGGCGAGAACGGCACCTACTGCTTCGACAGCATCAAAGACCTTCTCCCCTTCTGCTTCGTAGATTCGAACATGAAGGAATAAGATTACAGAGCCCACTTAAAAAAAGGGGCTCAGGATATAAGAAAAAGCCCTACAGGAAGTTTGCATCATGCAGACTTTCCTGTAGGGCTTTCTTCTTATTCCTCCTTATACTCATTATTCCTCCCTATATTCAAAGCATCCTGCGGCAGGCTGCTCTTTCTTTCTCGGCAAACCATCACGGTCGGTTGCAGGCAGGGTTTCGGCAGCTGCCTTTCCTATTGCTGCCGACTCCTTGCTCAGATGAAAATCATACTTCAGATTATCTGTGTCGAAAAGGCGGAAATGCTTCTCGGCAAACACCGTCGTATCCTTGATGTCCTCATAAACCACATGGGTGAACTTCAGACTGTCGTCCGTCTCCAGCTTCTCCGTGCGCAACACACAATGGTCGAAGAGGAAATTGAAGGCATCCTCCTCTTTCGGAGCCTCCCAGACCACCTCATCATCATGATAGCCCGTTACGAGCGAATTTCTCACCTCGAAACGAGGCAGCGGAGAGGCAAAACCGATGGCAGACTCGCGGCGCCCGTCAAACGGATAGAACTGGGCTATGGTGCAGCCGTTTACCTCAACATCGCCACCCTCAACATAGAGCGGATGCTTCAGACAGTTAGTTATCTGCGAGTTATAAATCTGCACTTTGGCAGAATCAATCCTCACACCGTAGCCCTGACTGTTATGAATCGTAGCATTCTCGATGAGCAGCTTCTGCTTCGTAGCATCGCCCGGTTCTATCATCACAGCATCGTAGGCACTATGAATATCAGCAAACGAAATCCTGCAGTCATGAGCCGAAGACATCAGTCTGATTCCCTGCCATTGTCCCGGTGTACGGTCATAAGGCAGATAATCGAACATGTGGTCCAGTCGGTCGCCCCGCATCACCACTTCCCTGTCCTTTTCGCCCTCAATCTTCAGCGACCCGAACACCTGCAAGCCCGCATTCTCGTGGAAATAGAGTTGGGTGCCCGGAGCAATGGTTAGCGTAGCCGCCTCATCAACCCTGATGCCGCCATAAACCACTACCGGCAGCGTGCTCTCCAGAAGCTTGTCTTCCTTCACATCGAGCGAATTGAGTTTCATCGCATCCCATGAAAACGCCCTCAGGTTCACCTTCTGCTCCACGCCACTTTCCAGCGCAAACACCAGGTTGTCGCTCACCAGCTGCGGCTCTTCGCTGTTCTGCATCGCCGAAGTCAGTTCTACGAACACACGTATGCTGTCACCCTTCCTGATCTCCACATTCTGCGTCTGGAATCCCGCTTCGGTGCCCAGGTAAGAGCCGTCAACATTCACCCGGTAGCCCTTCTGGTTACCATTTTCCAGCCGCACCGACTGGCAGCGCAGAGCCTTGCCCGTACGGTTGTAAACCCAGAAGCTTCGGGTAGGCGTAGGCACATTCGAGAAGGTGGTGTCCATCTTCAGCGTATCTACCGAAAACGAGAGCACATCTCCCCTCGACGTTGAGAAACTCTCATCGTCGGCACAACTGGCAAGCAGGGCGCTCATCGCCATCCCTACACCCATTATATACAAAAATCCCTTTTTCGTTTCATATCTATAAAAACGGAAAAAGGGAAATATTATTGTATCTGCCTCTACATAAACAGAGCAAAGATGGATGAGCCAATAACCGTCATCACACCGCAAACCACAATGCTCAGACTGCTCATGGCTCCCTCTATGGTACCCATCTCCATCGCCTTTGCCGTTCCCAGCGCATGGCAGAACAGCCGATGGCGATACCTTTGGCAATAGGTTCCTTGATGGAGAGAAGCTTCAGGAACTTCTCGGCAAAGATGTTGCCCAGCACACCCGTTACGATGATGACAACCACCGAAACCGAAACATGACCGCCCAACTCCTCGGAAACGCCGATACCGATGGCGGTAGTGATGCTCTTAGGCAGGAAGGTAACGTAGGAGGCATGGTCGAAATGGAAGATGAGGCGAGAATGAGCACGGAGCAGAGACTCGCCAGCACGCCCGAAACAATGCCTATCAGCACCGCACGATAATTCTTCTTCAGAAGCTCAACCTGCTGATAAAGTGGCACAGCCAGACAGATGGTGGCTGGTGTGAGCAGATAGCTGATGCTGTTGGCGCCCGCCGAATAGGTCTTGTAATCTACGCCCGTCAGCAGGAGCGTGATGATAACGAGGATGATGGAGATGAGCAGCGGGTTCATCAGCGACCATCCCGTCTTCAGCTTCAGCAGCATGCCTATGCCGTAGGCAGCCAGACTGATGAGAACGCCGAAGAAGACAGAATCCTGGAACAACTGGTTCATTTCTTCGCCTCCTTTCCTTTTCTGATTACCAACTGCGTAATCCAGCCCGAAGCACCCATCACGACGAAGGTGCTGACCACCGTAACTACGATATACTGGAACCATGCATTACCGATATCCTGATAAGAATCAATCAGTCCTACGGCAGCCGGAATAAACATCACGGGCATGATGGCAATGAGGAAACTGCTGGTTTCGCGGATATGCTTCACCTTGATCAGTTTTGTTTCCAGCGCAAGGAAGAGCAGGATGATGCCATAGATGCTTGCCGGAATAGGCAATGGCAGCAAAAAATGGAGCAATTCCCCAGCAAAGGAGAACGCTATGATTATCAAAAATTGAATTAAAAACTTCATGTTGAATTACTTTAAACCTTAAACCTTGGAACCTTTAACCTTGGAACCTTTGAATCTAAATCAAGCTAACGTACTGCTCAATGAGGCTTGCCGTCTCTTCTACGCCCAGGCGCACCGTATCCAGACAGATGTCGTAATCATCGGCATTTCCCCAGGTAAGGCCTGTATAATACTTATGATAAGCCACTCTGCAATCCTCGGTGTGCTCTACAAACTCCTCAGCTTCCTCATACGAAAAGCCCTTCTCCTCCTGAATATCCTTGATGCGAGCCTCCAGATTGCCGCTCAGGAAAACAGAAATCAGGTCTTTGCGCTCACGGAAGATATAGTTTCCGCAACGGCCGATGATGATACAGTCTTCATCGCCTATCATATCGGCAAGTGTACGGAGCGGTTTTTCTGTCAGCGCCCTCTGCGTTTCGCCAAGCGACGACATCGAGAAGAGCAGTTCATCTACCGGCCGCTCATCGAAGAAAGCCTCCATCTCGTCGAGCACTCCTCTCTGTTCAGCCATTTCCATCATATTTTTACGGGTATAAAAAGGAATACCATACTTTTCGGCGAGCAGCTTGCCCACGCGAATAGCGCCACATCCACACTGGCGCGCTATCGTTATAATCATGATTCTATAAAATTAAAACGTATATAATAATTACTCTGTTGCGTTATCCCCCTCCAGCCCATCCAGGGCGGAAGTTTTATATAGCAAAAAAGCTAAGAAGATTTGACTCTTCTTAGCTTTCTTGTGTCGGGGCGACAGGATTCGAACCTGCGACCACCTGTTCCCAAAACAGGAGCGCTACCGGGCTGCGCTACACCCCGCTCATTCATCTCTACGATACCTCTTAAGCATTGCTTTAAGCATCATTTCTGAATTGCGAGTGCAAAGGTACTACATTTTTTCGATTCCACCAAATTTTTCCCTAACTTTTTTCAAAAAAACATGCATTTTAATGCAAAATCCCTGAAAACCGGGCACAAAATAAGGGCAACCCCTATCCGGAATTGCCTTATACCTTATTATATATATAGTAGCGGCAAAGAACCGCAACCATACTTGCTAAACTTTTAAATCAGAAATCTGATTTTACTTGATGATTCCCTCTTCTACGAAAATCTTCTTCAAGATCTGGACAGCCTGCTCAACCTGCTCTCTTGTATGAGTAGCCATGAGTGCGAAACGTACCAATGTATCCTGAGGAGCACAAGCTGGAGGAATAACAGGTTGATGAACACACCTGCATCGTAAGCCATCTTGGTAACAACGAATGTCTTCTCAGCATCGCGTACGTAGAGAGGAATGATAGGACTCTCTGTCTCGCCAATCTCGAAACCTTCCTCGCGGAAACGCTTCAAGGCATAGTTGGTTACATCCCAGAGATTCTCGAAACGCTCTGGCTCATTCTGAATGATGTGGAGAGCCTCGAGAGCTGCTGCTGTGGCAGCTGGAGTGTTAGAGGCGCTGAAGATGTAAGTACGGCAGTTGTGACGGAGGAAGTTGATAGTATCCTTGTCTGATGCGATGAAACCGCCGATAGAAGCCAGACTCTTAGAGAATGTACCCATGATGAGGTCTACCTCGTCGGTCAGACCGAAGTGGTCGCATACACCACGACCCTGCTTGCCGAATACGCCAAGACCATGAGCCTCGTCTACCATGATAGAGCAGTTGTACTTATGCTTGAGCTTAACGATTTCAGGCAAGTTAGCCAGGTCGCCCTCCATAGAGAACACACCGTCAACAACGATGAGCTTGATAGCCTCCTGAGGGAGCTTAGAGAGCACGCGCTCCAAATCTTCCATATCGTTGTGCTTGTAGTGGAGCTGGGTAGCGAATGAGAGGCGGCGGCCATCTACGATACTTGCGTGGTCGCGGTCATCGCAGATAATATAGTCGTTACGACCTACTACGCAAGCCAAGACACCCTGGTTAACAGAGAATCCTGTAGAGAAACACAAAGTTTCATCCTTGCCCATAAACTCAGCAAGCTCCTTTTCGAGCTGCACGTGCAAATCGAGCGTACCATTGAGGAAACGGCTTCCTGCACAACCAGAACCATACTTGTCGAGCGCAGCCTTTGCTGCATCAATAACACGCTGGTCATTAGTCAAACCCTGATAAGCATTAGAACCGAACATCAGGATTTTATGACCATCGATGTCGGTTACCTCTGTCATCTGCTTACTTGTGATCTCGCGGAAATATGGATACACACCGGCAGCCATATACTTCTGAGGTTCACGATAATTCTTGTATCTTTCTTGTAATTGTCCCATTATTAATAGGTGTACTTTATTTTCTTTTTTTATACTTTTCTAACTTTCAGGGTGCAAAGATACAAAAAAGAACTCAATAAACGGCTTTTTTTATAAGAAAGTTTACTTTTATAGTTTTTTTAATCGATATTTCTTGTTATTTTGGGTATTTTTATTACTTTTGTAGCCTAAATTTTACAAACTCTTGACTATATAATGAAGAAAAAGATACTTTTCATCATGAATCCGATTTCAGGAACAGCCAGCAAGGCGGCAGTTCCCAGTCTGATAGATTCTGGTTTGGACAAAGAGCTTTTTGAGTACGAGATAAGAATGACTGAAAGAGCTGGGCACGCTTCGGAAATTGCTACCGAAGCGAAGAACAACCATGTAGATGTGGTTGTGGCGGTTGGTGGTGACGGAACCGTCAACGAGGTGGCCCGCTCACTGGTTCACTCCGATACTGCCCTCGGCATTCTGCCTTGCGGTTCGGGCAACGGATTGGCAAGACATCTGCTGCTCCCGATGAACCTGAAGAAATGCATCGAGGTCATCAACCAATGCCAGATTAGAGATCTGGATTATGGTGTCATCAACGACCACCCGTTCTTCTGCACCTGCGGCATGGGCTTTGACGCTTTCGTCAGCATGAAGTTTGCCGAGAGCGGCAAGCGTGGTCCTATCACTTATGCTGAAAATATCCTGCGCGAGGGATTGAAGTATAAGCCTGAGACTTACACGCTGGAGGACGAGACGGGCACCAAGCAGTATAAGGCGTTCCTCATTTCCTGTGCCAACGCATCTCAGTATGGCAACAATGCCTATATTGCCCCTCAAGCATCCATGAGCGACGGTTTGATGGATGTCGTCATCATGGAACCATTCGATGTAATCGAGGCGCCTCAGGTAAGTTTCGACATGTTCAACAAGACGTTGGACAAGAACTCGAAGATCAAGTCGTTCCGCTGCAAGAAGCTCCATATCACCCGCAGTCAGCCAGGCGTAATCCATTATGATGGCGACCCTGTGATGACGGGGGCAGAGATTGATGTTCACCTGGAAGAAAAGGGAATCAAGATGGTGGTGAACCCGTTTGCCAACAAGAACGACCGCAAGCCGAACATGATTCAGTCTGCCTTTGCCGATTTCTTCAACGACATCAATGCCGTGCGCGATGATATTCATAAAGACATCCAGCGCCAGAGCAAAAGAGTAGAAGCCATCAGCAAACTGGTGCAGAAGAAGCTGAACCTTTAAGTAGTGAGTAGTGATTAGTGATAATCACTAACTGAACTTTCGCAAGTTTTGTCCCATACGCCTGAAAGGGCAGAAGCTCCTAGCCCAGGGCAGCGCCCTGGGGAGGGCACTGAAAAAGGTACCCAATTTTAAGTTGCATAGCTTGTTTTTGAACTTTAATTCTTGTCCAAGAAGCATTTCATCTTTAAAAGTGAAATACTTTTTTGGACAGGAATATAGTCTACAAACAGCTTTCTATAGCTGTTTTCTGGCATTTAATTCGGCAATATATAGAG